>Ga0193726_1002917_pt1 | contig 11180 bp, 10 predicted proteins | sample H2c1metaG_FD_144928 | JGI IMG/M metagenome (GOLD analysis project Ga0193726, IMG submission 144928) | Soil microbial communities from a riparian zone of the East river system, Colorado, United States - H2c1 | ecosystem: Environmental > Terrestrial > Soil > Riparian zone | place: USA: East River... | reverse complement strand
TTCAGGCGGTGAGGACGGCCACCCCGGCATCTTCCAGCCGGGCCGCGTCCTGCGCCGTGATGCCCGTATCGGTGACCAGGACCTCGATCTCCCCGATGGTGCAGATCCGGGCGAACGCGCGCCGTCCCACCTTGGAGCTGTCCGCGACCACGATCACCCGGCCGGCCTGCTGGCCCATCAGCCGGTTGATGCTGGCCTCCCCCTCGTGGTGCGCGGTGGCGCCGGCCGCCGCGTCGATCCCGTCCACCCCCAGGATCGCCACGTCCAGGGTGACCTGCTCCAGGATCCCGGTGGCCAGCGGCCCGGTGAGCTCGTAGGACTGCGGCCGGGCCACCCCTCCGGTGGCGACGATCTTGATGTGCTGGCGGACGGCGAGCTCGGTGGCGATGTTCAGCGCATTGGTCACCACCGTGACCGTCGGGAACGGGCCGCCCGAGCTCAGGTCCGACCGCGTGGCCAGCGCCCGGGCCACCTCGGTCGTGGTGGTGCCGCCGTTCAGCCCGGCGACCTGGCCCGGCCGGACCATGCTGGCCGCCAGCGCCCCGATGCGCTGCTTCTCGGAGGGATGGCGCTCGGACTTGTAGCGCAGCGGCAGGTCGTAGTTCACGCCCTGGGCGACCGCGCCGCCCCGGATCCGGGTCAGCATCTGCTGGCCGGCCAGCTCGTCGAAGTCCCGGCGGATCGTCGCCGCCGACACGCCGAGGGCCTTGGCCGCGTCCTCCACCTGGAGCTGGCCCGCCGCGGCCAGCAGCTCCAGCAGCTCATTCCACCGGCGGTAGCGGCTCACTCGTGCCTCCCGGCGCCGAGCACGCCGAGCAGCCGGGCCACCTCGGCCGCGATCGCGTCGCGTCCCGCCGAGCCGTACTTCCGGGGGTCGACCAGCTCGCCATCGGCGTCCAGGCAGCGGCGGACGGCGCCGGTGAACACCTTGTTCAGCTGGGTGGCGACATTGACCTTCGTCATCCCGGCCGCGACCGCGGCGGCCAGGTCCGCGTCCGGCACGCCCGACGAGCCGTGCAGCACCAGAGGGACGCTGACCGCCCGTGCGATCGCCGTGATGAGCGCGACGTCCAGGACCGCGTCGCGGGTCAGCATCGCGTGGGAGCTGCCGACCGCGACCGCGAGCGCGTCCACGCCCGTCGCGGCGACATAGCCGGCCGCCTCGCCGGGGTCGGTGCGGGCCAGCGCCGAGTGCACGCCGTTCTTGCCGCCGATCTCGCCGAGCTCGGCCTCGACCCACAGTCCCCGGCCGTGGCACCACGCGGCCACCTCCGCCGTCTCCGCGACGTTCTGCTGCTGCGGCCGCGCCGAGGCGTCGAACATCACGGACCCGAACCCGAGCCCGGCGGCCGCCTGCACCAGCCCGGCGCTCGTCGCGTGATCCAGGTGGACCGCGACCGGCACCGCGGCCGCGCCCGCGATGGCCAGGCAGGCGCCGGCGATGGGCGCGAGCGCGCCGTGGTAGGCCACGCAGTTCTCGCTGACCTGTAGCACCGCCGGCGCGCCGGCGGCCTCCGCCCCGGTGACGATCGCCTCGGCGTGCTCGATGCCGATGACGTTGAACGCCCCGACACCGCGCCCGGCGGCGCGGGCGGGCTCGATGATCTCCTGCAGCCCGGCGAGCGGCATCAGCGCTCCCCTTCCCGTCGTACCGTCGCCTGGTCCAGCCCGGCGGCGTAGTCCGCGGGGCTGAACTCCCCGGCGGCCGGCGCCGCGGCGGCCGCCGTGCCGAGGGCCACCGCATGCCGCAGCCGCTCGTCCCAGGGGCGGCCCAGCACCAGCCCGAGGGCCAGGCCCGCGGTCACCGCGTCGCCGGCGCCGGTCGCGTTCCCGGCCACCGCCCCGGCCGGCCGCGCCGCCCACCGGCCGTCTTCCGTCACCGCGAGCAGTCCCTCGGCGCCGAGCGAGGCCACCACCGCGTGCGCGCCCGCGGCCCGGAGCTGGCCTGCCGCGGCCGCCACGGCCGGCCGGTCGGCGCCCGCCGCGGTGGACAGCGACCGCCCGGACAGCGCCTCCAGCTCGGCCAGGTTCGGCTTTACGATCGCGGGGCCGGCCGCCGCGCCCCGCAGCAGTGCCGCCCCGTGCGCATCCAGGACCGCGGGCACCCCGGCCGCGGCCGCCGTCGCGATCAGCGTGGCGTAGCTGTCGGCGCGCAGCCCGGGCGGCAGGCTGCCGGACAGCACCACCGCCGCGCACCCGGCCAGGGCCTTCTCGTACTGAACTCGGAATTCTCCGAACTCGCCCTCGTCCACCGCCGGCCCCGTCTCGCTGAACAGGGCGGCTGCGCCGCGCCGGCCGTCGACGACGGCGAAGGTCCGCCGGGTCTCGCCCGCGATCGCGGTGAAGGCGCCCGGCACGCCCAGCTCGCCGAGCGCCGCGGTCACCCCGGCCCCGGTGATCCCGCCGGCCAGCCCCATGACCAGCACGTCCGCGCCGAGCGCGCGCAGCGTCCGGGCCACGTTGAGCCCCTTGCCGCCGGGGCGGGCGTGCACCGCGGTGGGCCGGTTGACGCCGGACCAGTCCACCGCCGGGACGTAGTGGGTGATGTCCAGGGCCGGGTTGAGGCAGATGACGAGGATCACGATCAGCGGCCCGCTCAGCCGGAGGCGAGGATGACCGAGCGGGTCAGGTTCCGCGGCCGGTCCGGGTCGAGCCCGCGGGCGCGGGCGACGGCGGCGGCGACCAGCTGCACCCGGACCAGCTCGGCCAGCGGGTCGGTGTCGCTGAACCAGGGCAGGCCGCCGGCCGCGGCGACCTCGGCGCCGAGCCCGTCCGGCGCGGGGCCGAGCATCCACACCACGCTGCCCGGGCCGGTCACCGCCGCAGGCCCGTGCCGGTACTCCATGGCCGGGTAGGCCTCGGTCCACATCCCGGCCGCCTCGCGCAGCTTGAGCGCGGCCTCGGCGGCCAGGCCGACGGTCCACCCGGTGCCGAGGAAGGTGAGCTGGCGGGCGGCCAGCAGCGCGGCCGGCAGCGGCTGCGCCAGCACCCGCTCGGCGGCGGCCGCGGCCGCCTCGATGTCGGCGCCCAGGCCGGCCCGGAGCAGGGCCAGCTCGGTGGTGGCGAACCGGGTCTGCACCACCGACTCCTCGTCGGCGAAGGACAGCTCGATGACGGCGTCCGCGGCCCGGCCCACCGGGGTCGCGGCGTCCGCGACGATCGCGATGGTGGGCACGGTGCCGCGCAGCCGGTCCAGCAGCTGCAGGATCTCCGTGGTGGTCCCGGACCGGGACAGCACCAGGACCTGGTCGTAGGCCCGGCCCCGCGGCATCTCCGACGCCGCGAAGGCGTCGGTCTCGCCGTGCCCGGATGCTTCCCTGGCCACCGCGTAGGCCTGGGCCATGAACCACGACGTTCCGCATCCGGCGACTGCGAGCCGGGCACCCTTGGCCGGCAGGCCGGGCCGGACCCCGGCAGCCATCCCGGCGGCCCGCCGCCAGCACGCTGGCTGCGAGGCGACCTCTGACTCGATGCTGCCCGTGGCCGGCGCCGTCGCCTGGTCACTCATGCCTTGTTCCTTTCCTGTTCTCACGTTCCGGCCAGCCCGGTGGCGGCGACCGACCGGATGAAATACCGCTGCGCGGCGAAGAAGATGACCAGCATCGGGATCAGGGTCATTACGTTGGCCGCCATCACCAGCGTCCACTCGGTCGAGTGGGCGCCCTGGAAGGTGGCCAGGCCGAGGGGCAGCGTCATCTGGCTCGTGGACGTCACCGCGATCAGCGGCCACAGGAAGTTGTTCCACGAGTCGAGGAAGGTGAGCGCGGCCAGCGTGGCCAGCGCGGGCACGGCCAGCGGCAGCACGATCCGCCACAGCACCTTCAGCCGGCTGGCGCCGTCGACCCGGGCCGACTCCTCGTACTCCAGCGGGAGGGTGCGGAAGAACTGCCGCAGGAAGAAGATCCCGAAGGCGGTCGCCGCGTTCGGCAGGATGAGCGCGCCGATGTGGTTGATCCCGACCCCGGCCAGCACGTGCACGCCCAGCCACTTGGTGATGATGAACTGCGGGATCATCGTGACCTGGAACGGCACCATGAGGGTGGCCATGATCACGATGAACAGGGCGGTCCGGCCGAGGAAGCGGAACCGGGCGAACGCGTACCCGGCCAGCGAGCAGAGCACCAGGTTGGCCGCCACGGTGACCACCGCGACGATCGCGCTGTTGACGAAGAACCGGCCGAACGGCGCGGTGGACAGCGCGTCGGGGTAGTTGGCGAACCGGAGCACGTGCGGGATCAGCACCGGCGGGAAGTGCAGCGCCTCGCCGGTCGTCTCCACCGAGGTGATCAGCAGCCAGGCGAACGGGAAGATCAGCACCAGGGTGGCCGGGAGCAGGACCAGGTGCCACGGGCTGAAGGGCAGGCGCCACCGGCGCCGGGCGGGGGCCAGGCCGTCGCGGGCGGAGTGCAGTTCGCCGCGCGAGGGCGCGGAGGTCGCGGTCACGACCGGTAGTGCGTGAAGCGCCGGCCGATCCGGAACTGGATGGCGGTGATCACGAGGATCGCGAGGAACAGGGCGTAGGCGATGGCCGAGGCGTAGCCGAAGTTGAAGTCCTGGAAGGCCTGCTGGTAGAGGTAGTAGACGAGCACGGTGGTCGCGTTGAGCGGGCCGCCCTGGGTGCTCAGGTACACCTCGTCGAACAGCTGCAGCGCGTTGATCGTGAGCCACACGGCGAGGAACAGCGAGGCCGGGCTCAGCAGCGGCAGGGTGACGCGGCGGAAGGTCCGCCACGGGGTAGCCCCGTCGATCGCGGCCGCCTCGATGAGCACGGACGGGACGCCCTGCAGGGCGGCCAGGTAGATCACCACCGCGAACCCGGTCCAGCCCCAGATCGTCATCGCGATGATCACGAACAGGGCCTCGGACGGGTTGTTGAGGAACTGCTGAGGCGGCACGCCGACCAGGCTGAGGAAGTAGTTGACCACGCCGTAGGAGGGGTCGAACAGCCAGATGAAGACGATCGCCTCGCTGATCGTGGAGATCGCCATCGTGGCGTAGGCGGCGGTCCGGTAGAACGCGATGAAGCGGATCTTCCGGTTCATGGCCACCGCCAGGAACAGGCCGACGATCATCGTCCCGGGCACGAACAGCACCGTGTAGAGCAGCGTGTGACCGAACGCCTGGGCCACGACCGGGTCATGGGCGAGCTGCCGGTAATTCTTCAGGCCGACGAAGGGCGTGCTCGGCGAGAGCAGGTTCGACCGCTGGAAGGACATCACCGCCGACCAGATCAGCGGCGCCGCGCCGAACAGCAGGATGATCGCGACGCCCGGCGTGACGAACGCCCACCCGGCGAAGTGCTCCGAGGCCACCATCCGGCGGCGCATCGCGGTCGCCCCGGCGGGGCGGCCGGGCAGGCCCCCCCTCCGGGCGCCGGAAGCCGCCGCCACCTCAGCCCGCTGCCAGGATCTGGTTGACCTGCTGGGCCGCGGCGGTCAGCGCCGCCTGCGGCTGGCTCTTGCCCAGCAGCACGGACACGATCATGGTGCCGAGCGCCTGGGAGATCTTCGGGTACTGCGGGATCTGCGGGCGGGCCTGCTTGACGTTGCCCAGGTTCGAGATGAACGTGCTCACGCCGGGCAGCGTGGCGTCCATCTGCTGGCTGAAGCCGTCCGAGCCACTCACCGACTGCCGGATCGGCAGGTCACCGGTCTTCAGCGAGAAGTACTTGACCTGCGCGGGCGCGGTGAGCCAGAGGATGAACTTCTCGGCCGCGGAGACGCGGGCGCTGCCGTTGTTGAACAGCACCCAGTTGTCCGGGCCGGAGATGGTCTGGTGGCCGGCGCTGGCGCCGGGATAGGACGGCATGACCTGCACCCCGTACTTCACGCTCGGGAACGACCCCAGGTCCCACGGCCCGGTGACCAGCATGCCGATCTTGCCGGAGTTGAACAGGTTGCCGTAGGCGGAGTCCGTCGGGTCCAGGTACATCGACTTGTCGGTCACGGCCATGGTCTGCAGCGTGCTCAGCGCCTTCAGGCCGGCGGGCGAGTCGAAGGCGGCCTTCGTGCCGTCCGGCGACAGCAGCTGGCCGTCGGCCTCCCACAGCAGGGCCTCCCAGTGCCACACCGTGTCCTCGGTGCCGGGCGTGACGTAGGCGGTGCCGAACTGCTTGGCGGCGGGGTCGGTCAGCTTCTTCGCATCGGACTGGAACTGCGACCAGGTCCAGTCCGGCCCCGGCACCGGGATGCCGGCCTTGGCGAACAGCGTCTTGTTGTAGACCACGGCCAGGTTGTCCACCAGCGCGGGCACGCCGATCACCTTGCCCTTGACGGTGGCCACGTCGCGCTCGCCGACGAAGAAGTCGCTCCAGTTGACGCCGGGCCGCTGGACGACCTGGGTCAGGTTGACCACCTGCGGGATCTGCGCGACGTTCGGCGCCCACGACCCGTACAGGTAGGCGATGTCCGGCGGGCTGCCGCCGCGCACCGCGGTCAGCACCTTCTGCAGCGTGTTGTCGTTGTTGACGAACAGGCTGTTGATCTTCTGGCCGGGGTGCTGCGCCTCGTACTCCTTCACCAGGTGCGCGAAGACCTTCGCCTCGGGCCCGGTGTAGCCCTCCCAGATGCTGACCCCGCCGGAGCTGCCGCTGGCGCCGCCGCCGCTGTCGGTGCCGCAGGCGGCCACGCCCAGCGTCACGGCGGTGAGCGCCGCGAGGAGGCCGGCCAGGGTGACGCGCTGCCGATGCTTCGCCATGCCGTACTCCGCTCGAAGATGCTCGGACTCAGCTCAGAATGCTCAGGAGTGTGCACCCAATACGGCACCAGATGCAAGATCTTGATTGAAACTGCTGCAAATGGAACACTAACGAGCTGTGATTAAGGTGACGTTCATAGGCGCTGGCAGCATCGAGTTCACCCGCAACGTGGTGACCGACCTGTGCAGCTATCCGGAGTTCCACGGCGGGCTGCACCTCGCGCTGTACGACATCAGCGCGGAGCGGCTGGCCCACGCCGAGCGGCTGGCCACCCGGATCTCCGCGCAGACCGGTGCTCAGGCCACGGTGACCGCGACCCGCGACCGCCGGGAGGCGCTGGCCGGCGCCCGGTACGTGATCAACGAGGTCCAGGTCGGCGGGTACGACGCCACCCGTACCGACTTCGACATCCCGGCCCGGTACGGGGTGCGCCAGACCATCGGCGACACGCTGGGCATCGGCGGGATCTTCCGCGGGCTGCGGACCATCCCGGTGGTGCTCGCGCTCGGCCGCGACATGCACGAGGTCTGCCCGGATGCCACCCTGCTCAGCTACAGCAACCCGATGGCCATGCTGCCCTGGGCGGTCTACGCCGGGACGCCCTTCAGCCGGGTGTTCGGCCTGTGCCACTCGGTCCGGGACACGCAGGCGTTCCTGACCGAGCTGGTCGGCGCCGACCCGGAGCGGGTCCGCTTCGTCACCGCCGGCTTCAACCACCAGGCCTTCGTGCTGCGGTTCGAGCAGGACGGGCAGTCCCTGTACCCGCAGCTGACCGACGTCATCGACGGGTCGCCCGAGCTGCAGCGGCGGGTTCGGGTGGAGATCTTCCGCCGGTTCGGCTACTTCCCGACCGAGTCCAGCGAGCACTCCGCCGAGTACGTGCCCTGGTTCATGCGCCACGACGATCAGATCGACCGGTTCCGCATCTTCGTCGGCGACTACCTGGCGCGATCGGAGGAGAACCTCCGCGAGCTGGAGTCACTGCAGCGCGACCTGGCCGGCGACGCGCCGCTGGACCTGGTGTCCGAGAACGAGCTGGCCTCGCTGTTCATCCACTCGGCGGAGACCGGCCGCGAGCGCGAGCTGCACGTCAACATCCGCAACGACGGCCTGATCTCGAACCTGCCCGCCGACTGCTGTGTCGAGGTGCCCTGCCTGGTGGGAGCCGGCGGCGCCAAGCCGGTCGCGGTGGGTGCGCTGCCGCCGCAGCTCGCCGCGCTGAACCGGACCTTCCTCAACGTCGTGGAGCTGACCGTCGCGGCTGCGCTGGAGGAGTCCCGCGAGCACGTGTACCAGGCGGCGCTGCTCGACCCGAACACGGCCGCCACGCTGACCACGACCCAGACCGTGGCGATGTGCGATGACCTGTTCGAGGCGCACCGCGACCTGCTGCCCGCCTTCGCCCGGTGACCTAGCCAGGGAGCTGACCGGCCATGCCCGCTGACCGCCGCGCTCGCGTCCGCGTTCTGCCGCGGGCGGTGGTTCAGTGGCGGCCTGGCGCTCGGGCCCGGGACGGCGTTCGGGCCCGGCGGCTCGCGGGGGCCACGGCCGTGGCCGCCGCGCTGGTCCTGGTGCCGCTCACGGCGGGGAACGCCTCGGCCGGGGTGACCCGGGTCGCCGGGGCGGCCGGGTTGTCCGGGGCGTTCGCCGCGAGCCGCCCGATCCCGCCGCCGAGGCACCGGGGCTCCCTCCGGATCGCCGGCCGGCTCCGGGACGGCGGGGTGGTCACGGCGGCCGGGCTGTCCTGGCATCCGGCCCGGCTGCCGCGGGGACAGTCCCTGCTCAGCTTCGGGGTCTCCTATTCCTGGCAGAGCTGCCGGGCGGGCGGCCAGCAGTGCCGGAAGGCAGCGGACTCCACGGCCACCCCGTTCGCCGCCCGGCAGTACCGGGTCGGGCACGCGGACACGGGCCGGTGGCTGCGGGTCACCGAGACCGCGGCCGAGGTCGTCGAGACCCGGCCGGCCACGTTCACCTTCCGGCTCGTCCAGCGGTCGGCGAGCAGCCTGGCCGCGCTCCGGGTCCGGGCCTACCCGCGGCACCGGCACCCGGTATCCGGGCTCAGCAACGGCCTGCCGGAGCAGAACACCGGCTCGGATGCCGAGTACTTCCAGGTCAGCGCGGCACACTTCAACCGCGCGGACGGCCGGCCGGTCCAGCACTACCGCATCGACGGCGGCCCGTGGCGCGCCCTGCCGAAGGATCACGCCTTCTACACCGGCCGCCTCCGGCCCGGCCCGCACCTGGTGTCGGTGTCCACCGCGAACCGCGCCGGCAGGTCCCAGCTCCACTTCCGGTGGCACGTCACGGCGCTGGCCGCCCCCGTGCCCTGCCGTCCCGCCGCCGGCCGCGCGTGCTGGTACCCGCCGCACCTGGCCGCCAATCACCGGCCCATGCGCTGGGACTGGCAGATCGGCCGCGTCGCGCCGCTGAAGCGGACCGGCCGCGGCGCGGTGGACCTCTACGACCTGGACGGGTTCCTGACCACCGCGGCCCAGGTCCATGCCATCGCGACCACCTGGCCGGCCAGCACCCTGCCCCACCCCCGGACCATCTGCTACGTGGACCTCGCCTGGGAGGACTACCGGCCCGACGCGAGCCCCTCGCCCGCCGGCGGCTACTTCCCGGCCGCCGCGCTCGGGGCGGTCTACTACGGCTATCCCCAGGAGCGCTGGGTGGACCTGCGCCAGCTCGACGCGCTCGAGCCCATGCTGCGCGAGCGCATCAGCATGTGCGCGCGGAAGGGCTTCGACGCCGTCGAGCTCGACGACATCGACAGCTTCGACCCGCCCGCCGAGACCGGCTTCCGGCTCACCCCGGGCGACGTGCAGAACTTCCTCGCCTACGCCTTCAACGAGATTCACCGCGACGGGATGACCGGCCTGTGGAAGAACTCGCCCTGGCTGTCGTGGTGGGGCCGCCGGTACGCGGACGGGGCGGTGCTCGAGGAGTGCTACGTCGACCACGGCTGCACCGCCGCCCAGCTCCGCGGCAGCAGCCAGTACGGGATCACCTGCACCGGGCTGGACGGGGCCACGCCGTGCGGCTGGGACGACTTCACCACCGCTGTGACGCCCCAGCAGCCGACGGGCAAGTGGGTCGGCGACGCCGAGTACACCGGCGACCATTACGTGTGCAATCCCGGCCAGCGCTGCTCGCCGCGCCGCACGTTCAGCGCCTTCTGCCACTCCGTGTACGCCCCGTCGAGCGGGTTCGCGGCCGTGAAGTTCGACGTCGACCTGGACGGCAAGGTCTTCTACCCCTGCCCCAAGGGCTCCTGACGGGGTCGAGGTGGGTTCGTGACGGCGCGGCACCCGCGACTGCCAGTCCCTGTGACGGCAGCCCGGTTCGGCGGCCGCCGGGCTGAGACACTAGGCAGGAGCAGATTCTGGCCTGAACACGGCCCGGACGAGGAGGACGGCCAGTGACCGCCGACAATCGGATAGGCCCGCCCAGCTTTGGCAGCGAACGCGACATGCTGCGGGGTTTCCTCGATTACCACCGTGCGACGCTCGCAATGAAGTGCGACGGGCTCACCGATGCGGAGCTGCGGCAGCAGTCGATGCCGCCGTCGACGCTTTCGCTGCTTGGCCTGGTGCGGCACATGGCGGAGGTGGAGCGCGCCTGGTTCCGGCGGGTGTTCGAGGACAACGATGCGCCAATGGTCTGGTCTGAGGAGATCGACTTTCAGGCGGCGTACGACGCGAGCGCGTCGAGCAGGGCGGAGGCGTTCGCGGCGTGGGAGGCAGAGGCCGAGAACTCGCGCCGCATTGAGCGGGAGGCAAGGTCCCTGGACCTGGCCGGGCATCAGCCAAGATGGGATGAGGACGTGTCGCTGCGGATGGTGATGGTGCACGTGCTCCTGGAGTACGGCCGCCATAACGGGCACGCGGACTTCCTGCGTGAGGGTGTCGACGGGACCGTGGGCGCCTAAGTCGCCGTCCGGGCCGGCACCGGCACAGACCCAGGCCGCCGGAGTCGGAACACGAGCGCGGGGCGCCGGCGGGTCAGGGGACGGGCGGGTTTGCTTCGGCGCGGTGGGCGAGGCTGGCGATGCGGGCGGCCAGATCCGGCCACAGCTGGGCGGGCAGGCTGTGGCCCATGCCGTCGATGATCACTAGTTCCGCGCCGGGGATGGCCGCGGCCGTGGCCCGGCCGCCGCTGACGTCGCACATGAGGTCGGCGGCGCCGTGCAGCACGAGGGTCGGCACCCGCAGCGACCGCACGCGCGGGGTGCGATCTCCGGAGGCCACGACCGCGACAACCTGCCGCGCCATGCCCAGGTGGTCGTGATCGCGGTCCCACGAGCGCCCGGCCCGGTCGGCCGTTGCTGCCTCGTCGAAGCCAAACCCCGGCGACCCGATCACCCGGAAGGCCCGGACCTGCCAGTCGATGAAGCCCGGGCGATCGTCCGGCGGGGCTCCGAGGCCGGCCAGGCCCGCGAGGTCGGCCTGGCCCACGCTGCCGTCACCGGTGGTGGACCTCA
>Ga0193726_1002916_pt1 | contig 11184 bp, 9 predicted proteins | sample H2c1metaG_FD_144928 | JGI IMG/M metagenome (GOLD analysis project Ga0193726, IMG submission 144928) | Soil microbial communities from a riparian zone of the East river system, Colorado, United States - H2c1 | ecosystem: Environmental > Terrestrial > Soil > Riparian zone | place: USA: East River... | reverse complement strand
GCGCTATCTGCTGCTGGTCGGCGATGCCAGCGTCGACATCCATCACGATGTGCGCAGCGAGCGACTCAATCCGAATGCCTACGCGCTGCGCCCGGAACCGCGCGCGGATGAGACGATGCAACCGGGCGGCCTGTCGAACATGCCGACCACATCGTACACGCGCTGGGATCCCGACCTTGCCAACCGCAATCTGATTCCGACCTGGCAATATCCGTCGTCCGAGGGCCAGGCGGCCAGCGACAACGGTTTTGCCACGTTGAAAGACGGCGATTTCCATCCGACCATCGCGGTCGGCAGACTGCCCGTGATCGAAGCGGCGGAAGTCAAGGCGATCGTCGACAAGACGATCTCCTACCTGGCCCATCCGGCGCCGGGCGACTGGCGGCGCGAGGTGACGTTCGTCAGTACCGACGAAGTGCGGTCGTTCAAGTCGGCATCGGACCGCATTGCCGCCGACCTCGGCAGCCAGGGCTATTCGATCAAGAACCTGTACACCAAGCAGGATGCAGCGGAGGCGGCGTTCGCCAATGCCGAACTGAAAAAGGATCTCAATTCCGGCAACCTGCTGGTGCATTTCCTCGGCCACGGCGGCGCCTATATCTGGCGCGTCGGGCCGCCGGCCGATCTGTTCACGCTCGACGACGTCAGCAACCTGACCAACATCGGGCGGTATCCGATGGTACTGGCGATGACCTGTTTTTCCGCACCGTTCGACAATCCGACCGAGGACTCGATCGGCGAACGATTCCTGCGTGAAAGCGACCGCGGCGCCGTCGCCGTCTTCGCCGCGTCGTGGACCAATTCACCGAACCCGGTCTATTCGAAGGCACTGATCGGACCAGACCATCGGTGACGCGATCGTCGCGGCCAAGCGCGGCGTGATGGATCGTACATTTGTGCAGATGTATAACCTGCTCGGCGATCCGGCCCTGGTGCTGACCCGACCGCGCGGCAAGCTGCAGCTCGCGCGCGGCGCCGATCGCTGGAACGATCAGGTTCTCGTCCGCGTAGCCGAGAGCGCCTTCGGCGGCGAAGTCGACGTCGACTGGGTCGACGCCGAGGGCAATCCGCTGGAATCGCGCCATTACCAGGCACGCGACGCGCAATTCGTGCTCGCTGTTCCCTCGGCGAAGGCGGCGGAAGTCCGTGTCTATGCGGCCAACATGCGCAGCGGCTACAGCGCGATCGGCAGCCTGCGCCTGATCGAGCGACCGAAGCCGCCACCGCCCCCACCGCCGCGGCCGATGCCGAGGGGGAAGGTCGTCGCGCCCCCACCGCCTCCGGCTCCCGCAACGACGCCGGCACCGACCCACGTCAAGCCACTGGCGGACAGGATCGCCGCGCCGAAGTTCGAGACATCGCCGGCGCCGCACCGGAAAGCGCCCGTGCCCGGCGGCGCGGGTCGTCCGTAGGCGCGGCGCCCTCCCCATGAGCACTGGTGCGACATCGGCCGTCGACCCGCGCTATGCGTTCGTCTTCGTCTGTCAGGCCGGCGAAATCGAAGCCAAGGCCTTGCTGCTGGCCGCTTCGCTGAAAAACACGCTGCGCTGCCGGCACGAATTGATTGCCGCAGTGCCATCGCCAGCTCACATCTGGGGCGAGTTATCGCCGGACACACGCTTGCAACTGGATGAATTCGGCGTACGCATCGTCGCGATCGAAAATCCGATCGATCCGGACTACAAGATCGGCAACAAGCTGGCCTGCATCGACGTGCCGACGCGCGCCGAAAAAGTCGTCTTCCTCGACAGCGACATTCTCTGCCTGCGCGATTTCGGCGACCCGCCCTGCCTGCGTGTGCCGTTCGCTGCGAAGCCGGCCGATGTGCGGACCTTTGCCGCCGCCGCCGAGGCGTGGGCGCCGCTCTACGCTGCCGCCGGAGTGCCGCTGCCTCGGCTGCACCTGCCGACCACGGTGTCCGGCGAATTCGGCCTGCCCTACTTCAACAGCGGCGTGATCTTCGTCGATGCGGGACTCGAATTCGGCCGCGCCTGGATCGATTGCGCGAACACGATTCGCGTGACGCCCGAAATGCACGAGCAACGCCATTGGCTCGACCAGGTCTCGTTGCCGATCGCCGTGCACCGGCTGGGCCTGGCCTACAGTGCGCTCGACGAACGCTACAACTTTCCGGCACACCTTCAGGCGTTGCCGGGCGAAAGCCCGTTCTTCTGCCACTACCACTGGCCGCGCATCGTGCGCGGCGAAGCACGGCTGCTTGGCCTTGTACGCGAACTGGCCGAAGCGCATCCGGCCATCGCGCGCGTCATGGCACGCGACCCGGAATGGGCCGAACTGCTCGATCCGCGCACGCCTATGCCGGCCGCGCCGCCCGTCACGCGGCAAGCCGACACCGATTCAGCGCCGCCACAGATCCTCATCGCCGGCATTCCCGGCAGCGGCGCGAAGCAGCTGCTGCAGGAACTGGAACGCTGCGGCTGCACGGCGGTCGACGAGCCGGCCGGGCTGCTCGCCGCACTCGCAGCCGGCGAAGTCGCGCCGCACTCAGCAGAGCACGGCGCCGGTGTTGTCGCGATGCGCTGCGAGCTTTCGTTCCTGTCGCCGGCCGGCGCCGTCTCGCGGGCGTTGCCACAGGCGCGAATGCTCGCCTGCGTGCGCGATCCATTCGCCACGATTGCCGACTGGAAGAGGCAACCGCATGCAGAAATGAATGCGGCGATCGCCTGGACCATCGCCTCGGGCGAGTCCTGGCTCACGCCTGAGGCATTCGCGCAGCTCGGTCGAATCGCCAGGCTCGACGACATCGCCGAACAACGCGCAACGTGGTGGTGGTGGCTGGCACAGCGTCTGCTCGACCGCATCGACGACTGGACGATCGTGCGCTTCGAAGGCGAGATTGTCGCGCGCGAGACACAGGCGCGGGCGCTCATGGGCGGGACCTACGCGCTGCAAACGCGCGCCTCATCCCAGTCAGCGCCACACACCAGCGTGCTCGACGATGGCGACCGTCAGGCGATACGTGCGATCTGCATGCAGGCCGCGGCGGGCCTGGGTGTTGCGGACTGCTGACGAACCCAGCGTTACTTCATCACGCCCGGCAGCAGCGACTGCCAGCGCAACGTGGCGCGCGACTTGTGCACGGGCACGGCGGCAGCACCGCCGCCACCCTTGTCGTCGTCCACTACGGCGGGCGCTTGCGTGTCGGCCGCAACGTCGTCGGCGCCGACATGCGCCGCCCGATGTAGTGCGGTCACAGTTGCCGGCGCGGCTTGTGCCACCGGCGCTGCGTCCGGCTCGCTCATCACCGCAGTCGGACCGGCATCGGCACAACCCGAGCGTGCGGCGTGCTCGTCAACGACCGGCGCAAGCCCGTTGCCCGCACGCGGCAGAAAGTCGCCGGCAAACGCAGCCGAGCAGCCCGCCGCGAACAGCAACGCGACGGCGAGGATGGCTTGGGACCTGAGCATGACGACCTCCGAATGGGGGCATTGCCGTACAGCGCGATCGGCTCTGCATGATCGCACGTCCCAGTCCGGGCGGACCAGTGACTAATGGGCTACGAGCAGCAATCATGCCACCGCTCCGCCACCTTTTGGATCAACCACTTGAGAGATCCGCGGCGTATCCGGCTGTCCGCTTGCGGACACCGGCGGACACTCGCGAACCGAAGCCGGCAAGCAACGAAAAGCGATCGCGCAAATCGCGCAACGGCACATGCTGCGATCGTCTACCATGGTGCCGACGAAACGCTCCCACGCAGCATGAATCCTCGCGTCCTGCTCGACCAGCTGTCCGCCGACTCGGCCGTCTCGGGCAGCGCACTCGCCGCGCGTCTCGGCGTGACGCGCGCGGCCATATGGAAGCAGGTCGAGGCATTGCGCAAGTCCGGTGCACCGATCGAGGCGGCGGCCGGCCGCGGCTATCGACTGAGCTGGCCGGTCGAATGGCTCGACGCAGTAAGCATCGCGAACGAACTGGATCCGCTGCTGCGCCGGCGCGTCGGCGACATCGCCGTGCATTGGCAGGTCGATTCGACCAGCAGCGAGTTGTTGCGCCGCGCCGTGCGGGAAAACAGCGACGTGCTGCTGTGCTGTGCCGAGAGCCAGACTGCCGGACGCGGCCGGCGTGGGCGGCAGTGGCGTTCACCGCTCGGCGGAAACCTGTACTTTTCCCTGCTCAAGCGCTTCGACCACGGCATGGGCGCACTGAGCGGACTCAGCCTTGCTGCCGGTGTCGCGGTCATCGACGCACTTTCCGACTGCGGCGTCAGCGGCGCCGGACTGAAATGGCCGAACGACGTGCTCGCGCGCGGCTGCAAACTGGCTGGCGTGCTGATCGAACTCGGCGGTGAATTCCTCGGCCCATGCCACGCGGTAATCGGCGTCGGCATCAACCTGCACCTGCCGGCCACCGTGGCTGCATCGATCGACCAGCCGGCGATCGACATCGCCACGTTGACCGGCGCCGAACCGCCTTCACGCAACCGCCTGGCCGCGCGCCTGCTGGCGCGTCTGGTCGAAACGCTCGACCGCTTCGCCGTGAGCGGCTTTCCGGCATTCCGCGACGACTACGCGCGCCACGACCTGCTGGCCGGCGAGCCGATTCGCGTGCTTGATGCCGACGGCACGCTCGACGGCACCGGCGCCGGCGTCGACGCGCGCGGCGCGTTGCGCGTGCGCCATGCCGGCGGCATGCGCGTCTGCGACAGCGCCGATGTCTCGGTGCGGTCGCGATGAAACTGCTGATCGACCTGGGCAATACGCGCCTGAAGTGCGCGCTGTGGAATGGCAAGACATTGCAGACGCTTGGTTCGGCGACGCACGCCGGACCCATGGACAATGTGGATTTTGCTGCATTGTGGAACGAGAGCGGCACGGTTTCGGCGATCCTGGTCGCATCGGTTGCCGGCGCGGCGATCGAACAACGCCTGGCGCACGACTTGCGCCGGCGCTTCGGCCTCGAGCCGGTGTTCGTCGCCAGCAGCGCGGGTGCCTGCGGCGTGCGCAACGCCTATCCGCAACCGGACCGCCTCGGCGTCGACCGTTTCCTCAGCCTGATCGCCGTGCACGCCGGCGGCGCCGGAGCGGCCGTGCTCGCGAGCTGCGGCACGGCGCTCGCCCTGGACGCGATCGCCGCCGACGGCGCGCATCTCGGCGGCCTCATCAGCGCCAGCCCGGCGCTGATGATCGATGCGTTGACCGGCAACACCGCGCGCCTGGGCCGGCCACAGGACGCGCGCATAGTCGAACTGGCCGACAACACCGCCGATGCGATCGAATCGGGCACCTGGCTCGGTGCAGCCGCGCTGATCGAGCGTTTCGTCGAGCGCGCAGCGACACTCATCGGCAGCCGGCCGGCGCTGGTGCTCAGCGGCGGCGGCGCGCAGCGCCTGAGCGGACTGATCACGTCGAAGCACCGCGTCGATGAAGAGATCGTGCTGCGCGGGCTGGCCGTCTACGCCGATTCGGTGACCTGATCACGGCGTGGCTGCAACGATCGCCTGCTAGAATTCGCTCTTCAAGCGGCGGCTGTTCCGCCGGCGCGTCGTTGCCATGTTCGCTCGCATGTTGTTCCTGCTGCTGATCGCGCTGAATATCGGCGTCGGCTGCTGGCTGTATTTCGCACCGCAGACCGCGGCCGGCCAGCTGCCGGCGACCGACACCGGCGTAGCGAAGCTGACCCTCCTCAGCGAGCAGGAGCCGGCGTCCGAGTCGAACGCCGCCGAACTGGCCACCGCGCCGGAATCGTTCGCCGATCTGCACAACGATACCTGCAGCAGCATCGGGCCGTTCGCCACGCAGGCCGACATGCGCGGCGCAGTCAATGCGCTGACACCGCTGGTCTCGCGCATCCAGTACCGCGAAGCGCACGCCACCGAAACGCGCGGCTACTGGGTGTACCTGCCGGCGCTGTCCAGCCGTGAGCAGGCGCTGGCGATCGCGCGCCAGCTGTCGGCCAAGGGCGTGCGCGACTACTACGTCGTGACCGCCGGCGACCAGCAGAACACGATCTCGCTCGGCCTGTTCCGCGACCGCGGCAACGCCGACAAGCGCCGCAACGAAGTCGCCGCGCTCGGTTTCAACCCGGACCTGGTCACCCGCACCGAGGAATTGCCGGTGTACTGGGTCGATTTCGCCACCGATCCGCAGCACCCGTTCGACTGGCACGCGCGCATCACCCAGCGCGACCTGCGCGAAGAGCCGGTCACCTGCTTTTGAGCGACATCAAGGCTCAGGGGACCGCTGTTGCGGCGCCTACAAAATAACGGCGTCATTCCCGCGAAAGCGGGAATCCATCTTGACTTTCTGCTGGGCAAATCCCGGCGCAAGTGGCAGCGAATGTGCCAAAATATCGGTCAAGACCGCCCAATGCCGGCATAGCTCAGTTGGTAGAGCAACTGATTTGTAATCAGTAGGTCGCGGGTTCGACTCCTGCTGCCGGCACCAACACCGACGCCCGGCGTCTGTGCGAATCCTTAGGGCTGTGATCAGCTGTGGCGCCCATACGCCCATTGATCCAGAATCGGCCTCCAAGGGGTAGCGCAGGACGCCGATGAACCAACAAGCTCTTTCCGCCTTCATCTGGTCGGTGGCCGACCTGCTGCGCGGTGACTTCAAGCAATCCGAATACGGCCGGGTGATCCTGCCGTTCACTGTCCTTCGCCGAATGGACTGCGTGCTTGAACCGACCAAGCGCGCGGTGCTTGCGGAGCTCGCGGACAGGAAGAAATCCGGCCTCAATCCCGAGCCGTTCCTGCTGCGCAAGTCAGGCCAGAGTTTCTACAACACGTCGCCGCTGGACATGAAGCTGCTTGCCGGCGACCAGGATCACATCCGCGAGAACCTGTACCGGTACATCGAGGCGTTCGCGCCCGCGGTGCGCGACGTCTTTGAGCGTTTCGACTTCCACGCACAGGTCGAGCGCCTCGACAAGGCCAAGCTGCTTTATCTCGTCACTGAGCGTTTCGCGCAAATCGACCTACACCCGAACGCCGTCGACAATCATCAGATGGGCCTGGTGTTCGAGGAACTGATCCGAAAGTTCGCAGAACTCTCGAACGAAACCGCTGGCGAACACTTCACGCCGCGCGACGTCATTCGCCTGATGGTGGATCTGATTTTCGTCGAGGACGACGGGGTGCTGACCTCCGGCACGCACGCCGTGCGCACGCTTTACGACCCGACGGCAGGCACGGGCGGCATGCTCTCGATCGCCGACGAGTACCTGCGCGAGCACAACCCGCGCGCGTCGCTCACCGTGTACGGGCAGGAGCTCAACCCCGAGTCCTACGCGATCTGCAAGGCCGACATGCTGATCAAGGGCCAAGACGTCGCCAACATCACGTTCGGCAACACGCTCAGCGACGACGGCCACGCGCACCAGAAGTTCGACTACATGTTGTCCAACCCGCCGTTCGGCGTGGAGTGGAAGAAGGTCGAGAAGGAAGTTCGCAAGGAGCATGAGACGCAGGGCTACAACGGCCGCTTCGGGCCGGGCCTCCCGCGCATCTCCGACGGCTCGCTGCTGTTCCTGTTGCACCTGATCGCGAAGATGCGCCCGGTCGATCAGGGCGGCTGCCGTTTTGGCATCGTGCTGAACGGCTCCCCCCTGTTCACGGGCGGCGCTGGTAGCGGCGAATCGGAAATCCGCCGCTACGTGCTCGAAAACGACCTGCTCGAAGCGATAATCGGCATGCCGACCGACATGTTCTACAACACCGGCATCTCCACCTATGTCTGGATCCTAAGCAACCGCAAGTCGGCGCAGCGCCGAGGCAAGGTGCAACTGATCGACGCGAGCGGACTGTGGCAGAAGATGCGCAAGAGTCTCGGCAGCAAGCGCAAGGAACTGTCCGAGACACACATCGACGAGGTCACACGCCTGTTTGGAGACTTTGCGGAGGCCAAGCGCGACGGCAAGCCGGTCAGCCGCATCTTCCGAAACGAGGACTTCGGTTATCGCACGATCACGGTCGAGCGCCCGTTACGCGATGACGCCGGCAAGATCGTCCTCGCGGCCAAAGGCAAGCAGAAAGGCAAGCAACAGCCCGACGCCGACCTGCGCGATACCGAGAACGTGCCGCTGCACGAAAACGTGGAGGAATACTTCAGGCGCGAGGTTCTGCCGCACGCGCCCGATGCGTGGATCGAGCACGACAAGACCAAGGTCGGCTACGAGATTCCGTTCAACCGCCACTTCTACGTCTTCCAGCCGCCGCGCGCATTGGCCGACATCGACGCCGAGTTGAAGCAGACCACCGACCGGATCCTGAAAATGATCGCGGGGCTGTCAGCGTGAGTTTTTCAAGATATTCGGAGTACAAGGACAGCGGAATTCCTTGGGTCGGGAAACTCCCGATCGCTTGGTCGATCCATCCGTTGCTTAGTGTTGCCTCCGAGCGAAGCGAGCCCAACACTGGAATGATCGAAGACAACCTGCTGTCGCTCAGTTATGGGCGAATCGTGCGGAAGGACATTGAGTCGAATGACGGCCTTCTGCCAGAGTCATTCGAGACATACCAAATCATCCGGCCGGGAGACATTGTTCTCCGATTGACGGACTTGCAAAACGACAAGCGCAGCCTCCGCAGTGCAATCGTCGGAGAGCACGGGATCATCACATCAGCCTATTTGGCGCTCCACCCCACGGCAGTTGAACCGCGCTTTCTGGCCTATCTGCTGCGGGCGTACGACATCACGAAAGTCTTCTATTCGATGGGCGGCGGTTTACGCCAGTCGATGAAGTTCTCGGACATGAAGCGAATGCCAGTGGTGGTTCCTGCCAAAGAGGAGCAAGCCGCCATCGCATCTTTTCTCGACCTCGAAACCGCCAAGATCGACGCGCTAGTGGCGGAGCAGCAAAAGCTGATCGAATTGCTCAAGGAAAAGCGGCAGGCGTTGATCTCGCACGTCGTTACCAAGGGCCTGAACTCCAACGTGCCGATGAGAGATACCGGCATCAAATGGCTGGGAATTGTCCCAGCGCATTGGCGCTTACTGGCGCTGAAGCGTCTGGTTCGACAAGGGTCGTCCATTTCCTATGGCATCGTTCAACCCGGTGAGCCATTGGATGAGGGCGTTCCCTTCGTTCAAACCACGAACATGACGAGCGATCACAGCTGACTGGTGGTGAAGTCCTGCTTGGCATACGAGCTTCCATTGGAGCCGCGTTTGTCGCGCCCGAGAGCTTGAGAGGTGCCAATCTATCGCGTGGCGTCGCGCGAATCGAATGTTCGAGCGAGATCATGCCGACCTATCTCGTAACGTATCTCCGGAGCAACCCAACGACGACTTACTGGCGACTCTCGATGCAAGGTTCAACGTTCAGTGAGGTGTCCATTGATACTGTCAAACAGCTGCCAGTCTTGGTGCCGACCCCAGAAGAGCAAGAAAATATATCGAGTCACCTTTCTCGCGCTATTCAATCGCTGCACAAACTGCTCATTGAAGCCAAGCTTGCCATCGACCTGCTCAACGAACGTCGCAGCGCCCTGATTTCCGCCGCCGTGACCGGCAAGATCGAAGTGCGCGCCTTCGCAAAGGCCGATGCAGCATGAACCTGCACAGGGAAATCCATTTCGAGGAACCGATTTGCGAGCACCTGAGCGCGCACGACTGGCTGTACGCCGAAGGCGATGCACAACACTACGACCGCGCCCGCGCACTATTCCCACCGGACGTGCTCGCGTGGGTGCAGGCGACGCAGCCGCAGGCGTGGGAAACGCTGATCAAGAATCACGCAGGCACTGCCGAGCCGGTGCTCCTCGACCGGCTGCGCAAACAGATCGATTCGGAAGGTACGCTTGCAGTGCTGCGTCATGGCATCGAGCTGATCGGCCTGCGCAGGCCGTTGGCGATGGCGCAGTTCAAGCCGGCGCTGGCAATGAACCCGGATTTGCAGGTGCGCTACGCGACGAATCGGCTGCGCGTCGTGCGGCAGGTGCGCTACTCGCTGCACAACGAAAATGCGATCGATCTGGTCCTGTTCCTCAACGGTATTGCGGTCGCGACGGTGGAGCTCAAGAGCGATTTCACGCAGAGCGTCGACGACGCCGTCGATCAGTACCGCTTCGACCGAAACCCGCGCCCCAAGGGTCAGGGTGCTGCTGAGCCCCTGCTGGAGTTCCCGCGCGGTGCCCTCGTTCACTTCGCAGTGAGCCAGAGCGAAGTGCGCATGACGACGCGGCTGGAGGGCGCGAAGACGAACTTCCTGCCGTTCAACCAAGGCGACCACGGCGGCGCTGGGAATCCTGTCCGCAATGGTTTTCGCACTGCGTACCTCTGGGAGCAGATCTGGCAGCGCGAAAGCTGGCTGGAGATCATCGGTCGCTACCTCGTCACGCCACGGGACAGCAAGAAGCAGATCAAGGCGCTGATCTTCCCACGCTACCACCAGCTCGACGTGACGCGCGAGCTCGTCGCCACGATCAGGAACTCAGGGCCGAGTCAGAAGTTTCTTATCCAGCACTCGGCCGGCTCCGGCAAGACGAATTCGATCGCTTGGACGGCACACTTCCTTGCCGATCTGCACGACGCCGAGCAGCGCAAGGTGTTCGACACCGTGCTCGTGGTCAGCGATCGCAACGTGCTCGATGCGCAATTACAGGAAGCCATCTTTGACTTCGAGCGCACGACCGGCGTGGTCGAAGTGATCCGAGGTGAGGACGGCAGCAAAAGCGCCGCGTTGGCCGAGGCACTCGCCGGGAACAAGAAGATCGTCGTCTGCACGATCCAGACCTTCCCGTTCGCGCTGAAAACTGTGCAGGAGCTGTCCGCGACGCAGGGCAAGCGGTTCGCCGTCATCGCCGACGAGGCGCACAGCTCGCAGACCGGTGAGGCGGCATCGAAACTGCGTCAGGTGCTTTCCGCCGAGGAGTTGAAAGACTTGGCTGACGGCGGCGAGGTCGACACCGAGACTTTGCTCGCAGCGCAGATGAGCGCGCGGGCCGACACACGCGGCATCACCTACATCGCTTTCACCGCGACGCCCAAAGCGAAGACGCTGGAATTATTTGGCAACCGGCCGAACCCGGAAGTGCCTGCAAGCGAGGACAACAAGCCCGCTGCGTTTCATGTGTACTCGATGCGTCAGGCGATCGAGGAGGGCTTCATCCTCGATGTGCTGCGCAACTACACGCCGTACAAGCTCGCGTTCCGGCTGGCCACGGAGGGCAAGGAAATCGACGGTGCGGAGGTCGAGCGCAACGAGGCGTTGAAACACCTG
>Ga0193726_1002915_pt1 | contig 11184 bp, 15 predicted proteins | sample H2c1metaG_FD_144928 | JGI IMG/M metagenome (GOLD analysis project Ga0193726, IMG submission 144928) | Soil microbial communities from a riparian zone of the East river system, Colorado, United States - H2c1 | ecosystem: Environmental > Terrestrial > Soil > Riparian zone | place: USA: East River... | reverse complement strand
CTTTGCCATGAATGGCGAAAAAGTAGCGAGCGGGGTTAAGCATGCCGATAATCTTGCGCCATGTATTTACGGTGGTGTTACATTGATACGGTCCATTCTTCCGCTGGACATTATTCCATTATCCGCGCCACTTCTTTATGTCACGGTGGTTCACCCCCAGATTGAAGTAAAAACTTCCGATGCAAGGCAAATCCTGCGCAAAGAGGTACAATTAAAAGATGCCATTATGCAATGGGGAAATATTGCCGGGTTGGTAACTGGTCTTTTAAAAAATGATTATGATCTTATTGGGAGATCATTGGAAGATGTGATCATTGAGCCCGTTCGGAGTATTTTAATTCCCGGCTTTGACGAAGTGAAAATAAATTCAAAACAGGCTGGTTCATTGGGCGGAGGCATTTCAGGTAGTGGCCCTTCAATTTTTATGTTGAGCAAAGAAGAGGAGACTGCGAAGAAAGTGGAAAATATCATGAAAGACGTTTTTCATAAAATAGGCGTGGACTACAAAACATATGTTACCTCTATAAATTATGAAGGCGTAAGAGTCGTCAATGATCCATAAACATTGAATCATTGTTGTCTGATTTTTGATCCGTCATTATTCCAAAATCAGACAACGAACTGAAAGATGAACTATTATAGTTTGAACAGGCAATCGCCAACAGTTGATTTCAAAGAGGCTGCCATGCGGGGACAGGCCCCGGACAAAGGATTGTATTTTCCCGAACATATCCCTGTTTTTGATTCCTCATTTTTCCATAACATGGAAGAAATGGAAGATGAAGAAATTGCTTACCAGGTTATTCAACCTTATGTAGGAGAGGCTATTCCTTCGAAGATCCTCAGGAAGATCATACATGAAACGCTCAGCTTTCCGATTCCACTCGTGAAGGTGAATGAAAACATTTTTTCCCTTGAGCTTTTTCATGGTCCTACTCTTGCATTCAAAGATGTTGGAGCCAGGTTTATGAGTCGTTGCCTCGGATATTTTAGCGGCCAGGATGCCCGCCGCGGCCGGACTGTTGTATTGGTGGCAACGTCGGGAGATACCGGAGGGGCTGTTGCCAATGGATTTTACAATGTAAAAGGAGTTGAGGTAGTCATTCTTTATCCTTCGGGAAAAGTAAGCAGTGTGCAGGAGAAACAACTTACAACGCTCGGTAAAAATATTCATGCGCTGGAAGTTCGTGGTAATTTCGACGATTGCCAGTTATTGGTAAAACAGGCATTTGCGGATGAAGCATTGAATCAGAAATTATTTTTGACATCGGCAAACTCGATAAACATTGCCCGTTGGCTGCCGCAACAATTTTATTATTTTCTTGCCTGGAAACAATGGCCTCATAAAAAACATCCACCGGTTATTTCTGTTCCCAGTGGAAATTTTGGAAATATTTGTGCTGGTATTCTTTCACATGCTTCAGGGTTGCCGGTCCAGTATTTTATTGCAGCCTGCAATGTAAATGATGCCGTGCCTGAGTTTTTAAAAACAGGAAAGTATCAGCCTAAAAAAACAATTCCTACTATTTCCAATGCCATGGATGTGGGAGACCCAAGCAATTTTGTAAGAATATTGGAAATATTTGAAGAAGATATGTCGGAGCTAAAGAGGATCCTTTCTGCTTCAAGTATTACTGATGAAGAGACGAAGAAGACAATAAAAAAGATCTTTAAACAATACCATTATCTATTGGACCCTCATGGGGCTGTTGGTTTTTTATCCCTGGAGCGTTACTTGAAAAAGAATAAAGAGCTCAAGGGTTTCTTTGTTGAAACTGCCCACCCGGTTAAATTTTTCGACGTTGTAGAGCCATTGATCGAAGAGAAAATTCCTTTGCCTGCTTCAGTACAAGGAATAATGGATAAAAAGATGGAAACAACAAAGATGGAGGTGGATTATAATTTTCTTAAGGAGTTCCTTCTAAAGTTGTAAGGAAGGGCTTGTGCTGAAGCCATTCATCAAACCAAAATTGATTTCTTGCAAGAGAATTTTTTTTGATGTCATTTTATTTTCCCTTTTATCTCCCATCATAGCATCTTTGCATTCCAGGGTCTTACTAATGATTCCAGTTGTAAAAAATCATAACTTTCCGGAACAAACTCTTGCCGCATGAAACAAATCACTCTATTTTTAATCCTCAGCGTAATTTATTTTTTAACCTCAGCTCAAACCGAAGGCAAATGGATAAATCTTTTTGACGGCAAGACACTCAATGGCTGGAAAAAAGGGGCTGGTGACGCTGAGTATAAGGTTGAAAATGGAACAATTGCTGGAACAACCGTTGTTGCCTCATCAAATAGTTTTTTGATCACAGAAAAGGAATATGACAATTTTGTTTTGGAGCTTGAAGCAAAAATTGATGACACTACCTCCAACTCGGGTATTCAGTTGCGTAGTCATGTGGATCCAAATGGGAATAATGGAAAGGGGAAAGTTTTTGGTTACCAATATGAACTCGATCCTTCCTCACGCAAATGGTCCGCTGGAATTTACGATGAAGGAAGAAGAGATTGGTTATACCCTCTAAGCCTCAACCACGCGGCACAGGATCTTTTTAAACTCAACGAGTACAATAAAATAAGAGTGGAATGTTTTGGCAATACGATCCGTACGTGGATCAATGGCCAGCCTGCGGCAGTTTTGATAGACACTTTTGATAAAAAAGGATTCATAGGATTACAGGTTCACGCGGTGAGCAAAGCAGAAGATGCAGGCAAAAAAGTGTATTTCAAAAACATCAGGTTGATGCCGATAGCAAAACCTTCTGCAGATTTTCCGACATCTGTTTATGTGATGGACCTTATTCCAAACAATTTAAGTGCGTATGAAAAAAAGAATGGATGGAAACTCTTGTTTGACGGCATGGATTCAAAGGGATGGAAGGGTGCCTATAAAGATCATTTTCCTGATAGTGGCTGGCAGGTGAAAGATGGGCTTCTCACTGTTCTTGCATCGGCAGGAAAGGAAGGCGGCGTGGGTGGAGACATTGTTACAACAGGCCAGTTCAGGGCTTTCGATCTTTCTTTTGATTTTAAACTATCAACAGGTGCTAATAGCGGAGTAAAATATTTTGTAACCCTGAATGAGCATAACCAGGGTTCCGCAATCGGACTCGAATACCAATTGCTTGACGATAAAGTTCATCCTGATGCCAAATTAGGTAGAGATGGAGATCGAACTCTTTCATCTTTATATGATCTAATACCAGCACAAAAACAAGAAAGATTTATTCATCCCATTGGCCAATGGAACATGGGAAGGATCATTGTTTATCCGAACAATCACGTGGAGCATTATTTAAATGGCGTAAAAGTATTGGAATATGAACGTGGCTCGCAAGCTTTCCGTGATCTTGTTGCCATTAGTAAATTCAAAGTGTGGGATCATTTTGGTGAAGCACCGAAGGGCTTTATTCTTTTGCAGGACCACGGCTTTGAAGTTAGTTTCAGAAGCATTAAGATTCGGGAGTTGAAGTGAGTTGCGAGTTTTGAGTTCAGAGTCAATACAAGTTCAGAGTTATGAGTTCAAAGCCGTGAGCTACGAGCCGCGAGGAGAGATGCTGGTTGCGGGTTGAGAAAATCAGAAATCAGATATCAGAAATTCTAGAGTTGTGAGTTCAGAGTTTAGAGCCTTGAGCTACGAGCCGCGAGGAGAGATGCTGGTTGTGGGTTGAGAAAATCAGAAATCAAAAAATCATACATCAGAAATCTTAAGACTATGGAGCGGAGAAAATTTATAAAAGACGCCGGCCTTGCGACAGCAGGCATCACCATTTTAAATTTCCCTGTATTTGGAAAAAAGGCGCCAAGTAATAAGGTGATCGTGGCTGTTTCGGGTGTAAATAGCCGTGGCTCCTACCTGGCAAAATCTTTTGCAAGTCTTCCCAATGTTGAAGTGGCATATATCTGTGATGTGGAAGAAAAAGCAATTCAAAATGGATTGGATGCGTTAAAAGATGCACCAAAAAAACCGACTGTCGTACGGGATATTCGCAAACTGGTGGCTCAAAATGATTTTGATGCGCTCATCATTGCAATGCCTGACCATTGGCATACACCGGCGGCCATCCTCGGCGTGTCACATGGGAAACACGTATATGTTGAAAAACCCTGCGGACAAAATCCTCACGAAGGAGAGTTGTTGATAGCGTCGTTCCTTTCCTAATTTAACTGCAATTGTAAAAGAGGTTCACGGTGGACTTTTGGGTAAGGCCTATTATGCAAAAAGTTGGTATGTCAACAATCGGAAATCAATTGGTTTTGGAAAAAAAGTTCCTGTACCTGCCACGCTTGATTTTGAATTGTGGCAAGGTCCGGCGCCCAGGAGAGACTACCAGGATAACCTGGTTCATTATAACTGGCATTGGTTCTGGCATTGGGGTACTGGTGAGGCATGTAATAATGGAACACATGAAATTGATTGCTGCCGGTGGTTCCTGGGAGTTGACTTTCCTACAAAAGTTACTTCAGCAGGCGGACGTTATGCATTTAAAGATGACTGGCAAACTCCGGATACACAAACGGCGAGTTTTGAATTTGGTGATACCGCAACGATTAGCTGGGAGGGCAGGAGTTGCAATAACAACCCGGTAGAAGGAGCGGGGAGGGGGTTTATTATTTATGGTGATAAGGGAACATTGGTAAATGGAGGCGGCGATGATTATAAAATCTTTGGCACAGATAATAAATTAGTGCGTGAAATGAAATCGGATATAAAACCTGATCCCAACAATCCCATAAGCGCAAGTGGTAATCTTGACCTTTTTCATTTTGATAATTTTATAAAATCGGTCAAAGGGGAAGCAAAAGTAAACTCCCCGATGAATGAGGGCCATAGAAGCGTGTTGCTTTGTCATCTTGCAAATATTTCACAGCGCACCGGTACTACGCTCCATTGCGACCCATCCAACGGACATATAAAAGACAATCAAGAAGCCATGACTTTATGGCAAAGGACATATGAGAAAGGCTGGGAGCCGAAAGTGTAAATTTTTAATTTTTAATTTCTCAGCCCCATTTCTCCCAATCTATTTTTAGTTCAATATCCGGGTGTATGCTTTGAATGACCGGGCAGGTTTCGCCCGTTTTTTTCAAGATTGCTTTTGATTTATCATCGATACTTTCCAGGCTGGCAGGAATGTTAAAAAATAAGTTAATTCCGCCAACGCGCCTGGGGTCGGCCTTCATGATCTTTTCCACCCCGATCTTTATTTCATTAAGGTCAAATCCCATGGACCTTGCTTTTATTCCCATAACCGTAATCATACAAGTGGCAAGGCTTGTAGCCATCAGGTCTGTAGGCGAAAATCGCTCTCCTTTTCCATTATTATCCACAGGGGCATCCGTTTCAAAATAATCCCCGCTTCTTAAATGAGTGCATGTGGTTCGTAAATCACCATTGTAAACTACTGTCGAGGTCATTAGTCAATAATTTGCCATAAATTTACGTTACTATAATAAAAGAACATTTGTGAAAAGAATCATTATTCTCACCATAATTACTTCGATCGGCTTTAGTTTGCTTGCACAGGATTCCACAAGGACAAAAAAACTTTCCAAAGAAGAACGCAAGGAAGAGCGCCAACAGCGCATCAGTGCCATGATAAAGCAGGATGAGGAAGGCGCCCTGATATATAACAAACAAAGCGTTTTTGGTATCCAGTTGCGTACGAATGGATACGGCCTGCTTTACGAAAAAGGAAGAACGAAAACACGGCGCAAAACGAGTATTTATGGTATCGAACTCACAGAAATAAAGGATCCTAAGGAAGAAAAAACATCAACAGGTTTTTTTTCAATTGGCAATCCTTACATTTTTGGGAAGATCAATAATTTTTATCAATTCAAAATAGGTTACGGTCAGCAATATCTTTTTGGCCAGAAAGGAAACAAAAACGGCGTGGCAGTAACCGGTAATTATTTGGGAGGAATTTCCCTTGGTTTGCAGCGACCTTATTTTCTTGAAGTGAATGATGGAACCGGGAACCGCGAAATAAAATACAATATTGAGGATAGCGCAGCATTCCTTGATCCTTCGGTGATACAGGGAAGTGGTGGATTAGGCAAAGGCTGGAGTGAAATTACGGTCAAGCCGGGAGTTTATGCAAAGGGCGCGATCCGCTTTGATTGGGGACACTACAATGAACTCGTTTCAGGTATTGAGATCGGATTAAGTATAGAGGCTTATTCCAAGAAAATACCGATCATGCTTTTCGATAAACAAAAGCAGGTCTTCTTCCAGGGCCATATTGCACTCGTCTTTGGCCGTCGGAAATGATAGCCGTATTTTTGCAGAGTAAAGAATATTTATGTTGCCGTTTTTTAGCATTCGCTAAATCCGGTATTATAGAATAGTATCAAAAATGATCGACCTTCATGTCATAGACACTCATAAAGAAGAACAAAAGCAGAAAAAGCCTTCCTGGCTTCGTGTCAAACTTCCTATTGGGGAAAATTATAAAAATGTCCGCAATCTTGTAGATACGCACAGGCTTCATACCATTTGTGAAAGTGGAAATTGTCCTAATATGGGCGAATGCTGGGGAGCGGGAACAGCCACTTTTATGATACTTGGGAATACATGCACCCGCAGTTGCGGTTTTTGTGCAGTAGCCACAGGAAGACCAGAGCCTGTTGACTGGGACGAACCTCAAAGAGTGGCAGAGGCCATTCACCTCATGAAAGTTAAACATGCTGTGATCACTTCAGTTGACCGGGATGAATTGAAAGATGGAGGTTCCATTATCTGGCAAAATACCATCAAAGCTGTTAAGTCACTTAATCCAGGTACGACCCTTGAAACGCTGATCCCTGATTTCAAAGGCGAAAAAGAAAATATTCAACGGGTTATTGAAGCGGCACCTGAAGTGGTAAGCCATAACATTGAAACCGTGGAACGATTAACAAAGCAGGTTCGCATCCAGGCAAAGTATTGGCGGAGCATGGAAGTTCTGAAAACATTAAAGGAAGGCGGCATGCGCACAAAAAGCGGGATCATGCTTGGACTGGGTGAAGGGAAGGAAGAAGTTATTCAGACCTTGCAGGACCTCGCTAACGTGGGAATTGATGTTATTACACTTGGCCAATACCTCCAGCCTACCAAAAAACATTTATCCGTTGTTCGATTTATTCATCCCGACGAATTTGCAGAATATCGTGAAATAGGTTATGGACTCGGTATCGATTATGTTGAAAGCGGCCCCCTTGTAAGGTCGTCATATCACAGCGAGCGCCATGTTTTTCCCGGCCTGGGAAGAAAAGAATGGGAGATGAGCAAACTCAATGCTTAGACCGCCGAATCACGACTCAAAAATTCTTCTTGCACTATAATTATTCAATTTCTCCTTCCACAGAAAAATCTTAGCTAAGCGATTTTTTTAAAAAATTGTTTCCCATATACTTTTTATTGCGACTAAGTGTTCAAACCTGTCCAATAAATATATACTTCGTTCCTACAAGCAATCGTTTCAATAATGATGTTTAAGCAGGACATCTCCGGCCTTCTTTTCTAAGAAGGCTTTTAATTTTCTGTCATTTTCCCCCAATCCGTCATCATTCTATTTTGTAGCTTGCACCTATGAAATGGGGACTTATCATTATTTTTTCAGCTGTTGCAATTTTTGGTGTCTTGAAAAAAAATAGCGGCGATAATCACAAATCAACTCCAATAAAAAAATCCAACACTTCATTTGCCGTTCTTGAATTATTTACCTCGGAAGGATGTTCAAGCTGCCCGCCAGCTGATCGTTTGCTTCCCCAACTTGAAGATATTGGCCCTAACGTAATTCCATTGTCATTTCACGTTGATTATTGGAATAGCAATGCGTGGAATGATCCTTTCAGCCACTCAGAATTTTCAGACCGTCAGAAGGATTATGCAAAGCATTTCAAATTGGAAAGTATTTATACACCGCAGCTTGTAATTAATGGTGAGTATGAAATGGTAGGTAGTGATCGGTCGTCAGCGGAGAATGACATTAAGAAATTGCTTGAAGAAAATGCGAAAGTGAAAATCCTCCCTGGCGATATAAAAAGAGATGGAGACGCCGTGGAGGTGAATTGTAGAATGGAAGGTGAATGGCAAAAAGAGGACCTGTTAACCGCAATCGTCCAAAAGCACGCAGAAATGAATGTGAAAGGCGGTGAGAACGAGGGGGCCAAATTATCGCATACAAATGTGGTAAGAACTTTTACAGTACAGGAAGCAAAGGAAAAAATGAATTTTAAAATATCTATCCCTCATGAAATTGCAAATGATAACTGGCAACTCGTAATGTATACAAGGCAGAAAATTGATTTGAAAATCACGGGAATGGCTACGTACCAACCAAACTCAGGCCATTGACCTTATACCAGGTTATTTATTCTCCCAGGCAAGAGCACTGGCACCAAGTATTGCAGCGTCTGCTCCAGCCAGCTCACTAAATACGAGTTTTACTTTATCTCTAAAAATAGGAAGGAGATTTTTTTCCATGTGTTCCCTTGTAGGTTGTAATATCAGATCGCCTGCTTTTATTACACCTCCAAATAATATGATAGCTTCAGGGGATGAGAACATTACAAAATTTGCCAGGGCTTCGCCCAATATCTGCCCGGTAAAGCGGTAAACTTCCTTTGCCAATTCATCACCCTGGTCAGCACAGTCAGCTACAATTTTTGCATCTATTTGCGCCCTATCGTACTTGCGGAGCAAGCTATTTGAATCGGGATCGTTGTCCAGAAATTCATTGGCAGTAAGAGCGATTCCGGTCGCTGATGCATATACTTCCAATGAGCCCCGCAAACCGGTACCCTTATGTAAACGACCACCGGGGCGGATCGTGGTGTGACCTAATTCGCCGGCAAAGCCATCATGACCATAGATCAGCTGACCGTTGGCGACAATACCACTTCCTACTCCTGTTCCCAGCGTGATCATGATAAAATCCTTCATTCCCCTTGCAGCGCCATACATCATTTCTCCCAATGCAGCTGCTTTAGCATCGTTGGTTAAAGAGCAGGGAAGGCCAAATTCTTTAGTAACCAGTTTGGCTAAAGGGATGATGCCTTTCCAAACCAGGTTTGGTGCGTACTCAATAGTGCCGGTGTAAAAATTCCCATTGGGCGCGCCAACGCCAATCCCTTTTATGTTCCCGTCTTCTTTATACTTTTCAATAATAGGAGTTAAAGCCTTACCCAAAGCTTCTACATATCCTTCAATTAAAGGATAGGCTTCAGTCTTTAGCTCTCCTTGTTCAAGGATTTCGCCGCGATGATTGACAAGGCCATATTTTGTATTGGTTCCACCAATATCAATTCCGATAGCAAGTTCGTTTGAGAGATCGATCATGTACTTTATTTTTTCAAATCATAAATAGAATGAGTCCGGCAAAGATGCTGAAAAATAATTGTTGAAAATAATGATTGCTCCCATATCCACCACACCCATTTTCAAAATAAAAACAGGGTCCTCTGAATAATCAGAAAACCCTGCCATAAAAATTCAGGCTTTGCTATGATTTCATCCCTTGATTTTGTCAGTGAGCTCATCTTGTGTGACATAATTCCTATGTCCCTTTTTGTCAATCCAATAATATCTTGAATGATCATCAATATAGATGGTTTGACCGGCTGGACCCACCTTCCCCTTATACACCTGGTCTGTCATGGTCGCCTTCCCCTTGGAAGCAATTTCCGCGGTTTTGTTACCTACTTTTTTACCTTCCTTTTTGACGGTTGCCGTCGTTTTTTTCACTGCCTGGGCGCTTACCGTATAGGACAGCGAAGCAAAAAACAAAATTGCCAGGATTTTTGATAATGCTTTCATAGTTTAAAATTTTAGTTTATCTGTTATTGTTTTTAATTCTAAAAGAGTGCCAGTCTTTGACCATTTTAACAATTAACCTTTCCAGGAAATCCCGGAAATGAAAGGCGATCCCACCTTCAAAAGAAAAGATTCAGTAGTATTTCTCTTGAAGGCAGGAGGCAAGGATTTCCCGGCTTACTGGCGAAGCAATCGCCTGGTGCAGGGCAGAGGTCTCTAAAATTTTAATTCCTATTTTATTATCTTTAGCTTTCATACTTAGTTTATGGTAAAATTTGATACGAACAGCACATTCAAGCGCCTTCGTAACCGCTACAGGCTTGTGGTAATGAATGACGATACTTATGAAGAAGTGGTAACATTTAAATTGTCGCGGATGAGCGTGTACATCATGCTGAGTACCGTTTTTGTGGTGTTGGTGGGATTTACGGTGGCCCTCATCGTATTTACTCCATTAAAATACTATATCCCGGGGTACGATGACCTGAAAATAGGAAGGGAATACAGGCAATTAAAATACAGAACTGATTCCTTAGAACAACAGATCGGGTACCAGGCACGTTATATAGACGGCTTGAAGAAAGTTTTGAAAGGCGATGTGACCATGAGTCTTGATACGACAAAGATCAAATTGCCTAAAGATGAATACTCAAACGACTAAATATTCTATAACCTATGTTTAAAAACAAAAATCCTATAACTATTATGAGTAATGAAAAAACCAACGGTGGCAGCGGCGCTACGCTTGTAAGCGCGGGCACCACACTAAAGGGCGACATTAGCAGTAACAGCGATCTGCGGATCGATGGGACCATCATTGGAAATGTCAGCAGTACCGCAAAAATTGTCATTGGTGCAAGCGGGAACGTAGAAGGTGATATTTCAGGCAACCAGGCCGATATTGTTGGAAAAGTTTCCGGAAATATTAAAACAAAGGATCTGCTGCAGCTTCGCGGGGATTGTGTTGTAAACGGGAACGTTTTTGCAGGTAAATTGCAGGTTGAGCCGACAGCCATATTCAACGGTCAGTGCCATATGGGAAACACTGAAAAGATCGCTGTGAATATAGTGGAAAAGGCTACAAGCAGTAATGGAATCAAAGCAATCGCCCAGTAAGAATAATAACAGTGATCTCCTTCGCTACGTCAGCATGGGCACACAAATATTTGTGGGGCTTGGGCTGGCTGTTTTCATTGGATTAAAAGCTGATAAATGGTTAAAAATTTCCGCACCTTTGCTCGTGTTGGTCTTACCGGTAATGGTGCTGGCTGGGATTATTTATAAAATCTTTAAAGAAACTTCGAGGCAAAAGAATGGCGATCCAAAAAAATAACCGGAGCCCTTTGTTCCCGGTAATCCTTTTTTTTATTGTATTAAATGGG
>Ga0193726_1002913_pt1 | contig 11193 bp, 17 predicted proteins | sample H2c1metaG_FD_144928 | JGI IMG/M metagenome (GOLD analysis project Ga0193726, IMG submission 144928) | Soil microbial communities from a riparian zone of the East river system, Colorado, United States - H2c1 | ecosystem: Environmental > Terrestrial > Soil > Riparian zone | place: USA: East River... | reverse complement strand
CCTTTCGTCGTTTCCAATGCGCAAGGTTGGTTTGCCAGCAGGCCCACTACTGTCGGTCTGAAGGCTATGCCCGTTGCCGTAGGCGTCGGCACTGTCGAAGATAATCGTGGGCTTACATTCAAGGCCACATAATCTAAGACCACATCAATAGTGGGGTTCCAATTGGATACAATAGTCATGTCCAATATATTGGCATTGCCATCGAGCGCCGATGGTCGCCAACTTGAATTTATGCTATAGGCAATCTGCTGGTCATTGATCAACGGCACATTCGTGTAATGCGTCGGAGACCACCCTTGTGTCTGAAACGATCCAAATCTCAAATCTCCAAATACAATGTTCCCCCGGCAATCCATATTATAACCCGAAGCATTATTAACTGTAAAGTTAAAAAGATTTGCGAAAACATTTGACGTGGTTGCAGTACCCGTTAATACAGCATTCATCCGAAGGCCTGTCAAGGGAGAAGCAGCTTGAGGCGCATTGTATGTAGTCTCGAAATAGGCGACCGGTCTGTTCGCTGCGGAGGCGTCGTATACCTGTAGCGGTGTGCCCAGGGCATTGCCCGCATTAGCGGCTGATGAAAATATTGCACTACCCCCAAACTCATTAATATTAAAACCAGCCATCGGTATTTGCCTGGTGCTGAGCAAAGCACCGGGGTTACCTGGTGCGCCTACATCCTGACCTAATACGATGAACTGCGAGGCATCTACGGTAAGTCCATTTCGGGCACCAGCCACATTAATAAAGCCACTGCCAGGGCCAGGGGGAAACTGATAGTTGATATTGCCAATACCTTCAAACTGTCTGCGTATGGGATTCTCAAAGCTCATAAGCCTAATTCTTTATCGATCCACTGACCCGGTAGATAAAATTTCTGTGTGATCGTCGCGGAGTTCGTACCCGCCCCGGTAAACGAAAGATCGACGCGGCCGCTCAATATCTCTGCGAAGTTGCCGCCGATGGATCGGGATTCAGTTGGCACTAATAGATCGCCCTGGAAGACAAGGCCACTGGTGCCGGAGTTCTTTACTACAAGCCCGTTGCACCTTATGTCGATAGTTACTTCAATTGCCTTCTGATAGACCTGAGTGGCAAAGGTGTATTTGAGCGGCTTCGTACACATGATTAAAGTGTTACAGGGATACCCTGATCAGAGAAATAGGAATTCAAGTTAGACAGGTACGCGGCCGGCAGGAAGGTTTTTAATGTCGTGCCCAAATCCAGGCTATCACATCCCAGCCCCAGCAAGCTGCAGGAGCTAAAGGCACTCGTGCCGGTATCGAATTTTTTTGTCCCATACAGTTGCACCAGGCGAAGCCAATCGGCATAGTTGTTTACCGAAGACACATTGTTCACCACGTCCGATGGAGCCGCGCCGTTGCCCATTTCATAATACAGGGTATTGGCCAGGGTAGACAATGTGCTGTCGGATATGCTTTGTACGATCCCCTGAGCCGCCGCCGCGGCCTGATCATTGGCGACCGTCGAAGCGGTGTTTTGATCTATAGCCGTATTATTGGAAGAGGTGCCGGTTCCACCGCCTAAGAAATTTTTATATACCAGGTATCCGGCAACGCCTACGATTCCCAGCATCAGGAGATCACCGCCAATGTCCCCCACCTTCCGGCCTTTTTGCTGATAGAGATAACACCCTTGCATAGTTACCAGTATTTGCGTTGTGGATCATACTTGTTTACGATGGCATTCCAAAACGTCCGCTGATCAGTCGTAGGGTTCCAACCCCCTGCAATGATCGCTGCCATACCGTTCATTTCCGAAGGAATGTTAGCAGCCAGCAGCGCGGCCGATGGCGGCTTGTTATCGGCTTGCACCCAACTCAGGACAGTATTATATACCGACTGACTTACCGCCGAAGTATTACTACCTGTCTGCGTGGACGGGGCCACGTTCGTCTGATTATTCGTCGCCGCACCTGGTGCGGTTGATGGATTGGAAGGGGGAGGCAATGCACCTGGTGCGGATGTATCGACAACATCGGCATTTTTGCTCTGCATATATTTATACAGCGCAAAGCCTCCCACGCCTACCCCCAGCGCGATCAGAAGGCCTTTTTGGTTTTTGTTTGCCATCAGTTGAAAATTGAATTGAAGATGCTGGTTATGTCGGTTGCGATGGTAGATGCCGTGTTATTGGGCGGCACTGTCGATGGTGGATAATAGCCAGGAGGATAAGTTGTGCCGTATGTCGGCACACTTGTCTTTGGTCGAGTTACCAGGTACACCCCTACTAACCCGGCTCCCGCTATCGCGATCCATCCGCCGGTGCTGATCTTTCCGATTTTGACTTTACTACGTCTTGCCATGTTACAAGAATTTTAAGGCCATCTGATATTTCGACGGCTGGTTAACTGCAATATTTGCCAGACCTAGGAGGTGATCGCCAATCAACGGATCGACGCCCATAAGCATCTCCATTGCCTTTTTTAATTTCTCCTGCTGCTCTGTGGGCAAGGTTTCCCATTTGGACCCTTGCGGCTGATTTTGTGTTGTTGTCCCTGCCATAGTTGCTACTGGTGGTTGAGGATTTTTATTAAAAAGGTTACGGATTAATCCGATCACTTCGCTTACTACCGCTTCTTTCGCACCTGGCATCTCTAAGAGGCTTCCGATCATTCCCATGACGCCCCCCGGCTTCTCTTCCTGCTCTTCTCTATCGGCCATTACTAATTGCGCCAACTTATCAATCCGCTCTTCCAGGTTCTTATACCCCTGGGTTCTCACCTGCACTGCGGGGCTTTCTTCATCGATGCCGAACAGTGTAAAGCCGAAAGAATTATCATAGGGGGTATTGCTTTTTATTTTCCCCTGTGGCAATTCCTCATAGACCTTTAAAAGCAATTGGGAACTGGTGCCCCCGCGTTTCAGCATGTGAATGGCTTCCCTCAGCGAATTGGCCCCGTCCACTATATTAGCCGTCTCATTCTTTTTCGGGTAGGAGAATAACAATTGCGACGACCCCAGCCACATCGACCAGGCCGGAACGTCCATTGATTCATACGCTTCGATCACTTGCTCTTCACCCCGAAAAAGTACCGATGTTCCCATGCTTAGCCGTTATAGTTCAACAGTCCATTTGCCGCCGCGTTCTGTTCCTGCAATGCCATCTTTGCCAAAGTACCTGGTGCGCACCGCAGATACCCTACTCCGAAGAGAATGGACTGCAATGTTGTCACTGTCAGGACTGATGAAAGAGTTACATAACTCTTCGTCCAATCGACTGATAAATTGAGGAACTGCATTTCTCCATTTGACCATGCAAGGTTTGTCGCCTGGCCTGATCCGGCTGACCATGATGTTGCCAGCATCGAGAGCAGCGGTATACGAAAGATGCTTTCTTCGCTGTCTACATACAGCGTTAAAAAGCATTTGGCAAGGTCGGCTTGTGTGACCAACGGGTTTTGATTGAACGACGCGGGGCACTCTTCTTTTGAATAGACCCGGATCGTTCTTATCAATATTTCTTTTCCGGTGTCACTCCTGAGCTGCGGTATGTCCTGGAAGTTTATCCGCAGAGCGGTGTTATTCAGAGGAATAATAAACTCCACATTTTCAAAACGCTTTATCGATCTATTGATCATTGCTTACCGTTTTTGATGTTTAAAAAGAGGGGGAGCGCGTCGCCGCGCTCTACCCCTGTATATTGCGGACCCATCGCAATTAAGTAATGATCGTGGAATTCTGAGCAAGCAAGCCCTGGTAAAGAATGGTCATACGCTGATTTGTTTCCACCGCTGCCAATGCTGCGGGTAAGGTCAGCGTTATAACTGTATTCTTCGAACCAATGAACAGGATATTTGGCTCAATAGGGACCATTCCGTCCTGGCTGAGATCAATCTGATCCTGTGCAATCCCGTTCTGGTTCGTCGCCGCGGCGACCTGCTGTGACTGCGGTACATACCGGAATCTGCGGGAACTGAGGACCGGCAATATAATATCATTGTTCACTGCTATCTGAAACAAAGAATTATACAAGGTCTCACTTGCAGCGGCAACGCCCGACGTACTGAATACGGCCGGTGAGGGGTAGGTATGCAGGATAAAGGTTGTATCGCCCGCGGAGCTTGGTTTGCTGAGATAAAAGCCCCAACATGCAGCGACAAAGCTATCCTGCTGGTTTAGCCTGATCTCTGTATTAAAAGGCGTTGTGCCGGCTCCCTGCTGGTTCACCAGGACGGGAAACTGATATTGGGTTTTGGTGGTCAATACTTGCTGCTCCAATCGGAGATCGCTTACTGTACACTTCGTAACGTCGATGCTCAGACCCGCGTTGCTCATTACCTGCAACGCGTTCTCAAAAATGAGACGGCTGTTAGTCTGGGAATTCCACATCGACATTTGTTTCCGTATCGGATTTTCAAAGCTCATGGTGAAATATTACTGGTTAAAAATTTGTTGTCTCTACCTGGATTTTATAGGCATCCGGCCCTCTGAATTGTTCGACGCGGGCTAATTATCGAAAATCTTTCCGATAGCTAATGTCCGGTTGCCTGACAGGTTACCCATCGTGCGCCGGTTATTCATTATACCAGGTCGCATTCCCGCAACCGCCTGATTCACGTAACCAGGTCGCGGAGTCATCCGCGCATAGTCAGGCATTGGCATACCGCTTATACCTGGTAAGCTCAGGAAACTTTCGTTGAGCAGGAACACCCCGCCAATGCCTGCGAGTCCGCAGGCGATCCCGCCGATCAGTGGGGAAGGTTTGACGAACAAAGGGGTGGCCGCGCCTGCAACTAAGCAGATCGCCCCACCTGTCCAGGTCGGAGCCGTGGTAAAGGAAGTCTTTACCGCCTGGTTGATGAATACCCCTGCTATCGCGCCCAGGGCAGCACCGCCCGCGGCTTCGATAGTTTGCATAACAGCCGGATGAACCGCCCCTACCCTACGGCCACGGTGCGACCCTTTTTTCTTCCGGCTTCCTTTTCTTCTTTTTGCCATGATTGAAATTTTTGTTTATGAATAATGGGCGCACCGTCAACGGCGTCGTTTACGCTTACCGATGCCGTTAATTGCCCGGAGTTCTCTTTTTAATTCAGTGACCTTCGCGGCCTTTTTCTTTTTGTCGCTGACTTTCTTTGCTGAATCTCTTGCCAGCAGTCCCCAGGCTAATTGCTCTTCCAATTGCTTTTTCAGCTTAGACCTAGTATGCGCCACCGAACCCACCGCCCGACGCGGTTTTGAAATACCCGATACTCTTTTTTTTGTCGCCACCTTTTTTACTTTTTTGGGTGAAGATTTTTTTGTGCCCGATACTTTCTTGCCGCTCTTGATCGCCTTCGCAGAGGCCTTTACAGCATTGATCCAGGACATACCCGGATGTGCTTTCCGTATTGCCTTCGCTCCGTTGGTGATCCGCTTTAGACGTGCGGTGTTCTTTGCGTTTGCTGCTGCCATCATTCTAGTATTGCATATCCCACGAGTGCCGCGGCTGCTGCTGCTGCCAGCATCCAATTGTCAACCCCTGGGAAGAGGAAGTAGAACTACCCGGCCCGTAATTCAGGTAATCGTATGCGTACTGATCGCCTTGCTGTGCGGCAACCTGTTCGACACTTTGGCCGGTCATGTTGGCTATATTCACTAACTGCTGATCAAACACCCCTATCGTATTTGTCCAGGCTCCTTTATATTGCGGCAACCAGTTGTTGCCGTTATCACCGGGGTTGATCGGCATACCTTGCTTCCATTGCTGAGCTACTTTAACGGCCGCGTCCACACGTGCCCGATCCGTCGTTATGCTTTTATTGACTCCGTAATAGCTCAAATACTTGTCTGTCGATATGGTCAAGGCCTGTAGCAACTCCGTACCGGATATATAGACCCCGGTTCGATCTATGAACCATTTCAGCGCGGGCCATACGTCCCCGTCTTTCATCTGATTTTGGTTCGTCTTATTATTGCCCAGGACATAGTAGTTGTACATCGCTGCCAGCCAATAGACCTGGTATTGATAAGTCCGGCCATTGAAGAGATCATTAACCAGGCCTACAGGATTGAACGACGTAATATCTTGCAGCACCCTTGCCGCTGCTGATCCGACCCCGAAGGCATCATTCACCAGGATACTAGCCCCCTTTAACAACAACAATGCTTCACCCAGGCCTGGGACTGCAAAAGCTGCTGAATTCAATACCAGGGTCGTAATGGTATTGATCGTGTTCGTCTGAAAAGAAACCTGTGCCGCGTTCGATACCCCGTCTGCATATTGCATGATCATGGTATTCAGCTTATCGCCCGCGGCATCGCCAATCGTTCGGCCGATGCTCCAAAGTGGCATAGAGCCGATGGCCCCTAACTTTGGTTTTTTGTTGATCGCGTGGAAGTAGAAATAATGGTCATTGAATTCATCGAGTACCGGGTCTACCCAAATATTATCCGTCTTAGGATTGACGACAACAAACACATGGCCCGGATCGCTCAGCAGCTTGTATGAAGCAAATCTATATTCCCAATCCAGTTTCATTGCCCCATTCCGTTTGATAGCATCCAGTACCCCCCCAATAAAGAGTGCGTAGTTCTTACAGTCCACATCTTTATTGATCAACATTGTGATCGGAGAGGATACATATTGCGCCTTTTCTCCTTCGACCTGGTAGGTGAAGTTCTTCCGGCAAAATACCCATAACCTATTGCAGACGGTTAGGAGATCACCGCCCAAAAAGTATTTGTAAATTTTATCGTAGTCGGGGATACACTTGGCATGCTTGGCTAACATGCGCTGCATAATATCGGGGACAGTCTGGTTTTTTACAACCATGACCGGTTCGGGTTGGGTGCCCGCTAATGCTTTTACAAGGATGGATGAATTCAACGGTTATTTTTTCCCGTTAGACTTCTTTGCTTGTCTCTTTGGCTTCTCAATAGTATCGACAACCTCAGCTTCCTCATCACCGAATTCAACATCACTGATAGATATAAATTCGGTAAGGTTGTCCCGGATGGCAGTACCAATAGGAAAAGAGTTTCTAAGCAAGTCCAAAACCTGACGTGTTGATCCGATGTACTGATCCGCGACGGTGTGAAAAGAGCCGGGGGGATTTTCGTTCAGGTGTTCCTCTACTGCGATTACCTGGTTCGCTTCGGAATGGGCAGTCAACTTACTGATGACATGCCTCACGTCTGCTTTCTTTGTGTCCATAAGTGGGAATTATTTTCCCGAATGTAGAAAAAAAAGGCCACTTCACAAAGAAATGGCCTCCGTACCCCGATCCCGCAGTGCCAGCCGGAGAAAGTGGGTTGTTTGCTGTGCAAACATAATACTATTGTTTTTACCGTCAAAACGGGCATGAAAAGGCCCGTGTACCTCACGTCCACGGGCCTTGCAGCTTATTAGGAGCTGTCAACCTATTCGTCGGGCTGCGCTATTCCTGGGTAGTTGCGTCCCCGCAGAGCTACTTACGCTTCGCGCAGTGCGAAGATAATGGCTTCCTTTGTTTTTTCCGTTCTGTATTACAGTCGTTGCGGGCCTTGTAATCGGTCTGCGGTTTCGCCGTGTCATAGGTCAAGGGTTTTTTTGATGTACTTATCAAATGAATCCCCTAGCTCCATCGAAGCGCGGTTATCGTCTAACAGATTATCCATGCGCCTCAGTGCGCTCGATATAGTCGAGGTCGATCCACGCGTCAAATTGAATGCTTCTTTTTCATTTGGGGTTGCCGCATCTCTGAGGCCTCCCGCTAAATCGTAAGCCAGGTCTATCACCTGGATCAGTCGTTGAAGTTGTTCTCTGTAGGTCATTTTAATTTTGTTGTTTTGAGGGAATCGGGTATATAATCTCTCCGTTAAAAATGTGATACCGTGACATTGCATGCATCCGGGGAGTGCCATAAGAGAATAGGGTTATGGTGAATTGCGTGCCCTGGTTATCTATGAGTATCTTACAATAGATGCCGACGGCTGTATGATACTCTTCGCACTCGAATACTTTGCGGAATAATCCTTTGTCATCGTTTACCCGTATACTATAGTTGCTCATTTGATATCCCTCCTTTTCGGCAAGTTCGTTGCCTCAAATTTTATAAAGGGCTTCACCGCGCGGCTGATCTCTTTATCGATTTGCTGATCAAACCACACTTCCATTTTTCGAACGTGTTCCATTAGATCACCGTCCGTCGTGGTGGTTCCTAGTCTATGAGCAATTTCCATTAGGCGGGTCAGTAAGTCCCGGTGCTCTACCTGCTGTTTTGGCGTCATCGTGTATAATTTAAGGTTTAAAAATTTGATCTACGTATTTACATATCCGTTGTACCCGATGTTCTTCATCTTCGACAACATTATAAGGCCCCAATTCCGGATTCAAGTCGCTTCCCTTATACATGATCAAGGGAAAGGCCTTGTAATCATTCACGTAAAGGGCTATCCTTTTTTGCCGTTCCTCTTCTGCCATTTGGTCTAGCCAGGTTGCGGGTATGAGGGTTAGTTGTATATATTCCGCTCCCCCCTTTTTTTTCCGTTTCATTTGCCATGTGTTTATGATACAGCCAGGTCGAGAACATCGGCAACCTGTCCGGCTCGAAATCTTGCATTATCCATTTGTTAACTTGCTCCATTTGCTTCAGTCTACTGAGCGGGGATGCCTTATTATTGATGTATACCATCGTGAAAAATTGTTGTACTATCGGCTTTGCCTCTTGGCGGACTTCTCCTGTCCTGGTATCGACGCGCCAATTTGCCGGAGATAACATATAGGCAAAGGTCGAAGGCCCTACGATTTCCTTTGTGAACAGCTTCGACACTTTGCGGCTGCAATGCCATGTCTGGCAGGCAAAAGTGTGATCCTTGGATTGCTTCGTAATATACTGAGTCAGGTACACCGATAACCCCGTTATACTTGTCGCCTTTTCAATATCGAACGGATTTAATATCGCCTGTAGTCCATCCGGATCGTGCTTTTTGAATTCCGAATTCATGTCGTGATCGTACCGCCGCCGAATCTCTGCCAAGCTGTATGCTTCTCCCTTTTCACTTTGTCCGACCAACCCGGAATTATATTGCTGCAGCACCCACAAGGCATTGTACCGCCTCACATCCAGCCGCCGATCCAATAGCATGTGAAAATGAATACGGTTGTGATTTTCCTCCTGTGGTTCGGCTACCCAAAGGTATTGCAGATCAGCTTTTTCTTTTCGAAGTACCGTCAGGAATTTATTTAATACCTTGACCGCTTCGCCATCGGGAATATCTTCTATAAAGGTGAAGGTCGCAAATGTCCGGTTCGGTTTTTCTTTTCTCCTTTTATCCAGCGCCCGCCAAAATGCCGTCGCCTTGTCCTTCACCTTCGACCGTGATCGTTTCGAAAAGACCCGCGGCTCCTGGTAGGGTACTTTGTCCGGGCCTTCGATAAACAGTCTTGCCGGTTTTACTTTCTTATCGCGAAGCGATCTATTCAGGGATGAACCACTCAACCGCGGATATTCGTCCGATCCGGCAAATTGACCGATGCAATGATTATATCCCAGCCGCCATACGTACGGTCTGGGTTCCCTGCTAGTCTTTCTCCGCATCAACAACCTGGCTTGCCGCTTTGCATAGGCCGCCGAAGTATACCAATGCTTCTTTTTGATGCCGTCGAGATCAAAGTAGACCTCCGATACCCACCCTTCCGGGTCCGGATCATCGATTGCCAAATTTATATGTCCGGTGATATTCAAACGGTTGTGTTGTCGTTTGAAATGTTGCGCCTATAGTGAACCCAGGGGAACAGCCGAACAACCGGAACATATTGCCACATTCTATGAGGGCCATATTTCCGATACAAAGGTTTTTGATAAATAAATGTGCTGGAAGTGGTTACGAGATAAGGCTGTTTCAGCCTTGCCATTACAGAAAGAGGGGGGATATTAAAAAAATCGATCATGTATATTAAGTTAAAGTTTGCTCAAAGTACAAAAAATGGCCGGTATAGACATACCGGCCCGACTTTAACTTAATATTTTCTCGCTTGAGATCGGGTAAAGGTATGCAAATTCCGGGCCTATCCTAACAGCGCCGGGCAAAAAATGTTATTAGAAGCCCTCCGGGGCCAAATGCGGCCCTATCTCGCCATCGGGACCAACCCACGTTTTTTGCCCGGCGCTGTCAGGAAGGCCCGATTCCGGCCCCGCAGCATGCATGATCGCCCATTCTTCACACATCATTGCGTACCCGGCCGCCCAATTGCCCATGTAATCGAGTAGCTGAGCATCGACGGACAGCCTACCAGGTACTAAAATCTCTTCATGCTCTCCGGCTACCTCAGCAACCAGGAGGATCGGGAAGCGGTGAGACTTCGCCAACATGATGAATCTGCTGAATCTCCGCAGAGCTTCGGCCTTGCGGGTCAGGTGATCGACGGTAACTTCTGTTTCGGTCATCGATTATTTTTTAAAAAAGTTAGGGAAGAGATGGTTGCGCCCATCAGGAGCAGCAACCAGCCGATCAGGGTACAGATTTCGGGGATCATAGGGCGGCGAATTCGGCTTCATACGTAGCCAGTGAATGCCTGGTGATCCGTTCAAGCTCGATGACCGCGCTATCGGGCATAACAAAAGTCAAATCCTGGTAGACTTCGCGGCCCTTTCTATTGACTAGGCTAAATTCGATTTTATAGCTTTCATCCTCCCGAAGCTCCGCGATAGTGTCCAGGATCGAAGTGCAAAGATCAATGTTCGTTACCAGGGTCTTTGCCGCCTGTAAGGTGTCTTTGTTCATATTGTGAGGGATTGTTTACAAAAGACCTCCCCTGATGCTGGTGGGGAGGCTTATTTTCCATAACCGATTGCCTGGCCTTACAGGAAGATCTTATTGTGTGAGGATCTTGTGCCATGCGTCGGGGGTGTAAATCTCCGGTTCCGGATCACCGGCCCACTGGATCGCGACTAGCCGATCATTCGAAGATACTACTACCCCTTCAACGGTTCGATATGCGGGAGCGGTTTGCATGGCCGGGGCCTGCGACTGAGGCCCTTGATAGACGCGGTACTTCATTTTTACCGGCTGGCCGACTGTAAAAGTGTTTTCCATTCCGCTAAGCTATGAAGGCCTGGTGTCATTGTCAAGGGTAAAAGAGGCCCTGTAATGGGAAACCCCTAGCCTACGGCTAAGGGTTCCCATCTGAAAAACGAAAAGAGGCTCCGGTTTTTCAATCTCTGTTCATCAGGAGCAGCACGACGAACGCCGCGCCGATCAGGAG
>Ga0193726_1002912_pt1 | contig 11194 bp, 8 predicted proteins | sample H2c1metaG_FD_144928 | JGI IMG/M metagenome (GOLD analysis project Ga0193726, IMG submission 144928) | Soil microbial communities from a riparian zone of the East river system, Colorado, United States - H2c1 | ecosystem: Environmental > Terrestrial > Soil > Riparian zone | place: USA: East River... | reverse complement strand
CTGAACAGCGCGGCCGCGCTGGCCGGCGGACTCGGCCCGCTGGCCGTGGGCTACCTGGCCGGGTGGCTGGGACTGGGCTGGGCGCTGGCCGGGCTGGTGATCGTCCCGGCCTGCGTGCTGGCCGGGAGCTGGCACGGGTGTTGGCCCGCACAGTCCGGTCGGCCCGGCGCAGACCGGATAGGCTTGCCAGCCGTGACTGAGTCCACGACTGGCGTGCGGGTGCGCTTCGCGCCCTCGCCGACCGGCGTGCTGCATGTCGGCAGCGCCCGGTCGGCCCTGTTCAACTGGGTAGTGGCCCGGCAGTCCGGCGGAGCGCTGGTGCTGCGCATCGAGGACACCGACGCCGCGCGGAACCGGCCGGAGTGGATCGAGGGCATCGTCACGTCGCTGGCCTGGCTCGGCATCACCTCTGACCAGTACGAGGGGCCGTTCCTGCAGTCCGACAGCCTGGCCCTGCACCAGGCCGCGGCGCAGCGGCTGCATGAGCAGGGGCGGGCCTACTACTGCGACTGCACCCGGGAGATGATCGTCGCCCGGACCGGGGACCCGCACCGCGGCTATGACGGCCACTGCCGGGACCGCGGGCTGAGCGCCGCGCCCGGCCGCGCGCTGCGGTTCCGCACCCCGGACGAGGGCGCCACCATCGTGGACGACCAGGTGCGCGGCAAGACCACGTTCGAGAACGCGACGCTGGAGGACTTCGTCATCGCCCGCGGCGACGGCTCGGTGCTGTTCCTGCTGGCCAACGTCGTCGATGACATCAGCCAGCGGATCACCCTGGTCATCCGCGCGGAGGAGCACCTGTCGAATGCGCCCAAGCAGCAGCTGCTCTGGCTGGCGCTGGGCCAGGAGCCGCCCGCCTGGGCGCACGTGCCGATCATCGTGAACGAGAAGCGGCAGAAGCTGTCCAAGCGCCGGGACAAGGTCGCGCTGGAGGACTTCCGCGACGAGGGCTACCTGGCCAGCGCTATGCGGAACTACCTGATGCTGCTCGGCTGGTCGCCCAGCGGCGACCGGGAGATCGTCAGCTGGGACACCATCGAGGCCGAGTTCCGGCTCGCCGACGTGATCCCCTCGCCCGCGTTCTTCGACGTCAAGAAGCTGCGCGCGTTCAACGGGGACTACATCCGCGCGCTGCCGCCGGCCGAGTTCGAGCGGGCCTGCGCGCCCTGGGTGACCGGCCCGGCGGCGCCGTGGCCGGCCGACCGGTTCGACCCGGCGGTGTTCGCGGCGCTGGCCCGTGAGGCCCAGACCCGGGTCAGCCTGCTGGCCGACATCACCGCCATGGTGGACTTCGCGTTCCTCGAGGCGCCGGAGATCGACGAGGCGGCCTGGGCCAAGGCCATGAAGCAGCCGGACGCCCAGCTCATGCTCATCGACGTGATCGCGGCGTTCGAGACGGTGCCCTGGCAGGCCGATGACCTGAAGGTCAAGCTCACCGACATCGGCACGAACTACGGGCTGTCGCTGGGCAAGGCCCAGGCGCCGGTCCGGGTGGCCGTGACGGGCCGCTCCGTCGGGCTGCCCCTGTTCGAGTCGCTGGTGGTGCTCGGCCGGGTGCCGACCCTGCGCCGCCTGGAGGCGGCCCGCGAGCGCCTCACCGGCCTGACCGGGCCTGAGCTGGCCTAGGGGTCGGCGCGGCGCGGCGTCCCCGTGCCGCCGCCAGCCCGCTTAGAGGTCCCTGGCCGGGTTACATAGTCCGGATGGACCGGCTCCGGACGCTCGCCGGCGGCCGGGCGGCCGTCCTGCTCGCCGTGGCGGGGCTGGCCGGGCTGATCATCGCGGCCGCGCTGCGGCCGGCCGAGGGACGGGCGGCGGCGGGCCAGGACTGGTCGCCGTTCGTGCTGGTCGCCGGGCTGCTGCTGATCGGGCTGGTGGCTGACCGGGACGGCCTGTTCCGGTACGCCGGGGAGCAGCTGGGGCGGGCGGCCCGCAGCGGCGGGCTGGTGTTCGCCGGGGCCACGATGCTCATCGCGGCCGTCACCGTGACGCTGAACCTGGATACCTCCGTCGCCTTTCTCACCCCGGTCCTGGTCTATACCGGCCGCAGCCGCGACGGCGCGGCAGACGCGGGGTCGGCGCTGCTGTACGGCTGCCTCCTGCTGTCCAACGCGGGGTCCCTGCTGCTGCCCGGCTCGAACCTGACCAACCTGATCGTGCTGGGCCACCTGCGGCTGACCGGCGGCCAGTTCGCGGCCCGCATGTGGCTGCCGTGGCTGGGTGCCCTGGTCGTCACCGCGGTCGTGGTGGCGATCGGCGAACGGCGATCCCTGGGCGCGGCCGGCCCGGCTGACGTGGCCGGCCCGGAAGGGGCCGCTGGTCCGGATGGGGCCGCGGCTGGGCGAGCGGCCGCGCCGCCGGCCCGGCCCGTGCTCGGCGCCGGCCTTGCAGCGGTGCTGCTCGCGACGGCCACCGTCATCGCCCTGCCCGCGCCGGCGATCCCGGTGCTGCTGCTCGGACTGGCGGCCGCCGGGCTGCGCCTGGCCCAGCGGCGGGTGACGGCCGGCCAGGCCCGGGAGGTGCTCAGCCTGCCGGTCCTGATCGGGCTGTTCGGCGTGGCCGTGGCCCTGGGCACGCTGGGGCGGGCCTGGTCGGGGCCGGCGGCCTTGATGGGTCACCTCAACGGCTGGGCCACGGCGGGGGTGGCCGGGCTGGCCGCGGTCCTGCTGAACAACCTGCCGGCCGCCTCCTTGCTGGCGGCCCGGGCGGTGAGCCATCCGTTCTCCCTGCTGGTGGGGTTGAATCTCGGGCCGAACCTCTGCGTCACCGGCTCACTGGCGTGGCTGCTGTGGCTGCGGGCGGCCCGCGGTGCCGGAGCACGGCCGTCGCTGGCCCGGGCCAGCGTCCTCGGGCTGGTCGCGGTCCCGCTGTCGATGGCCGTCGCGCTCGGCGCGCTGGCGCTGACCGGGGCGGCCTGACCTCGCGTCTCCCGCCGCACCTGGGTTCGCGGCAGTATCGGTGCAACGTTCGTGCTCCCCGCGGTGCTCTGCACGGGTGAAGGAGGTGGCGGTGGACATCGCGGCAGATACAGAGTTCAGCGAGTACATGCATGGTCGCTGGGGCCGGCTGGTCCGGCTCGGCTACGGCCTGACCGGCGACCGGCAGCTGGCCGAGGACCTGGCCCAGACAGCGCTGGCCCGGGCGTACGCGTCCTGGGGGCGGGTCCGGCGGAGCGGCAATCCGGACGCCTACGTCAACCGGATCATGGTCAACGCCAACTACAACCGGTTCCGCAAGCGGCGGGTGACCGAGCAGCTCACCGATGCGCCGCCGGACCTCGGCGGCGTCGACCTCACCGGACGGCACGATGACCGGACCGCGCTGGTGGCGGCGCTGCAGGGGCTGCCGCGCGGCCAGCGGGCGGTGATCGTCCTCCGGTACTGGATGGACATGACCGAGACCGAGGCGGCCGAGACCCTCGGCTGCTCGGTCGGCAACGTCAAGAGCCAGGCCTCCAGGGCGCTGGCCAAGCTGCGGATCGCCCTGGCGGCTGCGCCGGGAGCCGAGCTACCGGAGGCGGGGCTATCGGAGGCCGAGCTATCGGGCCGGGCCGAGATGACGAGGGGATCGAAGCCATGAGCATCGTCGACGAGCAGCACGTCCGCGAGCGGCTGCAGGACATGCTGGAGAGCATCGAGGTGGCCCTGCCGCCGGACCGGGCCATCACCGGACGGGGCCGGCGTCTCCGGTGGCAGCGCCGGGCCGGCGCGGGGGCGGCGCTGGCCGTCCTGGTCGCGCTGGGCGTGGGGGTGCCGCAACTGAGCTCGACCGGGACGGTCACGCCGGTGGCGGCCAGCCCGCCGGGCGGCCAGGTCGTGGTCGACCAGCCGCCGCTGGCGGCGCCGGCCGTGGGCGGCGTGGTCGCCTCGGGCAGCACCGACGGCGAGCGCTGGACGATCAAGCTGGCCAAGGAGAACGGCAGCATCGCGGCCAGCGCACCGGGGGTGACATCCACGCTGGCCAGTCAGGCCGGCCGCCGCCCGGCGCGTTTCTCGGCGGGGCTCGGCGGACCCCACGCCCGGCTGCTCATGGTGGTCGGCGGGGTGCGTAGCGACGTGACCGCGGTGACGGTGCAGGTGGCGGGCTCGCCGTCGCTGCACCTGGTCCCGGTCCGGTTCATGGGCCAGCTGTGGGTGGGCATGGTGCTGCCGGCCAAGCTGCAGGTCACCAACATCATCGCCTTCAGCGCAGCGGGGGAGGTCGGGCATACTGTGCCGTTCTCGCCCGATCCGCTCGACGGAATCCGGACCATCGCCTGGCTGGCCCCTGGCCAGCCCGGCCCGGCGCGCAGCAACATCCGGCTGCCGTTCCTGGTGGCCGGCCCTGGGGCGCAGTCCCACGTCGACGGGCCGAGCGTCTTCCGCACGGGTCCCTGGGGACAGTGCGTCGTCAGCGGGGAAATCAGCCTGCCGGCGACCTGCAACGACGTGTTCTCGCTGGCCGTCCCGCCGGGGAAGACCTTCATCACGATCAACTGCGACGGGGTCCCCGGCGACCTCGCCCTCGGAGACGGTACGTACGCGTACTGCCTGGCCGGGGCGGCGCCGCAGGTCAGCCGCGTCGAGCTGCGGCTGTCGGACGGCGCCGTGCACGAGCTCCAGCCGGTCGCCGTGGGGCACGCCCGGTACCTGTCGTTCCTGATCAGCAAGGTCAACATTGTCCGGTGGACCGCCTTCGATGCGGCCGGCCACGAGATCGCGGCCGGATCGGGCAAGTCCCTGTAACTGCGGTACGAGCCGACCCGCGGCCCGGCGACCGGCCGGGCCGCGGGCCGGCGCATATGCTGCGTCTTAACGGCGACACGCGATGTAGTGGGGCGCCGGCCGCAGCGCTCAGCGCCCGGGGAGGCCCGATATGGGACTGATGGACAAGGTCAAGGCACAGGCGACAGTGCTGGCACAAAAGACCCAGGAGACGGCCAGGGAGGGCAAGGCCCGGCTGGACCAGGCCCAGGCCGCCCGGCACGCGGACGTCATGCTCCGCAACCTGGGCGCGCTGGTGTACGCCGAGCAGACCGGCCGCGCGGCGCCCGACTCGGCCGACCAGCTGGCCCGCCTGGTGGCCCAGATCCAGGGGCACGAGGCCGAGAACGGCATCAGCCTGGCGGCCCAGCCGCTCGGGTGGATACCCGGCGGGGTGCCGGGCCAGGGCGGGCCGGTAGGGCCCGGCGGGGCGGGCGTGCCCGGCCAGGACGACGCGGTCACTCCGGGTCAGCCCGGCTCGGAGGCGCCCGGGCCGGGCGGGCCGGGGCAGCAGCCGTTCGGCGAGCCGGGCCCAGGCGGGCCGAGTGCGCCGGGCCAGCAGCCGTTCGGCGGGCCGCAGTCGGGCCCGGGCTTCACGCAGCCGGACTACACGTTCCCGCCGCCGCCTGCGGGCGACGACCCGTCGTCCTACCCGCCGGAGCCGGGGACGCGGCCCAGCAGCTGAGGCCACCTGGCCCGGTCCTGATTGCGGCGGCCGGCCCTGCGGCCTAGTGGCAGCTGTCCTCCGCGGCGGTCTTTTCCTGGCCCCCGGCCGCGGCGCCGGTGGCCTGGCTCGGCGACGGGCTGGGTGTCGGCTTGCGCCGGGCCGGTGCCCCGGATTTCGCCTGGTGGTCGGCCTTGGGCCGGGGCGGCGGTGCCACCGCCGCCGGGCGCTGGTCGGCGCGGATCTGCCCGAACAGCTGGCCCGAGGCGGCACTGTCCCACAGCACGGCCGACTCCCCGGTCGGCGTCTGGTAGCTGAGGTTGCCGAGCGGGACGGTCGTGAAGGCGACGTTCTGCGGCCGGAGCCCGCTGAGCTGGCTGGCCAGGCTGACCAGGTTGAAGCCCTGATCGACCTGGATGGCCGAGGTCACCGACGAGATCACCTGCCGGAGCTTGAACGGGTCGCTCAGCGTGCCCGTGCTCGCCGCCTTGCTCAGGATCGTGGCCATGAGCTGCTGCTGGTCGTCGATCCGGGCCAGGTCGGACGCCGCGAAGGAATGCCGGTCGCGGGCGTACTCCAGCGCGGTGATGCCGTCGACGTGATGGACCCCGGCGGACAGGTCCAGCCCGCTGTAGGCGTCGTTCACGGCGAACGGCAGGCAGATGTTGACCCCGCCGAGCGCGTCGATGACCTTGACGAAGCCCAGGAAGTTGACCTCGATGTAGTCGTTGATGGTGAGGCCGGTCGCGGCCGCCACGGTCTGCACCATCAGCTTCGGGCCGCCCAGCCCGAACGCTGCGTTGATCTTGTTCATGCCGTGGCCGGGAATGTTGACCCAGGAGTCGCGCGGCAGGCTGACCACCTCGAGGTAGCTGTGATCGGCCGGGATGTGGACGAGCATGAGCGTGTCGGAATTGGTGCTGACATCGTGGCCGACGTGCAGTTCGTGCTGCTGCTGGGGAGTCAGCCCGGACCGCTGGTCGACCCCGGCTACCAGGATGTTCAGCGGCCCGCTCTCCGGCGTCCCCGACGTGCCGACGCTGAGCCGGTCGAGATGGCCGGTGACGTAGGTGGTCACGGCCCAGGCGCCGCCCGACGTGACCAGGACGAGCGCCGACACGACGGCGGCGACGGTCAGCATCGCGCGCTGGCGGCGGGCCTGGCGGCCGGCCGCGATCTGGTTCAGCAGCCGCTGCTGCGCGGTCAGCGGCCCCGGCCTGGACCTGGGCCTGGGCCGGGCACCCGCCGGGCGCCCCCCGCCCGGCGCGCCGTCACCGTCGGTCATTGAACTCCCCGGGATGCCGCCCGCGCCTGCCGTGGGCAATGCCGCCAACGCTGCGTAGGCTAACGCGGCCCGGCCGCCCGGCGGGGGATGACGGCCCCCGGCGCGGCGGGTCGCGACCCCGGCGCAGCTAGCCGCACTTGTTACCAGCCGGTAGGATTGACTGACTGACCGATGAGTGTGATTACTGCCGGTACATGGCGGACGGCGGCGGGGAGGCACGATGGGCCACTTCAAGAGCAACCTGCGTGACATCGAGTTCAATCTGTTCGAGATGCTGCGGCGGCAGGACGTGCTCGGGGAGGCGCCCTACGCCGACGTGGACGAGGACACCGTCCGCGGCATCCTCGACGAGGTCAACCGGCTGGCGACCGGCCCGGTCGCCGAGTCGTACGCCGAGGCGGACCGGCACCCGCCGGTCTTCGACCCGGCCACGCACTCGGTCAGGCTCCCCGAGGCCTTCCGGCGGTCCTACCAGGCCTTCATGGACGCCGAGTGGTTCCGCCTGGAGCTTCCGGCTGAGCTGGGCGGCACCAGCGTCCCGCGGTCGGTTATCTGGGCCGTCGGCGAGCTGATCCTGGGGGCCAACCCGGCGGTCTGGATGTACGGCGATGTCGGCTCGTTCTCCCGGGCGCTGTGGCAGCTCGGCACCCCGGCGCAGCGGCGCGTCGCGGAGCACGCCGTGGCCGGCCGGTGGGGCTACACCATGGTCCTCACCGAGCCCGACGCCGGCTCAGACGTCGGCGCGGGCCGGACCAAGGCCGTCCAGCAGCCCGACGGCACGTGGCACATCGAGGGCGTCAAGCGGTTCATCACCAGTGCCGAGCACGACCTGTCCGACAACATCGTGCACCTGGTCCTGGCCCGCCCCGAGGGGGCCGGCCCCGGCACCAAGGGCCTGTCGATGTTCCTCGTGCCCAAGTACCAGATCGGTCCCGGCGGGGAGCTGGGGGAGCGCAACGGCGTCTACGTGACCGGCGTCGAGCACAAGATGGGGCTGAAGGTCTCCACGACCTGCGAGCTGACCTTCGGCGCCGAGCACCCCGCGGTCGGCACCCTGGTCGGCGACGTGCACGACGGCATCCGGCAGATGTTCATGATCATCGAGTCGGCCCGGATGATGGTCGGCACCAAGGCCATCTCCACCTTGTCCACCGGCTACCTGAACGCCCTGGACTTCGCGCGCAGCCGGGTGCAGGGCGCCGACCTGAAGCAGCAGAGCGACAAGGCCGCCCCGCGCGTGACGATCCTGCACCACCCGGACGTGCGCCGCAGCCTCATGCTGCAGAAGGCCTACGCCGAGGGGATGCGGGCCCTGGTCTACTACACCGCCAGCCTCCAGGACGCGGCCCAGATCGCCGCCGCCCGCGGCGAGCCGGACGAGCGGGCCGCGGCGCTGAACGACCTGCTGCTGCCGGTGGTCAAGGGCGTCGGCTCCGAGCGGGCCTTCGAGCTGCTGACCCAGTCGCTGCAGACCCTCGGCGGCTCGGGCTACCTCCAGGACTACCCGATCGAGCAGTACCTGCGGGACGCCAAGATCGACAGCCTCTACGAGGGCACGACGGCCATCCAGGGGCTGGACCTGTACTTCCGCAAGATCGTCCGGAACGGCGGCGCCGCGCTGGGTGACCTGACCGGCCAGATTCGCGAGTTCGCCGCGGCCGACGGGGGCAACGGCCGGCTGAAGGCCGAGCGGTCGGCGCTGACCCGGGCGGCGGGCGACGTCGAGGCGATCGCCGCGGGGATGCACGGCTTCCTGGCCGCGAGCGTCGAGCAGCCCGACGAGATCTACCGGGCCGGGCTGAACACGACCCGGCTGCTGCTGGCGCTCGGCGACCTGGTCATCGGCTGGCTGCTGGCCCGCCAGGCCGAGCTGGCCCTGGCCCGGCTCGACGCGGGCGCCCAGCCGGGAGACCGGGCCTTCTACGAGGGCAAGGTGGCCGCCGCGCGGTTCTTCGCGGCCACCGTGCTGCCCCGGCTGGCGGCCGAGCGCGAGATCGCGGAGGCGACCTCGCTGGATGTCATGGAGCTCGCCGAGGACGCGTTCTAGGCGCGTTCTAGGCGCGTTCTAGCGGGAGGACGTCACGTCTCGTACTGGACCGAGGACCGGTCCTGGCGGATGGGCGCGATGCACTCGGCGATGACAGCGCGGTGGGCCGGGTGGTCGCGGTAGGCGAGGTAGCTCGCGGCGTCCTCGAAGTCCGCCACCACGGCAAAGTCGAAGTTGCCCGGCACCAGCCCCGCGTCGGGGCCGGCGTGGTAGCTGCGCAGCCCGGTCATCAGCGGCGGGAGAGCCCGCAGCTCAGTCTGCACCCGCAGCTTCTGCTCGGTGCTCGCCTGCGCCGTCCAGCGGAACATCACGACATGCCTGATCATCGAGCTCCCTTGGTCAGGACCAGGCCAGCATGTGCAGTGGCTCGGCTAGCATCGCGCCGACATCGCGCAGCACCGCCGCGCCGAGGTCGCCGTCCACGATCCGGTGGTCGAACGACATCGACAGGGTACAGACCCGGCGCACGGTCAGCTGGCCATCTCGGACCCAGGGCGCGTCCTTGACCTGACCGAAAGCCAGGATCGCGGCCTGGCCGGGCGGCAGGATCGGCGTGCCGCTGTCGACTCCGAAGACGCCGACATTGGTGATGCTGATGGTCCCGTCAGCCAGGTCGGCCGGGGTGGACCGGCCCGCCCGGGCCACGGCGGCCAGGTCGGCCAGCGCCCGGGCCAGGTCGGGCAGGGTCAGCAGGTGGGCGTCCTTAATGCTGGGCACCACCAGCCCCCGGTCGGTCGCCGCCGCGATGCCGAGGTTCACGTAGTGCTTGACCACGATCTCCTGCGCGGCCTCATCCCAGGTGGAGTTGACCATCGGATGCCGGGCCGCGGCCACGAGCAGGGCCTTGGCCACCAGCAGCAGGGGCGACACCCGGACGTCGGCGAAGTCCGGCAGCTCCCGGAGCCGGGCCGTGGCGGCCATGGTCTCGGTGATGTCGATCTCCAGGAACATGGTGACGTGCGGGGCGGTGAACGCGCTGCTCGTCATCGCGGCCGCCGTGTGCTTGCGGACGCCGCGGACCGGAACCCGCTCCTCGCTGCCGGGCTGGGCGGCCCGCTTCGCTGGGGCTCGGTCCCCTGGGGCGGGGGCGGCGGCGGTCGGCGGGATCGCGTTTGCTGCCTCGACGTCGTCGCGGGTAATCGACCCGTTCGGCCCGGTGCCGGCCAGGGCGGCCAGGTCCACGCCGAGGTCGCGGGCGAGCTTGCGCACCGGCGGCTTGGCCAGCGCGGCCGGGGCCGAGGCCTGGACCTGGACCTGGGCCTGGGCCGGGGCCGGGCGCGCCGGGGCGGGGGCCTCGGGGGCCGCCGGGACGGGGCTCGCGGGGGCCGGGCGGCCGGCGGCGGCTGGCTTGCGCGGGCGCCGGGCCGTGGGGCCCAGCTTGACGCCATAGCCCACGAGCACGGCCTGGCGCTTCCCGGTTTCCTCGGCGGCAGGCTCGGCGGCCTCGGCGGGCGGGGGCGGGATCAGGTCGGCCGACGTGGGGGTCTGCAGCGGCGGCACGTCGACCGGCGCGGGACCGGCGCTGCCGGTGTTGGCGCCGCCGGTGCCGGCGCCGCCGGTATCGGTGCTGCCGGTGTCGGTGCTGCCGGTGTCGATGGCGATGATCGGCGTGCCCACATCGACGGTCTCGCCCTCGGTGACCAGCAGGCTCGACACCACGCCGGCGTGCGGGCTGGGCAGTTCCACGACGGCCTTGGCCGTCTCGATCTCGACGATGATCTGGTTTACCTTGACCGTGTCGCCGGGCTGCACGTGCCAGCGGACGATGTCCGCCTCGGTCAGGCCCTCTCCGACATCAGGAAGCTTGAACTGCCTGAGCTCTGCCATTACGGCCTTCCAGGGGTATGTCAGTACGTACGTGGTCTCCCGAGCACTGAGGTATCTCGAGTACTCGGGTGTCTGGAGTACTGGGTGGTGCCCTCAGTACTTGAAGGTGGCGTCGACGGCATCCAGGACCCGGTCCAGGTCCGGCAGGTAGTAGTCCTCCAGCCGCGACGGCGGGTAGGGCGTGGAGTAGCCGCCGACTCGCAGCACCGGGGCCTGGAGCTGGTAGAAGCACTCCTGGGTGACCTGAGCCGCGATCTCCGCGCCGAGCCCGCCGGTCACGGCGGCCTCATGCACGATGACGCACCGGCCGGTACGCCGGACCGACGCGAAGATGGTCTCGGTGTCCAGCGGCGCCAGCGATCGCAGGTTGATCACCTCGATGGAGCGGCCATCGGCCGCGGCGGCCGCGGCCGACTCCAGGCAGGTCCGGATCATCGGCCCGTACGCCAGCACGGTGACGTCGGTGCCCGGGGCGATGACCTGCGCCCGGTCCATCGGCGGCGCGGCGGCGAGCGCGCCGGCCAGGTCGACCTCGGCCTTGTCCCAGTACCGGCGCTTGGGCTCGAAGAAGATCACCGGGTCGTCGCTGAGCACGGCCTGCTGGATCATGGTGAAGCCCTCGACGGGAT
>Ga0193726_1002911_pt1 | contig 11200 bp, 12 predicted proteins | sample H2c1metaG_FD_144928 | JGI IMG/M metagenome (GOLD analysis project Ga0193726, IMG submission 144928) | Soil microbial communities from a riparian zone of the East river system, Colorado, United States - H2c1 | ecosystem: Environmental > Terrestrial > Soil > Riparian zone | place: USA: East River... | reverse complement strand
GTGGCCCATCACCATCGCCTTTGCCAAATCAAGATTGTATTTCTTGGCGATCGTGGAAAGAAAACGGTAGCCACTGCGAACGTCTTCAAAGGTACCCGGCCAGCCCCCGCCACGATTCCCCGCCCGGCGAAACTCCAGATTCCAAGTAGCGATCCCGGTTGCGGTCAAGGCCGCGCAAAGGTGTCCGGCGTGCGCAAGATCGTACTTGGCCCGCCAGAAGCCGCCATGAATGTTCATCACCACCGGGAACGGACCCTTGACTGTGCCCGCTGTTTTGGGAATGCGGAGCTCGCCGAACTGACTGGGATCAGTCCCGTAAGCGAGACGGACATCGGCGGGAGGAGGCGGCAGAGTGAGGATTTCTTCTGACATTTAGGAAGCTGGTCTCGGGTGCCGGGTCTCAGATCTCAGATTACTGTTCCTTCAGTTTCAGCTTTGCCTTGTTCTCTTCGAGGAACTCGGTCAGTTTGTCGGAAACATCGAGTAGACGTTTCCATTGTTCGTAGTAGAGGGTGACTGGAAAGCGGCCCAGGCCATAAATGCTCACTCCGCCTTTTTCGCTTACGCGGAATTCCAAGCTTCCCGTGCGGCGCGGCTGTTTTTCGAGCTCCGCCAGGCGGGCTTTCAGTTCTTCATAAGTGGGTTCGGACATGAAACAACCTCGAGGAACAAAAGAATGATTACCGGTTAGCCCCATGATAGAGAATGCCGGGAGATTCGTCGAGGAGCCCTCTTGGGCCTACTTGGGCCCGCCGCTCAGCCGGGCGGCTGTCCCTAGCCGAGCGGCGGCGGCCGCCTCCGGCACAGACCGCGGAAGGAGGTCGTTCCCGGGTGGATCAGCCTTCCAAGGGAAGCCCCACGTAGTTTTCAGCCAAGGACTTGGCGGCGGCTCGGGAGCTGGTCACGTAGTCCAGTTCTGCGAGTTGACGGCGTTGATCGAAGGGATTGTCGTCGTGGAAGCGGTGGAGCATCGAGGTCATCCACCAGGAGAAGCGTTGCACCTTCCAGACTCGTCGCAAACAGGTTCTCGAATAGTCTTCGAGCAGCGCCGTCTGGCCTGAAGCATAGAACTCACATAGTGCACGAGCGAGGATGCACACGTCCGCGACTGCAAGGTTTAGTCCCTTGGCCCCGGTGGGAGGGACAATGTGAGCCGCGTCGCCGGCCAGAAACAACCTGCCGTGCTGCATGGGCTCGACGACCACGCTGCGCATTCCGGTGACGCCTTTCTGGATGATGGGGCCTTCTGTGAGCTTCCAGCCTTCATCGGATTCGAAGCGGGTGTGGAGTTCCTGCCAGATTTTTTGATCCGGCCAGTTGGTGATGGCTTCGTCGGGCGCGCATTGAAGGTAGAGCCGGCTGATGCTGGGCGAACGCATGCTGAGCAGAGCGAAGCCTCGCTGATGGTATGCATAAATCAATTCCTCGGAGGAAGGTGCGGCTTCCGCAAGAATACCGAGCCATGCGAAGGGATAGGTGCGGTCGTAGGTGGTCAGCACGCCCTCCGGAATCGAAGGGCGGCAGATTCCGTGGAAGCCGTCGCATCCGGCGATGAAGTCGCAGGAGAGTTCGTGCGCATCTTTGTCCTTGCGGAATCGGACGGTTGGTTTCCGGGAGGTAAAATCATGGACGCTCACGTCTTCGACGTCGAAGAAAATCTTGCCTCCCGCATCCAGGCGGGCCGCGATCAGATCTTTGATGAGCTCGTGTTGAGCATAGATGGTGATCCCGGATCCGCCGGTAAGATCTTTGAAGTCGATGCGATGCCGGTGGGCGGAGAAGCGCAGCTCGATGCCGTGATGAACCAGGCCTTCCCGCTTGAGGCGTTCGCCCACGCCAGACGCCTGGAGCAGATCAACGGTGCCTTGTTCCAGGACGCCAGCGCGAATGCGTTCCTCGCAATATTGGCGGCTGCGGGATTCGAGGACGGTTGAGTCGATGCCTTGCAGATGGAGTAGCTGGGAGAGAACCAGTCCGGCGGGACCGGCACCGATGATTCCGATTTGGGTGCGAGAGATCGGCATTGGTGGTGGCGTCTTTTGGGCGCGTGCTCTAGTTCTTGCCCACCACGGACTTGGTCCGAGGCTGAGCCCGATCGCTCCTCCCCAGTTTTGGCCGTGGCAGCTCCCTACGGATCCCGCGCATACTGCTTATGCTGTAAAACGCTCGATGATTTCGCGAGGGACTGGCTTCGATTGGAGCTTTTCTGGATCCTCCGGCGAGCGGACGGTCCAGACTCGCGTTTCGAAGCACTCGACCGCGAGGACATCCCCTTTCCATAATCGATGCTGAACATCAAAGCTGCTTTTCCGCCATTCGGATATGGAGGATTCTACCGCCACGTCCTCGCCGAAGCGCGAAGACATCAGGAAGCGGACGCGCAAGTCGACCATGGGGATGCCAGCGATGCCGTGCGTCTTTAGCAGTTCCTGCTTGGGCAATCCAGCGTGCTCAAACAGAGCGGCCGTGCAGTTGTCGAAATATTCCAGATAACGGGGATAGTAGACGATGCCGGCGGGATCACAGTCGCCCCATTCGATATGAATTGTCTTGCGGCTCGTTAGCATGGTTATTTCTTCCCGTCGATTTCGCTGAAGATTTCTTCGGCGGCGTGAAATGCTGAATTGGCTGCCGGGAGACCACAATAAATTGCAGTCTGGAGCAGGACTTCCTTTATCTCGTCGCGAGTGACATGGTTGCTGAGGGCGGCCCGGAGGTGGAGGCGGAATTCATCGGGACGGTTCAGGGCAACCATCATGGCGAGGGTGATCAAGCTGCGAGAATGACGCGGCAGGCCGGGACGGGCCCAGATTTCCCCCCAGGCGTAGCGCGTGATGAGGTCCTGAAATTCCTTGTTGAAGGCGGTCAGCTTGGTGCGGTCTACGTAGTCGTCGCCGAGAACGGCGCGGCGTATTGCCATTCCTGTTTCGTGTTTTTGGTGGTCATCCATGTTGGTGAGCCTTGATGGAGCAGTTTCAAACGCCGGAACTCTGTCGCCTTCCGGGCGTGGTCCGGTTTTCGCTCTGCCGGGTCGCGCCTCTGGAGCTGGAGTGGTGTTGACTCATGCTGATTCGAAGTCTCCGAACAATTTACGCGAACCAGATTCCCAGGCCGCCAGCCAGTCTTACGCCGTGAGAAAACGTCCGACCTCCATGGTAAATTCGGCGGCGGCCTCGATGTTGGATAAGTGGGCGGCTCGCAGTTCAGCATAGTGCGAGCCGGAGATGCGCCCAACGATTGCATGGGCATCGGCTGGGGTGGTCACAGGATCGTGGGCGCCCGCGATCACCAACGTAGGCAGGCGAATCGACGAAACGGAATTGACTTGGTCTTCAACGCTAAAGTCGGCATCACGAATGGCAGCGCAGCACGCCATGTAGCCGTCCGCGGGAGTGCTCAGTAACATCTCCTGAGCGCCCTGCGCGACCTGCGGAAAACGATCTCGGAATGACGATGTGAACCATCGCTCCATAGCTGCGGGCGCAATCGACCGAATTCCGTTCCGGGCGACGGTTTCGATGCGGGTATTCCAGCCTTCGCGGGTGCCAATTCTTAGCGCCGTGTTGCAAAGAACAATTTTATGGAGACGCTGGGGCGCATGCATGCCCAGCCACATGCCGGTCAGCCCACCCATCGACAAGCTGCAGAAATCGACGCGAGGCAAATTCAGGTAGTCGAGCAGCCCGAGCAAATCTTTCGCCAGCTGCTCAATCGTGTAGGAGCCTGGCCGGGAGGAAGATTGACCGTGGCCGCGAGTGTCATAGCGCAAGATACGAAAGGTCTTTGAGAATACTTCGAATTGAGCGTCCCACATGCTGAAATCGGTTCCCAGCGAGTTGCAAAAGACGAGCACCGGCAACTCGGAGGGAGCCGTGAGATGGTAGTGAATACGGGCGCCCTTTAGGTCGGCGAAAGGCATGAGGATTACTTACGCTCCGTTGCTCGGTGCAGTCGCTGATGCGTTGCCAGGACGCGATCGATCAATTGCAGCGCCACCCCAGTGTAGGCTGCTGAATCGAAAACAGCGTCTAGCTCAGCAGCGGATAGGTGCCGGGTCACGGCCGAATCCTGCGTGAGTACGCTCCGAAGATGCTTGCCCTCCGCGAGGACCCGCCGGGACGCAGCATCGACCATCTGATGTGCGGCATGGCGGCCCACGTGTTTGGCGAGCGCCATCATGGCCGCTTCGGTGAAGATCAGACCTTGCGTCGACTCGAGATTTTGCAGCATCCGGTCGGGTTTGACTTCGAGACTCTTGAGTGCTTCCGTCATGTGATGCAATGATCCCGCGGTAAGCTGGACGATTTCAGGGAGCGTTTCCCACTCGGCATGCCAGCCGCCGAGGCCCCGCTCGTGTTCCTGCACCATGGCGCTCAGCATCGCACTGGTGAGGGCGGGAACGCGGATCGCCGCAGATAGGGCAACTGCGACGGAAACTGGATTGCGTTTGTGCGGCATGGTGGAAGACCCGCCGCGGCCTTCGGCGGCGGGCTCAGACAATTCTGAGATTTCGGTTTGAGATTGGAGTGCGACATCGCGGGCAATTTTGCCCAGGGTGCCGGCGCATAACGCAAGGGTGGTGGCGACTTCCGCGATCCGGTCGCGGTGAGAGTGCCAGGGGACATCCGGCAAAGCAAGGTTCAGCTCTTCCGCGAGAGCTCTGGCGACATCCAGTCCACGATCTCCCAGGGCCGCGAGGGTACCGGCAGCCCCGCCGAACTGCAATACCAATACACGCTTTTTCGTTTCCGCAAGTCGCGCATGGTGACGTAGCAAAGCGTCCAGCCAGCCCGCAACCTGCACTCCGAATAGGGTGGGGACCGCGTGCTGCATCCAGGTGCGAGCGACCACGGGAGTGTTGCGATGCTGTTTCGCCAGAGCGGCAAGAATGTTGCCAAGCTGCACTAGATCGTTCTCGAGGAAGTCCAGCGCGTCTCTCAATTGGAGAATCAGCCCGGTATCCATCGCGTCCTGACTGGTGGCTCCCCAATGGATGTATCGTGCGGCATTTTTGTCGCCGGCCGCGACCAGCGCGGTCAGTTGCGCGACCATCGGAATGGCAAGGTTTCCCGCCGTGGCCGTTGCTTCGGCGATTGCGTTCAGGAGGAACGAATCTGCGCGGCACTTGGACTCGATCGATTCGACTGCGGAGGATGGGATGACTCCGACCTTCGCCTCGGCTCTGGCCAGTGCGGCTTCGAAGTCCAGCATGCGCTGGAGACGCACCGCATCCGAGAAGATTCGTTGTACGGGTTCCGTGCCGAATAGTGGATTGAGCAGTGTCATCGTGATCGTACGATGGTTATCGGGCGCCCCGGATCCCCTCCCGGCTGAACTGCGCCGGAGCCTGGGAGACGACTGACGGTGCCTACTGATGATTGCGACACCGCTAGATGTCAAAGAATACAGTTTCATCCTCCCCTTGCAAAATGACGTCCCAGTGCATGGTCTCTGCGGAATTTTCCGCCTTGCTGGCGATCAGAGTTTTTCGCCGGACCGGATGCACGGAATTGAGGACGAAATCGCTGCCGTTGGCAGATTCACCCGGGAAGTAGATTCGCGAGACTAATCTTTTCTGAAGGCCTCGCATGAAAATCGAGATGGCCAGATGGGGAGCCTGCATCGTATTGCCGGGACCGGGGACTGCTCCCGGCTTGATGGTGGCAAACGTAAATCTTCCGTTCCGGTCGGTGGCCACGCGACCGTAGCCTTTGAATTCCGGATGGGGCGCCTGGCCTTGCGACTCCGCGGGATCTGCGTATTTGCCCGAGGCATTGGCTTGCCAGATCTCGATCATTGCATCGGGGACGGGGGTCCGCTGGCCGTCGAGGATGCGTCCCTCGATCGTGACGCGAGCGCCCGGAACATTTGCTCCGGCCATCTCGGCGACGGTGAGCTTGCTGCATCCGATGTGGAAGAATGGTCCAACGGTTTGAGAAGGGGTTGCAACCAGCGTCATTTCTTTCGCCTCTTGATAATCGTTTCTTCCATTGGCGTCTCTTCCCTGCCGCGGAGGACGATGTCGAAGCGATAGCCGAGAGCGGTCTCCGGAATGGTGGTGTCCCAATCGAAGGCCGAGACTAATCGGTCGCGAGCCCTCCCGTCAGCAATCGAATTGAAGATCGGATCGTAGGGCAACAGCGGGTCGCCGGGAAAGTACATTTGCGTGATCAGGCGGGTGGCGAACGCAGGGCCGAAGAGCGAGAAATGAATGTGCGCAGGGCGCCATGCGTTTTTGTGATTGCGCCAGGGGTAGCAACCGGGCTTGATGGTGACGAAACGGTAGCGGCCTGCGGCGTCGGTGAGGGTGTGACCACATCCCGTGAAATTCGGATCCAGTGGGGCATTGTGCTGGTCGATGTCGTGCAAGTAACGGCCGGCGGAGTTGGCCTGCCAAAGCTCTATCAACGTATGCGGCTGCGGACGGCCGTCTTCGTCGAGAACAACGCCGCTCACGATGATGCGCTCACCCAAGGGTTCTCCGCAGGGCTGCTGGGTAAGATCACAGACGCTTCCCTTGAGGTCCTCCGCCGTGAACCGGGGTCCACTCATCTCGGTCAAGGTGTGGGGCAGAGGTACGAGCGGCTCCCCGGGGGCCCGTTTCACCGATGAAGCGTAGCTGGGATGCAGATATTCGGGTTGCGTTCCAGCCGGCGGGCGGCGATAGCGAATCTGGTCGGGCATGCGTCGTTACTTGCCGCAACCATTATGCATCGTGGGATGGCGATTGATACAAGGAGACGCGAAAGGTACCTTTAAACCATCCAGGACAGGAAGGCGCACGAAGGAAAATTCTGGGGACGAATGAGCGTTTGTTGAAACTGCGAACGGATCGCTCAGGGGCTCAGCGCGCAGCAGACAAAAGCCGCAACCCAGCACCGGAGGCGCGGCTTCGCCCAAACCGGAGTTTTCTGCACCCGATGAGCCCGCTCGAATATCGTCCGCGGAATTGTTTTTTTCACCTGGAAATGCGCTAGAATCCTAGCCGCCGTCTTTGGGCACCCGGCGAAGAAGGCTATTTCAGTTGGGTCCATCCTGAGACTTCAACACCCGAGCCCCAGGTCGCAGGTCCGCACTTTAACGTATCGAATCGAGGAGGTAAGTATGGCTACGGTCCTGAACATTGCTCCGTCGGAAAATAAAGTTTCGAACTTTGTTTCGAAGACACGCAAGATGTTGATTAACGGGAAGTGGGTGGAGGCTGCGTCCGGCAAGACGTTCCCTACTTACAATCCTGCTACCGGCGAAATTCTCGCGCATGTGGCCGAGGGTGACCGCGAAGACATTAATCGAGCCGTCAAGGCGGCTCGCGCGGCGTTTGAGACCGGTCGCTGGTCGAAGCTTACGCCTTCCGAGCGCGGGCGCCTCATCTGGAAGTTGGCCGATTTGCTGGAACAAAACCTGGAAGAGTTTGCCGAGCTCGAAACCCTCGACAATGGAAAACCGCTGACCGTTGCGCGTGGAGCGGACGTCCCCCTGGCAGTCGACCTATTCCGCTACATGGCAGGTTGGGCAACGAAGATTGAGGGCCATACGATTCCGATTTCGGTGCCTTACACGCCGGGCGCGAAATACCTGGCGTACACCGTACGCGAACCCGTGGGCGTGGTCGGTCAGATTATTCCGTGGAATTTTCCGCTGTTGATGGCGGCGTGGAAACTGGGACCTGCTCTGGCCACGGGCTGCACCGTGGTCCTGAAACCGGCAGAGCAGACGCCGCTTTCGGTTCTGCGCCTGGGGGAATTGTTCGAGGAGGCTGGATTTCCGGAGGGAGTGGTGAACATCATTCCGGGATACGGTGAGACCGCAGGCGCGGCGCTGGCGGCTCATCCGGATGTCGACAAGATTGCGTTCACGGGGTCGACCGAAGTCGGCAAGCTTGTCCTTCATGCTGCGGCTGGGAACCTGAAAAAGGTTTCTCTCGAGCTGGGCGGCAAGTCTCCGAACGTGGTTCTGGGAGACGCAGACCCCGCAACCGCAGCAGCGGGCGCCGCCATGGCGATCTTCTTCAATCATGGGCAGTGCTGCTGCGCCGGCTCACGGCTCTATGTGGACCAAAAGATTTTTGACGAAGTGGTCGACGGAGTTTCGCAGCGGGCCGCGAAAATCCGCGTGGGCCCGGGAATGGATTCGACCACGGACATGGGACCTCTGGTTTCAGAGGAACAACTCAATCGCGTTTGTGGCTACCTCGAAGCGGGACGTTCCGAGGGGGCCAGGGCGACAGTCGGCGGCGAGCGTCATGGTGATAAGGGATATTTCGTCAAGCCAACCGTGCTCGTAAACACCAATCCCAAGATGAAGGTTGTGCAGGAGGAGATCTTCGGGCCGGTGGTTACGGCGATTCCATTCGATGATGCTGATGAGTTGGTCGCGCAGGCCAATGACAACATCTATGGGCTGGCTGCTGGCATCTGGACGAAGGACATACAGAAAGCGCATCGTCTGGCTTCCCAGCTCCGCGCCGGGACGGTGTGGATCAACTGCTACAACATTTTCGACGCAGCCTTGCCTTTCGGAGGCTACAAGCAATCAGGCTGGGGTCGCGAAATGGGCCGCGAAGCCCTGGAAATGTACACCGAAGTCAAGGCGGTTTGCTCGGCGTTGTGAGCTTGCCTCCGGGCCACACTCGGCACTCGGCATTCCAGCCAGCCAGCACCTGGCTTCGGCAACTCGCATTTGGCCCCTGGGCACTTGGCGACCGGCAGTTTGGCGGTCCTGCCAAGAACCCAGGGACCGAAGCGCCGACGGCCAATCGCCAATTGCTCGTTGGCTGATTGCTGCTTTGTTACAGAATTGTTAAAAGTACGAGAAATGCATCCAGACGGTTAATCCTGCCCGCTACAAATTCAACTGGCAGTCACATTCAAATGATACATTCACTTTCGACCGAGCTTCCTTCTGACCCGCGCTCAGCTGGATGCCAGTGAAACAGATTTCGATCGAAGGTATCTTCCAATGAAGTGTCTCATCCTCGGGTTGTTACTGTTCCCGTTTCCTGCGTTTGCAGCGGACACCTCATTTGCAGGCGTCTGGCAGGTCGATGGCAGCGTTGCCGGTTACACCGTCAACCGAACCTGCAAGTTCAAGCAGGATGGCAATAAGCTCTCTGGAACATGCCAGAACAGCGCCGACAAAGCAGACGACAAGATCCTTGTGCTCACCGGCGGCGTCAAAGACAAGACCGTGACCTGGAAGTACGATGCGGATTGGAACGGCAGCACGCTGACAGCCACTTACACCGGCGCCTGGGATGGAGATGCCGGCATGACGGGGACGATTGACGTGCAGCCGGTAAATGCCGCGGGGACGTTTACGGCGAAGAGGGATAAGTAAGAACTGCCGCCAGACTTGCGCCCGCAGCCAATGATCGGCGTCGCGGATGAACGCCCGCAATTGTCCACAATGTTCAGGAGGCCAGCGAACTCTCCCCAAGCTCGCTGGCCTTCATTCGACCCGTTCGACATGATCGATCTCTATTCCACGTCGGCGGGATCGTTGAACAGAACAGTCAGCTTGATGCTGCCATGTCCAAACTGCGGGAATCCAGGAGTGCCTGGATTTCCGGGATCGAGGGTTGACGCCGTATCATCCGGCGGAAACAGCACCAGCGAATTCAGGAAGGCTACGAGCGCCTCCGCTTTTCCGCCGGTCAGTGCTGCGTAAGTATCCCGGGACTTCTGCGACTCGCCCCCATGCCGGAGGATGACGGCGTCGAGAGAAATGCTGCGGCCGTCGTGTCCGTAAGGGCCTGTCGATCCAACTCCCCATAGCGGACGAGTCAGAAACGTGGTCTGCGTGGTTCCGTCATAGTTGCGTTCGTAGAAGTTGGGGCCCAGGTCGTGCCGTTTGAAGTCGGTGTAAATGTCTTTGACCACGAAGGGTTTGTACGCTGGCTGCACCAGCGGTGGATACGGGGTGCCGTCGCTGACGACGTTGACCAGCGGGTTAGCGGTCGCAAACAGACTATTAAATATGCCTCGTGTGGGATCGTAGACGGTATCGAGGTCAGCCACGCGCCGGTCGCGATTGATTGTCAGATTGTCCACGTGACAGGAGGAGCAGCCAATGCGGTCGAAGACTACGCGGCCGCGCTGTGTGGTGGCAGTTTCTTTATCGTGGCCCGGCTTGAAGTAATTCAGCAGGTAGAACTCCAAGTGATCGACGAGTGCGGTATCCACTTCATTGCCGGTGCCCTGATTGGGAGTGGGTGCGGGCTGGATTTTATCCGTCGTTCCGTCAAGAACCATTCCCGCCGGGGTCACGATTCTGGCCCCGTGACTGGCGGCGATCAGGTCGGGATCGGTGGCATTCAGACCCAATTCGTTGTGCAATGCGGTGGAAATGAATTCCCGCAGCGAAATCATGCTGCCTTCGGCGAAGAATGGCTTCACCCGAAGGTCGGCATCGACACCCTGGATCTGCGACAGATCGACCGCACCCGCGGAATTCGCCGTGATTGTGCCGTAGTGGATTCCCTTGCTGATCAGGGTGGCGGTAAAGGAGCGACGCTTCGCGATGGCCTTGGCAACGGTGGCATCGCGAATGGATCGCAGATCGAAGGTGATCTCGTCAGCCAACATTTCCTTCAGGCCAATTCCGAATAGGTGTGGAGCATCGCGGCTGTCCGGCCTGGTGGCCACGTCGCCCCCCACCCCTGCCGAACCACGAGGCCGGCCGTGGCAGGAAGAACAGCTGTCGGCTACGCCAGCACCAATTGCGTTGTTGCCATTGATGTCGCCGGTGCCGTCGTCGGGGCCGGAGCCGCGCCCCTGCAGGGTGGTAAACTTGCGCTGAAACAGCTGACGTCCGCGTCGAACGGAACGGAACGGGTCCCTTTCGATCAGAAAGACAGAGGATGTGGGGGTCATGGCATCGCCACGTCCCGCGCCAATTTCACTTTGTAGGGACTTCAGGATTCCGACTTTGGCAGTATTCGGAGCCAAAGTCTGATCCACCAGCTGCCCCCAGGCAGCGGAAGCCAGAACAGTTGTGATCGTCCCCAAAATCCAACCGCGCAATAAACGATTCATCGATCCCCCAACTCGTTTGCGTATTGCAGGCAAGCTTGCTGGACGCCAGTCCAAACCCAGCTGGCGCGAAGCAACCCGTCGCTGCGGGAACTTACTCAAACTGCGGACAAAACGCAACGAAATTGTCAATAAATCGTCTGTTAACAGATAAGTTGTTCCGTTTCAAC
>Ga0193726_1002910_pt1 | contig 11201 bp, 6 predicted proteins | sample H2c1metaG_FD_144928 | JGI IMG/M metagenome (GOLD analysis project Ga0193726, IMG submission 144928) | Soil microbial communities from a riparian zone of the East river system, Colorado, United States - H2c1 | ecosystem: Environmental > Terrestrial > Soil > Riparian zone | place: USA: East River... | reverse complement strand
CCTCTCCCTGGTGGCCGAGCGGGCGCGTGAGGTGGCCAACGCCGCGTTCGTGGCGATCCTGCTCTACGACGCCGATTCCGGCGAGTTGCGAGTGGACATGACCGCGCCGACCGACGCGGTCACGGTCGGCACATCGTTTCCGGTGGCCGACACGCCGTTTGAAGGCGTCATCACCTCGGGCAACCACGTTGTCGTGGCCGACCTCGATCGGGCGATTCCGTGGGCAGCGACGATTCCGTCGGGCCAGGCGCTGATCGCCCCGCTCGGGCGCGATGCGGGCAGCGTGGGTGTGCTTCTGGTCGCGCTACCCACCGACGGCGTCGGGTTCGGCGGGGATACCGACGCAAACATGATCAATACCTTCGCCGTGCAGGCCGCGTTGGCTCTGGAACGTGTTCAAGCGCAGGAGGAACGCCAACTTCTCGTGGTACTCGAAGATCGTGAACGGATCGCCCGCGACCTTCACGACGTGGTGATCCAGCGGCTGTTCGCCGCCGGCCTGGGCCTGCAGTCGATGTCGCGCCTGGTCGGCCGCGACGACCTTCGTCAGCGACTTGATCAGACGGTGACGGACCTGGACACGACGATTCGCGACATCCGCACCGCGATCTTCGAGCTGCGGGCGCCGGCGGCGGCGTCGCTGCACAGCGAGCTCATCGACACCGTCGAAGCGGCCGCGAACGCCCTCGGCTTCCGTCCGACGTTGCGGGTGTCCGGCCTGATCGATCGGGGCGTGCCGGAGGTGCTCCGCCCCGAGATCGTCGCGGTTGTCCGCGAAGCGCTGTCGAACGTCGTCCGGCACGCCCATGCGCATGAGGTTGAGGTGGCCGTGGACGTGTCGACCGACACCTTCGATTTGCGGGTCACCGATGACGGGGTCGGGATCGTCACCGGCAAGCCGGGCAGCGGGCTCAGTAACCTGCGCGCTCGGGCCGAGGAGCGCTCGGGCACGTTCTCCGTCGCCCCAGTGGATCCGCACGGCACGATGCTGACCTGGCGGGTGCCGATGGCCCGCGACGAACGGTAAGGCCTGTCGGCGCGGGACCTTCGGCACTGTCGCCCAGGTATTCCGTGACCCAAGCTGGGCGGCATGACTGCGGCCTCGGGCGCCCACAGATTCGCAGACCGGGCCGGTGCGCCGATCAACGTCGATGTTGCCGACCTCGCCGGCGGCGTGGACGCGCTCGCCGCTGATGGTGCGATCATCCGCCTCCGGCCAGTGCGCGCCGACGACGCCGTCGCGCTCACCGATCTGCACGAGCGGGCCAGCAACGACACGCTGTATCGCCGGTTCCTATCGGCCGGACACCATCCGATCGCCGGCGAGGTTGCGCGGCTCATCCGAGCCCCGGATGCCGATCATGCGGCGCTGGTTGCGGTGGAACGCGGCCGTGTGGTCGGTGTCAGCTCGTACGAGGTGCTGCCCGGCCGGCGTACGGCCGAATTCGCGGTGTTCGTCGACGACGCGTGTCATGGTCGGGGGATCGGCACCCTGCTGCTGGAGCATCTGGCCGTGTGGGGCCGGCGCCACGGGATCCCAGACTTCCTCGGCGAGGTGCTGCCGACCAACAGCTCCATGCTGCGCGTGGCATCCAACCTCGGCCAGCCCATCCGGTCAAAGTTCGATCTCGGTCTCATCGAAGTACACCTCGATACCGACCTGGCTGACTCCAACGTCGTCGATGTTCGTGACGCCGCCGCCGCCCGGCTCTCGCTCGACAGTCTGTTCGCGCCACGGACGATAGCGATCGTCGGCGACGACTGGACTCCGGGCGGCGCCAGCCGAACGATTCTCGACGCAATCGTCCAGGGCAAATTCGCGGGAACCGTGTACGCCGTCGGCGCGCCGGACAACGATTCCGTCGGCGCGCCCACCTACCGGAGCATCGGCGCCGCGCCGAGCCCCGATCTCGTCATCATCACCGCTGCCACGGCGGCGGTCCCGGCGGCGCTCGCCTCCGCCGGCGAGTCCGGTGCGCGTGTCGCGGTCGTCGCGTCCGGCGGCTTTGACGGCGATGGTCCGGAAAGTGCCCGGCGCCGGGCCGAGCTCGTACGCATCGCGCGCGCCGGCGGAATGCGCCTCGTCGGTCCGAGCAGCCTCGGCGTTGTCAACACGGCCGAGACCGTGAGTTTGCACGCGACCAGCGCGCGAACCGTCCGGGCCGGCGGCCTTGCGGTCGCGGCCCAGTCCGGCGCGGTCGGCAGCAGCCTGTTGGGCAGCGCGTATCGGCACGGCCTCGGCATCGCCACGTTTGTGTCGCTCGGCAACAAGGCCGACGTATCCGGCAACGACCTGCTGTCCTACTGGTACGACGATCCAGCGGCCAAAGCCGTCGCCCTCTATCTCGAGTCGCTCGGAAATCCGCGCCGGTTCGGACGGATCGCCCGCGCGGTCGCACGACGCAAGCCGGTCCTCGTGGTCAAGAGCGGTCGCCGCGGAGTGGTCGGCGCAACCGGCACCACGGACACAGCGCGCGCCGACGTCACCGTGGACACGCTCTTCGCTCAGGCCGGCGTCATCCGGTGCGACGGACTGAGTGACCTGGTGGCTACCGCACGCGTTCTCGTCGATCAGCCGATGCCGACCGGAGATCGGATCGCGATCGTGGGCAACGCGGGCGGCATCAACGTGTTGTGCGCCGACGCCGCGGAAACCGCGTCGCTGGCTGTGCCGACGCTGCCCGACGAGGTTCAGGAGGCGATCCGGTCGGCCGTTCCGGGATGCGTCGCGGCCGCGAACCCGGTCGACCTCGGTGCGGCCGCCACCGCTGATCAAGTGCGTGGTGCAATGGCGGCGGTCGCCCCGTACGTCGATGCGATCGTGATCGCACTGGGCTCCACACCGGGCGACGATGTACCCGACGTCGTCGCGTCGATCGGACGCGCCATCGACGAATTCGAGATGCCGCTCGTCGTCGTGTTGCTCGGAGTGGAGCCGATGCCGATGAGCCTGGGTCGGGGCGGCGTCGCGCTCTTCGACCGCCCGGAGACCGCGATCGGTGCGCTCGGTCGCGCCGTACGCTATGCCCGGTGGCGCGCGTCGCCGTTGGGCCAGCGGCCGGCATTGGCCGGCATTGACGCCTTCCGCGCACGCTATCTGGTCGACGATGCGTTGCGGAGTGCCGGCGACGGCGGCGCACAGGAGGATCTCGGCCCGGAACTCCTGCGCTGCTACGGCATCCCGGTCATGGCATCACCTGCAGTGGTGGCCGCGCCGGCTGGCGTCGAGATGGTCGTCGGAGTTGCCCACGATCCGCTTTTCGGTTCGGTTCTCACCTGCGGTGTCGGTGGGATCGCCACCGAGCTACTCGGCGATCGGAGCCGGCGGTTGCTGCCACTCACCGACGTCGATGCCGCCGGCATGTGGCGTGACCTGAAGGCGGCGCCGATGCTCATCGGCCATCGTGGCTCGACTCCCGTCGACACGGCCGCGGTGGAGGATCTGTTGCTGCGTCTCGCCCGGCTGGCCGAGGATCTTCCGGAAGTCGCGGCGCTCGATCTCGATCCGGTCATTGTCGGGCCGGACGGTGCCGCGGTCGTCGACGTGAAGGTACGACTCGCGACGATAGGCCGGGAACCGGACGCCGGGCTACGGGCGCTGCGTGAACCGGAATGAAGCCGAGTGAAGCGGCGGCCGTTGACGTCCCGCCACGCTCAGGTGCCGAACGTCCCGTGCACCGCGGGTTGACCGGCCCTGTCCGGCAATCGCTCTCGCTGCAACTCTGGGTGGCGAGCCCAAGGAGAAACCGATGATGAGCAACGCGGCGATACGCCTGGAAAACGGGACCGCGCGATGAACGCCGGATGGGACACCGACCAGCTCGGTGCAAAGTGGGCGACCTGCTTGCAGTCCGCCATCGCGGCTCCGTCGGTGCACAACAGTCAACCATGGCGATTTCGCCTCGGCCAGCACCACGTCGACGTGTTCGTCGACCCGAGCCGTCGACTCGCCACCATCGATCCGATGGGTCGCGAGGCGATGATCAGCGTCGGCGCCGCCGTGCTGAACCTACGCGTCGCGATCCTCGCGGCCGGACGGGTTCCGCTCACGCAGCTGTTGCCGAGTCCGGACGAGCCGGAACTCGCCGCCCGGATCACGCTCGGCGCACCGCACCAACCCGATTCGACGGTGCTCGCTCTCGCATCCGCGATCGGCAAACGCCGCACCAACCGGCGACCGTTCCGGGACATCGACGTCCGCGACGAGGTCATCGACCAGCTCACGACGGCCGCACGCGTGGAAGCCGTCACCCTCACCGTCGCCGACCCGATCGGCCGCGAGGTCATCTTCGACGTGGTCCGCAGTGCACAGGAGGCGCAAGCCCACGACCCGCGCTACGTCAACGAACTCGCGAACTGGACGGCGTTGGACCCGATGTTCGGCGAGGGTGTGCCGGCCCAGTCCTTCGGCCCGAGCCACGAGTGGGCCGACGTACCGATTCGTGACTTCGGACTGGCCCACCCCGACGTCCGTCGCCGTCACGCCTGGTTCGAAGCGGCTCCTACCGTGGTCATGCTGTCCACCGAGGCCGATACCCCGGTGCAATGGCTGCGCGCCGGACAGGCGATGGAACGCGTTGCGTTGACCGCGACCGTACGAGGCGTCGCGAACACTCCGATGACGGCGCCGACCGAAATCCCCGAGCTGCGAGCGTTGCTGAACGAGTCGGGCGACCGGCGAGTCGCGCAAGTCATTCTCCGACTCGGTTACGGCGACCCATGCCCGTCGACGCCGCGACGGCCACTGGCTGACGTTCTCGAATCGAGCCGGCCCGCGGTTGCGGCGCCGTCCACCGGGCCCGGTAGTTGGGGCTGATGAGGCGGTGCCGGCACCGTACAGCGCTTGCGAACACGAACGGAGATGAACATGAACGACATGGTCACGTACGGGAGAATGACCGATATCCGGCTGCACACCGGCGAGCCGCGCGGCACTTTTCAGCCGGGCCAGCTCGATGGCCTGCCCGCACCGGTCGCCACGTTTTTCCGGCATGCGATCGCCCCCGGATCACCACTCCCGCAACGCGTCAGCTTGACGATGCACGGTCACATCAAGGTTATGGGCGGCTGGTTGCCGTTCCGCGCCGAGCAGGTCATCGACCATGACCGCGGCTTCTGGTGGACAGCGAACGTCGCGCACGGACTGTTGCGTGGCAGCGACAGCTTCGATCATGAGCAAGGCCAAACCCGATTCGCGCTGGGCGGGATCGTCCCGGTCGTGGTCGCCGACGGGAAAGACGTCAGTCGTAGCGCACTCGGTCGATTCATCGCCGAGCAGGCGATCTGGTTGCCCGGCAGTCTGCTGCCGGCGAACGGCACCCACTGGTCCGCTGTCGATCACGACCACGCCGACGCGACCGTCCCCGGATCCGGGACCTATACCCATCTGCGCATCGGGATCGACTCTGACGGTGCCGTCCGTGACCTGGCGATGTCGCGCTGGGGACCGGCTCATGGCCGGTTCGGGTGGATCCCGTTCGGCATGGTCGCCGACGCCGAAGCCGCCTACGGCAATTTCACGCTCGTGTCGCAGGGTCGGGCCGGATGGTGGTACGGCACGGCAAGGTGGCCGGCCGGTGAGTTCTTCCGTTTCACGATCGACGACGTACACACGATCTAGGTCACCCGATTCGCTTCAACCCACCCGGATCTACCGGCCGTCTCGCCAACATGAACCCGACGATCTCGAGGTCAACGCAGACCGAAACCACATCGTCATCACCTCGGATTCGAAGGAGCACCACGATGCGGATCGTCGACGGCACCCCGCTGACCGACACCGAACTCGCCCGACTCGACGCCCACTGGCGGGCGGCCAATTACCTGTCGGTCGGGCAGATCTATCTCATGGACAACCCGCTTCTGCGCGAACCTCTCGATCCGCAACACGTCAAACCACGACTGCTCGGCCACTGGGGAACAACGCCAGGACTGAACATCCTCTACACCCACCTGTCCCGGATCGTCGCGGCGCGACAACAGGAGGTCATCTACGTCGCCGGGCCGGGCCACGGCGGGCCGGGGCTGGTCGCGAACGCCTGGCTGGACGGCACGTACAGCGAAACGTATCCGCGCGTGTCCAGCGACGAGCGCGGCATGCAGCGGCTGTTCCGCCAGTTCTCGTTCCCGGGTGGTGTTCCGTCGCACGTGTCGCCGGAAACACCTGGCTCGATCCACGAGGGTGGCGAACTCGGTTATTCGCTCTCGCACGCGTACGGTGCGGCCCTGGACAATCCGAACCTGGTCGTCGCGTGTGTCGTCGGAGACGGCGAGGCCGAGACGGGCCCGCTCGCCGCGTCATGGCACGCCAACAAACTGCTCGACCCGGTCGGTGACGGCGCCGTCCTGCCGATCCTGCACCTCAACGGCTACAAGATCGCCAACCCCACGGTGCTCGCCCGCATCGGCGAGGACGAGCTGTCCGACCTGTTGAGCGGCTACGGCTACACGCCGTACCTCGTGGCGGGTGACGACCCGGCGACGGTGCATCAACTGCTCGCGGCAACGCTCGACACAATCTTCGACGAGATCGCGGCGATCCAGCGCCGGGCGCGCACCGAAGGCGTCACCGAACGGCCGCGTTGGCCGATGATCGTGCTGCGCACCCCGAAGGGCTGGACCGGCCCGAAGGTCGTTGACGGTCTGCCGGTCGAGGGGACCTGGCGTGCCCATCAGGTCCCCTTGACCGCGGCCCGCAGCGATGCCGTCCATCTCGGCCAGCTGGTCGAGTGGATGCGTTCGTACCGGCCGGAGGAGTTGTTCGACGAGAGCGGCGCGCCGCGGTCCGAGGTCGTCGGCTGGCTGCCGCGCGGGGTGTTGCGAATGAGCGCAAGCCCGTACACCAACGGCGGAGCGGACCCGCGCGACCTTGAGTTGCCCGACTTCCGCACCTACGGCGTGAAGGCGGGCCAGACCGCGGAGGCGACCCGCGTCCTCGGCGGATGGCTACGCGACGTCATGACGGCCAATGCCCCCTACCGCAACTTCCGTCTTGTCGGTCCCGACGAGACGGAGTCGAACCGGCTCGGCGCTGTTCTCGACGTCACCGGCAAAGCGTGGCAGGCGCAAGTGCTCGACGTGGATCAGCACCTCGATCGCCACGGCCGGGTGATGGAGATCCTGTCCGAACACACCTGCCAAGGCCTGCTGGAAGGCTATCTGCTCACCGGCCGTCACGGCCTGTTCTCGTGCTATGAGGCGTTCGTGCACATCGTCGACTCGATGTTCAATCAGCACGCCAAGTGGCTGAAGGTCATTCGCGGCCTGGACTGGCGCCGATCCATCCCGTCGCTCAACTACCTGCTCACCTCGCACGTGTGGCGGCAGGACCACAACGGCTTCTCGCACCAGGATCCCGGCTTCATCGACCACGTCATGAACAAAAAAGCCGAGGTGGTACGGGTCTACCTGCCGCCGGACGCCAACACGCTGTTGTCGGTGGCCGATCACTGCCTGCGCAGCCGCGACTACGTCAACGTCATCGTCGCCGGTAAGCAGCCGGCACCGACCTGGCTCGACATCGATGACGCGGCCCGGCACTGTGCTCGCGGCCTCGGCATCTGGGACTGGGCCAGCAACGATGACGGCGATCCCGACGTCGTGCTGGCGGCCGCCGGCGACGTACCCACGTTGGAGACGCTGGCCGCGACGGACCTGCTGCGCCAACACCTACCGGACCTGAAGATCCGGGTCGTCAATGTCGTCGATCCGATGCGGCTGCAACCGGATTCGGAGCACCCGCATGGTTTGCCGGAGCCCGAGTTCGACGCCATCTTCACCACCGACCGCCCGGTCATCTTCGCCTACCACGGCTACCCGTGGCTGATCCACCGGCTGACCTACCGCCGCACCGGACACGACCACATCCACGTCCGCGGCTACAAGGAAGAAGGATCGACAACGACACCGTTCGACATGCTGGTACGCAACGATCTCGACCGATTCCATCTGGTCATCGACGTCATCGATCGGGTGCCCGGGCTGGCCCGCCGGGCCGCGACGACACGTCAGGCGATGGTGGACAAGCTGGCCGAACACCATGACTACGTGCGGCAGACCGGTGAGGACTTGCCCGAGGTCACCGATTGGGTCTGGACTGCCCGTTAATCGGTGAGGCGGCGTGCATCGAGCCGATGCACGCCGCGACTCGCGGCTTAGCGCGCTTTGTTGCCGAGCAACCGGGTCGCCAGCACGGCGGCCTGGGTGCGCCGCTCAAGCCCGAGTTTGGCCAGGACGCTGGACACGTAGTTCTTGACCGTCTTGTCGGCGAGGAACATCTTCTGCGCGATTTCGTGATTGGTCATGCCCTGCGCGATGTAGTCCAAGATGCGCCGTTCCTGATCGGTCAGCGACTTGAGTTCGTCGGGCTGCTCGACACCGCTGCGGATCCGATCCAGCACCCGGGCGGTCACAGCCGGGTCGAGCAGCGACTGGCCCGCACTTACGCGGCGCACCGCGTCGACGAGATCGGTACCGCGGATCTGCTTGAGGACATAGCCGGCCGCCCCCGCCATGATCGCCGAGAAGAGCGCTTCGTCATCCTCGTACGAGGTGAGAATCAGGCCCTGGATCGTCGGATCGACCGCGCGGACATCCCGACATACGTCGATGCCGTTGCCGTCGGGCAACCGCGCGTCGAGCACGGCGACGTCGGGGTGCAGGGCCGGAATGCGGTGCACCGCTTCGACGGCCGAACCCGACTCGCCGACAATCTCGATGTCGCCGTCTTGGGTCAGCAGGTCAGCGATGCCTCGGCGGACGACCTCATGGTCGTCGAGCAGGAAGACACGGATCACATGTTGTTTGTACACGGTGGCGACCGGGTCGGGCAGGGCCCAATGGCCCCTCCGGACGGGACCCAGGTCGGCCCGCGCGCTCGGGACCTGCGGCACTGCCCCGCCGCGGCGCAGACGCCGACCCTGGAGGTGACTGGGGGAGGCCCACATGGACACCGAGAACACCCGCGCCACCGACGTGACCGACCGACTTGCAAACGCGCTCACCATCGCCGGGCGTGCGCCGTCGATCCACAACACCCAGCCGTGGCGGTGGCGCCTGCGCGACAACGTGGCCGACTTGTATGCCGACACCCGCCGACAACTCGTTGTCGTCGATCCCGACCGGCGGCTGATGACGGTCAGTTGCGGTGCCGCTCTGGATCACGCGTGCACCGCACTCGCCGCCGACGGGATCGCCGCCACGGTCGACCTCATCCCCAGCGCCGGTGATCCGACGCATCTGGCCCGGCTCACGGTGACCGGCCAGACGGCCGTGACGGATGCGGTGGTGCGGTTGTTCCATACGATCCAGATCCGTCACACCGACCGCCGACCACTGCTCGACCAGCCGATCCGGGGCAGCGACGTCGCCGCGATGCGGACGATCACCGGCCGATACGACACCGGACTGCACCCGATCAGTCGTACGGATGTGCTGGAACTGGCCGCCGCCACCGCACGGGCACAACGCGATGAGATCGACGACGCCGCCACTCAACGGGAACTCGACGCGTGGACCGGTGGCGGCCGCCCAGCCGGCGCCGGGGTGCCGGACGCCAACATCCCGAGCGAGCCAACTCAGACGACGGTGCCCTCGCGCGACTTCGGCCATCCGGGCGCCGCTCAAACGACATCGGGTCACGACAAGAGCGCCGTGTACGCAATCCTCTACGGCCCCGACGACGAGCCCACGTCGTGGATTCAGGCCGGGCGAGCGCTCTCGGCCCTGTGGCTCTACGCGGTCGCGCACAACATCGCTGTCCTGCCGCTATCTGCGGCAGTGGAGGAAGCCTTCACCCGCCAGAGCCTGCATCGCATGCTCGGCGGGCTCGGCTACGCCCAGCTGGCCGTACGGCTGGGCATCGCCGACCCCAACCAGGAGGCCACGCCGCACACCCCACGGCTGCCGGCCAGCGAAACTATCACCATCGTGGAGTGACCCGGCCGGACGCGGTCGCTGCGTCGCGCGGTTGACGTCCTCGGCGATCTGGCCGGATCCGGCCGGGTCGCCGATGATGTGTACGCGGAGGCGTGGCACGAAATGAGGTCCGACGCGCGCTGCCGGTCCGGCCCGCGGGTCGCGGCACGCTGCTTTCTCGACGATTTCGCGCCGCCGTCCACCATTCGCGGGTTTGCTGGGCACGTCGGTGTACGAGACGAGCCCGGGGTCGATGAGGGGTGCGGGGAGATTCGATGAGTTTCGGCACCCTCGCACTGATCTCGGCCGTCGCCGTTCTTGGTCCGCTTCTTGCCCTGCCGACCCGCTGGCATCTACCCGTCGTCCTTGGCGAGTTGTTGGCCGGCATCGTCCTCGGCCATACCGGTTTCGGCATACTGCATCCCGAGGACGTGTCGTTTACGCTCCTCGCCAACATCGGCTTCGCGCTCGTGATGTTCGTCGCCGGAACGCAGGTGCCCATTCGCGACCCACGCCTGCCGGCCGCACTGCGCACCGGCGGGCTGCGGGTGCTCGGCGTTGGCGCCCTCGCCGTACCGATCGCTCTAGGCGTCGCGCACTTGTTCGGCACCGGGCATCCGGCGCTCTACGCCGTGCTGTTCGCGTCATCGTCGGCGGCACTCGTGCTGCCGATTGTCGACATGCTACGGCTCGACGGCGCGCCCGTTGTTGCGCTCCTGCCCCAGGTGGCCATCGCGGATACGCTAGGCATCGTGGCGCTGCCGCTGGCCATCGACACACACCATGCGGCGCGGGCGGCGCTGGGCGCGGCGGCGGTCATTGGGTGTACGGCGGTACTGTTCGTCGTTCTGCGGCACCTCGAACGCTCCGGTATGCGCCAGCGCGTCCATCGGCTCTCCGAACGTCGCAAGCTCGCCCTGGAACTGCGGGTCAACCTTGTCATCCTGTTCGCGCTGGCCGCTCTGGCCGTAGCGACGCACGTGTCGATTCTCCTGGCTGGCTTCGGCTTCGGGCTCGCCGTTGCGGGCGTGGGCGAGCCGCGTCGCCTGGCCAGACAACTGTTCGCGCTGACCGAGGGTTTCCTGGGACCGCTCTTCTTCGTCTGGCTGGGGGCGTCGCTCGACATCCGCGAATTCGGTCACCGCAGCTCGTTCATTCTCCTTGGCGTCGTCCTCGGCGGCTGCGCGGTACTCGTTCACCTGGCGATGCGGGTTACCGGCCAGCCATTGTCGATGGGTGGCCTGGCCGCCGCACAACTCGGCGTGCCCGTCGCCGCGGTGACCGTC
>Ga0193726_1002909_pt1 | contig 11203 bp, 8 predicted proteins | sample H2c1metaG_FD_144928 | JGI IMG/M metagenome (GOLD analysis project Ga0193726, IMG submission 144928) | Soil microbial communities from a riparian zone of the East river system, Colorado, United States - H2c1 | ecosystem: Environmental > Terrestrial > Soil > Riparian zone | place: USA: East River... | reverse complement strand
GATGTACTTCAGGGTATGCACGTACGTCTGGGCGCCAATCACTACGACACTTTTTTTGCAGCCGATGCGTCGACGGCTGTAGCTGAGGCACGCACTTGCAAACCGGATCTGGTTATTTTGGATCTCGGTCTGCCAGCGGGAGGAGGTTTCTTTGTGATCGAAAGCCTCAAGGCGATCCCATCGCTGGCCGTGGTGCCGATCATCGTAGTTTCCGCCCGAGACGCTGGACCAAACGAAAGACTCTCGCTCAAGGCGGGTGCAGACGCTTTCCTGCAGAAACCCGTGGACGATGCCCAACTGTTGGCCGTCATCCGCCAATCCTTAGGAAGACAATCCGCGCGGCCGAAGACAGAGGTCGGATACGATTTCGGAGCTAGCTAAAAGGTACACTCGGCCCTTCGTCCCTGACCTGTACAGCGACTTGGTTACAGGATGAATCACACTCGGCGACGCCAAGCTGGAAACGTTTTTCTGATCGTCGGCAACGCGAAACGAAGCCCGTGAGTCAGATTGTGGCTGTCATGATCCGGTTTTGCCAGGCTTGGTGTATCGCGACTCCGCTAGCGGCTCGTTCAGAACGACGCTGAGCAATGAGCTGTGGACGCGCAGAGTTCCGTCGTAGCGAATGAACCCCAGTTTCTTAAACCTGTTCATAAAGAAATTGACTCTCGATCGACTCGAGCCGATCATCTCGGCGATGGTTTCCTGGCTGATCTTGGGGACTGCTCCCTCGACGCCGCCACCCTCCTTACCGAAACGCGCCAGTTGCAGCAGAACGCGGGCCAGCCTTTTCTCACTGTAGTTGGACAATTGGTCAATCAGATCTTCTTCATACCGCATGTTTCGGGCCAGCAAATACGCGAGGAACAAATCGGCAAAAACGGGTTCACGATGGAGAACGGTCATCATTTCCTTCTTGTCGACCTCCAGGAGCGCGCAATCGGTCATCGCGGTCGCAGAGCATAGACGAAAAAGCTGACCTGCAAGCGAACCCTCCCCAAAGAAATGCCCCTCATCTACGATTCCGATCGTTGCTTCCTTGCCTGCCGTGGATACAACCGTCAGTCTCACTTTGCCTTTTTGCACATAATAGACAGCCCCTGCCCGGTCTCCCTGCGAGAATATGAATTGTTTCGCCGGTACCGTCAGAATCTTCCGGACTGAGACCATGGTTACCAACAGAGAGCCGATATCGATGTTTCGTCTTTTCGTGAAGGCGGCATCGGGCTCTCGCGAGAACGCGGGCCGGGAACATTGCCGATCTTGGTGTTTCTTCCCTATCTTTCCAGTCGGCGCTCCCATCCTTTCGGCAAACGTGACCTTCTGGGCACCCGAAACCAGGCGCTGTTCTCCAGGTTTGTTGCTTAACCATCTGCGTTCACGAGCAAGGCTCGGACGGTCAGAGTTTGGCAGAACCCGAAACAATTTTAAGGAAGACTTGGACAGAATCGTGTTTTCACCTCACCCCGAAAAGACGCAGGTGCAGGACGGGGGCTTTCGGGTAAGGGAATCGCAATTGAATTAGGCAATCCGGTAATTCGAAACTTCCCTCTCTTAGTTACTGGAAAGTAACCCGATATCTCGAAGCTAGTCACTGCTGCATTTCTTGTCAACATCAAAAGCAGAACCTGTCGGTCGTGTTCGTTTTTCGTAAAACCTGCGCGTAAGCCACGAAAACAAAGGGGATCAGAGGGTTCGATTTCTTCGGGGGAGCCCCGCAACCCGATTCCTGGGTTGGATTTAGGGTGCCGATTGCTTTCTCAAGTGATAAACCCCAAACCATCACGGTGCCGGAAGCGACACAAAACCTCTAAACCCGGCCAAACCCTCCCCGCAAGTATGGTTCCCTGGTCATGAACCTGCCAGTTCTCGCACTGTTCGCTTTTCGCTACACGAATCATCTGTCGCCGTCTGGCAAGCTAACTGCCGCTCTCTGTGCGGGAAATCAAATTGAGCCGCTGCCGACGGTCGTTTGCGCTTGGAACTGGCGCCGGCGCCGGCGTAGAGTGTCGCGCTTGCAGACCGAACCCGGCGATGAAGCATATTCGAGTCGCGGTTTTATGGACTGGTGCTGATGTTCGGCGCATGCGGAAGCTCGCGCCAGCCGCGGAACAGCAACGGACTTTGGGGCGCTCGACTGGGCAACCCGGACGGATCAATGGCTTTTGCATTCTCAAATGAATCTTACCCAGGGCAGCGGAGCGGCGGTAAACGTAGCCAATTTCAGTAGCGTGCCGGCGCCATCGTGTTTCCCCTCCTCCACCGGCCAGAACGTTGCATTTACCGCAACTGGAAGTTCAAACGGGAACGTGACCGGAAGCTTCGCCATGTCCATCTCCACGCTTTTCCCCGGAGCTCTAAACAACGTGCTCTCCCTCCAAGGGAATGGGAGCGCCACGGGGAGAATCTCTGGAACCTGGACGCTGACCGGTCAGAGCGGATGCACCGGGACAAACGGAACCTTTCTCACGAGCCTGCCCGTGTGACTCCATACTCGAACCGTATGGGATCTTCGAGAGTCCGATTGCGGCTGCAACGCCGCATCTCTTTCAATGTCCGCGGCCAATGTCGGCGGCAACCACTCTTTGGGTCCACGGCTCTACGCATTCCGGAAAGAACGCCATTTCGCTCTGGTAGATGAATTGTGCGGAACCAACCCCGGCTCGCCCGTCATCCATTCCAGGTTCGGAAACTCGTGCTGACCCCGGACCCGTGCATGCTGAAGCTCGGGTTCGGTCCGCGGGAGGGTGTCGTAACCTTCGACAATTGTCGAAGCCGAGGACGACATTTTCAATCCCTGGGATGCAAAGGCCCTTTCGTCTCACCCACTTCCACGCATGCACCATTCCCCAAGGCTGGCATGCGGATTGCCCTGTCTGTTAACTGGGACCTGGCATCGCGGGGGGAGTGGCGGCCGCTATGAACGCTTCTATCATCCAGTTTGTTGTGAAGCACGGCTACTCGGTCCTGTTCGCTTCGGTTTTCGCCCGCCAAATCTGTTTGCCGGTACCAGCAATTCTGTTTCTCCTGGCTGCCGGGGCGCTGGCAGGCTCCGGGCAGCTGAGCTTCGCCGTGGTTCTCCTGCTCGCCATCATCGCCTGTCTGCTGGCTGACATGGTGTGGTACGAGGCCGGTCGGTTGTGGGGGGACCGGATCTTCCACTTCATTTACGGCCTCGCACTGGACCCGGACGCTGCTGCTCGCCGTTCGAAAAAGACCTTCGCCCGATATGGACCTCAGACTCTCGTGGTGGCCAAGTTTGTCCTGGGACTGGATGCAGCAACACCTCCCCTGGCCGGACTGTCCGGCACCACCCGGCTCCGCTTCATCGTCTTTGACGCCGCTGGAGCCGCGCTCTGGTCGGGTGCGTACGCTGGACTCGGCTATGCATTCAGCAAGGACATGGATCGTGCCGCGGCTTATGTAGCCAGCCTGGGCACGCTGCTGGCGCTGGCTGCGCTCTCCGGACTGGCCATCTGTGTCGGCCGCAAGGTTGTTCGCTGGCGTCGCTTTATGGGTGAATTTCGAATGGCGCGAATCACGCCCGAGGAGCTCAAACAGAAGCTGGAGGCAGGCGAAAAGGTATTTATTGTTGAGTTACACGGTCATCGAGGGGGTCCACAGGGCCACCAAGGTATTCCCGGCGCGGTCTGCATGAAACCGAATCAGCTTCCTCGCGATCGTGAGCAAATTCCACGCGATCGCGAGGTCGTCCTTTACTGCGCTGCTCCGCACGAACTCACGAGCGCGCGCGTGGCTCTGGCATTGCAGCGGCGCGGATTTGAGCGCGTCCGCCCGCTGGCGGGCGGTCTTCACGCTTGGCAGGAACGGGGTTTCCCCCTGACCGCCCTGACTCTGCCCTGATAGAGGCTGCCGCACTCCACTCCACGAGGTCCACTTTCGCTCTCTCGACTCTCGACAATTGTCGAGTCTGATTTCGACATCTGCCGACACCTCCGTCGCCCCGCTTCCCCGTCCGCAAGGGATTCAACGGCTTACCAGCGCCGCCCGCCTGCACGGCTTTGGCAAGCGGGTTGCGATATCGGGATTTGATCAAGAGCTTCCGCACCGGACTGGCATGTTCAAGATTTCCACTGTCGATACGCCGTCACAGCGCACGCTGGTCGTCGAGGGAACCCTGGTCGGATTGTGGGTTCCCGAGCTTCGCACCACCTGGAGAAATGCAAGGCAGAAGTTAGGCGAACGCAAACTGGTCATCGATCTGAGCGACCTGACCGTCATCGGGCGCGAAGGGGAAGACGCCATCCTTGATCTGATGAACGAGGGCGCGGAGTTTTCCCGCGGTGGCATTCTCACCCGGCACGTGCTGAAACAACTTGCGCGGAAAAAATTGCAGGAATCACCACGGAGATGAATATGCCCAACTCAGAGCACATCCCCGACCCTGCGCCATACCCGAGCAGCGATGATTTCTAGCGGTCGCCTTTCTACTGGTGTACTGGTGTGCTGGTGTGCCCGTGTGCGAACTCTCGAACCGGGCAAGACCGGCATGTTCTTGTCCTCGGGACGGGGGCAATCTGAGCAATTCGGTAGTTCTCGCTCGCGCATTCGGCCGGCTCCAGGGCGGGCTGTGACTGCAGATGCGGTTGATGGCAAGCACAACGCGCTGCGCTCAGAAAAAGCTCAGGGATACGATTTCACCATCGAAATCCGAACCAACGAGTATCCGTGCGTCTTGCGGAACCGTTCTGCAACTGGACGCGTTGCTCATAGCCCTCGGCCGCAAAGCACACAGCCCGATCAAAAAACTGGTCCAGCAGGCGCAACAATTCCATCTCGCCGTAGATTTCGACCGGGCTGCTCATGAAGCCCTGGCGCTGTAAAAATTCCCAGAGATGCTCCTTGGTCAGTGCAATTGCCCAGCAGAAGTCGGAGAGCGCGACGCCCTGAGCGGCGCGGCGCTCACCCAACTGGAAATAGCGCTGCTCGATGTCATTGGCCGTCTTGTAGATCAGCCAGCCGGTCAATTGCCGCAAGAGTTCCTCGATTCTTTGCCGCAATTCCTCCACCGGGACCTTCCGCAGGTCGGCGGTGCGCGGGGAGATTTCGAATTTCGCGATCAACTCTCCCGCGAGTTCTTCAGCATGACGTTCGATCACTCGTACCAGGCTTAGTGCGATCATGCCAACCTCTTCACTTGATCCGAGTTTGATTCTAGGGGCGCAGATGCACGCAATAAAAGCGGGTGCGCCAAGGCCCCTTCCCGCCGCACACGGTCGCCGTCGGATGGCAGGTTGCGCGGCGGGCGCGACCCGGTCGCGCGCCTTCTCCCGGGTCTCTGGGGGTTGCCAATGACCTTGAGGACGTGCGCGATGATCGCGTCATCGTAGAGACGATCCGGCCAGTCCGCGGGGAGTTGGCCGAGTAGTTCAGCGGATTTGGGTTCGGTGAGTCGTTTGGGCGGAGTCATCGATTTGCCTGCGAAATGCTGCCGGTCGGGTCCAGATCAGGATCGCGGTTAAGGTTGAGAATCATTTCTGACGTACCTCGAACAGTCACAGCCTTGGCTCCGATTCTTGGTTAGCTGGTCCGCCCTGACTACCCTGACCAAGGCCACTGACCAGGTGAGATGCAGCTTTGCCACTAGGACGACGTGGAACCTGATGATGTGGAACCGGATTCCGCCGGAGGGCCCTCTGGTTTCTCCGGGGCGCCGTCACGGCTCTCGCCGCAATTCGGGCACACGACCTTGGCGTTCTTTTCAGCCATTTCCTGCAGGAATGCGGACAATGCCTGGCCACAGTGCCCACATGAAAGATCAATCTGATCGGCGCTCATATCCGTTCTCGCAAAACTGAAGTGCCTGAGTTGGCGGACCCTCGGGTCGCGGACTCCTTCCCTATCGCGACGCCACGCTCGCGCCCGAAGGCGGCTCTAGCACAAATTGGTTGTCCATAATGGGTCCATTGATAGTCAGCTTGGTTACGGCAAGCTTGATCGAGTATTCCTGCTGCGGACGCCAGATCTTTATCGCGGTTGGAAAAAGCACCCCGTCGAATTCCCGGTATTCGTCATAGCGCACGTCGGTGACGACAGACCCGTGATCGTCGTACGAGATCTGCTGATGAGGCTGCAGATCAGTTCGGTCAAACACATCCTTGCGCACCAGGTACGACCCTTGGCCGCCCTTTTTCAGTTCGATGATGTCGAGTGTGTAGTCCGGCTGCAGCACCGTTCTCTGTGTCACCGGATCGATCGCCATGTGCTCGCTCTGTTCGAGCACGACAACTTCGTTCTGCGGATCTACCGATTGGAGCAGCAGGGCGTCGTAGATAACCTGCGGCCGCAGATTCTCCATGGGCTGCAGCGAGGACGGTTGCATTGTGTCGTCGTCAGCCGCACTGCTGTTGCCGGGAATGTTGTTACCGACAATGAACCGGTTCTTGGACGGAATCCACAGCCTGAACTCCTGGGCACTACTCACCATGTCGAACAGGCGATTCTGCAGGATGGGGAACAGTCCGGTCATCCGCAGCGAAGACGGCTTGCGGACAAGAATGTAGCCGCGGATCTCCTCATATTCGGTGACCTTGCCACTCTTGCTGCCGCCGACGGAAGCTACAATGCCGACCGTCGCCTTTAAAGTCTGGATCTGGGTGACCTGGGCGTTGATTCGCTGCACCAGGTCGTTGAGCGTCGCCGTTTGAAGCTGCGTCGTGGTCGTGCGCACAGCCACCGGACGGGTTCGGAACAAACAGCCGCCAAGTGGAATCACCGCAATCAACAAAAGAATCAGTGAGCGAACCGGTTGCATTCCAGTTGACACAGGCACCGGAGGCGCCAAAGTCGCGACTCCCGCCCCCGGCGCTCGAAGTGGTTGTGGGAATGCAAGTTGCTGGGAGTCCAGCAGTTGCTGGCGGACGGGTTTGTCGAGCCCTTCGACACCGGTTTTCGACAATTGTCGAGCATTCTGACACTTGGCCGTCTGTTTTTCATCGCCTCGATGACGAGGGTTGCGCCGCTGGCCGGGAATTTCGGGATTACAACACTCGTCGCGGATCGATGCCGAGCTTTTTCATTCGGGAGATCAGAGTGGTTCGCGGCACACCTAAACGTTGTGCGGCACCCTTGACACCGGACACCCGCCCGTTGGTTGCCTTGAGAATTCGCACAATCTCATCGCGTTCGCTGGTCTCTCGACTTCCCTCGAAGGGAGCCGCCCGGGCGCCATGGCTTAGCTCCTCCAGCGGAACATGCAGTGCTGGACCACGGGTCAAAATGACCGAGCGTTCGACCATATTCTCCAGTTCGCGAATGTTTCCCGGCCAACTCCAGGCGGCCAGCTTCTTCATGGCTGAAGCGGAAATCGTCAGGATCTCCTTGTTCATCAGGCGGCCGTATTTCTGCGTGAAATAGCGCACCAGAAGCGGAATGTCTTCCGGACGTTCGCGCAAGGGCGGGATGCGGATGGGGAACACGTTGAGCCGATAGTACAGATCACCGCGGAATTCCCGATCTTCGATCATTCTTTCCAGATCGCGGTTGGTGGCAGCCACCAGACGGACGTCAACCTTCTGGGTTCGAGTGCTTCCCAGACGTTCGAATTCCCGCTCTTGCAAAGCCCGGAGCAGCTTGGGCTGGATCTCGAGGGGAATGTCTCCAACCTCGTCCAGAAACAGCGTGCCTTGATCGGCGAGCTCAAGCCTTCCGATCTTCTGCGAAATCGCTCCGGTAAAAGCTCCTCTCTCGTGTCCGAACAGCTCACTCTCGAGCAAGCCAGTTGGGATGGCGGCGCAATTCAGTCGCACCAGCGTGCGCTCCTTCCGCCGGCTGCGATCATGGATGGCGCGGGCGATTAACTCCTTGCCTGTCCCTGTTTCACCCAGCAGGAGAACCGTGGAGTCGCTGGGCGCCACCGTCTCCACGAGATTCAAGACGTGCCGCAGCGCTGAACTCTGGCCCACGATTCCTTCGAAGTCCGATTCGCCTCGGATCTCGTCTTCCAGATACAGTTTCTCCCGCGCGAGCTTGTCCTTGAGGTCGGCGATCTCTCGATATGCCATTGCATTTTCGACCGCCATGGCAACTTGGTTCGCCATCTGCATCAGGAAACCGAGGTCCCCTTTGCCGAAACCATTTTCCTGGCCGTTTCCCAATGCCAGCACACCCAAGGGACGATTCCGGCTGATCATCGGCACGAAACAGACTGAATTGACTTCACGAACGGCAGCCGCCCGTTGTTCGCGATTGTCGAAGAACTCGGGCGGCAGGTCCGCGGTACTTCCTACGACCGGGGTTCCCGTGTGAAATGCCTTGCCGATGAGCGATCCCTCGATGGGAAAGCGCCTGGCGTCATAGTCCTTGTACGTGAAGGCAGAGCCCTCCCGAACATCCATGGCAAATCCCCGCAAGTACTTGCCCGATCCATCGAGCAGCATCACGCCCACACCGTGACACTGCATGACCCGGCGAACGCTTGCAGGAATGGCTCGTAACACTTCGCGAAACTCAAGGCTGGAGACAACACTGTTGGTCAACTCAAGCAGGAGTTTCAACCTGCTTTCGGAAACCTCTGACGACATGAAGTTGACGGCGGCGTCGACCGCGAGAGCGATCATGTCCGCCACAACCGACAGAAACGCAACCTTGTCTGGCGCGTACGCATTTGCCCGAGAGCTGCCGAATTCGAGCACTCCAATCCGGCGATCTGGTCTGGTTAGGGGGACAGCACAAGTGGAGGCAATTCCCAGTCCTCCCAAAAAAGCCTGCATCTTGGTAAATCGTTTTTCTTGCTTCCAATCTGCAATGGTTAGGACCTGCTGCTGCTCATGCGCCCAACGGCCGGTGGACTCCTCCAGGGGAATCCCAACCTCCCCCGGATCAAGGCTTCGGCCATTCACCTCCAGTATCCACTTGGCTTCGCCCGCATCCTCCTTCAAATTGCTGATGAACAAATAGTCAAAGCTGACAACGGAGTGCAACTCTCGCCGGAAACATTCCACACGGTCCTTACGGTCGCCTACGCCGGAAACAGCCTGGGACGCCCGCACCAGGGCTTGGAGACGCTCGACCGAACTCGTCACCTCGGGGAAAGGGCTGGCGCTCATGAATTCGGGTCAGGCACTTTCATGTTCTAACCATCAGATGTAACCAAGACAGAAGAAGATTCGATCTAGTGTCGTGCGGGGTCGTACCTTGGCACGGTGCAGCCAAGAGCCGGGCGGGATCTAGGAACTATGGCCGTCGCGGGTGCAGGAATTTCGGCTGGAATTCTCGATGGGAAACACGCCCCCGCGCACGGAGGCACGATGGCAGCGGATCAGTACCAAACGGCTTCGCTGATACCGCCGTACTTGTTCCGCACCCGCGGGGTTGGCGGAATGCCGCGCCATCGGCACCCACGGTCAGGGTTCTCAGTTTCGGTTCTCAGTTTTGCTTGGAGTCGCGTGTTCCCAGTCCGACCACCATGGACATGTCTTTCGGATAAACTACATCGCGTCCCCGCGCCAGGAAATGGGAATAGACCGATATCGCAGCCCCATACGCGCCAAACCCTGACGCAACCGCCCGCGAGTGCGACAACGCTCCGGCAATCGTTCCGATTAAACCGAACCCAGAAGCTCCGTTGGCGGCTCCTCCACCGGCGTCTCCTTCACTTCCCTGGTGCAGGCCCCGGTCGTGGTCCGACAGCGAGGAGGTGGCCAGTGCCACGGCAATTGCAGTCGTCAGATATCGCGTTCTTGGGGTGGTGACCTGCGCGCCGCCCTCGGCGTCAAGGCTCAGATGTTCACCTTTTGCCACCTCGACCCCTTCCAAGCTGGCCTCGACGCTCTGTTCGATTCCACTGGGAGGGACTACCTGGTGAAACACAATGCGAAGCTGTCCGTTCCGACTCAGGCGGCGCGCCGGTCGCACCTGCAATACCGAGCCTTTCATGTGGCTGCCTTCGGGAAGAAACAAATGATCCGAGACGACGAGAGGTCGGCTGATCACGGCCTCGACCGGTTCGCCTTTCCTGGTAGTCGCGGAACTCAGCGGCGTGATCAACAAAGCATGCACGACGCTGCCCGACGGGGGCGGGTTCCCGATGACCGACAGTGCCCCCGGCTGCACCAGCTCAGTCCCGAAATCGAGAGGCTTCTGCAGGTCCGCATTAAAGCTCGTGCCGGGATCCATGTATTGTGGATGAAAAGGAAGCCGGGCCAGGGCGAATCTTTTCAGTCTGTGCATCTTCCCCGGCGCGTGGATCTGGGCCTTGGCCACTTCCCATTGGCGCTTGGCCTCTTGCCACAGCCCCGCCAGGTTCCGCGCGGCGGCGCTCTTGGCTTCGGCCGCCACGCCTGTATTCTGTTTGGCATTGGCTGGGACAAACTGCAGTACGCCCGACGATGCGGGCGAGACCACGGTCTGCAGCGGGAGGTGCCTGCCGCTCGCGAGCACCAATTCGTCGAACTCGATGTGCAGTCGCCGAGGCGGCGAAAAATCGGCATTCATGGCGGCGGTTGTGCGGTTTATTTTCGAGACACCATCGATGCCCACGATCTTGCCCACGACCTCGCTGCCAGCGGGGACAACCAGTTGGTCGAAACAATAGACCGGCTCCACAACTGTTCCGTGAACCGCTTGCCCAACCTTTCGGATGCGCACTTCCTGGTTCAGCGCCACCTTCAGCGGAGTACCGGGGGGAACCGCCAGTGGAATAGAACCGACAGGCGCGGACAACGGAATCGAACTCGATGGTTGTGGAGCGGCTTCTGCCGGCCTGGCCTTGAGGGTTTGCCCGCAAAGCCATCCACTACAGATAAACATCAGGAAAACCGATTGAACCACATGACGAACGCATTTCAACTGCACACCTCTGCTGGGGGGTGGGTAGTTCGAATCATACTCATTATTAAGAGCCATACGGCGATTCTCTCGGGGATGAACAAATTGTCATCTTCGAGCAAGGGCAATAATGGTCCGGGCCTATCATCGCTTGTCATGGCTTGGCTTGGCTTGGCCTGGCTTGTCATGGCTGGGCACGGCTTAGCATGGCTTGGCACAGCTTGGCACGGCTTAGCCCTGGTGACCCGGTGTCGCAGCCGGAGGGGCGGGTTTCAACCTCCGGGGTGTTTTCTGCATCCCATCTTGAGGCGTAAGGTTTGGACGGGCGGGAGTTCCCCATGCGATTGCTGCTGGTAGAGGATGACGTATCCATTCAGCAGTTCGTGAAACGCGCGCTGGTCGATGCCGGATACCA
>Ga0193726_1002908_pt1 | contig 11205 bp, 9 predicted proteins | sample H2c1metaG_FD_144928 | JGI IMG/M metagenome (GOLD analysis project Ga0193726, IMG submission 144928) | Soil microbial communities from a riparian zone of the East river system, Colorado, United States - H2c1 | ecosystem: Environmental > Terrestrial > Soil > Riparian zone | place: USA: East River... | reverse complement strand
CAGTTGGCGTTCGATAGCTGCCGCCACACGCCACGAATCCCAAGGTTGCGGTCAAAGCAAATGATGCGCCCAGAATGCGAATGGCGAGGTTTTGCCTGTTCATTGCACGCTCCCCCAAGTTGAATTCAACAATACAGCCTGTTCGGTGGCTGGCAGATATTACATCCGTACAGTGCCGTGTCAGTCGATTGCCGGAAGCGGACGGCCGATTGGCCGCACAGCGCTGAAGTCGCCGGCTCTGCGGCAGCACAGGATTCAGCAAGGATCATCTTTTGGGACTATTCGGCGCGTGATCCAGCGGGAGCCGGTGCTGCTTCCAGCTTTTCAATGCTTACTTTGGCGATTCGACGGCCTTCCATCTCCTCGACGGTGAAACGGTGGCCCTCGTAGTCGAAACTCTCTCCGAGCGCCGGGACTCTTTGCAGACGTGCAAGCACAAATCCTGCCAGGGTTTCGAAACCGGCGTCGCGCGGGAGGATTAACTGGTACTGCGATTCCAGATCACGAAGTCCGACTGAGCCTTCCAGCACGACCGCGATCTTCCCTTCGAGCATGGGTTGCTCGGGCGGAGGCACGTCGAACTCATCTTCAATTTCGCCGACGAGTTGCTCCAGAATGTCCTCCACGGTCACCACTCCCGCGGTAGAACCAAACTCGTCCACTACGACGGCCAGATGCCGTTTGCGGTCTTTGAATTCATCCAACATTTCAGTCAGTATTTTGGTCTCGGGGACTACGAGAACATCATGCATGATCTGACTGACTTTCATGGCCCAGATGCGGGCATCGACGGGCTGGCCGGGATTGACCGTCAGTCGCAGGCGGGCCCAGCGCATCAGGTCTTTGGCATAAAGCACCCCGATGATGTGTTCGGGGCCGCTCTTGGGATCATAAACAGGGATGCGGGAATGCTGTTCCTCGACCGCGCGTCCCAATGCATCGTCGAGAGATAGGTCGCCCGGTAGCGAAAAAATGTCGGGACGCGGCACCATCACTTCCCGCACCGTGATGTTTTCCAGTTCCAGCGCATGATGGATCATCTCTTCCTGAAAAGGCGGGATCTGGCCGAATTGCCGGCTGGCGGTGGCGATCAGCTTGAGCTCGTCCGGCGAGTGGATGGGGCCCTGCCGGGTTTTGGGGGAACCAAATATCCGCAGCACCGTGCCCGCCGCCCGGCTCATGGCAAAAAGCAACGGACGAAAGAGCGTGAGGAAAACATCCATGGGGGCGGCGACCGCAAGGGCGACTTGCTCGGCCCGCTGCAACGCCAATGACTTCGGCACCAATTCCCCCAGAATGACGTGCAGGCAGGTGATTAGAGTGAAGGCCAAAACGATGGCGATGCCGTGGGCATAGACCATGGCGTGGGGAACCTGGTTGATGAACCCCATCCCTTCGACGATGCGGGCCACGATGGGCTCGCCAATCCAGCCAAGAGTGAGGCTGACGATGGTGATTCCCAGTTGGACGCCATTGACGACTTCGTCCAGGTTGCGATGGAGCTTTTGCACGGTGCGGGCACCGATGCGGTGGGCTTCGATCAACTGCTGGATACGGGTGTCGCGGACGCTGACTAGCGCGAACTCAGCCGCCGCGAAAAACGCGTTGGCTGCCACCAGTAGCAGAACCAGGAACACCCGAAGCAGCACGTAGGCGACCATGGATGGGTAATTCTAACATTCCAAAGGGGGTATGGTGCTGTGCCAGACAAAAGCCCCGCCCTTGGCGGATCCCGCGGAGGGAAGGGGCGGCCGCAGCGCACCCGGGACCGGACCACCTCGCGGTCAGTGTAAGATGGATACACCCCGGAATTGTGACCTCGCAGCCGTCTGTAGCGCTGGTTCGTGATCCAGCAGTCCGCACAGATTCTCTGCTTCCATTTCTGGAATTCTCAGGTCTAACCGACAGACAACAAGACGAGTGTAACCGGCCAGGGGAATTCTCATCACGAGTGGCAGGAACAAAACCAGGAGCACCTTCGTATCAACTCTTGCGCCGTAGAGGGCCGGAATCATTGGTCGCAATTTATCGAAATTCAGTCATTCAACTTTAAGTGGTCCCAGGAGGCAGATGTGAACGGCAACGGAAACGGAAAAAAGAAGCGGAAGAAACGGATCATTATTATCAGCATAGTGGTGCTGGTGGTGCTGCTGTTCGTGGGCGTGGTCTACGCCTTCAGCCACGGCGGAACCAAGATCGATCCCACCAAGCTGGCCAAAGTCGAGAAGGGTGATTTGGCGAAGAGTGTCGTCGCCACCGGCAAGGTCGAGCCGATCACCAAGGTTGAGGTCAAGTCCAAGGCCAGCGGCATTGTCAAGAAGCTCATGGTAGACGCGGGCGACAAAGTAAAGAAGGGCCAACTGCTGGCGCAATTGGACAAGCTGGAAATTCAGGCGCAGGTGGAACAGTCCAAAGCATCGTTGCAGGCCGCTGAAGCGAATCTGAAGAGTTCGCAGGCCGACTGGGAGCGCGCCAAGGTGGATGCCGAAGGTCCTGAAGTACCCATGACCAAGCGAGGATACGAGCGCGCCCAAGGCATGGCCAAGGAGGGAGTCGTTTCGCAGTCTGCTTTGGATGACGCCGAGAAGGAATACCGAATGGCGGTCAACAAGCAGAATGTCGCCAAGGCTCAGATCACCGTTCTGCAAGCGAAGATTGCGCAATCGGAGGCACAAATTGCAGAGAGCCGCGCCAATCTCGATCAGCTCGAAGAACAGCTCAGCTATACCGACATCGTTTCGCCAATCGACGGCGTGATTCTTTCCCGCGACGTGGAGTTGGGCGATGCGGTCAGCTCAATCCTTGTGTTGGGTTCGTCGGCAACGCTGGTGATGACTTTGGGCGATACCAGTTCGGTGTATGTCAAAGGCAAAGTGGACGAAAGCGATATCGGGCGGGTCTATCTCGGCCAGCCGGCGCGGATCAAGGTCGAATCTTTCAAAGACAAGACTTTCAACGGCGTAGTGACCAAGATTTCTCCGATGGGCGTGGAGAAAGACAACGTGACCACGTTTGAAGTGCGGGCTTCGATCAATAACCCCGGCGGTGAGTTGAAAGCGGAAATGACCGCCAACGCCGAGATCATTCTGGAAGAGCACAAAGCAGTGCTGCAGATCCCGGAAGGGGCCATTCTTTATGACAAGGACAAGAAGGCCTCCGTCGAAGTGCCCAATCCAAAGGCCAAGGATGGCAAGGATAAACTTGCAGTCAACATTGGCATCTCGAATGGCGCCAAGACGGAAGTTCTCAGCGGATTGAAAGAAGGACAAGAGGTGGTGTTGCAGTAAGGTAAAAACCGATCGGTGATGAGCGAGAAACAGGCATGGGTGGTTGGGGGCCCATGCCCTTCGGTTCGTTTCTGGGACTACGCTTCCATCGGCGCCAGGCGGAAAGGCGGAAAACATGAGATGCCAACGAATTCGCTTCACGGTGCTAGCAGCTTTGAGCATGGCGACCATGCTCTGCACGCGGCCTGCAGGAGCGGCGACGGCGGAAGGCTCCTTCGAACGCGTCCTGCCAGTTACCGGCGCGGTGAATTTGCAGGTCGAAACCGGCTCCGGCAATATTGAAGTGCGCACTGGAGCTTCGAACCAGCTGCTGGTGCATGGACGCATCAGGGTTAACAATTGGTTTGGCGGCAACAGCGAGGAAAAGGTCAAGCGGCTGGAAGCGAATCCTCCCATTCAACAGAGTGGGAACGACATTCGCATTGGCCATATCGACGATCCCGAATTGCGGCACAATATTTCGATCAACTACGAAGTGGTTGTCCCCGCCGACACCCAACTGCGATCTCGTACCGGCTCGGGTAATCTCACGGTCGCAGGCATTCATGGAACCGCGGAACTGGACTCCGGCTCTGGAAGCATCAAGATCTCTGACATTGGTGGCGCCGTTCGCGCGGATGCCGGATCCGGCAATATTGATGTCGACCGCGTCAACGGGAACGTGCACGCGAAGTCCGGCAGCGGAAGCATTCGTGCAACCGGAATTGCCGGCGGCTTCGATGCATCGTCGGGCAGCGGGAATCTGAGTCTGGAACAAACCGCCCCCGGCTCCGTGCATGTGGACACCGGCTCCGGAGGGCTCGAGTTGCGCGGTATCAAGGGTTCCTTGGAGGCCAGGGCCGGGAGCGGAAACGTCCACGCTGAAGGCGATCCTACGGGCTCCTGGACCGTGCATAGTGGCTCGGGCACGATCAGGCTGCGCTTCCCTTCCTCGGCCGCTTTCGACCTGAGCGCTCACACCAGTTCAGGCTCGATTTCCGTGAATCATCCGCTCACCGTGCAAGGCACGGTCGGCCGCAAGGAAGTTAGGGGCAAGGTGCTTTCGGGTGGAGTGCCGGTGGAGGTAGAAACCGGTTCGGGCAATATCGACATCGAGTAGCGGCCGTATGCCGCGGAAGACGTTCGCAAGCTGACGACCCGAGGGCGCGTTGGTCGTCTTTTCCACGCATACTCTCTGCTGACCAGGTTGTGGTGTGGAAACAAGCGCAATGCTTGGTGCAAGATCAGTCAGAACCGCTTCACTCCCATGGCCTTCCAGACCGCTTCGCTATCCGCATAGACCCGCCACTCCGAGACGCGTTCATTGCGCACCTCTGCCTTCCACGCCGCCGGAATTTCCCAGTGAGCCTCCGCGAGGAGGTTCCCCTTGCCTGAGTAGGTGCCTTGAGCAGACCCGAACATTGCAACACTATTCCCGTTACTCATGGCGTTGTCCACTTTGATGGAGTAATCCGGGAACCAAGCAAAGTATCCCAGCCAGCCTTTCTCCATTTGTTCCCGGCCCAGCACTTCCTGTCCAAGGCCATCGACGAAACGGTGATCCTCAGTCATCAGCGCAACCAGTCCGGCCAGGTCATGGCGGTTGATCCGGTCAACAAAACTTAAAGCAACATCTACGGCGCTCTTCTTCATGGCGTACCTGCCGGGTGAAACAGCGAAGAACATCTCATTCCCAAAGGCAGATTACAAGCCAAGGAACGGAAACGTTGCGCGGAGCGCTTTACCCGGCGCACTCCGCAACCTGCCAGTCTAAGCCATGTCTAGGGCGGCATCCGGGACCCCATTACCTCCGTGCCTTGACTCTGTCCCCGCTGGAGTTTACCGTCGAGATTTACTGGGATAACTCCGTCTTGGATAGCGAGGAAAGCACTTGGCGAACCGCCCCATCATTACTCTGACCACCGATTTCGGCCTGAATGATCATTACATTGGGTCCATGAAAGGCGTCATTCTGGAGATCGTTCCGGATGCGCAGATCGTAGACATTTGCCATACCGTGCAGCCGTTTGACGTACTCGACGGCGCATTGACCATCGCCCAGGCCTACAACTACTATCCCGCATCGACGGTGCATCTTGTCGTCGTTGATCCCGGAGTGGGAACCGAACGCCGGCCTATTCTTGCCTCGAGTGACCGCCATCATTTTGTCGCCCCCGACAATGGAGTCCTGTCTTTGATTTATGGCCGTGAAGAACGCATCCATGTTCGCCACATCACTTCGGACCATTACTTCCGACAGCCGGTCAGCAAGACATTCCATGGGCGCGATATTTTTGCCCCCGTGGCGGCCTATTTGTCCAAGCGCATGGAGACAGACAAGTTCGGCGACGAAATCACAGACTTCGTGCGCTTCAATGCGCCGAAACCGAAATCTGGCGACGGCAAGACCCTGCGAGGTGTGGTGCTGAAGGTCGACCGCTTCGGAAACCTGGTCACAAATATCACGCCGCAAGATGCGCCGATGCTGTTTCAACTCGACCCGCTTCCCTTCAAGATTGTCGTCGGCAAGCGCGAGATCACGGAAATCCATGCCACCTATGCCGACGGAACGCCGGGAGAAGTCTTTGGGATTCTCGGGAGTATGGGCTATCTGGAGATCGCCACCAATCGTGGCGCGGCGGCGCAGCTGGTCGGATCCGGCAAAGGCAGCGAGGTGAATATTTTGCTGGAAGGAGCGGCGGCTGCAGGGACCGGGCAGTAGGAAACCCCTGGCGGGCCTTGCACCTTTTATGCGCCTTTCGGCCGGGGGTGGGTATGGCGTTCCATCTCCGCCGTCCACTTAAGAAATCGCCACAAGTGGACGCGCTCCCGCCAGGTGAATTCCCAGAATTCCAAAAAGCCGATCTGCTGCATTTTCACGCCACAATAAGTTTCGATTCGCCAGAGCAGGTACGGGCTGCGCCAGGGGGTAAGGCGGTGTCCGCGGGTGGCATTCCATAGGAATCGCAGGATGTAAGACATGAGGCTTTTCTAGTATAGCGGGTCGCGGTCATGGATTCCGTTCCCACTGCCCAATTGCGCTCTCTAGACGGCCGCAGCGGCTGTCCCCCCACGTAATTTCCTAAACTGCCTGCATGCTAAAATCCAGCTCTGGCCGAGGATTTCTGTTTCATGTCCGATGAAAGCGCACGTCAGAAGGCCGAAGACCATTACTACGCCGCTCTCGATCTTGTATTGGAAGGTGATCAGGAGGGTGCTTTGACCGAGTACCAGAAGGCCGTGGACGCCGATCCCACCTTCACCGAGGCCATGCATGGGCAGGCCCGTGCCCTGCAGGATCTCGACCGTCTGGATGAGGCCATCCTTGTGGCCAACCGAATCGCCGAACTGGATCCCGACGATATATTGGCCCACACCAGCTTATCGGTGATTTATCAGAAAAAAGGGATGGTGCCGGAAGCAGAAGCGGAGGGGAACAAGGCCAGGGTACTGGGATGGAAGCAGCAGCTCAAGAAGAAGTAGCTGGCAAGCTCATCGGCCGCCAGCCTTCAGCCCGGCCATGATCAAGTCTCACCCGAAATCACTGGATCCGTCCCCCGAGGCGCACACTGAAAGCCTGGCGGAGAGCGAAACCGCTCTACAATTCGTACTTTTTCGCCAAGTGACGGAACGACCGGTAGGAAATTTTCAGCAGCTCTGCCGCCCGAGTTTGGACACCGTTTGATTGGGTGAGGGCGGACTGCAGAAGCGTCTTCTCGATGTCGGCCACGTATTTTTCCATGTCGAGACCGTCCGGTAACACAGCAGCATTCGCGACTGCAAAAGTTCCGTTGCCGCCGGCTCCCGCGGCCGCGGCACGGACTTTGGAACGCTCCGCGGGCAATTCGACGTGCAGCTCTTCCCCGGTTTCCAGAGCGACTGCGCGTTCGATGGTGTTCTCCAGCTGGCGCACATTGCCTGGCCATTCATAGCCGGACAACGCGTTCAAGGATTCAGAATTAACCCGGATAATGTTGCGCCCCGCGGCCGAAACGTATTTTTTCAGGAAGTGATTCACCAGCAAGGGCACATCCTCGCGACGCTGGCGCAAGGGGGGAACCGACACGGGAATCACGCTGAGCCTGTAGTAAAGATCCTCACGGAAAGTATTCTCGGCCACCTGCTTGTCCAGGTCGCGGTTTGTGGCCGCGATGACCCGCACGTCAATCGCGATTTCATCGGTGCCGCCGACCGGACGCACGCAGCGCTCCTGCAGCACCCGCAGAAGTTTGACCTGCATGGTGAGACTCATCTCGCTGATTTCGTCGAGGAACACAGTTCCCTTGTCGGCAACTTCAAGCAAGCCACGCTTGTTCTGATTCGCTCCGGTGAATGCGCCCTTTACGTAACCGAACAGCTCGCTCTCGAGCAGGGTCTCGGGAAAGGCTCCGCAGTTGATGGAGACGAAAGGTTCGGCCGCACGAGGCGAACACACGTGCACGGCACGAGCGACAAGCTCTTTACCGGTACCGCTCTCGCCATAGATGAGGACGGTGCTCTGCGTGGAGGCCACGGTACGAATGGTCTGCTTGAGCTTCTCCATCGCGGGACTGACGCCAACAATGTTGTCCAGCGAATTCCGGGTGGCGGCGTCGCGCTTAAAAGCAAAGTTCTGGCGGCTCAGCGCCATCTTCTCCAGGGCGCGATTGATCGCCAGCTTGATCTCGTCGACCAGTCCGGGACTCTTGCGGATGTAGTCGGTGGCTCCACCGGCCTTTACGGCTTGGACGGCAGCCTCGTAGTCGTCAACCGCGGTGATCAGAATTACAGCTGAGTCCGGAGAGATCTGATGAGCGTGGCGAAGCACCTCGATGCCATCGATGCCGGGCATCTTGATATCCGTCACCACGACGTCGAACAGAGCACCGTCCAACTTTCTCTTGGCAGCCTCGCCGGAGTTTACGGTCTCCACCTTGTGCCCGTCGCGGCGCAAGGCGATATCCAGCATTTCGCAGATGGAGCGCTCATCGTCGCAGACAAGAACGTTACCCACGCGCTCCTCCTCCCATGGCAACGGCGGCCGTCTCGTTTCCAATCTCGCCCGCGTGGGGCAGCCGCTCGGAAGCAATCTGCGCCGCGCCCGCGCCCAGGCGTCGCAGCCGCAGGACAAAGACGCTGCCTTGTCCCGGCTTGGACCGCGCCCACACCTTGCCGTCGTGGGCTTGCACAATTTGATAAACGATGGCCAGTCCCAATCCCGTGCCGCCTTCAAACTGCGACTGGAACGGTTCGAAAATCTTGTCGATGATCTGGGGATTGATCCCCGGGCCGCTGTCGGCAAAATTGATTTGCCAGTCGTCGCCCACCGCTGCCACCCAGACCCGGAGAGTTCCTCCGCCGGGCATGGCGCGGACGGCGTTTTCGCAGAAATTCCAGAACACTTGCTTGATCTTGTCTCCATCGGCCAGGGCAAGAGCTTCATTGACGACGTACTGGCGTTCGATGCTGATGCCGGTGTTCTGCGCGATCAAGCGATGTTCCAGCAAGGTGAGCGTGTCCTCGAGCAAGGGCAGTAAATCGACTTTCGCGAACTGATACTGCTTCCCCCGCGAATAGGCGAGGAAGTCGGTGATGATGTTGTTTAGCCGCTCCGATTCGCGGGTAACGATTTGCAGCAGCTGGCGGTGCTCGTCGCTAAGGTCGGAAATGCCGGAAAGCATGCCGACCGATCCAGCGATGGAAGTCAGAGGATTGCGGATTTCGTGCGCGATGGCGGCGGCGAGACGTCCCACGGCAGCCAGACGGTCCTGCATGCGCACCTCGCGCTCCAGGCGGCGGATTTCCGTAAGATCGTCAAAGGTATATACGCAACCGAAGTTGCTGCCGCTGGGAACGGTAAGGGCGGAGACGATGAGGCGAAAGGTCTTCCGGTACGAATTGGCGGCCACGAAGCGCACTTCGCCATGTGTGGGCGCGGAGCCGATATTGGGTAGGGGATCAAGAAAAAATTGGCTCAGGGGTTTACCCAGCAGCTCCGCCTCGGGATGGCCTAACAGGGTTTGGGCGGCGGTGTTGGCCAGAGTGATGTGTCCATCCAGACCCGTGGTGATCAGGCCGCCGCTGATGGACTGCACGATGTTCTCGTGCAACGCCTGCAAATCCTTCAGGACCCCGCTGGTGTGCTTCAGCTTTACATCGACCTGCCGCAACTTCGCGGACAGAACTCCGGCGAGATACGCGACCGCCAGATAGGCAAATAAATTCACGAAAATGATTGCCTGAAATCCCCGCAGTTCCGGGTGCGTCGACGAATACGAAGGAATGACGCCGAAATAGGCGAGTTCCAGCACCGTTCCATAAAGGATGAAGGCCAGGGCCGCCGTCAGGTAAGCCCACAAGCGCGGCAGCAGAACGCTCGCCACAATGATGACCAAAGGATACAGGAAGTTCAGAGAACTCTCTTCGCCGCCGGTCGAATACACGACCAGGCTGACCAGGACCAGGTCCGTGAGCACTTGCAGGACGGACTGAATGCGGAGTTCTTCCCAGAAGGAGAGCAAAAGAAGGTAGAAGACCGAGATCGTATACCAGAGCAGAATGCTGTTAATGAAAAAACGCAGGGGCAGGGGCGACGGAGCGAGCCGCGCGATTGCCAGCTCAATTCCCAGCAAAAATGTGAGGATGATGATGCGAACCTTGACCAGCCAAGCCAGCCACTGCCGCTCATCGAACATCGATTGCATGCCTGTTCCAGATTCCCGTGCTCTTCTCTCGGAGAACACTGCCCAGCTCCAGGGAGCCACGGGCAGTGCGTGAGAGGAGCTTTTTCAGCGAGCCAAGCGGCCCGGGCTATGGTTTTGGCCCGGACCCGCTTCGCTCGAAAACCCGCGTCTAGCCGGCCAACTTGGCGATCATCGAGAACAGCGGCATGTACAGCGAAATGACGATGCCACCGACCGAGATCCCCAATATTCCGATGATGACTGGCTCCAGCATGGCTAACATGTCCTTGGTGGCCGCATCAACTTCGTCTTCGTAGAAGTCTGCGATCTTCTGGAGCATGGAATCCATGGCGCCCGTCGCCTCACCCACTCCGATCATCTGCGTCACCATGTTCGGGAAGACACCCGATTCACGAAGCGGATCGACGATGGTTCGGCCTTCTTCGATCGCTTTACGAACCTTCATCAACGCTTGTTCGAGCACCGCGTTGCCCGAGGTCCTCGCCGTGATGGTCAGACCTTCCAGGATCGGCACACCGGAGGTGATCAGCGTACCGAGAGTCCGGGTGAAGCGTGCCACCGCGATCTTGCGCAGCAGTATCCCGACGATGGGCATTTTGAGCATGGCGTAGTCGAGGTAGTAGCGGCCCCTGGGATCTTTTCGAATCTGTTTCATCCCCACCACCAGCCCAACTCCGCCCAGCAGGAAGAACCACCAGAATTGCCCGACGAACGAACTCAGTCCAATGACGATGCGGGTAGGCAGCGGTAGGGCGACGCCCAAGCCCACGAAGAGGTTGGCGAAAATCGGGACGACCCACTTCAGCAAAGCGCCGACAATGAGCACCGCCATGCTGACGACCGCGACCGGGTAGATCAGCGCGGACTTCACCGCCGATCTCAGTTTGACCGCCTTTTCTACATAGGCCGCCAACCGTTGAAGAATGATATCGAGAATACCGCCGGTTTCGCCGGCCTCCATCATGTTGGTGGTCAGGTCGTCGAAAGTCTTGGGATATTGCCGCATGGCGTTGGCCAGCGTGGAACCGCCTTCAACCGTGGTGCGGACGCCGTTTAGCGTCTTCTGGAAAGAAAGGTTCTCTTGGTTCGCGGCAAGAATCTCCAGGCACTGCACCAGCGGGAGACCGGCGTCGATCATGACCGAGAATTGGCGGAAAAAGATCGCGATGTCCTTGGTCTTGACTTTGCTCGTGCCAAAGGTGGGCATGGAGAATTCCTTGCCCTTTTCGCGAATCGATCCCGCGGTGATCTGCTCG
>Ga0193726_1002907_pt1 | contig 11206 bp, 7 predicted proteins | sample H2c1metaG_FD_144928 | JGI IMG/M metagenome (GOLD analysis project Ga0193726, IMG submission 144928) | Soil microbial communities from a riparian zone of the East river system, Colorado, United States - H2c1 | ecosystem: Environmental > Terrestrial > Soil > Riparian zone | place: USA: East River... | reverse complement strand
ATCCCGCGTACTGGGCAGCGGAAACGCAGCGGCCGGATCACGCACACCTGCGGTTTTATGCATCCTGCCAGGATCGTCGGATGCCGACCGCACGGCAAATCAAGCCAATCCGAGAGCGGCGCGGCGGACCTGATTGATCCGGCCAGGCCTGGTCTCCCCCCGTCTTCCTCATAGCTGCCTGCCCCTGGGGAGCGGGTGCTGGGTCCAGGGTCGGCGAAGCCGATCGCGTCAGCGACGCGCGAAGCGCGCCCTTGACGCGGTGGCCGCGACTGGGAAAATCGGGCGCGAGGAAGACGGCTGTGTTGCGGCAACCGAGTTAGCTGCTGGTGGAACGATCGTCAAGTCGTTCTTCAGTCCAGTTGGCGGGTCCGCGCCGGGCGGGCCGCGAAGCGGCAGAGCCCGGTGGCGGGAGACGCCGCGGTGCCGCGAAGCGGTGCCGCCTTGATGACTGGCTGGCGAGCAAGTTCGGAAGTGCTCATCTGGCGGCAACCGTCGACGAGCTGGCCGCTGCGGTGGCAGTCCCGTCCGGAATGGGCGCCTCTCGTGAGGACATGCGAGCGAAGATCGCGGCGTGCGACCGCAAGCTGGCGCAATACCGGGCGGCACTGGATGCAGGTGGCGATGCCGCAGTGATCGCCGGGTGGATCTCAGAAGCCCAGTCGGCCAGGAACGCGTACGAGGCGATCAAGGCTCCCGAGATCGGGCCCAGCCATGAGCCGAGAAGAGATAGCCGCAGTGATCGAATCCCTATCCGACCTGCCTGCCATGATCCGCGACGCTGACCCGGCCGACAAAGCAGACATCTACTCAGGGATCGGGCTGCGGCTGACCTACCAGACCGAGCCGCAGAGCATCCTTGCCCAGGTCAGCGTCGGCGAAGGACCATATTGGCGTATTGAGAGTGTCCGAGGGGGGACTTGAACCCCCATGCCCTTTTGGGGCACTAGCACCTCAAGCTAGCGCGTCTGCCTATTCCGCCACCCGGACGTGGACCCGCGGCTGACGCCGGGGCGGCCTCACGATAGCAAACTTGGGCGCCACACGGCGAGACGAGACCAGCCCGCAGGGGGCATCGCAGCCAGAACCGGCGCTTGGTGCGACCATGTTCAGATGACCGAGAACTCTTCCCGCGCAGGCCAGCACAGCGCCCAGGACGAGGTCGCCGCACTGGCCAGCGACCTGATCAGGATCGACACCACTAACCCCGGTGATCACTCCGGTCCCGGCGAGCGGGCCGCCGCCGAGTACATCGCGGCGCGGCTGGCCGAGGACGGGCTGGAACCGGTCGTGCTGGAGTCGCACGCCAAGCGGGCCAGCGTCGTGGCCCGGATCAGCGGGACCGACTCGTCGCGGCCCGCGCTGCTGATCCACGGTCACCTGGACGTGGTGCCCGCCGATGCCGCGGACTGGCGGGTGCACCCGTTCTCGGGCGAGGTCGCCGAGGACTGCGTCTGGGGCCGCGGCGCCGTGGACATGAAGGACATGGACGCGATGATCCTCGCCGTGGTGCGGCAGCGCCTGGCCGAGGGCCGGCGCCCGAGCCGCGACATCGTGCTGGCCTTCCTCGCTGACGAGGAGGCGGGCGGCAAGTGGGGTGCCCGGTTCCTGGTGGACAGCCACCCGGATTTGTTCGAGGGGGTCACGGAGGCGATCGGCGAGGTCGGCGGGTTCAGCGCGACGATCGGCGGCCGGCGCCTGTACCTGATCCAGACCGCGGAGAAGGGCATGGCCTGGCTGCGGCTGACGGCGCGCGGCACGGCCGGGCACGGGTCGATGATCCAGCCCGACAACGCGGTGACGGCGGTCGCGGAGGCGGTCGCGCGCATCGGCCGGCACGAGTGGCCCGCGCGGGAGACCGAGGCCGCCTACGCCTTCCTGCGGGCGGCGTGCGCCGCGCTGGACGTCGAGTTCAACCCCGACGACCTGTCCAGCGTGGTGGCCAAGCTCGGCCCGCTGGCCAAGATGGTCGGCGCGACGACCGCGCACACGCTGAACCCGACCATGCTGGCGGCGGGATATAAGGTCAACGTCATCCCGCAGGCGGCCACGGCCCAGGTCGACGGCCGGTTCCTGCCCGGGTACGAAGAGGACTTCCTGAGCGAGGTCGACGCGCTGCTGGGGCCGGGGGTGACCCGGGAGTTCGTCCATCACGAGCCCGCCGTGGAGACCACCTTCGACGGGGACCTGGTCACGGCCATGTCGCAGGCCATCCTGGCCCAGGACGACGGCGCCACCCTGGTTCCGTACTGCCTGTCGGGCGGCACCGACGCCAAGTCGTTCGGCCGGCTGGGCATCCGCTGCTTCGGCTTCACGCCGCTCCGGATGTCTCCCGATCTCGACTTCTTCGGGATGTTCCACGGCGTGGACGAGCGGGTGCCGGTGGACGCGCTCCAGTTCGGCGTGCGCGTGCTCGACGACTTCCTGGACCGCTGCTAGCCGGGCGCGCGCCCGGTGGTGGCGCTCCGTGCCTGCGGTCCTGGTCAGGGAAAACAAGGACCTGTCCGGATGCGGAGCCCGTTCCGTCAGAAAAGATGATGCGCACAGGGAGTAGTGCTATCGTTACGGATCGTGCGCGAGACTTGAGAACGCTGTCTCGTGCCGGGCGGGTTCCGGGGAGGTGGTCTTCCCAGGGGCGCTAACGCCTGGTCACGCAGGAGGGTTGCCTGTGTTGCCGACTGCTTGATCCTCGTGACGGGCTGACTGAGGGCGCCGCGCTCCGCTCAGGCGGCCACGGCCGGCGGGCTGTCACGGCAGTCCCTGGCCGCGGCCGTCGCCCCGCTAGTCCCGGGCCGAGCCGGTGACGCGCGAGTAGCCGGCCGGCGGCGGGCCGGGGAACTGCGTGCGAGCAGCGCGGATGACCTTGCGGCGCAGGGTCGCCTTTCTGCTCCCGTCCGCATACAGTCGCAGTCGGGACAGCTCCCAGTGGCCGTACTCGGCATGGTCGGTCAGGATGCGCCGGGCCGCGTCCCGTGAGGTGCCCCGCGGCAAGTTGAGCACCAGGTAGGAGTACTCCGCCATCACTCCTTATTGTCCTCTCCCGCGGCGATGGTTCAATCACCTTGAGGAAATCACCTGAGGGTGGCCGGGAACACCCGGCCCGGGGGAGCGAGTTAGTCCAGGCGGGCCTCCGGTCCGAGGACAGTTGTGACAGGAGCAGCAGTACAGACAGGGCTCCTGCGGTAGCCTCCAGGGCGACCGGGGATGTGAGGGTGGAGATCGTGGCAGCTAGGACGGGAACGTCCGCCAAGGGCAGCGATAAGGACGGCGCCAAGGGCGCGGCCCGGGGCAACGGCGCGCGCAGTAGCGGCAGCCGGGCCAACGGCGCGCGCGCTAACGGCCACCGGGCGCTGGTCATCGTCGAGTCGCCGAGCAAGGCGCGGACGATCGCGGGCTACCTGGGCGATGGCTACGTAGTCGAGTCCAGCATCGGTCACATCCGCGACATGCCCGACCGGGCGGCCGAAATACCCCTGAAGTACCGCAAGGAACCATGGGCGCGGCTCGGCGTGAACGTCGACGCCGACTTCGAGCCCCTCTACGTCGTCAACTCCGACAAGCGCCAGCAGGTCTCCAAGCTCAAGGCCGCGCTGAAGGACGTCGACGAGCTCTTCCTGGCCACTGATGAGGACCGCGAGGGCGAGGCGATCGCCTGGCACCTCCTGGAGGAGCTGAAGCCGACCGTCCCGGCCCGCCGCATGGTCTTCCACGAGATCACGCCGGAGGCGATCGCGCGGGCCGTGGCCAGCCCGCGCGAGGTCGACGCCGGGATGGTCGAGGCCTACCAGACGCGCCGCGTCCTGGACCGGCTGTACGGGTACGAGGTGTCGCCCGTGCTGTGGAAGAAGATCATGCCGCAGCTGTCGGCGGGCCGCGTCCAGTCGGTGGCCATCCGCCTGGTCGTGGACCGGGAGCGCGAGCGCATCGCGTTCCGGCCCGCGCAGTACTGGGACCTCGAGGCCGAGTTCGCCAAGCAGATAGCGGACCGCGCCAGCGCCGACCCGCTGGACCTGACCTCCTTCCCCGCGACGCTGGTGACCGTGGACGGCCGCCGGGTCGCCCAGGGCCGCGACTTCAGCTCGGTCGGCACGCTGAAGCCCGGCGCGGGCGACGGCACCGCGCCGCTGCACCTGGACGGCGCGGCCGCCGCGGCGCTGGCCACCCGGCTCGGCGATGCGGCCACGTTCTCGGTGAAGTCCGTCGAGCGCAAGCCCTACCGCCGCCAGCCCTACGCGCCGTTCCGCACGACGACGCTGCAGCAGGAAGCGGCGCGCAAGCTCGGCTTCTCGGCCAAGTACACGATGCAGATGGCCCAGCGGCTGTACGAGAACGGCCACATCACCTACATGCGGACCGACTCGATTACCTTGTCGCAGACCGCGATCACCGCGGCGCGGCGGCAGGCCAGCGAGCTGTACGGCGCGGAGTACGTGCCGGACAAGCCGCGGACCTACACCAGCAAGGTCAAGAGCGCCCAGGAGGCGCACGAGGCCATCCGCCCGGCCGGGGACTCGTTCAAGACCCCGGCGGCGACCGGCCTGTCCGGCGACCAGCTCCGGCTGTATGACCTGGTCTGGAAGCGGACCGTGGCCTCGCAGATGAAGGACGCGACCGGCGAGTCGGTCGCGATCCGCATCCTCGGCCGGGCTCCGGCCGCCGAGCCGATCACCGTCATCGGGTCCGGCGCGCAGCCGGCCCAGACCACGCCCGGCCGCGAGGCCGAGTTCGGCGCCTCGGGCAAGATCATCGGCTTCTACGGCTTCCTCAAGGCCTACGTCGAGGGCTCCGACGACCCGGACGCCGAGCTCGACGACAACCAGCGCCGCCTGCCGTCGCTGGCCGAGGCCGACCCGCTGGACGCGCGGAACCTGGCCGCCGCCGAGCACGCCACCCGGCCCCCGGCCCGCTACACCGAGGCCTCGCTGATCAAGGAGCTGGAAGACCGCGAGATCGGCCGCCCGTCGACCTACGTGACGATGATCAGCACCAACCTCGACCGCGGCTACCTGTTCAAGAAGGGCACCGCGCTGGTCCCGTCGTTCACCGCCTTCGCCGTGGTGGCCCTGCTGGAGCAGCACTTCGCCCAGCTCGTCGACTACGACTTCACCGCCCGGATGGAGGACGCGCTCGACGACATCGCCAAGGGCGACGCCGAGCGGGTGCCGTGGCTGACCCGGTTCTACTTCGGCGCGGACGGCGAGGAAGGGCTCAAGGAGCTCGTCAGCGACCTGTCCGACATCGACGCCCGGGGCGTGAGCTCGTTCCCGCTGGCGGGCACGGACATCGTCGTGCGGGTCGGCCGGTACGGTCCTTACCTCGAGCAGGACGGCAACCGGGCCAACGTGCCCGAGGGCACCGCGCCCGACGAGCTGACCGCGGAGTTCGCCGCCGAGCTGCTGTCGCGGCCCAGCGGGGAGAAGATCCTCGGCACCGACCCGGCCAGCGGCAAGACCATCGTGGCCAAGGCCGGCCGCTTCGGCCCCTACGTGACCGAGCAGCTGGAGGAGGGCGCGAAGGACAAGCCCCGGACCGCCTCCCTGCTGAAGTCGATGGACCTCGACAGCATCACCCTCGACGACGCGCTGCGCCTGCTGACGCTGCCCCGAACGCTGGGCGAGCTGGACGGGGAACCGGTAACCGTGCAAAACGGTCGCTATGGCCCCTATGTCAAGAAGGGTGACGACAGCCGCTCGCTGGAGTCTGAGGAGCAGATGTTCACGGTGACGCTCGATCAGGCCAGGGAGCTGTTCGCCCAGCCCAAGACCCGCGGCCGCCAGGCGCGCTCGGCCGCCCCGCCGCTGCGCGAGCTCGGCAACGATGCTGCCAGCGGCAAGCCGATCGTGCTCAAGGAAGGCCGGTTCGGGCCGTACGTGACCGACGGCGAGACGAACGCCTCGCTGCGCAAGGGCGACACGGTGGAGGACATCACCACGCAGCGGGCCATCGAGCTGCTGGCCGAGCGGCGCGCCGCGGCGCCCGCGCCCAAGCGGCGGCCCGCGGCCGGGGCCACCCGGACGGCCAAGCCGAGGGCGGGCACGGCCCGGACCGTGACGGCCAAGACGACGGCGGCCAAGGCCAAGGCGCCGGCCAAGCCGCGGGCCAGGGCAAAGCCGAAGGAGAGCTAGCCGGCCGCGTTGTGCCGATACGCTGGCGCAGTGAACATTAGGTCCCCTTTGGGCGAGCGAGAGCGCCAGGGCGGTGTGCTGTCAATCCGGCCGTTCCGGCGGCTCTGGATTGCCCTATCGCTGTCCAGCCTCGGGGATTGGCTGAGCCTGCTGGCCCTCTCGATTCTCGCCAATGACCTCGGCGGCAGCCGGGGCGCGGTCGCGGTCAGCGGCGTCTGGCTGACCTCCCTGCTGCCGGCCCTGATCTTCGGGCCGCTGGCCGGGGCGATCGCCGACCGGTTCGACCGCCGCCTGAACATGATCATCGGCGACGTCGTCCGGGCCGTCCTGTACATCTCGATCCCGCTCAACCTGGCCGTGGGCGTGGTCGACAAGCTGACCTGGCTGTACGTGGCGCAGTTCCTGGCCTCGTGCGCGTCCCTGTTCTGGTCGCCGGCCAAGGATGCCTCGGTGCCGAACCTGGTGCCGCCGGACAAGCTCGAGCAGGCGAATCAGTTCAGCCTGTTCACCACCTACGGGACGGCGCCGATCGCGGGCCTGCTGTTCTCGATCCTGGCCCTGGCCAGCCGGGCGCTCGGGCAGGTATCGCATTACTTCGCGACGAATCCGGTCAACCTCGCGCTGTATTTCAACGCGGTCACGTTCGTCGTTTCGGCCCTCACCATTGTCTCGCTGCGCGAACTGCCGCGCCGGACCGGCGGGACGGGCGGGATCTCGTCGCCGTCGGTGCTCAAGTCGATCTGGGAGGGCTGGCGCTTCCTCGGCCAGACCCGGGTCGTGCGCGGCATCATCCTGGGCATGACCGGCGCCTTCGCAGCCGGCGGGGTGGTGGTCGGCCTCGGGCCGTCCTACATCAAGAACACCCTGCAGGGCGGCAGCGCGGGCTGGGGGGCCGTGTTCTCGGCCATCTTCTTCGGACTGGCCCTCGGCATGTTCCTGGGGCTGCGCATCCTGCACGGATTCTCGCGGCGGCGGCTGTTCGGCTTGTCGATCGCCACCGCGGCGCTGCCGCTGGCGCTGATCGCGGTGATCCCGAACCTGATCGTCGTCATCATCCTGGTGCTCCTGCTCGGCGCGTGCGCCGGCGTGGCCTACGTGACCGGTTATACCGTCGTCGGCCTGGAAGTGGACGACGACACCCGGGGCCGGACCTTCGCGTTCCTGCAGTCGGCCATCCGGGTCATCCTGTTCGCCGTCATCGCGATCGCGCCCTCGCTGGCGGCCGGCCTCAGCGCCCTGGTCCGCTCGATCACCGGCGGGTCGGTGCTGCACGTGGCCAACGTCAGCTACGGCAGCGTCGGGTACAACCTGGTGCTGCTGCTGGCCGCCGTGGTCGCGCTGACGCTCGGCCGGGTGTCCTACCACCAGATGGACGACCGGACCGGGATGCCGCTGCTGACCGACCTGCACCGGGCCCTGCGCCGCGAGGAGCCCGTCCCGGTGCCCGGCCGCGCCGAGCCGGCCGCCCCGGCGCCCAGCGAGCCGCGCGGGCTGCTGCTGGCCCTGGAGGGCGGCGAGGGCGCGGGCAAGTCGACGCAGGCCCGGCTGCTGGCCATCTGGCTGCGCGACCAGGGCTTCGACGTGGTCGCCACGCACGAGCCGGGCGCGACCAAGGTCGGGATGCGGCTGCGCGCGCTGCTGCTGGACAACACCCACCAGGGGCTGGCGCCGCGGGCCGAGACGCTGATGTACGCGGCCGACCGGGCCGAGCACGTCGCCGCGGTCATGCGCCCGGCCCTCGAGCGCGGCGCGATCGTGGTCACCGACCGTTTCGTGGACTCGACGCTGGCCTACCAGGGCGCCGGCCGGCAGCTTCCGGTCGCCGAGATCGCCGAGCTGAACCGGTGGGCGACCGGCGGCCTGCAGCCGGACCTGACCATCCTGCTCGACCTGCCGCCCGCCGAGGGCCTCGGCCGCCGGGCCCGGTCCGGCGACCGCCTGGAGTCCGAGCCCACCGATTTCCACCAGCGGGTCCGGGCCGGGTTCCTGACCCGGGCGCAGGCTGATCCGGGCCGCTACCTGGTCCTGGACGGCCGGAGGGAACCCGGCCGTCCCGACCCGGTGCCGACGACGGCCGAGGAGATCACGGGCAGCTTCCCGGCGGTACGGGACTGACGATGCGGGACGGGCGATGAGCGCGCGGGCGATGAAGGCGCGGGACGGGCGACGGCTGCGGGGCCGGCCATGAGCAGGCCCGCGCCGGGCAACGCCGCGTTCCGCGCCCTGGTCGGCCAGGAGACCGTCGTCGAGCAGCTCAGCCGGGCCGTCGCCGCCGCGCACGACCCCGGCGCCGGCGCCAGCGGGATGACGCACGCGTGGCTGTTCACCGGCCCGCCGGGTTCCGGCCGGTCGGTCGCCGCCCGCGCGTTCGCCGGCGCGCTGCTGTGCCCCCGCCACGGCTGCGGCGAGTGCCCGGCCTGCCGCCAGGTCACGGTCGGCTCGCATGCCGACCTGCTGCTGGTCCGGCCGGACGGGCTGTCCTACGGCGTTCGCCAGACCCGCGACCTGGTCCTCAAGGCGGCGACCGCGCCGGTCAGCGGCCGCTGGCGGGTGGTCTTGTTCGAGGACGCGGACCGGGCCACCGAGCAGGCCGCCAACGCCCTGCTCAAGGCGATCGAGGAGCCCGCGCCGCGGACCGTCTGGCTGCTGTGCGCCCCGTACGCCGACGACCTGCCGACGACCATCCGGTCACGCTGCCGCCTGGTGACGCTGCGCACCCCGCCGACCGAGGCGGTCGCGGCTGTCCTGCGGGCCGAGGGCGTCGGCGCCGACCAGGCCCTGGAGGCGGCCCGGGCGTCGAACGGCCACATCGGGCGCGCCCGGCGGCTGGCCACCGACCCGGAGTCGGCCCGGCGCCGGGCCGACGTGCTCGCCGTGCCGCTGCACGTGGGCAAGCTCGGCGACGCCCTGGCCGCCGCCGACCGGCTGGTCAAGGCGGCCAAGGCCGACGCCGACGCGGCGGCCGCCGAGCTGGACGAGCCCGAGCGCGACGCCATGCGCCGGGCCTACGGCGAGGGCTCGACCGGCAAGGGCGTGGCCGCGGCCATGCGCGGCGCGGCCGGGGCGCTGAAGGACCTGGAGGGCCGCCAGAAGTCACGGGCGACCCGGGTGCAGCGCGACTCGCTGGACCGGGCGCTGCTCGACCTGGCCGGGTTCTACCGGGACGTGCTGGCCGTCCAGCTCGGCGCGGACGTGGAGCTGGCCAACGAGGGCCGGCGCGACGAGCTCGGCCGGCTCGCGGCCGCGTCCGGGCCCGAGGCCACGGTGCGCCGGATCGAGGCGATCATGAAATGCCGGGAGCGGCTGGCCGTGGCGGTGGCGCCGCTGCTGGCCGTTGAGGAGATGACCATCGCGCTGGTGGGCGACCAGTCCCGCCCGTAGCCGCGGTCTCCCTGCGGTGCGTGGTTCGCGGTGCGGTATCCGTTTCGGGGGAATTTGGGGTTACCTGCGGGGGACCGCGTCGTGATCGCACCGTAATGTAGTGCGGGTGACCATGATGATGGCGGTGAGTTTCCAGCGGAGCGGCCGGCTGTACTACCTGGATCCGGGGCCGCACCAGGTGTCGGTCGGGACGAAGGTGCTGGTGCCCACCGACGCTGGTCCCGAGGTCGCCGAGTGCGTCTGGGCGCCGCAGTGGGTCGACGACGAGATCGGCGGGCTGCCGGTATGCGCGGGCCTGGCGGGCGACGCGCACCTGAGCCGGGACGAGGCGAACCGGCAGCGGCGGGGCGAGGCCAAGGTCGCGGCCCGGCGGCTGATCCGCGAGCACGACCTCCCGATGAAGGTCATCGCCGTGGACTACCTGGACGAGCCGAACGTCTTCACCATCTACTTCGGGGCGCCGCACCGGGTTGACTTCCGGGAACTGGTCCGGGACCTGGCCGGGAAGCTGCGGGCGCGGGTGGAGCTGCGCCAGATCGGGCCGCGCGACGAGGCCCGGCTGCAGGGCGGGATCGGCCCGTGCGGGCGGGACCTGTGCTGCGCGACGTTCCTCAAGGACTTCGAGCCGGTCTCGGTCCGGATGGCCAAGGACCAGGACCTGCCGGTGAACCCGCTGCGGATCGCCGGGGCCTGCGGGCGGCTGATGTGCTGCCTGAAATACGAGCACCCGCTGTACCAGGACTTCCGGGCCACCGCCCCGAAGCTCGGCGAGAGCGTGGAGACGCCGGACGGGCCGGGGACGGTCGTGGGCCACAACGTACCGGCTGATCGCGTGGTCGTGAAGATGGCCGAGGACGGGCGGCGGACCGCCTGCCCGAAGGCGAGCGTCTGCGGGTCGCGGCAGGCGCACGATGCGATGTACGGCGGGGCGCGCGACACCCCGCCGGACCGGTAGACTCTTCCAGCCGTCGCGGTTGCGGGCGGCAGGCCGCCTTAGCTCAGTCGGCAGAGCGATTCACTCGTAATGAATAGGTCATCGGTTCGATTCCGATAGGCGGCTCCCAGGTCACAGGCCCTGTCCCGTAGTCCGGGCAGGGCCTCGGTCGTGACTGATCGTCATCGGCCAGCGCACGGTGGAACGACAGGTAGCTGCACCGTGACGCAGAGCCCCCCGGCGGCCCGGGGGACGAGGGTGAGAGTTCCGTCGTGGGCCTGGGTGATGCTCTTGACGATCGCCAGGCCGAGGCCGACTCCGGCATGGTCACCGCGTGCGCGCTCGGTGCCGCGCTGGAACGGTTCGGTGAGTGTCGAGGCCAGCTGCGGGGCGAGCCTGTCGCCGGTGTTCTCGACGGTGAGCGTGGCGCACTCGGCGCAGATGGCGGTGCTGAGCTGCACGGTGCCGTGTTCGGGGAGGTTGTGGACGATGGCGTTGTGCAGGAGGTTCGTGGTCATCTGCAGCAGGAGAGCGTGGGAGCCCGTGGCGGGGGTGATGTCCCCGGAGGCATGGATGGCGACGCCGCGCTTTTCCGCGAGCGGAAGGAGCGTCTCGGCGGCTTCTTCCGCGATGAGGGACAAGTCGATATGTTCCCGGCTGAAGGATCGCTGGCCGGCCCGGCTGAGCAGGAGCAGTGCCTCGGTGAGGTCGATTGCCCGGGCGTTGACGGCACGGAGGCGCTCGTCGAGCTGTTCGCCGTCGCGGTTCG
>Ga0193726_1002906_pt1 | contig 11208 bp, 8 predicted proteins | sample H2c1metaG_FD_144928 | JGI IMG/M metagenome (GOLD analysis project Ga0193726, IMG submission 144928) | Soil microbial communities from a riparian zone of the East river system, Colorado, United States - H2c1 | ecosystem: Environmental > Terrestrial > Soil > Riparian zone | place: USA: East River... | reverse complement strand
CTCGAACTCGCCGAGATTCGATCCGGTCGGGACGCCCTGCAGGTGGCACGCGTGCAGGGCGTCCCGACCGGATCGAATCTCGGCGAGTTCGAGGCGGCCGACAACACCCTCAACAAAGCCGAAACCACCGTGGACGACGTGCTCCGAGCGGAGCCGGCGAATCGACGAGCGCTCCAGACATCGGCCGAAATCTCCCACGACCGGATGATCCTCGCCAACGGCGGCGCACCGGACCGCCAGGTGGCGGAGGCTCGCAAAGCGACGCGTGAAATCAACGCGTTTCTGGCGCTGGGGAACGCCACGCCTGCAGAGATCACGCGGGATGCGAACCTGTTCATCAACGTGGCGCTGGCGTACAAGAACGTGTCTCGCTATGACGACGCGATCGGCGCCGCGCAGAAGGCGGAAGAGATCGTGCGGTCGGTCAACGACAAGGACGCACAGCGGACGAGAGGTCGTGCGTTGACGAGGTTGGCCGAGATGCTCCGCGTGACGGGCCATCTGGAGAAGGCGCTCGATGCGGTCAGAGAAGCGGAACCCATCGTCGAGAAGGCGGACTATCCGAGCGCGATGCAGCGCGCACTAGCCATGGAGTTCGTTGTTGAAATGGAAGCGAGCATTCTGGGCCTTGACAGCTCGGACCGCATCAGCCTCCATCGGGCCCCGGAAGCCATCGATCGCTACCAGAAGGCGTTCGACCTCATGGAGCAACTGGCGGTGGCCGATCCTCATGACTCCCAGAGCCGTTACCGCGAAGTTGGCGACGGACTGACGCTTGCGGCTCTTCTCGCGCCGCGCGATCCGCAGCAGGCATTGGTTGTCTACGACCGGCTCTTGTTGCGGCTCAGCGAAACGAAGGAGTCCGAGAACAGGCGGCTGAACGAAGCAGAGTGTCTGGCCGTCTCATCCCCCGTGCTGTGTCGGATTGGTCGGACGGGTGAAGCCCGAGCGAGGCTGGACGCGGCGTTTGCGCGACTTGCGAAACTTAAACATTACCCGGCTCCGAAGGTTCCGCTCCGAGACTGGGCGGACATCGTTCTTCGTGCGAAGGGTGCGTTTGAAGAGTGCACCGGCGATGTGCGGACGGCCGCCGAAACGTACCAGGGGCTGCTCGACAAAGTCATCGCGTCCGGGCCGTCACCGGAAACCGACCTGCGCGACGCGAGTTCACTATCGGATCTTTATGGCGAGCTTGCGAGTCTATATCGCCAGCTCGGACGTCCCGATCGGGCACAGCCTCTGGAGACTTCCCGTCTGACCCTGTGGCGCCAGTGGGACCGCAGGCTGCCGGACAACAGTTTTGTCCACCGTCAGCTCGAGACAGCCCGTTCGATAAGCTCGTTCTGAACTCTATGGAGTCATCGAGTCCGAGCGGAGGGCCCGGTGCAGGTAGACGCGTGCGCGTTCCCATTTGCGCTGGATCGTCCGCTCCGAGGTGCCGCGCATCGCGGCGATTTCGGCGAAGGAAAAGCCGCAGAAGAACTTGAGGTCCACGATCTCGGCGAGCGATGCGTCGCTCGTGGCCAGCTCGTCGAGCGCGTCGCTGACTTCGACGAGCTTCTGCACGTCCACCGCGTGTTCAAGAACCTCGGTGTTGAGCCCGGTGATCTCGAACTGTCCGCCGCGCTTCGTGGCGCGGCGGCTGCGGGCGTGATCGATGATGAGGCCGCGCATCACGCGGGCGGCGTAACCCATGAAGCGCGCTTTGTCCGGGAAGTCGGGCGCCGTACGTCCGGCCATATCGAGATAGGCCTCGTGCAACAGGGTCGTCGCACCCAGGCTCATGGCGGAGCCGCCGCGAGCGAGCTCGCGTTTGGCGATACGGTGCAATTCGGCGTACAGCGCGCTGAACAGCGCCGGGGCGACGGAACGATCGCCCGACTCGGCGGCGGCTATCAGCGAGGAAATCGACGGGTCCAACAACGCCCTCCCTGATAGCTCATCCGCTAGTCCTCGTGAATCGCCTTGTCGTGGTCCGCGGTCGAAGGCGACGGTCGCTTCACGATCGTGATCGTGATCTGCGACGGATACAGTTTTGAATGGTGCACGGCGCTGTGCGCCACGACGCCTTTGGCCTCGTCGTAGTTGTTGCCGCCGGTATTGAGATTGCGATCGAACCGCGGGAAATTGCTGCTCGACACTTCAATCCGCAGCTGGTGCCCCGCCGCGAAATAGTTGCTCGTCGTCAGTGGCTGGAGCGTCACCTTGTAGACCTTGCCGGCCTCCATCCAGGCGAGCGGCTTGTCGTAGCCGTCGCGGTACCGCATGCGCTGGATCGATTCGTCGAGGTTGTACGCGCGGCCGTCGGGGTAGACATCGAGCACCTTGACGGTGAAGTCGGTGTCCTTCGCGTCCGACGACACGTAGAGCGTCGGCGTGATCGGCCCGCTCACCTCCGTCGCTTCCTTGAACGGCTCGGTCGTGTAGACCAGGATGTCGGCGCGCGATTCCATGCGGCGCTGATCGAAGGCGCCGGCCTGCACCGCAGTGCCGGTGCAGCAGACGTTGCCGCCGTACGACAGCACGGGATTCATCGGGTCGTAGGTGAACGCGTCCGCCTTGTCGGCGTCCGGCGCCGCCGCGGCCAGCCCACCGTCGCCGGCGAGCGAGTTCGCCTTGCCGCCGCTCGCAAGGTAGAACGTGAGGGGCTGCGCGCCGGCGGGCGGCCACGTGTCGGCGGTCTGCCACTTGTTGAGGCCCATCGTGTAGTAGGTGACCTTCGGCAGCGTGTCGAGGCGCGTCGTCTTCTCGCCCTTGAGGAACCGATCGAAGAAACCGTAGACGATGTCGTTGTAGTCGAACCGCGCGTCGCCCATGCTGCGCTCGCCGACGATCGTGTCGGCGGTGGCGCGCGTGTACGAGCAGTGCGCGACCGGCGCGATCACGGCCCACTGGGCATCTCTCACGCCGGCGTCCGCCGTGGCCCGCACGTGGTTGTAGAGCGCGAGGTTCGGACCGACCGACACGTCGTACCACGACATGAACCAGAGCCCGGGCACGTTCAGCTTCTGATCGTCGTGATACAGGCCGCCGTGGTACCAGGCCGGATCGTTCGGCGCCCGCTGGATCATCTTGCCGCCGGTTTCGACCGGCATCGCCGTCTCGAAAATGCCGCGCGGGCCGTCGACGCTCCTGATGATGTCCTGCACCGGCAGATGCCAGAGCTCCTTCGACCAGTCGACGGGCGGCAGATGCTGCGCGAGGTCGAACGATTTCGACGCGCGCACGAGATCTTCGCGTGACGTGCCGGGCGGGAACATCGGTCGCACCTGGTTCTGCTCGCCGTAGAGCCACGCAATGAAGAGCATCTGCACGGCTCCGCCGCGATACCAGTTGCCCTGCTCGTAGTACGGGCCGACGCGGCCAACCCCGGCGCCGAAGCCCTGGACGTTCATCGCCGCGTAGCCGGGATGACCCAGGGCCGCGATGCCCATCTGATACTCGGCGGTGGAGGAGCAGCCGGTGGTGCCGAGCTTGCCGTTGGACCACGGCTGCTTCGTGATCCACTCGATCGTGTTGTAGCCGTCCTTCTTCGATCCGAGGATGTCGTAGTTGCCTTCCGAGAAGAAATGTCCGCGCTCGTTCTGCACGACGTACGCATAGCCGCGCTTGACGGCCGCGAGCTGCGCGCTCATGTCGGCGGGCACGCCGTTCTGGATGTCCCAGAAATTGAAGTTGTAGGGCGTGCGCACCCAGATGGTCGGCACCGTGCCCTGAGCGCTCTTCGGGCGATAGATGTCGGTGGCCAGCCGCACGCCATCGGGCATCGGCAGCATCACCTTGCGCTCGACGACCGCGATCGACTGCAGCTCGTTTTCCACGTCCCACCGCCGCGCCTTCTCGGCGGCCGTGAGCCCGCCCTGCTGCGCGCGCAGGACGCCGATGGCACCCGACATCGCGACGGCGATGAGCGCGGCGACGAGGAGGTGACGGCGGATGAGTTTCGTCATCCGCCGATGATACGCCTGTTCCGAAGTAGTGCCCGGACTAGTACCGGTAATGATCCGGCTTGTACGGCCCGTCCACCGGGACGCCGATGTAGTCGGCCTGATCCTTCGTCAGCTTGGTGAGCTTCACGCCCAGATGATCCAGGTGCAGCCGCGCCACCTGCTCGTCGAGGTGCTTCGGCAGCATGTAGACCTTCTTCTCGTACTTGCCTTCGTTCGCGTGCAGCTCGAGCTGCGCGATCACCTGGTTGGTGAACGACGCCGACATCACGAAGCTCGGATGGCCCGTTGCGCAGCCGAGATTCAGCAGACGCCCTTCCGCGAGCACCATCACGCTGTGGCCGTCGGGGAAGCGGAACTCGTCGTACTGCGGCTTGATGTTGATCCGCTCGACGCCCTTGTATTTCTTCAGCCCGGCCATGTCGATCTCGTTGTCGAAGTGGCCGATGTTGCCGACGATCGCCTTGTCCTTCATCTTCGCCATATGCTCGACGGTGATGATGTTGTGGTTCCCCGTCGCGGTAATGAAGATGTCCGCGTCCTTGATCACGTCGTCGATCGTCGCGACCTGGTAGCCTTCCATCGCCGCCTGCAGGGCGCAAATCGGGTCGATCTCCGTGACGATGACGCGCGCGCCCTGGCCGCGCAGCGCCTGCGCGCAGCCCTTGCCGACTTCGCCGAAGCCGAACACCACGGCGACCTTGCCGCCGAGCATCACGTCCGTCGCGCGCGCGAGGCCGTCCGGCAGCGAGTGTCGGCAACCGTAGATGTTGTCGAACTTGCTCTTGGTCACCGAGTCGTTCACGTTGATCGCGGGGAAGAGCAGCGTGCCGGCTTCCATCATCTGATACAGACGATGCACGCCGGTCGTCGTCTCTTCGCTGACGCCGCGGATCGACGAGGCGAGGCGCGTCCAGCGCGACTTGTCGCGCGCGATCGACGCGTTGATGCAGTCGAGGATGACGCCCCACTCTTCGGGATCGCTCTCCGGCTTGAACGCGGGCACCTTGCCGGCCTTTTCGAACTCGGCGCCCTTGTGCACCACGAGCGTCGCGTCGCCGCCGTCGTCGACGATCAGCGTCGGGCCCGTGCCGTCGGGCCACTCGAGCGCCTGATCCGTGCACCACCAGTATTCGTCGAGCGTCTCGCCCTTCCACGCGAACACGGGCGTGCCCTTTGGATTCTGCACCGTGCCGCCCGACTCGGTACGGCCCACGACAACGGCCGCAGCCGCGTGGTCCTGTGTCGAGAAGATGTTGCACGACACCCAGCGCACGTCGGCGCCGAGCTCGACGAGCGTTTCGATCAGCACGGCCGTCTGAATCGTCATGTGCAGGCTGCCCATGACGCGCGAGCCGGCGAGCGGCTTCTTCGCGCCGTACTGCTTGCGCAGCGTCATCAGGCCGGGCATTTCCTGCTCGGCGAGGCGGATCTCCTTGCGGCCGTACTCGGCCTGCGAAAGGTCCTTCACTTTGTACGGCTCGCGGCCGGCCGCCTTGGCGGCCTCGAACGGATGCATCTTTTCTGTCACTGTTGCCATCGGTGTCTCTCTTTTCTTGCTTTGCGCCGGGGCCCCACCCCCGGCGCCTGTGCCTTCGCGCCTTTCGGCGCTTGGCATTGGTTGCTACGATTTTCCGCTTAGTGCGGCGTTCTGTTCTGTACGATCTTCTTGTTAGTGCGGCTTTCTTGCGGTCCCCACAAAAAGTCCCGGGCCTTTCGCGCGCGGCTCCGGCGCGATCGCGACGACTCGTGCCTCCACGAACCCAGCGTCGGCGAGCAGGCGCGTGACGTGCTCGTCCGAGAAGCCGAGCCACACGTGGCCCATCTGCTGACGGTAGCTGTCGCGATCGTGCGGCTGCATGTCGACGATCAGCAGGCGGCCGCCCGGCTTCAGCACGCGCGCGACGTCGGCGAGCGCTTTCTCCGGCTCCGACACGTGATGCAGCACGAGCATCAGCGTGGCCGCGTCCAGCCTGCCGTCGTCGATCGGCAGCGCTTCGAGATCGCCGCGACGCAGCTCGACGTTGTCGAACCCGTGCAGCCGCTTCTTCGCCGCCTGCAGCATCGCGGCCGATGCGTCCACGGCGACGACGTGAGACACGAATGGGGCGAGCGCGGCGCTCACCTGGCCGGTGCCGCAGCCGAGATCGCCGACGACCCACGTCGATTCCGCGAGCGCGGCGAACGCGGCGAGATGAAACCGATCGCCGAAGAGATCCTCGCGGACGCGATCCCACTGCCCGGCGGACGACGAGAAAAACTCCTGCGATTTGGTGCGCCGCTCGGCGAGTGCGGCCTGCAGGCGCCGCTGATCCTGGGCCGCCGCGGTCGTCGAGCCGACCTGCTCGCGCACCAGCAGCCACAAGCGGCGGGCCGGCGCGTCGAGGGCGTCCGTCATGACGTACAGGTTGCTCGTGCCCTCGGCGCGCGCCGCCACCCAGCCGCTATCCGACAGCGCCTTCAAATGCCGGCTCGTCGTCGACTGCGGGAGCTGCATGATGGCGCACAGCTCCGACACGGTCAGCTCGTGGCGATCCAGGAGGAGCAGAATGCGGCTCCGCGTCGGATCGGACAGGGCGGACAAGTGGTCGAGGATCGCGGAGGCGCGTGAGTTCATCCTTAAAACCGGATGAAAGGATATATCAATACGGGGGTCGATCGCAAATCACGATGCCGGCGCCGGCCCGGGGCTGCGCGGCGCAATATTCCCGGATCGCCTGCTGGACGTCCTCGCGCGCGGCCTGCTCGGCGCTCGCGTGGATCGACCTGGCCACGCCGCTGACGACTTTCTTCGCGAGATAATTCTCGACGATCGACGTCAGCGACACCTGGGCCAGCTCGCCCGGCGTGTACGCGGCGTACGGCTGCATGAGCGGGTTGTTGACCGCCGGAAACAGCCGCTGCTGCTGGTCGTATCCATAGATGCCCCCCGGAATCGCCGGGCCGCTGTTGAACTTGAGCGTCTTCAGCAGCTCTTCGATCTTCTGGCGTTCCTCGATCTGCACGCGGAAGATCGGCCGCTCGTCCATCTTGAGCGATGGTGCGAACGGCTGCGAGAGCGCCGCGCGGATCTTGTCGAGGGAAACAGGAAGGTCGAGCGCCTGGGGGTCTTTCTTCGGAGCGTCCTGCGCGGATGACGCAGGTGTCGGTACTTCGGACGCCGGCGGCCCCTGTGCCGAAGCGGGCGTTGCGCTCAGAATCGCCGTAACCAGCAGAGCCGCAAGCCGCATAACTAGTAGGACGCTCCCGGTCCGGTTTCAGCCGCTGACACCAACCTACCACCGCTGCAGGAGTCGCGCCAGCACACACCGGTCGTTTCCGGACAGGTGCGCGTGGAAGCCCTGCGGGCGTAAAATGCAGATGTCAAATGCAGGATGTCACACCGACACCTGCATTCGACATTTTGCATTTGGCATTGCAGGGTGGGTGGTCCATGCACCAGGTCCCGCGCGAAGATCAGATCGAGCTCGCCGACGCCATCGCCGCCGGCGCGCTCCGCCGGCCCGAGCAGGCGTTCGGCGAGTACTTTTCGGAGACCGGCGGATCGTGCGCGCTCGGCGCGGCGTACGAGGGCGCGTACGCGCTGCCGCACGAGGACAAGCACCCGTCGGTGCGTCCGCGGCTCCACCGCATCTTCGACTGCCTCGAGAACGTCCGCCGCCGCTGCCCGGTCGGATGCAACAAGCGCCTCCCGCTCAACGCGATCATCCTGCACCTGAACGACGACCACCACTGGACGCGCGAGCAGATCGTGGAGTGGTTGAAAAAAGATTAGTTGCCCGAGCTGCCTGACGTCGTCGTCTACATCGAGAGCCTGAAGGCGCGCCTCATCGATCACGGGGGCCGGCGTCTCGAGCGCATCAACCTCCTCAGTCCATTCGTCCTGCGATCCGTCGATCCGCCGATCGCGTCGGTGCACGGCCAGACGGTGCGCGATGTGCGGCGCGTCGGCAAACGCATCGTGCTCGTGTTCGACGACGACGTTCCTGCCTCTCCCGCCCGTCCTGCCCCTCTCTTCCTGGTGATTCATTTGATGATCGCCGGGCGGCTGCGATGGCGCGAGCCGGGCCAGAAGCCGGGCGTCGGGCCGAAGCTGGTGCTCGCGTCGTTCGAATTCGAGAACGGGACGCTGCTGTTCACGGAGGCGAGCTCGAAAAAGCGCGCGTCGATCCAGCTCGTTCGGGGCGAGGCGGCGGTCGACGCGCTCGATCCCGGCGGCCTCGAACCGCTCGACGCGACGCGTCCCGCCTTCCGCGAGGCGCTCACGCGCGAGAATCACACCGTCAAACGCGCGCTCACGGATCCGCATCTCTTCAGCGGGATCGGCAACGCGTACTCGGACGAGATTCTCCATGCGGCGAAGCTCTCGCCGCTCAAGCAGACGCGGTCGATGTCAGACGAAGAGATCGGGCGGCTGTTCGACGCGACGCAATCGACGCTGACGCGCTGGATCGATCGGTTGCGCGACGCGTGCGGTGGAAAGTTTCCGGAGAAGGTGACGGCGTTCCGGGACGAGATGGCGGTGCACGGCCGCTTCAGGCTGCCGTGCCCGGTCTGCGGCGCACCCGTCCAGCGCATCGTCTACGCCGAGAACGAGTGCAACTACTGCGCGAAGTGCCAGACGGGCGGCCGGCGGCTCGCCGACCGCTCGCTGTCGCGGCTGCTCAAGGACGACTGGCCGAGATCGCTGGACTAGCCGACCGACAGATGCGCGGCCAGGTTGCATTTTTGAATCGATACATATAGATTCATTGATATGAAGGTGGCGTCCGCCCTGTACCGGCTGCTCGGCGACGAGGCGCGGCTGCGCCTCCTGCGCCTGCTGGCGCGCGAGCGGCTGAACGTCACCGAGCTCACCGGCATCCTCGGCCTCGCCCAGTCCGGCGTCTCGCGTCACCTCGGCCTCCTCAAGGAAGCCGGCCTCGTCGTCGAAGACAAGGACGCGGGGTTCAGCTACTACCGGATCGCGCCGGACATCCGCGAAGGGCGCGACGGCGCCGCGCCGCTCTGGCCGGTGCTGCAGGCCCAGTTCGAGGACGAGAGCAGCGACGGGGTCGTCCGCGCCGACCAGGCGCGGCTGCAGGAAGTGCTGCGGCTGCGGAAGGAAAACTTCGAGACGCACGGCAGCCCCGACAGCCGCGACGCGCGCCAGCTGGTGCCGGGGCGGAGCTGGGCCGCGTGGTCGCGCGCACTGGGGCTGCTGCTGCCGGCGATCCAGGTTGCGGATCTCGGCTGCGGCGAGGGCTACCTCACCGTCGAAGCGGCGCGCTGGGCGTCACGCGTCATCGCGGTCGATCGATCGGAGGTGGTGCTGCGGCGCGCGCGCGGCCTCGCGCGCCGGCGGCGCATGACCAACGTGATCTGGAAGCGCGGGGAGCTCGACAAGCTGCCGATTCGCGACGCGAGCGTGGACGTCGCGCTGCTCTCGCAGGCGCTGCACCACGCGCGGCATCCCGCGAAAGCCGTCGACGAAGCGGCGCGGATCACCGTGCCGGGCGGCCGCGTGCTCGTGCTCGACCTGCGCGCGCACCAGGAAGAGTGGGTGCGCGACAAGCTCGGCGACCGCGCGCTCGGCTTCGCCGACGACGATCTGAAGAAGATGCTGCTCGGCGCCGGCCTGCGCGACGTGAGAGTCGGCGTCGGCGCGCGCCGCACCGGCGATCCGTTCACGGTGCTCGTGGCATCCGGTGTCAAACCAACGACGGCGACAACGACAGCAGCGCCCGCGGCCATGCCAGCACGCAAGCGCGACAGCGCGTAGCGTGCGAAGCATCAGCGAGCGGCAGCCCTGAGCCATAGCGCCGGGGGTGGGGCCCCGGCGCCGTGAAGATGTCGGGCCCCGCGAGAAAGTAAGAAAAGATGACCGAACGTTCAGGCAAGCCCGATGTGCGTGCGCGGCTCGAGGCCCTCCTCGCGACGCGGATCCTCGTCCTCGACGGCGCGATGGGGACGATGATCCAGCGGCACAAGCTGAAGGAGGCGGACTTCCGCGGCGAGCGGTTCGCGACGCACGCGCGCGATCTGCAGGGCGACAACGACGTCCTCGTGCTGACGCGCCCGGACGTGATCAGCGGCATCCACCACGCGTACCTCGAGGCCGGCGCCGACATCATCGAGACCAACACGTTCAACAGCACGTCGGTCGCGCAGGCGGACTACGGACTCGAGTCGCTGGTCTACGAACTGAACCGGACCGCGTCCGAGCTGGCGCGCCAGGCCGCCGCCGAGTGGACCGCGAAGACACCGGACAAGCCGCGGTTCGTCGCCGGCTCGATCGGTCCCACGAACCGTACGCTGTCGATCTCGCCCGACGTCAACAACCCGGCATTCCGCGCCATCAGCTTCGACGAGCTCAAGGACGCGTACAAGGATCAGGTCCGCGGGATGCTCGACGGCGGCTGCGATCTGCTGCTGCTCGAAACGATCTTCGACACGCTCGGCGCCAAGGCCGGACTCGTCGCGATCGACGAGGTCTACGAAGAACGCAGAACGAAGAACGAAGAACGTCTGCCCCTGATGATTTCCGTGACCATCACCGATCGCAGCGGCCGCACGCTCTCGGGCCAGACGATCGACGCGTTCTGGGTGACCGTCGCGCACGCGAAGCCGTTCAGCGTCGGCATCAACTGCGCGCTCGGCGCGCGCGACATGCGGCCGTATCTCGCCGAGCTCGCGCGCATCGCGACCTGCTACGTCAGCTGCTATCCCAACGCCGGCCTGCCGAACGCCTTCGGCGAGTACGACGAGCAGGCGCAGCAGACCGGGGAGTACCTGCGCGAATTCGCCTCCAGCGGCTTCGTGAACATCGTCGGCGGCTGTTGCGGCACGACGCCCGACCACATCGCCGCGATCGCGAAGTCGGTGCAGACGCTGCCGCCGAGGGGCCGAGCACGCTCGGCCCATACACAGACCGTAAAAAGGGGCCGTACCCCTTTTTCGGGTGTGTCTGACGAAAAAGGGGTACGGCCCCTTTTTACGCAATTCGCCGGCCTGGAGACGCTGACGATTCGCCCCGACTCGAACTTCCAGATGATCGGCGAGCGGACCAACGTCACCGGATCACAGCGCTTCGCGCGGCTGATCCGCGCGGGCAACTACGCGGAAGCGTCCGCCGTCGCGCTCGAGCAGGTCCGCGGCGGCGCGAACCTCATCGACGTCAACATGGACGAAGGCATGCTCGACTCCGAGCAGGCCATGACCCAGTTCCTGCTCTACATCGCCACCGAGCCCGAAATCGCGCGCGTGCCGACGATGATCGACA
>Ga0193726_1002905_pt1 | contig 11222 bp, 8 predicted proteins | sample H2c1metaG_FD_144928 | JGI IMG/M metagenome (GOLD analysis project Ga0193726, IMG submission 144928) | Soil microbial communities from a riparian zone of the East river system, Colorado, United States - H2c1 | ecosystem: Environmental > Terrestrial > Soil > Riparian zone | place: USA: East River... | reverse complement strand
CTCGCGTGCCCTGCCTCAGTGCGTGCCTTGCCTCAGTGCGTGCCTTGCCTCAGTGCGTGGTCTCATTACGCGTCGTCTGTCCCCACAAACGCTCGGGAGTCGCAGGGCTCCCGAGCGTCACGGTTCGCCGATCTTAGCCCGCCATCTCGATGACCATCGAGCCATTTGCCAGGTACGATCTTCCCTTGTCGAGGGGTGCGACCGAGATTCGCCCCCAACCTGTCTCAGGAGTCGGTCACGTGTCTCGACGCCTTGTCAATCTCACGCTGGACACGCTGGAGGACATTCCCCGGCCGTGCCGCCAGTGCGTCTATTGGGAACTCGACCCCGTCGCCGCGCAACGCGCATGTGCCGCGGGCGCCCCGGACCTCGAGAAAGAGGCCTGGGTTTCGCAGACGCTGCTCGAATGGGGATCCTGCGGAAAGCTCATCTACGTCGACGGGATGGCCGCCGGGTTCGCGATGTACGCACCGCCGGCGTACGTCCCGAGGTCGATGGCGTTTCCGACGTCGCCGGTCTCGGCCGACGCCGCGTTGCTGATGACGGCACACGTGGTGGGAGCGTTCGCCGGTGGCGGACTTGGCCGGATGCTGATTCAAGGAGTCGCGCGTGACCTGGCCAAGCGCGGGATCCGCGCGATCGAGGCCTTCGGCGATGCGTTGCACACCGAGCTTGACGAAGACGGCCAGCGCGACAGGCACGGGTCCCTGGGCGCGTCCGGACGTTGCCTGGCGCCGGCCGACTTCTTCCTCGCCGTCGGCTTCAAGACGATCCGTCCGCACCGGAGCTATCCCCGACTGCGCCTGGAACTGCGCACCGCGTTGTCGTGGAAGTCGGACGTGGAATACGCCCTGGAGAAGCTGCTCGGCTCGATGAGCCCGGAGTCGATCCTGCGGCCGGCTCGGCCGGCTACGCGATCGACCGACGGCATCACGACCGGTTCGGCTTGAGGGACCACGGTTCCGCTTGAGCGGATCACGAGGGCTTGAGCGGCTCGCTCAGTGCACCGCCGTCGGCAACGCCGCCCGCAGCGTCGACACGTCGATCGAGCCGGTCTTGACGTCCTGCTCAACTGGGAAGTACATGCGTTGTACCGCCGCGATCATCGCCTCGACGGTGCGATTGCGAAAAGGCGCCTGCACGACTAGTTCGCGATCGCTCGGCGACGTGAGATAAGCGAGATCGACCCGTACGGCCGGCATGCGCGTCAACCGCAGCAGATCCCAGGACTTCGGATGCGTACGGCAATCCTGAAGTCCCGTACGGGCAAGGATCTCGCGCTGCACGAGACCGGCCAGCCGCTCCCCGACAGTGGACACCACGCCGTTGTCGGTGCCGTAGTGATACGTCGCGACACCGTTGGCGGCCGGGCTCGAGTTTCCGTCCAGATGGATCGAGAGCAGCAGGTCGGCGCCGAGGTCGTTGGCGAGCTTCGCTCGCGTACGGTCATCGATCGCGTCGACCGGGCGTGGCCCGCGGGTCAGAAAAACGCGCATGCCGGCCGCCGCCAGTCGTCCCTCGAGCCGCGTTGCGATGTCGAATGCGAGGTCGGCCTCGGTCCATCGCAGCAGCCCGTCGGCGACGACCACACCGGGATCGGTGCCACCGTGGCCGGGATCGATCACGATCGTCTTGCCCACGAGGGTCGGGCCGGCGTGCCGGAATCGCTCGGCCTCACGCAGCGCCTGTGCGTGTCCGCCCACGACCTTGCGCCCGAGGCGGCGGAGCGCGGTCATCGTCTGCGGGCCGTAGGCGCCGTCCGGTGCCAGACCGACTTCGCGCTGGAAGCGGGCGACGGCCTTTGCTGTACGTTGGCCGAACACGCCATCCGCACGGCCGACGTCGAAGCCCATCTCGAGCAGACGGTCCTGGAGTTGCCGGACATCGTCACCGATCATCGCGTCGGGCATGGCATGGAAGAGCATGCGGTCGCCCAGCGTCCATCGTGCGGCGTCGAGCGCCCGCCACGTCTCATCGCCCACTTTGCCGTCGATATTCAGCCCACGGCTCTGCTGGAACGTCCGAACGGCGACATCAGTCGCGTAGTCGAACTCCGCATCGGCGCCGCCGGACGCGCTCGCGTCGAGGAGGCCGAGATGCGCCAGGATGGCGCGGATCTCGACGATCGCGGGGCCACGTTCGCCCTGCCGATACGAGTGCATCTGGACTCCTAGAGCTGGTGCGGTCGTGCGGTGTTCGTGGCCGAGACGCGATGCGGGCCGACCACCGGCGCGGAGTTTGGAGCGTGATCGCACGCCTCCTGCACCGTAGTGTCCCGCCTTCGCCCGTCCCATGCGGTGCCCGCTGACAGATCCGGTCAAACCGTTCGATCGATCTTCGGACAATCTCCCCGGCCTACCGTATCGAGCCTCGATCGCACGCCGGAAAAGCGGCCCTGGTTCCACTTCGCACCGCCGGCGCATGGTTGCCGACCCAACATCCTAAATATCACTTTGAGTGGTACGCGTCGGGGGTGATGGCGTCCCACCAACCCGGCTGCATGGCGCGACAAGGGCCGCCGGCGTGTGACCGCGGCCGCTGGCTCATGACAAGGGCCACCGGCGTTGAAATCCGGTGGCCCTTATGTCTGCGTCGCCGATGCGCGGCCGCGCCGACTACAGCACGCCTTCGATCAGCCGTACCAGAGTGCTCTTGGGGTGGGCACCGGCCACCGACGTCACCGGCTCGCCGCCCTTGAACACCGTGAGCGTCGGCACGGACATCACGCGATAGTCGCGCGCGGTGTTCGGGTTCGAGTCGATGTCCATCTTGACGATCTTCACCTTGTCGCCCATCTCGCTGGCGATCTCCTTGAGGACCGGCTCGACCCGCAGACACGGCCCGCACCACTCGGCCCAGAAGTCGACGAGGACAGGCGTCTGTGACATCAGCACTTCGTCGACGAACGTTGCATCGGTGACTTCGTTCATGGTCAGCCTTTCCGGAAATCGAGTGCGTTCGGCGGGTCGGCGAACTGGACGCCGGGTCGTTCGGAGGTGATAACGGCCGTCGGGCGGCCGATCGACGCTACCCCTCTGGCGTCTCGAGCGAGGCGATGAAACGCTCCGCGTCGAGCGCCGCAGCGCAGCCAGTGCCGGCCGCGGTGATCGCCTGCCGGTAGATGTGGTCAACGAGGTCGCCAGCGGCAAACACACCGTTGAGGTTCGTCTGGGTGCTCGGTGCGTCCACGATGACGTATCCGGACTCGTCCCGCGTCACCTCTTCGAACAGTTCACTGCGCGGGTCGTGCCCGATCGCGACGAAAACGCCGGCGACGTCGAGCGCGCGCTCTTCACCGCTGACAACGTCACGGACGCGGACGCCGCAGACCTGGCCGTTGTCGCCGAGAACCTCGGTGACAACGCTGTTCCACAGCACCTTGATCTTTTCGTTGGTCAGTGCGCGCTCTGCCATGATCTTGCTAGCGCGGAACTCGTCCCGGCGGTGCACGATCGTCACCGACGAGGCAAACCGGGTGAGGAACGTCGCCTCCTCCATCGCCGAGTCGCCGCCACCGACGACGACGATGTCCTTGCCGCGGAAGAAGAAGCCATCACAGGTCGCACAAGAGGACACGCCGTGGCCGAGCAGCTCCTGCTCACCGGGCACACCGAGCGGGCGCCACGCCGAACCCGTCGAGAGGATCACGGCGCGCGCTCGATAGGCGGTCTCGCCGACGTACACGATCTTGATGCCACCGTTGAGTTCCACCCTGGTGACGTCGTCGGTGATGAACTCCGCGCCGAAGTGCTCGGCCTGCTTGCGCATGTTGTCCATGAGCTCTGGGCCCATAACCCCATCCGGAAAGCCGGGGAAGTTCTCGACCTCGGTCGTGGTCATCAACGCACCACCGGACGCGACACCCTCGATGATCAACGGGCGCAGGTTCGCACGCGCCGCGTAGACGGCCGCGGTGTAGCCGGCCGGGCCGGAACCAACGATGATCAGGTTGCGTACCTCGGACACTTTCCAGCGCTCCTCATGAGGTTCGTATCGACGCCCGGCGGAACCGGACACCAATCGGCGGGTCGCGCGGCGGCCCGTCCACGCGATAGAACCCATTCTAGGGAGCCGGGATTCCCGTGCGGGTGCGCCGTGCCACAGCTCACGGCGACGAGTGGTCGGGGTCTTTCGACAGCCCCCGGCCCAACCATTTTGACGGTACGAGCTCAATCACCGCTAGCGACCCGTGGCGAGGACGTCGGTGCCCCGGCCGGGCCGGCCGCACTCGGCGCCGACCGCCACGACGGTTGCGTTGGACAGCGTGACCACGACCGCGGGTGTGCCGGCGTAGAAGGCGAAATCCGCTTTGAGTGGTATCGCGCTGAACTGATCTTGCACCTGGGCCAGGCAGGCCGGGAGCCCGCCGCTGGCCAGGCGTTGCAAGGCCTTCGGCGCGCCCCGGACCGACCCCGAGTCAGATCCGGGCCCGCCACCGCCGGGTGTGATCGGTGTCGGGACGGCCGTGCTCTGCACGTGCGGTTGTGGAGCCGTGGGTGCGGCCGAGAGCTCGGCGCGGTAGTCGCGTCCACTCGCGGTGACCTGGGTCACGACGCCACCGGCGCTGCTTCGAAATGGCGCCTCAGCGGTGCTGGCCGCGCCGCTTGAGCTCTTGGTGGCGCTGGTGGTGGCATGGAGACCGAGACCGATGCCCGTGCCGACGCCGGCGAGCACGATGAGCACGGCGGCGACCTTGGCCAGGCCGGACCAGCGTGGCCGGCGACGTCGATGGTCAAGGGAGATCACCCGCGTCGGCGGGGCGTCCCGGCCATCACGCGTCCGAGGGTCGGAGTCGGCCGCGTCGGCGCCGGATGCGTCGTGCGCGCTGGCTGCGTCGCCGAGGCTGGCCGGGACGGGCATCCGGGCCGGCAATGCCGCCAGGAACCGATCGAGCAAGGCGTCCGGCATCGCCTCGGTGTTCGTGGTGCGCAGCATGTCCTTGACGACCGGCGTCGTGGCGCGAAGCCGCTCGGCCGCGCTCGCCCATCGCGCGTCCGAATCGATCCGGTTGGCCACCATCGCCGCCGGTCCAGCCGGCAGCACGTCGTCTAGATAATCGGCCAGCAGATCGAGATCGACCGGGGGGACCGTACCGTCGTTCGATGTCACGGTCGGTCTCCCCTCTCGCTCGTGGTCGACGGTTTTGGTCCGCCTTCCGATGAGACTCCAGTCGGCGCGTCTGGGTTCCGCAGATAGCCGAGCATCACAGCCAAGCGTGCCCGACCTCGCGCGCATCGACTCTTCACCGTGCCAATCGGGACGCCGAGCATGTCCGCGACGTCGGCCACTGCAAGCCCCTGCATATCGACCAACACGAGGGCGATCCGCTGGTCGGCTGGCAGGCGGCCGAGCGCGGCGGTGACGTCGAGGGCGGTGTCTGTGTCGATCTCCGGCGCGGCGACGTCCACGTCCGGTAGCTCGGTGGTCGGTCGCGCCTGGGCCCGCCGTACGCGATCGAGGCACGCGTTGACGACGATCCGGTGTAGCCAGGTGGTGACGGCGGAATCGCCCCGGAATCGGTCGGCGGCGCGGAAAGCGGAGATCAGCGCATCCTGTACGGCGTCGGCTGCTTCCTCGCGATCGCCCAACGTACGGAGCGCGACCGCCCACAGCCGATCACGGTGCCGTCGGACGAGCGTGGCGAAGGCGTCCGGATCGCCGGCAACGTGGGCGCGCAACAGCGCCACATCACTCATCGATCCGTCGTCGGCCACCGCCGTATTATGCGGCTAGATCGTCCAGCCGGCTCGCCCGTGCGAGCGTCGCCGACGAGTCCCGCCTACGACCGATCAGGCTCCGTTGACCGTGATCTCGTCGACGGTCACCTGGTATTTTCCGTCGCCGACCGAGGGCAGCTTGGTGATCCACACCAGTACGTAGCGTGTGGTGACCCCGAGGGGCAGCACCTGTGACGGCCCCGCCTTGATCGGACCGGCCACGGTCTTGTACGTCTGGTTGATCTGACCGTCGCCGCTGGACGTGTTGCCAGGATCGGTGTCGCCGACCCGGGCGGACACGGTTGCGCCCGGCGAGTCGAAGTCGACCTTTACGTTGGCGACGTCGACCGGCTTGCCGAGGTCGATGAGCACGCCCATGCCCGGCTTGAGGTTTCCGAACGTCGGGCTCTTATACCAGTTCGTCTGCCAACCGGTGTTGGCATTACCGTCGACTGCCTTGTCGGCATCGGTCAGGTTGTCGCGGGTGCCGTTGGGTGGGTCGACGATGCGCACCTGGCTGGCCGAGACGGCGATCGGGCCGCCGGCGGCGGCGCTCGTGCTCGGGCGCGCGGACGGGCCGGGCGACTCGGTGTGCGACCCGGCGGCGGCCGGGCTCGAACCACCGGTGAGCCGTAGGGTGACAACGAGCGCGGCGGCCGAAATGATCAGCAACGCGGCCACGCCGATGGCGAGCTTGCGGCCGCTGCGCCGGGGTACGTCGGGCTCGGACGGCCGCAGTGGCGTGACGAAGCCGAGCGGGCCGCCGTCACCGAAGAACTCGTCGCCGTTGTCCGTGTCGAGCCGGCCGAGTTCGTTGGCGAGGTCCTCTCCGTTCGGCGGCGTGATCGACGGATTGAGCAGGTCCATCGACAGCTCGCTGAGGTAGGCCGGCAGACCGCCGCGCACCTGCCGCGGGCTGGCGAGATAACCGGCAGCGTCGCGCATGCCGTCCGGGAGGCGATCCCGGCCCAGCTCGGCGTGCGGCCAGTGGCCGGTCAACGCCGTGTAGAGGATGCCGCCGACGGCGCGGACGTCTTGCTCCATGGTGGCCAAGTCGTCGGCTCGTGCGTCGGCTAGCACCACGCGGCCGTCGTCGGCGATCAGGACGGTCCCCGGGTGCACATTGCCGTGCGCCATGTTGGTCGCGTGCGCGGCGGCGACGGCGCTCGCCACGGCGTGTGCGACCGCGGTCGCGCGCCCCGAGTCCAGCGGCCCGTCGGCGACAATCTCACGCAGCGACGCACCGTCGACCCACTCCCGGACCACGTACGCCCGGGCCTCCTCGTCGATCGCGTCGTACACATCGACCAGGTGAGGATGGGTGATCCGGCTCGCGGCGACAGCGGCCGACATCATCTCGGACGCGGCCTGGCCGCCCGGATGCCGCAGGACGACCGCGATCGGCCGGCGCAGGACGACGTCGAGACCGCGCCACACCTGGCGGCCGTGCGAATCGTCGCTGATGTGTTCTTCCAGCCGATAGCGACCGGCTAGGATCTCGCCGGCGACGGAAGTGCCGACGGTCATGACGACGTGCGCTGCGGGCGAGTCCGGTCCGTGGCCGCTCTCGGTCACCCGTCCTCCCCTCCGGTGCACGCCGTCACGGGGCGATGACGCGCCCCGAGCTAGTAAGAGCCTAGGCGTCGAATGCACGTGTCGGCGAGGGAACCCTACCCGGCTTAACTGAACGCTGACGTAGACGACTTCGTCACGATGCCTAACTCGTTGTCCGTTCGTGACAACCGCGCCCTATCCACCCACCACAAATAGTCACCAATCTGGACGAATGCCGCGCTCCTCGGATCCACGTTCACCTTGCGGTACCACGTACTCCCGAAAGCTCTCTAAGCCCTCGCCGCGGCGCCACCGCACAGGCCCTTAAGCGCGACGACTAGCGCCCGAAGCGTGCCCGCACCATGCCCGCAACATCACTGATGTCCCGCGCCTTCAACGCAAGGCCAGCGCCGACATAGGCAACGCCCAAAACGATCGCACCGACGATCAGCGCGGCCACCGCGCCGACCTTGCCGTTGCCCAACTCGTGTTGGATCAGCAGCGACAGCAGCCAAGCCGGGATCGCCGCGATGAGGGCCGCGATCGCGAGTTTCCCGAGCGCGCGCATCGTGTCGCCGATCGCACGCAGGCCGATCCGGCGACGCAGGAGTTGGTAGCCGATGACCGCGGCGATCACGTACGAGATCGCGTTGCCGAGCATGAGGCCGGCGTCGACGAGCGCGAGCGGCAGCGCGAAGTAGAGGATCACGTCGAGGGCGATGCGCACGCCGACGACCGGCATATTGACCAGTGCCGGCGTCTTCGTGTCGGGCATGGCGTAGAACGCGAATAGCTGCATCTGGGTGATCGCGTACGGCACGAGGCCGATCGCCGCGACCGCGATGACCGTGCCGGTCTGCATCGCCTGGGCGTGCGTGTAGTTGCCCCACTGGAACAGCGCGACCGCGAGCGGTCGGCCGAGCACGATGTACGCCGCCGTCACCGGGATCAGGATGACCGCCGACAGTCGCGTACCCATGGTCAGGTTGTGACCCATGTCGGCGAACCGGTTTTCGGCTGCGGCGCGCGCGAGCCTGGGCATGAGCGCGGTAAGGATCGACACCGCGACGATGCCATGGGCCATCATGAAGATCAGGAACGCGTTGTTGAAGATGGCCGGACCGGGCGCGGGGTCGTTCTTCGGCGACCCGCTGGCCGCGCTTTGGGACAGCTTCAGGATGACCGTGAGCCCGATCTGGGTCATGAACACGTACGTCAGCATCCAGGCGCTCGTCCGCCCGATCTGGCGCAGGCCGAGTTGGCCGAAGTCGAAGCGCCACTTCCAGCGGAACTGCACGCGACGCAGCGCCGGGATGAGTCCGCTGGCCTGTACGACGATGCCGAGCGTCGTACCGATGCCCAGCACCAGCACCTGAGGTGTGGTGATGCTCGTCGCGTCCAGGGTCTTCGGCCCCGGCATCACCCAGAAGATCAGCGCAGTGGCGATCACCACGAGGTTGTTGAGGATGGGCGTCCACATCGGCGCCATGAAATGCCCGCGCGTGTTGAGCACGCCCGCGAGCAGCGCGGCGATGCCGTAGAAGAAGATCTCCGGCAGGATCAGGTAGGACAGCGTCGTGATGAGGTGCTTGTCCGCTGGGGCGGAGTGGCCGGCGACGAGCTGGGTGAGCAACGGCGCCGCCACGACCGCGAGCACGGTCGCGCCGGCCAGAAAGATCGTGGCCAGCGAAAGCAGCCGCTGCGTGTAGGCCTCGCCGCGATCGCGGTCCTGCGTACGCGCCTTCATCAGCAGCGGCACGACCACGCTGGACAGCACGCCACCGAGCAGCAACTCGTAGACCATGTTCGGCAGCGTGTTGGACAGGTTGTAGGCGTTGCCGACGGTGGCCGCGCCGATCGCCGCTCCGAGGACGACCGTACGCATCAGGCCAGTGACGCGACTCACCATGCTGCCGGCGGCCATGATGGCGCTGCTGCGGGCGATCGACGGCTGCTCGTCCGGCAGTGGCGCCGGTGCACCTCCGGGCGGTGCGGTCGGTGGCCCGCCGGGTGCGCCCGGTATGACGACCGGGGACGCGACACCGATCGCGCGCGTCGGCCGCGCCGGCCAGCCGGGCTGACCGTTGCCGAACGGCTGGTTCGGGTCGGTGGGTGGATAGACCGGCGGCAGCACCTGCGTCCGGTCCTCGGTATAAAGCTGGTAGGTCAAATCCCCGCCACGCCCATACACCGGAATGACCATCGTGACATCGGCCCGACCGGGCCCATCGTGCGGCACGATCGGCAGCATCATGGTCGCGTCCGGGTCATACCGGTCGCGCTCCCCCCGCCGGTCCGTCGATGCCATGCGCCGACCTTAACCGGTGCAGGCACGGTCGTGGCATGGCACTGAGCAGGCCGTTGCGCTTGTCGACACACTTTCATATCGCGGTACGTCAGCCCGTGGTGGCAGGGCGGCCGGCCCGGTCGCGTCGGCGGTCGCGTCGCGCCGTCACTCGGTACGGACTAATGCGGCGGCACTGGTCCCCGCCGATGCGTAACGCAGCCGCGAGGCGCGTGTCATCCCGACCCCGATACGCTGGCCGACGCCATGTCCGAGACACCACGTGCCCAGCCGGCCGCATCCACCCTGACCACCGCGCAGCGTCGCGCCGTCGCCGAACTGATCCGAGTTTGGCCGGTCGCCGACGAGATCGGTGCGCGCTTCGCCGCCTCCGGGTTCGAGTTGCACCTGGTCGGAGGTTCGGTGCGCGACGCCCTCCTGGGGCAACTCGGCGACGATCTTGACTTCGCCACCGACGCGCGGCCCGAGCAGACGCTCGAGATCCTCGCCGGCTGGGCCGACCGGATCTGGACCACCGGACAGGATTTCGGCACGATCGGGGCGGCCCGGCGGGGACTCCTCCTGGAGATCACCACGTTCCGGGCCGAGTCGTACGACCGGGTCAGCCGCAACCCGATCGTCGCGTACGGCGATAACCTCGCCGACGACCTGCACCGCCGTGACTTCACGATCAATGCAATGGCCGTGTCGGTGCCGGGGCACGAGTTCAGTGATCCGTACGGTGGCCGGGACGACCTGGCCGCGCGGATCATCCGTACGCCCGGCACGGCCGAGTCCAGCTTCGCCGACGACCCGCTGCGCATGCTCCGGGCCGCCCGGTTCGCCGCCCGGTTGCGCTTCGCCGTCGCGGACGACGTACGCGCCGCGATGACCGCGATGTCGGCCGACCTTGGGCGGATCACGCCCGAGCGGATCAAAGACGAATTCGCCAAGCTGATGGTGGCCGACGACCCGGTGACCGGGCTGCGGCTGCTCGTTGACACCGGGCTCGCCGAGGTGTTCCTGCCCGAACTCTCCGGCCTCAAGCTGGAGATCGACGAGCATGCCCAACACAAGGACGTCTACGAGCACACGCTGACGGTGCTCCGCAATGCGATGAATCTGGAGGACGACGGCCCCGATCTCGTACTGCGGCTCGCCGCGCTCCTGCACGACATCGGCAAGCCGGCGACGAAGGCGGTCGGCCCGGACGGCCGCGTGTCGTTCCACCACCACGAGATCGTCGGCGCGCGGATGGCCAAGGCCCGGCTGCGAGCGCTGCGCTTTTCGAAGGACGTCGTGTCCGAGGTGGGTGTGCTTGTCGCGCTGCACCTGCGCTTCTACGGGTACGGACAGGGCGAGTGGACCGACTCGGCGGTGCGGCGCTACGTCACCGACGCCGGTGACCTCCTACCCCGGCTGCACAAACTGACGCGCTCCGACTGCACGACGCGCAACCGGCGCAAGGCAGAGAAGTTGGCGCTCGACTACAGCGCGCTCGAAGAGCGGATCGAGCGGATCGCCGCCGAGGAGGACCTCGCCCGCGTACGCCCGGACCTCGACGGCAACGCCATCATGCAGCTATTGGGGCTCAAGCCGGGCCCGTTGGTCGGCGAAGCGTGGCAGTTCCTCAAGGAGCTGCGGCTCGACCGAGGTCCGTTGTCCCG
>Ga0193726_1002903_pt1 | contig 11232 bp, 10 predicted proteins | sample H2c1metaG_FD_144928 | JGI IMG/M metagenome (GOLD analysis project Ga0193726, IMG submission 144928) | Soil microbial communities from a riparian zone of the East river system, Colorado, United States - H2c1 | ecosystem: Environmental > Terrestrial > Soil > Riparian zone | place: USA: East River... | reverse complement strand
ATTCCCGGTAATGTCCCGGTGTGGCCATTTGTCATGCCTGCGAGAGCTCCGGTAGGTGCATATGCGGCAAAAGTGTTGGTATAGCCGACATAGTTATTGGCGGAATCGCTCACTTGAGTTGTTCGCCCAGCACCACCGACAGTATAAGTGACGAGATCGCCGCTCGGATACTTAAGTGTTAGAAGCGAGCCGTCCAAATCATACGTATAGTTTACATTGAGAGTTTTTGCCACCGATCCCTTGTTTTTGCGCGACTCGATGAGCGGACGCCCCATCTTATCGAAACTCCAACTAGAGCTGCTCGCCATGGCGCACATCGCTGATCTGCGGCCTATCAAATAAGTGGGAGAACTGATGACAGGCGGGGTCTGTCCACAACCGGTCAAAGGCCCGCCATCGTAGGCGAACTGGACGGTTGAAGTAATGAGGCCCGTGTAGGCCTTTTTGGTGAGGCGATTCAATGCATCATAGGAATAGTTGGTCGTGACCTTCAGAGTGCCCGTCTGGCCCGGCTTGGGAGCGACCCTGGTCGACACATTGCTATTGGCGTCATACGCATAAGTAGTTGTCCCCGACTCCGGGTTGGTCCCGCTAGTCAGGCGAGAAAGAGAATCATAAACAAATGACCGTGGCCGCCAGTCACTGGACGAGGTACTACCACCTCTCTGGGCGACAGTAAGGAGATCATTCAGCACGTCATAGGTGTAGTCCGTCTGGTAATTCAGAGTGCCGGGCGCTTCCCATGCGCTAGTCAGGCGGCCCAGACCATCGGAGCACGATCTCCGCTGGTTGCCCGCCGCATCCGTCACAGTAGTGCAATCGCTGACGCGGCCAAGAGAATCCGTTTGGCTTAGATCGTAGGCGGTTGAAACCGCTGAGCCATCTTGCTCAAGTACCGTATTGGTTCTGCCTAAGGAATCGTAGGTATCGGTGATGATTCCGTAGGTAGTTTCACCCGTGCAGGAGGTAGTGTTCACGTCAGGATCGCAGCGCGTGGGATTCCATGATTGATATACCCTACCTGAGCCATCGTAAGCAGTACGTGTGTAGGTTATGCCACCGGGGTCGGTAAGGAGCTCAGTTTTACGAGTGTTTCCCATCCCGTCAAAGATTAGGGTGCTCTGCAAGTTCGGTGAAGGGGAAGCCAGATTTATAGTGGTGATGCTGATCGGGGCCGTATCGTTGTAACCATAAGTTGTCTGGCCAAGGTCGGGAAAGTCAATTTCGGTGAGCCTGTCGAGTAAGTCGTTGAATTTATAGGTGGTTTGCTGCAAGTTCTGGTCGAAAGACTCAGTCAGTTGACCATTGTTGTATCCATAAGCGTATGTCGTTATGTGGTTGACGCCGTTCGTTGGTGGCGCGGTAACTGTCGTGATGTAAGCATTGGTGACTGTCGCATGTGGCGGACTACCGGCTGTGTTGCTAAACCCACTGGAATCTGTGTCCACAAAGCTGTCGGAGTACGAATACGAAGTAGTGTTGAACTTCGGATCAATCACGGACACGACTCGCCCGGTTTCGTCGTACGAGTAAGTCGTCACCGGAGAACCTCCGGTATTGAGCCACTGGGTTTTCTGAGTGAGATTTCCCCTCGGAGATGTGGAGCCTGCCGGATAATTAATTGCATCGTGCCCCGTAAGACTGCTGCCGCCTGCACCGGTCACTGACGGAGTCCCTGCCGCACCACAAGGAGTCGTGGTCGCGCCGTTATCATAGAAGTAATCGGTTTCCGCGTAGCGGGTGCCGCTGCCGTTGTAAACGATTGTCTTGCAAGGTTCGTCGAATATGGTTGAATTTAGTGGCGTAGGGCCAAAAGACTGATAGGTATTGACCGTCTTTCTGCTTGGGGTACTTTGCCCAAAATCAATTTCATCCTCTTCGATCAACTGACCGCCACCGAAAAGGCCACCATCACCACCACCGCCGCCATACGTATACGTTTTCTGGGACGTTAGGGAACCGAAGGTGTCTTGCTCGCTCTGAAGTTGCATAACGTTAAGCCAAACTTTATTCACTGTCTCCAGCGTTGCGCCCAAAGTCCCACCGATGTCCTGGTAAGTGATGGTCTGTTCCACTGGAATCTGCGTATCCACCGTGTAACTTGCTCCGATATATCTTGGTATTGGTTCTCCACTGTTGGCTGTCGGGATGTACGAATAGGTGGTTACGAACGTAGTTCCACGAATTAGGTCCTGAGTCGTAAGTGTCGTTTGTTTGGTGTTCCAGAGGTAACTACCGGCTGTCCCCGTACTCCCCCAGGAGGTTGAATATTTATAGGTTTGTGTAAGCGCCGGAGTCACACCATCAAAGCTGATCGTACGACTTTTTAGAGCGGGCTTACCCCACCGCCAGAAGCATTGGCCGACCTGCCCATTTATATTCGGAAAAACTCCACCTGCCGATTGCGAGTTTCCGGTCCAGCTATATTTAATCCAACCCCCTGATGGGTATGTGATTTGACTGATCAGGCCATACGGATTGCTGTTATTGGGATCATCCGTGCCATATTTGAAACTATATGATTTCCCGTTCGGAAGCTGAATAGATTTAACAACTGATCGGGTTCCATTCGTTGACTCGGTAAAAGAACAATCGTTGGCACTGCCATTGAAAACAAGCGTCGCGTCGATTGTGAAGCTGTAAGAAGGCGATTCCCATGTAAGTTGGTAGGGTGCGCCTAAGCCGGAGACGGTTAGAGTATTGCCGGTCGAACCAAAACCCGAGGACGAAAGAACTGTACGCCCGAGAGTGTCAGTCTCCGTGAAAGCGCCCGTTGTGCCCGATGGTTGAATGCTGATTTGATTTCCATTCCGGTCCTCAATCAGGCTCGCAAGCCCTGCCCCAGCTGCTTGCAACTTGTAAACCGTGCCGTCGGCATCGGCCACTGCAAGACTATAATCGCCGAGAATTCCGGGATTGGTTGTGGAAATAGTGGCGTTGACGGCAAAATCGCCACCGACGAACCGATTGTTAGAGGCGGCGCAAGCCGGGTTCGTGCTCAACAGAAAAAAAAGTCCCAAGCCATGGCGGGCCCCAGAGGCGTCGCCGAACTTATAGTTTGTATCGTAACTGCATGTCACGTTAGTGCCGCCAGGCATGTAAGACCCGTTATCTGTGCTTAGGGAAGGAACTGTATATGACCAACCACCGGAGCTCATCAGCGGCATCGTAAAAGGCTTCCATGCAGGCGGGAAAAAGACGCCGTTGGAATCATACGCAAAGCTAAATGGCAGAGTTAGCCCTCGCCCCTTCGGTATCTGGACCGCGACGCGAAGGCTTACTGAACCACTGGATGGATCCACCGTCTCGGAAAGAGCCTGAATGTAATCGTGACCGACGCCTGGGATGGGGACAGTCGTCGTACCCGTACCGGGAGTTTGGGCAAACGCGAGTACGGAAGCGGCAAAGGTGAACGCAGCACAAATCCCGAAGCGAGCCATCGGTTTCTCCAAAGTGACCTTAAAGTTGTTTCTTCGAAAAACTGTGCGTGACTGTAGGTGGCATTCCTTACTTAGTCAAGGGAAAGATTTGCACAACGCGGACTTGTTACGAAGTCCGGAATTCACGAACACGATAACTGCAACGACGAACAGTCCCAGCCAAAGGTAAGACGCTCTGATTAAAAGACTGCAAAGCAATCACTCTCACTGAACTTGTGCGCCGGGTATGCGTCTGGATAGAGTCGATTTCGAATGCCGACATCGACATTTATGCAAAGACTCCGCAGTTACCGTAAAATGACTCTTGAAGGACCAGCTATTGAAAGACAGACGTTCAACGGGTTATCTCACATGCGAATCGTGGTTTGCACTTTTAGCTAGCCGGCATCTTTCCGAGGGCGGTTGGCAGTTCTGTTTTTCTTCACATCCTTTATTTCACCTGGGATGAGGGTAAGGAGAAATTTCGCCAAACGAGCGAGCGGAAGAAATAATGATCGAGGGCCTTACGACGTACTTTCCTTTGGGTGGACTTCGCGCCGTCGTCGCTTTGATCGAACACAAACTCCTTAACAACTTCCCAGACGTGCCGGTACATGTCCCTGGGATTGCTCATCCCGTGTGGATTCGCGTCCATACGTCGGACTATTCATGTTTGTGCTCCATCCCCGGCATGTCCATGTTCATGGGCTTATTTCCTTCCCGCTTTCTTCGAAGCTCCATGACTTGGTCCTATTTGTCTTGAGGCAGCACGCGAACGAACGTCATCATTCCCGCCATGAATCCGCTCCAGCCGGCGCGTAGGCCAAAGGTTTCGGGCTTGTCTACCATCTGATCCATCGCCATCATGGGTCCCTCCATGAAGGCATCCTGGGGAAACCCTGGTACGGAATTAGCATCCTTGCTCACTGTGGGCTCACCATGTCGATCACCTCACGCGCGCCGAAACTGTGGTAAGAAAACGAAGCGTGCTTTCGAAAATGTATTCGAGGCGATGGTCGGTGTCCTGGAGCGCAGCTTGCCTGATGACGAACGACGACGGCGTTCTAAGGCACAGGCGATTGCAGCCCTGTGCGTCGGAGGAATGGTTGTGGCTCGGGCCATGGCGAATCGTGCTGCCGCGGATGAGTTGCGTGATGCCTGCATGTCTGTCGCGCTCGATCTCGGAGGTTCGCAAGATCGTAGCGCTTCAAGATCCCAGGCGGGCCCGCCTGACTCTACAACCAAACGCGCTTTGCGCGAAGTCACAAGAGCCAGTGCCGCTAGGGAATGAATCCGACTGATTGAACCGATTCGGCAATGCAGGTCCTTTGGCAACGGTAGGTACAGGCTGCCCCAAATGCAAAGTCATATCGTTACCGTGGTTCAGGACTTGATTTAACGGGCTGGTAGAGGATGTGCCACATTGCGCAGGCTTTGAGCGGAGAGGCTGAATCATCCAGGCGTTCAGGATCGAGAAGATCCCCGTCGTTGCACCGATGCCGAGCGCCAGCGTGAGGATGGCAATGACGGCAAAGCCACGATTGCGCAAGAGCTGACGAAGTACATAACGAACATCCGCTTAGTAGGCTCTCCAGCGTCAGCACGGCATCTTCAGCCACGATTCGCTCCTTCATGACTGCAGGGTTTCGACATCGTGGCAGGCATCTCGGTGGGTCGGCTCAGGAGTCATGCCTGCAGCGATGTTTTCCGCTATGCGGATCTCGAGATGAGAGCTTAACTCATCTTCTATCTCCCGTTCCAACTTCGTCCACGAGAATAGGCTTGATAAACGGCGGAACATAGACGTAACGTGTCTCTCCAATTTCATTGACTGCGTAGCGCCAGGGCCAATCGAATCCCTGAAAGACGTTTTTTCCTGTGGCTACCAGGGCCATCCGAATGCCCAATTCTCGAACGCGGTTTTGAGCTTCGGCGTAAGAGCGCCATTGAATACCTCAGACCTAGCGCAACCCCTTGGCACGCACGCCTTTCACTAGTTGTGCAGAACTCTTTTTGGCCTCCTGATGGTTGCGAAAAGATGCTCGGCAATACATTCGGCGGAGTCTCACTTGAGAGTGCCTCTGGGAGATTGCCGGAATATCGGCCTATTCGGTTCTCAATGCCTGCATCGGATCGAGGCGCGATGCACGCCACGCCGGAACGATACATGCGAACGCGGCCACCACGAGGAGCGTTGCGGCAACGGAGGCAAAAACCGCCGAATCGAGCGGTTTAATCTCATAGAGCAGGTCTCGCATCAGCCGACCCACTGCCAGGCTTCCTGCGAGCCCGACAACAAGACCTAATACCGCGGGCCACATTCCATCCAACAACATCTTCCGCATCACGTGTTCGCGTTTTGCGCCCAGCGCGATGCGGATGCCGATTTCGGTCGTCCGCTGGGCTGCGATGTACGACATCACGCCGAACAGGCCCACCGCGGCAAGGACCAGCGACAGCGCAGCAAAAGCGACGAGCAGCGTCGTGTTGAAGCTCTGGTCCTGGGTCGATTTGCCGAGCAACTGGTTCATGGTGAGCACGTCGGAGACGGGAAGGTCGGGGTCCATCTCCGAGACGATGCGCTCTACCGGAAGAGCGAACTGCCCCAGGTAGTGGCTGGAGCGAATCACAAGCGTGCCGACGTTCTCGATGCCGGCATCGAGCGGATAGTATTGCACCGGCCTCGGCGTTTCACCGATTGCGTAGCGGGTGTCGCCAACAATCCCCACAATGACTGCAGTTTGCCCGCGTACGCGGAGGTGCTTGTCCAGCGGATCTTCGCCGGGAAAGTACTGGTTGGCGAACGATTGGCTGATGATGGTTTCGTTGGCAGCATCCAATCGCTTCCCGCCGTTAAATGTGCGTCCGCGCAAAATCGGAATGCCCATCGTGCCGAAGTACTTCGGATCGGCCCAGCGACTTAAGGCAAATAGGCCACTGCCTTGCGGCGAGGGTGGATGCTCCACGATGCTGAAGATCCACGCCATCCCATCGCCCTGCCCAGGGACAGCCGTCACAAAGCCCGCCGCGTCTACTCCGGGCAGAGCACGCACGCGCTCGAGCAAGGTGTCATAGAAGTTGGCTCGCTGGACGGGCGTCACGTAACGGGCATCAGGGAGGCCCAGGTGCATGGTGATCACGTCTTGCGTGAGGCAGCCCATGTCAGCGGAGCGCAGCCGTTCATAGCTCTTGAGCAGCAGGCCGGCTCCAATCAGCAAGATCACAGTCAGTCCGACTTCGAGCGTAAGCAGCACCTTGCGCAACGTGGCCCGCACACTGCCCCCGCTCACCGAGCGCGATGCCTCATGCAGCGCGCCGAGAATACGCTTGTGGCTGGTGCTGAACGCAGCGATGAGTCCTGAAAAAAGCGCACACAGCACGATAACGCCGACCGTAAATGCCGCCACCACGCCGTCGATGTGGATAGATTCGACTCGGGTCATGTCGTGGCGAGTCTGCATCAGCCAATGAAGCGCGGCCCAGGCGAGCAAGAGTCCCAGCGCGCCGCCGGCGGCCGAAAGCATCAGGCACTCTATCAGCCGCTCGCGGATTAGGCGTAGCCAGCTTCCGCCCAGTGCGGTGCGGATCGCCAGCTCTTTGCGCCGCGCCGCCGCGCGCGCCACTAGCAGATTGGCTACATTGAGGCAGGCGATCAGCAGCAGGCAGCAGGTCGCCTCCAGCAGCACATAGAGCGGCTTCTTGATTTCCCCTACCATATGCTCCAGCAGCGGACGGCTCCTGGCGCTTCGAAATACGAAAGGATTGTTGAGGTGCGTATCGTGGATGCGCTGGGAGATGATGCTCAGATCAGCCACGCCTTGCGCCGCACCGACTCCGGGCTTCAGCCGCCCAACCACGCGAAACATGTGATCGCTAAACGAGGTCATCGTGTCTTCCGGCTTGTCGTAGTAAACCGGTGTCCATAGCTGCGTGGAGGGATCAGGAAAATCGAACCAGGCGGGCATAACGCCGATCACGGTGAACGGCTTGGCGTCCAGCTCGATTGTCTGGTTCAGGATGTCAGGGTTCCCGCCGAAACGACGCTTCCACAGGCCCCAGCTGAGTAACACCGTGCCGTTGGCTGCAGGGCTGTCATCGGCCTGCGAAAAATCGCGGCCCAGCGCGGGCTGCACGCCCAGCGTGCGGAGCAGGTCCCATGAAAACAACGCACTCTTCAGCTTCTCCGGCAATTGCCCGCTCGAACCGGAAAGCCCGACCCGGATGCCCTGCGCGAGCGCGAGACTGCTGTAGCCGCGGTTCTGCTTCTTCCACTCGTCGTACATGCCGCCGGAGACCACGTTGGAACCGGCCGTGTCGTCTTCATGAAGGCCCGCCTCATAGAGCATCACGAGGCGATCCGGATCCTGGAACGGCAAGGGTTTGAGCAAAACCCCACGCACCACCGTGAACAGCGCGACATTAGCGCCAATGCCCAGCGCCATCACCAGCATGGAAATGACGGTAAAACCGGGGGTGCGACGAAGCGTGCACAGACTAAAGCGCAGATCGCGTGCGAGGGATTCAAACCAGCTCCAGGTCCAAACGGCGCGAGTCTGTTCACGAATAAGAGCAGGATTGCCAAAGGCGCGCAAGGCTGCGTAGCGAACCTCTTCTCCTGGAATGCCCCCTTCCCGTTGCTCCTCTTCTTCCAATTCCAGGTCGGAACGCAGCTCCCGCTCCAGGTCCGCATCTCTTTTCTCGATCGGCCACCATTTCATCTCAACTCTCCTCAGCGGCGGGCCACATAACGCGAGCCACAGCTTCGGCCATCTGCTTCCACTGCGATTCTTCGACCAGGAGTTGCTTTCTGCCCTTATCCGTCAATCGGTAATATTTGAATTCCCGGTTTCGGTCCGGCGCGGTCTCCCATTTGGAGAGAACCCACCCTCTTTCCTCCAGGCGATGCAGCGCGGGATAGAGCGAACCGTGTTGCACCTGCAGGAATTCATTCGTGGTCCTCTGAATGTGCTTCCCGATCTGGTGACCGTGAGCAGGTCCATAGAGGAGGGTCTTCAAGATGATCATGTCAAGCGTTCCCTGCAGGAGCCCGCCCCTTTGCTTTGCTTGCTTCGCCATAGAAGAGATTCTACCCTCAGCCTGGAGCCGATGGTAGACACTCGACTATCGAATGTCAAGGGACGAAGCAGAATGTGGATTCTCGAAATGACGACTTCTGGCCAATCACCTTTACAGCCTGCACCTCGGGCGTCCAGAGAGAGTTTAGTGGTATTCCAGACAAGATCGACAGGGGACCGCTCAGGAGAGTTTCAGGACAGAGAAACCAGTCGCTATTGCCGCCCTGGATAGTCGTTGATCTGCGCTTACAAGGTCCCTCTTTGCCGGACGCTGTTGACACCAGGTCAGAGCCGCAGCTAGTTGCAAGCTGTCAGCAGCTCGCAAGTCATGAGCGTCCAGAAGACGCGTCGCCAATTCGCGCACGTGATCGCCTGGAGAATCTCCCTCCAGCCGCGGTTTAGCAGGTCGAGCTGAGACAGCGCCTTTTGTTCCTCTGCATCGGTCAGCTGGTCGAGGCGATGGAGTCGAGCAATTACACTGTGGACTTCCACTAAACTTCCCCACCACACGACCGGCAGGAACTTCCGCAGTTGAAAGGCGTTCGTCTTTGGCCATCGCTAGATCTGCCATTTCCCAAAGAGCATCGAGGTGTGTTATGTCGTGGACAGTCAGAAAATCAAAATCGCGCGGAATCTCGCCGGCAAGCAAAGCTGCATTCTTTCGAAATGAAGAAAACGCTGCTCTGAGACGTTCCCTATCCTTACGATGAGTGTGACGTGTGGTCGTTCGACCGAGCGACTCACTCCATAGTCTCGTCTTCTCAAAGTCGAACATTCAGTCTCCTCGGGGCTGAGCTGGCCTCTCCATGTTATTGGGTGCGATGGTGGAGGGCTAGAAATGGAAAGTATCCACCGGCCATTTCATTTACTTGCCTCTGGTAGAGCATACTCAGAACACGCGATCTGATTTCCTGCGTACTTGACCTCAATGACACTATTGGTCAGATCCCGTGCGTCGATATGGTCTAGGACTGCTCTGAAAAGTTCCCGCTGCAGAGCGGGCGTGACATTGGGAACAATAATAATTACTCCAGCATGCAATGGTTCTTTTCCGTGAAGAGCGAGAAAATCGGTCCGATTGTTGGTTACAAACGTATAGTCCTGCTCACGGATGAGGGCCATGAGTTGCCAGTCTTTGGAACCTCCGAGACTGAGACCGCTACGTGACCTGCGCCGTGCGCTAATTCGACGAGAGATGTGTGTAAACACTCATCGATCAAGAGTTTCACTGTCGCTCCGCAAGCGCACGGCCATGCCGGGTTGCAAGAATTGGTTTCCTTTTTGCCCAGGGGCGAGATATCGGCCGGCCGCGGCGAGGAAAGGCTTGGACATAAAGCGGAGCGAGCTCGACTTTCTGTTTGTCCAGAGCCGGATACCCTTCCAGGATCTCCTCTGGAGTTGCTCCTTGGCTCAACATATCTGCGATCAGTTCGACTGGAATGCGTGTCCCGCGATAGACAGGCGAACCGCGCATAATCTCAGGGTCGGAAACAATCATGTTCTTTGCTCGCTGAAGTCTCTTCAAATCCTGGTCGAGTTCCAGCCGTACCGACTTCACCTGGATTATTAGGGCTGAACCTTCCGTTAGACAGACGATGTCAATTTCGGGAGATGACTCAATCTTTTTCGCGATGGAGCGACGCGCGGCAATCGGCAACAGCCGGACTCCGTTTGCTTCGAGGCGTAAATATAGCAATTGCTCCCTGGTGAGCATTCGTTGGATGGAACGCCCAGTGCGGAGCAATCGCGGCCGAATGAGGCGACGTTCGATGAGCTTATGAACTGCGCGAAGCGTCAGATTCGCAACCGCCGATGCCTGTGCCGGAGTGTATTCCATGGTTTCCATATATTTATTCTACCCCCAAGGGGATAGAATTAGCAAGTTTCGCGACGGTGAAACATCCAAGGACTGTGCGAGCGTGATCGTACATATTCCGTAGCCCAATCAAGTGTATCGTCTCCGGTTCTCGGCTTGGCATAACGGGCGAACCTGGGATCGTTAGTCGCGTACATCGCCTTTGCGATTACGTCCGACCCTGTGATTGACGCTGTCGCTGCTTGCGGTTGGGAGGTTTCTACAAAGAAGCGGATACGGCCTTGCTCGTCTAGGACAAATTGCACTTCAAATTGCCACGGTCGCTGCTTGAAGTAGCCAACAATCAATAGCCTGAAGATTCTATTTCTTAGGTCCGGTGGCCGATGCTCGTTGTTCGGGAACTCAGTGATTCTTCTATCCCGCCTTGCCTTGCTGACTGCCAATTGCAGGTTGTGGCTAAACTTCCGAATATACAGGCCACAATCGCCAAATCTTCGATTTTCCAATGTATCTACGATCTTAGAGATTTCATCCACCATTTTGAATTTGCATCGTTTGTACCGGCAAATCCAATCAGCGAGTACGCGAAGGTTCGGTCCTCGTTCTCGATAGGGAAGATTTTTTTGGCGTGATCCGATTCAAATTCGCTCGGCTTCGAGTCGTCGTCTGACCGACATCTCCCGTCAGCTGCTATGACAAACCCTGCGGGTACATATACCGAAGCAATTGCCGTCATGGCCGAGCATGGCCGATACTTTACACAACCACCAGGATGGTCGCCACGTCTCCGTTAGCGGACTCCCATACCATCCTCTTTGTTGAGATTGTGGCACGTTTCATTCGATTCTTCCTTTCTCGGTCCTATACTTGGGCTGAGATTCGGCCAGTACTCGCGTTTGCGGATTTGTGGACCGGTGGCGCG
>Ga0193726_1002902_pt1 | contig 11236 bp, 10 predicted proteins | sample H2c1metaG_FD_144928 | JGI IMG/M metagenome (GOLD analysis project Ga0193726, IMG submission 144928) | Soil microbial communities from a riparian zone of the East river system, Colorado, United States - H2c1 | ecosystem: Environmental > Terrestrial > Soil > Riparian zone | place: USA: East River... | reverse complement strand
GTAGGCAAGGTTCGCGGCCGGGTAGTTGCGTCGCGGGCCGAAATAACACGCTGGCTGAGCTCTCACCCTGAGCAGGAATGTACTGAAACTGAAACCACTCCTCCATCCCAGGTGATGGAAAGCCCGAGGGAAAAAGTAGCATGGGGTTGGACGGCGGCGGTGGTCGCCGCATTGGTCTTGGCGGTTGTCCTTGTTTCTTTGTCGCGCAATCTTCTTAGACCGAAAACGCCTGCCAAGGTTTCTTTTACAGAAAACGGATTCGACGTACTTGACGTGTCGGGCAATAAGTTGTGGGCACATGCCTTCCCCAAGCGATTTGACCCAACTATCGTCGATTTCACGATGCCGCTTCAAGGCCTTGCACGAATTGATGATTTCAGAAGCGATGGTCAACGCGAGGTGCTTGTAGTCGCGCCACTTCGATACGGTCCCAACCCCGATGATTCCTTCGAGGTGGACGTAGAATTGTTTTCCAATGAAGGAAAGCTCTTGTGGTCGTATGTTCCCAGCGAAAAATTTCAGTTTGGAGACCATGAGCTCACTGGCCCATGGTGTATTCGCGACGTTTTCATCTCACCGGAGGGTTTCAAGAAGACGATCTGGATCACGGCTGAACATTTCACGTGGGGCAACTCCTTTGTCGCTCAACTTGATGCTACGACCGGACGTGAGACGGTTCGGTTTGTAAACACTGGCGTAATTTATAAGTTGAATGAATTGAAGACAGCGCGCGGAAGTTTCCTGGTCGCCGGGGGATTTAATAACGAATACGATTCGGGAAGTCTAGCTCTAATCGACGAGACGCGCCCTTTTGCCGCATCACCGCAGACGAAGGGTACTCGGCATGAATGCAAGAGTTGCGCAGATGGATTGCCGGATTATTATTTCGTGTTCCCCAGGAGTGAAATCAATCAATTTGAAAAAGTTTACGAGGACGCCGTACATCAGATTCGCATAAACGGTAACGAGATGGAACTCGCAAAATTTGAAACGAGAGTAATCAGTTCGATCAGCACAATTTATCTTTTACGCACCGCCCCCGCTATTGGGCCGCTTTCCATGCGATACGATTCCGGTTACGACATGTTGCATCGTGAGTTCAGTGCGGAAAAGAAATTGAATCATTCCCTCGAGAACTGCCCAGAACGGCTTCATCCCAAGTCCGTTCGAATGTGGACTCCGACCGCCGGTTGGGTGGATCTCCCGATCAAGGCCGCTAAAGCAAGCGACTAGTTGAGATTTCCAAGAACATTCGGTTCTCTGCCAATGGGTCACACAGTTGATTGTCTCGATGATCGCTGTGTCAGAGCAGTGTCATAACTCATCTGTCTAAGTTCTTGGAGCGAGCTTTGGGGACAACTGAGAAGGTCTAGAGGGCGTTGTCAGCTCGTAATCGACACCAGAGAGAGTACTTAGATTTCTTGCTGCCCTGACTACGAAATAGAAGGTCGGGAGTACGAATCTCTAAAGGTGCACCATTCTTCATTTTTTGCACGCGCAAAGATTAAGTCGAACGGCTTCTTGTAGGAAGGAAAGACACTTACAGCGTCCACAGTGCAGTTCGAAAGTACCATTTTCAATAATTTCGCTTTTTCCGTCGGACACTGATTAACGTAAAGAAAATGGGCCTTATTCGCGAGTTCTAAAATCCTGACGGCGTCTACGATTCTCTCCGGTTTCGCGTTGTCCAGTCCCTGCATCGCAAACAAAACCTGTTGTTCTTCAGCAACCCATTCCGCAGATTTGCGCGCCCAAAATTCTTCACTGATTTTTCCGTCCAGCTTGTCCATGTAAGCCTGTTCGAACCGATGACGCCCTGCACTCAATCTCTGTTGCAATCGTTCGCCCTGCTGCTTCCTGATCGCATCGTCGTGGCTTTTATCAGTGAGCAAGGACTTTTCTAACTGCGAAAGAACGCTGTCAGGAATGTGAATGTCTTTGAGGACTTTCCCAAGTCGATCTCCGAGTTCTTCCTCGCGGAACCAAGGCAATTCGCACTTGCCTCGAAATCCCGTACAGCGATAGTAGGTGTATCGGTTCTTTTTGATTTCCGCCGTGACCGTGCAGTTGTCGTAGGCGCAATGGAGTAGACCCGAAAATGCGAAGTTATGTTTCCTGTATTTGGGTTTGTTGTGGCTCCGGAAAACTTCTTGCACTTGCTCGAATAGCGCGGCGCTGATCAGCGGCGTATGTGTTCCGCTGTAAAGCTTGTCTTCCCAAATGAACTGGCCTTTGTAAAACGGATTCTTGAGCAGGCGTTCGAGATAGCCCTTTGCGAGACTCACACCTTGTTCCGACCTGAGAGTCTTTCGCAAACTCGTAAACGAATATTGCCCTGAACCATAAAGCTCGAACATGCGCTGCGCGATAAACGTCTTGTTCGGGTCTGCCTCGATGGTGCGTTCAAGCTTGTTGTTTCGGTAGCCCAAAGGTGGACGGCTCGGATAGATGCCCTGCTCGGCCTTCTCGCGCATTCCTTTGCGGACTTCTTCGCGTAAGTTCTCGATGTAGTTTCGCGCGATGACTACCTGAATGCCGTGCACCAACTTCGCTTGCGATTTCGAGTCCTTGCTGATGACCTGGCCTTCTTTTGGTAAATGGATTTCAATATCCAAATCTTCCAACGTCACGCAGTCGCGGAAGTTGCGGTACAACCTGTCAGTCTTTTCGACGATGGCCGTTCGGCACGAAGGATTCTCGCGGAGGAATCGCACCATCTCGCCAAACTGTTTCCGGCCCGCTATCTTGGCCGTCTCCACATCCAGAAACTCGCGCACGATCTCAAACTCGTGTGTCCGTGCGTACTCCCGCAAAAGTTTCAACTGCGCGGGAATGGAATATCCTTCGCGTTCCTGGTCTTTGCTGGAAACTCTGGCATAGATGACGGCGTGTTTCATTTTTATTTACCTCGTTGGGCGTGATTCGCCCACCATGCGCTCAGTACGTTTTTCTGTCAACGGAGATTTCGCATTCTTGAGAAGATTTTTTTGCGGACGAATGTCTGTTCGCGATTTCGGAATCCCATTCGTAAAGCAAAAGAAACATCTGATGGAGCGAATGCAGGCTCGCCACATCCAAAACCGCAATGTCTGTTGCTGTGCTCGGCGATTCGGCGGGCGGCGTCTCTTGTGTTCCCGTCGAATTGTCCGGGCCGACCGATAACTGCTGAAGGACGTCTGTGGAAACATCGTGCAAAACGCGACGCAAGGCAAGTCGTCGGGGTGACGCTGCATTCTTGCGCCTACCGAGTTGGGAGTGGCGGCGTTGCATAGGATTACTCGGACTATGAGAGGGAGATTGCTCCTTTGTTTGCTTCGTTGGTTTCCTGTGGGTGCGTGCTTAACCAGTTCTGAAATTCCTTGTCTTTGCGGCACAGAAGTTTCAGCGCTTCGGAGACGACATACGATGGAGTGGCGTTCAGGAATTCTGCGTACTGGTCGAGATTGCGTCTGACTTCTTCCTCCAAGCGAACTTGAACGTTTGTAGTCTTCGGTTGTTTCGAGGGTGGTTTCACGAGTGAAATTGGGTGTTTTCCTTTCTGTTGACAGGATGTAGTGCTGCGTGGGTTGGGAAGTTGCATGTGTGCGTGTATGTAGTGGAAAAAACGGCTCACGCAGAATGCGCGAGAGGGCGGGAACGACGTTTTTGGGCGGCTGAAAGCCGAAAAAGTGGGGTCGCCTCCCGCCCTACAGACGTTTTGGCCGCGTGCATGTCTCACGTTTCTCCTTTCCGCATCTGCCGTTGTGTAAAGAGCTTGGATTCGGGCTTCGGTGACGTTCGGGCGGAAAGCTGCTGTAGTTGCCAGTCGTCACCCCAGCGCTTCTTAAAGTTCCCGAAAACGCTTTCGTTTCCTGGCACTGTGACGGCTTGAAAACGGATTCTTTCGGTAGCTGGAAGAAGTGGTGTTTCGTGTCTTGCGAGGTCGCTGGGCAATTGGTTACGGAACCATAAGCGGTAAAGAGTTTCAAAGATCGGCCCGGTAAAACGCCTCTTCGCTTCATTTCTGAAGATCAGGTCGGCGTCGGTGACTAACCCGTATTGTTTGCGATTCCATTTGGTTCGCACGTCAAAATAGCGGAGCAAATCCCGGAGTCCCTCTCCTTTGATTAGGAGTGAAAACAGTTCTCTGGCCTCGCCTTGAAGTCTTGTTGAGGTTGAAATGTAAATGAACTGGAACGAAGGAAGGTGCTGGAAAAGGGGCCGGTAACGTCGCAAGTGAGCGACGTACGGTTCGAGATTCCAATGGCCAGAATCCACATAGGTAAAGGTCACCACAGGGGATAACTCAGGAGAAAGGCAAGCGAGAAACACAGGGAAACCATCCGAGAAAGTGATGTGCTTTCGGCTCGCATCCTCTGAAGTAAGCACCGCAGAGTCAAGCCTTAGAGTCTCAGTGAAATACTGACGCTTCCTCTGCGCCGTCTCGAAATAGTCATTTTCGGGATGGGCGAGGATGAAATCCAAAGCCAAAAGCTGCGTCTTGATATGGTCGAGTTCGTGCTCGCGGCGATGACGCAGATAGTCCTTGCCGATGGCGGCGAAGAGTCGGCGCAAGTGAATGTGATAGACGAGGCTCTTCCGCGTGTATCTCTGCGCAGACACGTGACCCAACGCGAGAAGCTTCTCCACGAAGCTTGCGCTTCGCTTGCCACTCTTGGCTTCTGCGAATTCTAGGAACTGCCGAACCGTGAAGTAACCGGAATGGGTGGCCGCAATATACAGGAATCGAGCTTCGGTTTCGGTGTACCCGAATGTGCGCAGATTGGCGAGATGGGTTCCCGATATGTTCATAGGTCACAGCCTGAAGATCGTGGTGATTAGGTGATGGTCGTCCCGAACGCGGCGGAAATGTGCCGCATCTTCGGGACGCGTATAGATTTGGAATCCCGCGCGCGCCTTCTCTGAAAATGCGCGCGAGTGGTAATGCTCGGTGGCAAGTTCAAGGTCGCGCGTCTGAATTTCATTGTCGTTCTCGTTTAAGTACTCGATGCGGAGATCCGGGATGGGAATTTTCCCATCTACGACTTTGAGGTCATAATCTCGTGCGACTTCGGCTCGGACGGCTTCGGGGTTCCGATTGCTTTCCTTTAAAGCTCGCGCGTGGCGCGAATAGAGTTCGTGTTTCAATTCGTAATCGAGCTTGACGCGGAGGACTTTGCCGCCATCGGCTTCGATCTCATCTGCTGCCTTGTGATAGAGGCGGTAAAGATCAGCATCGTGAATGGCTTCTTTCGGTTTCTTCAAGTCGTGGTAGGTAGCTTGGCCGGGAGGCACGACTTTCCCGCGCGAGAGAAGTTTGTGACCTTCCTTCGTGAGCGTCACAACGGAGACAGAAATGTATTCGGCATCGGGAATACCGAAATGCTTGACAAGGCCCTGACGGGCCAGATTTTCAATGTCGTTCTCCATGCGCGAGCCGTCGCCGTTGTAAGCGAATTCTGCTAAGTCCTTCGTGGCGACAACGCGAAATTTGCCTACTTCGGAAAGCGTGTGAATCTCCGAATCGCGCAGCGAGTACGTCTTGTCCCGCTCTACATATTTCGTGCGGACACGCTGAGCGAGAATGGCTTGAACGCGATCTTCGCGTGGCAATGGCGGGCGGTCTTTATCGGAGCGTTCTGGCTGCTCCTGATTGCGTTGGTCTGTTCGATCTTCCTCGCGGTGAATCTCGGCGAGCCTGTCGCCAGAGTGCCAGCCGGACGATGAACCTCGCCTCAGGTCGCGGCTTGAATCGGAGTCGCGAAAATCATCGACATCAAATCCTCGGGACATAGCGGGTCAACTCCAAAACACTGCGGGAACAGCAACCTCGAAGAGAGTTATCTGCGGATGAAAACAGAGGCCAACTGGAAATATCCTCCTATTACATAGATGCCAAAAAATCGAAAAGTGTCAGACGGCCAATCGATTTTTCCTTATCAAACTCTTAATCACGCCTCCGTTTCCGAGCGGCTCGAACAAAGACAGGCCCGCCAAGTACCCTGTGTTCCCTGCGCTGGAAAGGCGGTGGCTGCTGGGGCTGGAACGGAGTCGGACGAGAACCTCCCTCACTCATATAGAGGGGAAATTTCGGGAAAATCTCACAAGAAAAATTAAGAATTTTTGGGCGAGTGGTCTTCCCGGGCGGTTGGTACTAGGACGGATTCCTGTAATTGCAACAAAAACAGGGCAAAACACTGATTCTCTAGTTCGGCTTCTTGATGGGTCATCGGAATTTCGAATCCGGCTTTAATACGACGCGCAGACTTAATTGGCGATTTCGCTATCCTTCTGAGGAAAAAAGGATGCGGCTAGCCGCATTGATATTAATATAGGAACGTAGCGAGAAAACTATATGGAAGAATCCGATAAAAAGCTAAAATCCTACGTCGTCATGACAAGATATATCGCGCGACGGGCCGGCAACTGGCATTCCTCGCTGACGCCTGCGGGTGAATATCAAACTGCGGCAGAAGCGGCAAAAGCTGTAAACCGGATAATACCGGCGGAGCTTGCTAAGAGTTACAAACCGAAGGAAGGTTATCTCCTCGTGCAGATTCGGATTGAATTGTATCAGCGCACTGCCAAAGGCGACCGCCGAATCCGATGCGTGAGTTTTGATATCGAATGAAGCGTTCCTTCAGTTTAAAGTTTTACCGAGAAGGGTCGGCTGGAGTCGGGAAGAAAGCAAAAATGGGATGGCCGAAAATCGGCGAGCGAACGCTGCGCAACCTTTGTTCGCGGATCGAATTGAGCGATACGGCTATCGGCCAGTATTTCGGAGTGACCCGCGAGGCGGTACGCCTTGCGCGCAATCGATTCGAAATCACGGGACGCGGACAAGATCGGGTAAGGCTAATTCAGGAACGACGCAAGCAAGAATCGGAGAAACGCAACCGGCAGGAGGTCCATGAGCGCAACCCTCTTCTAAGGAAAATCAAGCGCGAGGCCGCAAAGCGTAACCTGACCTTCGAGCTCCTACCATGGCCACCGCTTGGACACTGGATAAGCTTGGCAAACCGAGTGTGCTATCTGTCGAGGGTCAGGACGTACACGCACAAGCATACGAAACTTTCCTATGTTGTTATTCAGCGTCCAAGGACTGTTCGCGAGTTCGACCGGATCATATTTAAACTGCCGCGTGGGTGGATGGTGCTTCCTCTCGACAAATTTCCCAAAGTTTCCACGGCGTTCGTCCTCGGCCGCAAGAAGAGAAAAGCGAATCCCGGCAAAAACTCCAATCGCCGCGACTGGGCCAACTATTACTACTCAAGTTGGGATTGGCTTTGCGAGTTTTCCGACGGAGAATCCAGAACACGTGAAGTCAGCCTACCAGGTTTATTCGGTTAAAGCAGCCGACGCCGCCATCCAATCGGCCCTGTTTCAGAAATCCGGCTTTCCCTTGTAAATCATTTTTTCAACGTTAAATTCGAAATCGCGCTTCCAAGGGCTAACGATTGTGAATTTCTTGTCGCCAGGACCAATCACTGGCTTGCCACTCACAACGCGCGGATAAACAAAGACAGCAGAACGCGAATTTCTGATAACAGACTGCCCGCCGCAAGCCTCAGCGATTGGATCGTCTTCAGAGGTCAAGAGAGGCGAGTATTTTCGACGAGAGACGATCATCTCCGGCCCCGATTTGATTTCATCCAGGAAGCCGCCACCGATAGTGACGACTATTCGATCATCAAAAAGCTGATCTAGGCAAGACGTGCCCGCTTTTTCATCCCTCTGAACCTCTCCGCGGTGCGGGACTCTGGCCGGATCTTGCGGCAATCCCCTCATTCTCATAATCGCTTGACGGATTACGAGGGACGATGAAATTCGGGCGGTAGCAGGCGACATCAACACTTGACCGTCAGCTCCGTGGCTGTATGCAAGAAACGTTACGGCCCAAGGAGAGTCAGAAAGGATGCTTATGCAATCCTTGGGGCTCCACTGCGTCCAGTCTTTGGACTCCCAGGGAGGCAAAGCAGCGCTAGACGGATACGCTAACACCACTACTATGGCCGCCATCACTAGCACTGCGCAAGTATTTACTAGCAACGACATCCAGCGAGTCCTAGAGCGAAATGGGCAATTCATTGTTGTCTTTCCCCCGAGGTCGCATGCGAACTCTCCAGCCGAATCGGATCAGTGAATCGCTTCACTCAATAGCTAACCGACCCGTTCGCAACCATTTTGGACAGATCGAAATCCACCCGCACACGCCTGCTGGAAATGATAAGCCCCTTGAAGTAAAGAATAAGTGGGCTTTGAAACTGGATTGAGAATTGTTTTTGGCCTGCCGCGATTATAGGCTTCCCATCCTTCGTTCGCGGAAAGATTAGGTCGAAAGTATGCGTCGTCTTGTCGCTCATGTCGACGCGAATCGGACTTATTTGGGTTCTTACCGTGCCCTTCTATTCTGAGTGCTCCCGATGGAATTGGAATGCTCGCTGCTGATCCGATTCGGGCGACTAAACACCCTCGCACGATAACGGTCTGATGCGCAATCACAACGTTTACGTCCATTGGCACAAGATTGACGTCGACGAATGCGATCGTGCCCAGCGCTGGTGCCGGTACATCATTTGGTAGTTGCTGACATACAAGTGCGCCGGTGAAAATTCCAAAGACCAGAATGATTGAGAACCAACGCCAGAATTTTGCGATCTCCTTGATTCGTGGTGACGTGCAGGAAATCCCTGTTGGCATATGAGAATTCTTCTCGACGACTTCTACGAGTTATTGCCGATCGTGAGAGCAAATGACATCGGCACCGTGATGGACAGTGCGCCGCACGTCCGCAAAGCGCTAGCTAGCTCCCATGCCCTCCGCTATTCGCAGCGTTGACCGCTGCCGTTGACGGGGGCACGAGATTCGCCGTTCTGAAATATCCAACCAAACTGCCGTACACTTCGCAGTCGTGGCCGATATTGTTGAAGAGCACCTGTACACGAAGCACGAGATGACCAGGTCCACTTGGTCCGCGCGCGATCACCGTTTGCATAGCGGTGGCATCAGTCAATGCGTCATAAACCACAGAGCAGTAGCCAATCGCATCGTGCATCGCCTTGACCAATTGGGCCTTCGTTTGAAGTGTGTTTTCGTAGTCCGTCTCAGCCGGAATGGCCTCGCCCTTTGCTCGCGCACAGTAAAAATAATTTGAGTTGATGATGTGACCCAACGTCGCCGCAAACGTTCGCACTTCTGGCATGGCGCCCAATTTCATCTTGTAGTTCGCTTCGGGCATTTGCTCCGCGGAACCGATTAGGTTTGCGCTGATACCTTTGAACGCTTTCTGCAGGTACGTAGCAAGCGAGTCTGCCGGAGGAGTTTGCGCGCCTCCCCCGGGTGTTGCTCCGCCGCCTTGAGCGATGGCCGCCAGCGGAGCAACAGCGCACAGCGCGATAATGCAAAAAAGTTTTGCATTTTGGATACCCCCTCATTATTTTCATACGTATCTCGCAGCAAAGTACCCGCATGTGGCAACGAATACATTCCTGCGCAACCTAAACGAATCTCGTTCTTGTTGGCGGACCTGGCCGCATAGCTCAAACTAGGGATCAACGTGTTTAACCGATGCTTGCGCATGGACCGTAAGGTTGAACCGGTGCCCATCAGTTTCAGCCAAGTTCAGGTGATGGTTTCATCCCTTGTTCCGCTCTGTTGGTGACTTCGGCCGACACTCAGCCATGATAGCAAGGCGCTCAAAACCGTCGTTATTCCATGTCGCGCGACTAACAAACAGGAATCCAGTTCCCGGATCTCCGCCAAACTGCTTTATCCAGGCTCCCGAAGATCCGCGCTCATCAGTCGCAAGCACAGTCATATCCTCTGAAATCGGAACATCCCACGGACTAAGCCACCATTCCTCGAGTCCCCACGCCAGCCCGGCTGGCAAGGCATGCATGTCGTGGAAAGCATCCTCATCCGCCAGCGCCCCAATATGGGAAATCCCTAGCAGCTTGTCTGTTTTGTCCCATGAACGTTCAAGGATGTTGTCTGCCGTCATGAGGGGAGGCCCATTCATCCATACCACTTTGCCGCCGCTTTCGAGATACTTGTGCAGTAATCCCTGAGATGGATCAGAACCCACAATCGCCGCTGGCAACCAATCGTTAGCAAAAACCACCACGCTCGGCTCGTGCCCTGCTATGCGATCCTTGAGCCAGATCTCCACCTGAGATGCCCCAAGAACGTCGTATCCTCGCCCACTGAAAAAATCGCGCGCGGCAAGCTGCGTGCCCTGTAATTCGGTGTAACTCGGGGAAAAACTAAAAACCATTCTTTGAGATTCCGCATCCCAAAAAACTGCCCGCTTCAATGAACTCTCTGCGTTTATCCGCAGAGCATAAATTCGGCCATCGTTACTTCCAAAGTAAAGGACGCCATTCGCAATCGCTGGCGAGGACACAATTCCTGCGGTCGCAACATAACGCCAACGTTCCTGTCCAGAAGCGAGATCGATAGCAAATAGATTTCCCTGGCCGTCCCCGATATAGGCTGTTGAACCCGCCAAGGCCGGAGAAGACCACATGACGCTGTCACTTAGAAATCTCCAGATTTCGTGGCCGTCCGTTGTGCTCACTGCATTAAAAAAGTGGCCATCGGAGCTTCCCTCGTAAACAGCCGACTTCAGAACTGCGGGCGATGAGATCGCCCACGATCCGCGATGACTGTAGTTCCACTTTGCTGTTCCTTTGGAGGCATCAAGCGCATACAGATGACCATCGCGAGATCCAATGAACACAGTTCCATCAGCAACTGCGGGAGAAGAAAGAATGGAACGCCGATCAAATCCGAACGTAGCAGAATTTAGCGGTCGGCCTTCCGTATCGTATTTCCAAACCTGTTTCCCAGACGCCAAATCCAAGGCATAGACACTTCCATCAAAACTACCAACATAAACGGTGTGATTGCTGATGGCTGGAGACGAACGTACCCGTCCGTCAGTCTGGAATTTCCATCGTGTCCGCCCGGAACTGACATCCAACGCATAAACAGCTCCGTCACCACCTCCAACGACGACGGTATCAGTTGCAACGGTTGCAGATGAGAGTATGAAATCACCCCAAAATCTGTCGGGGTGTGGGCCGGATTCCGTCACCCACGCGAGTGGCAGGTCCGGACCAAAATGCATTTTCCAAAGCAGAGTTCCATGCACAAAATCCACAGCGTAAAACGTGCCGCCGAAATCCGAAAAGAAAACTCGCCCATCAGAAACGGCGACCGACGATGCGACTGCGGATCCTGCTGCAAACCGCCACTG
>Ga0193726_1002901_pt1 | contig 11236 bp, 11 predicted proteins | sample H2c1metaG_FD_144928 | JGI IMG/M metagenome (GOLD analysis project Ga0193726, IMG submission 144928) | Soil microbial communities from a riparian zone of the East river system, Colorado, United States - H2c1 | ecosystem: Environmental > Terrestrial > Soil > Riparian zone | place: USA: East River... | reverse complement strand
ATTCAAAAATGAATTAGCGCCAAGAATTGCACTTTCAAAAAAGATCATTTCTAATCTATGGATTTACGGAAGTGTATCAAAGGGTTTCTCCCCTCCTTCTGTAGCTGAAGTATTACCATCTACAACGGTTATTAGCACTGATCTGCAGGCAGAGCATGGAATAGATTATGAATTGGGCATCAAGAGCAGCTGGTTGCAGCAAAAGTTATATGTGGAAGTAAATGGTTTTTATTATCGTTTGGAAAATGCCATCGTTTCAAGAAAAGATGCAAGCAATGCGGACTATTTTACAAATGCCGGGTCAACGAAACAAAGAGGCATCGAATCACAAGCGAGCTATAAATTTTTTGAGCATCCTCATTCATTTGTAACAACGGCGGGGATCTGGATCTCACATACCTGGGATAAATTTAATTACGACGTGTTTAAGCAATCCACCACAGATTTTTCCGGGAAACAATTACCAAGTGTAGCGCCCCATACTGTAGCTGCAGGTTTTGACCTGGCCACAAAACAAGGTATCTATTCCAATCTTACTTACTTCTATAGTGACCGCATCGCATTGAATGATGCAAATTCAGATTTTGCTTCCTCTTATAATTTATTGGGAGAGCGTTTGGGTTGGAGAAAGGCCCTTTCTTCAAAAACACAGCTTGATCTTTTTATCGGCGGAGAAAATCTTTTCAATGTTACCTACAGCCTGGGCAATGATATTAATGCTACAGGCGGGCGGTATTATAATGTAGCGCCCGGTAGAAATTTTTATGGCGGTGCTTCCATTCATTTCAGATAGAAAACCACCGGGAAATCATTTTTTTATTGTTTGCATCCCTCCATTACATTTGCTGCTGATTTGGTTCTTTCATTTAACTATTACTTCTTCGTTCTGCTCAATAATGATATGAACGTTGAAGAGTCACTGACGATGAATGTCTGGATGCCGACCGAAAGCGTCGGCATGCGACGCAACAGCGGCTACATAGTAGCACTGGAGCTTAGTACATGCACAGGATCCTGTGGATAATAGTTAAAAAGATTAAAAGGGAAGTCCGGTGACCGACAGGTATTCCGGCGCTATCCCCGTAGCTGTAAATTCTTTGCGTGAATCTGTTCATAGTGGACGTGAGAAAAACTCACGGATCGATTGACGAATCACGACTGTTGAATCTTCTAACCACTGTTGAAATTTATCAACGGGAAGGTACTCAGCAGAGAAAAAGCCAGAAGACCTGCCAGATCAAACAACATTCAATTTTGCTTTCGGGTGAAAAGCGTAGAATGTAAACGCCGGGCGGCATTTATATTCATCTTCATTTTTCCGGAAGCAGTCACAAAAAATTTTTTAGAAATGAAAAAGAAAATTTTTGTTGTGGCTGCAGTTTTGATCGGCAGCCAGCTAATTGCGCAACAAGTCCCGCCAGGCCGGGAAGACACGGCTTCAAAAACAATGGATGAAGTGGTGGTCACTGCGAACAAGTTTCCTCAAAAAGAAAGTGCCACGGGAAAAGTAGTTACCGTGATCACAAAAGAACAGATCATGCAAAGCGGGGGAAAAGATTTTTCTCAACTATTAAATGAGCAAACCGGTATTATTGTGAATGCCGCAACCTCTAACCCCGGTCAGAATAAACTTTTATTTCTTCGGGGTGCTACAGATAAGTACACACTGATACTTCTCGATGGAGTTCCCCTGAATGAGCCAGCAGGCGTTGGTGGAAGTTTTGATCTGCGATTGCTATCACTTGATAATATCGAGAGGATCGAAATCTTAAAAGGCAGCCAGAGCACCATCTATGGCTCCAATTCTGTAGCAGGGGTAATAAATATTATCTCGAAAAAAGCAACAAGTACAAAACCGCAGTTCAGGGGGCTGCTGACGTATGGAAGTTTCAATAGTTTTAAGGGCAATGCAAATTTGAGTCAGAAAATGAAATGGCTGGAGTACGACATCAATTATGTGTACAACCGCACCGATGGGATCTCTGAAGCAAAGGATACGACAGGGACGGCAAATTTTGATAAAGATGGTTTCACGCAACACGCTATTCAAACCGTTGTGGGAATTAATGTAACCGATAAATTAAAATTCTCTCCCTATTATCGCTTCACTCAATTCAAAGGTGGTTATGATGCCGACGCGTTTATTGATGCCCCGAACCATTATACGGCCTCTCTCGTCAACACCGGCCTCACGGGTCATTATATTTTCAAGACCGGGACCCTTCATTTCAATTATGGATATGATTTTACCAAGAGAGATTATGCAAGCCAATTTGGGGATTTTTTTACAAAGGGAAAATTTAACCAGGCGGAAGCCTACGTGGATCAGCGTTTCAATAAAAATATACAATTGGTTGCGGGACTCGATTATCAAACTTATCGGATCGATGTTCCCGATACTACAAACAGCATCATCAGTCCTTATGCTTCGCTATTTTTAAGTAGTAACAAAGGATTAAACCTGGAATTGGGCGGAAGGTTCAATCATCACAATCAATATGGAAATAATTTCACTTACAGTTTCAATCCATCATGGTTAATACAGGAAAATGTAAAATTGTTTGTAAATATCACCAGCGGTTTCAGGGCCCCTTCTATCGGTGAATTGTTTGGGCCTTTTGGCGCCAACCCAAATTTAAAACCGGAAAAATCGAATACACAGGAAGCCGGTTTACAAACAAACCTGGTGAATAAGAAATTAGAGTTTACCGTTACAGGATTTAACCGCACGATTGACAACGTAATTATTTACGGCAATAACGGTTATGAAAATCGCGATCAGCAACATGATTTTGGCGCTGAGCTTGAAGCAGGTTACCAGGTCAACCAGCAGGTCAGCGTCAAGGTTAACTATACTTATGTAGATGGCCATATCACAGAAAAACTTGGGGGTAAAGACACAACTTTTAATAATTTAATACGCAGGCCAAAAAACAATGCGCATTTCTTTATAGGTTATAAGCCCTGTTCAAATTTCTTTATCAGCGCTTCGTTGCAGGCTACGGGCAAACGTATAGATACCTATTTTGACCCGGTTTCTTTTAATTCAGTGCCGATTGATCTGAAAGGATATGCTTTGTTAAATCTTTACGCAGAATATAATTTACCCAAAGAGAAATTGAATTTCTTTATTGATGCAAAGAATCTTACCGACAATAAAAAATATTACGAGATATATGGGTATAGTGTGCCAGGTTTCAATATAACGGGTGGGTTCCGTTTTCAATTATGATCAATGAGAACTGGTTACAGCAGGTCTATTGCTGTAACCAGTTTTTATATGTGCAATCATGCATTTTCAAGATCCGCGATAATGAGTTTTTTCATTTTCATTAAAGCATGCATGGTTCTTTTTGATTTCTCAGGATCTCCGCCAGCCATCAACCTGCCCATAGATGAGGGAACGATCTGCCAGGATAGACCGAACTTATCCTTCAACCAGCCGCATTGACTTTCTTCTCCGCCCTCAGTAAGTTTTTCCCAGAAATAATCTATCTCTTTTTGTGTTTCGCAACTAACGACGAAGGAAACGGATTCATTAAATTTAAATACGGGCCCGCCATTTAAGGCAATAAAATCCTGGCCTTCGAGCTGAAAAGATGCAGTCATTACAGAACCTTTTGGCCCCGGTCCTTCTTCGCTATACCTGGAGACGCTGCCTGTTTTTGAGTTTTTAAAAACTGTAGTATAAAATTTTACTGCTTCTTCGGCCTGGTTGTCGAACCATAGGAATGGCGTGATCTTTTGCATATTCATTCTGTTTATTTGTTACTAAAAATTCTGCATCTCCTTTTCAATAAACAAACTTAATTCCAAATTCCTGTTTTGATAAGGTCTGATTGCGACATACAAGGGGTTAAATACGCCAATAAGAAGTAATAAGTGGTAAGTAATAAGTTGTAAGTTGGCCGTTGCGAGTTTCGGGTTTCGGGTTAGTTGGCCGCCGCGAGAATGTATTACCTATTACTTAATACGTATAACTTATTACCTCATACCCCTCATCTATCATCTCTCACCTAAAACGTATAACTTACCACCTAGTACCTATCACCTCATGCCAGCCCCCAGTCTCTCATGATATTATTTGTGAAAACTTTTTTAGTGTCACCATCATGAAGAATTTTATTTCTCGCATCGAGCCAAGCATTCACTTTAGCATCACCATAAATATTTCTTATTCGCTGATTATCCAGTCTCAGCATTTTTCCCCAATGAAATGCATGAGGAATCTGTTGTTGCTCCAATGCATCCCAGAATGCTGTGTAAAAATCCTGGGTCTGGTTGGAGAAAACGCCATCAAGTTCAATAATGCATGTCGGATCAAAATGAGTGAAACCCAATGTAGCCTTTGTTCCCTTTACAAAACGAAATGCAAATATGCCGGCGAATGGATGCGAAGGAGTATTCAGATTTAGCAACAAACTTCTTACGGTGTTCACAGCACTTAGAGGAATTCCGATAGCGGTACTGAAAACTTTTCCATGGGTCGTAAAATTGGTGAAGATCTCTCCATGTGTTCCTAATACGTTGCTATAGGGTTTGTACATATTGGCAACCAGCTTATTGATAACCTTAGGAACGAGTGATGGTATGGCCTGTGTAACGGTGCCGATGAATGCCGGCGCGTCATCCCCGGGAGAAATTCCAGGAACAGAAACAACAGGAGGTGTATGGCCCGGATCAAAGGGGCGGTGATACATCACATTTACATATGCGCCGTTGGCCTGGTCGTATTGGTTGATGAGTGTTTGAAAATGATAAGGCCGTTCACTTCCATGAGGTAAGAAAGTGGAACCGGGAAAATCAAGTGTTTGCATCAATTGAAAAAGATCATTACCAAGTGGAACCCTGAACCTATGCGCCTCGTAAAGAAATGCGGGTGTAGATTCAACCATCACGCCATGGATAAATCCGAAAGCCCCGAAGCTTACAACCGCGGCATTAAAAAGATCATCATCGCGCACAGCTGTTGCCTGGAGCGCAGAGATGAAAGAATCCGAAGCTACAGGATACGATTTTCTTTCAAGCCAAATACTTTCAGAAGGGCTGACGATTATATGCAAACCCACCACAAAATCAGCCACTGAACCAACATCAATGGCAGAACCGTGCGTACCTGTTGACATCGCTCCGGCAATCGTTTGACCATTGCTGGCCCCGCTGGTTTTTATGGAACGCCCATGATCGGCTAACCTGTCAGTTAATTCTTTGATAGAAATACCACACTGGGCAAAATAAAGATCATCCGGGGTTAACTGGTAAGCAGGCGAAACATTATCCTGGTTGATTTTTAAACTTATATTAAGAGGTTTTGTATTTAACAGGATGCCTGTGGTGCCTGCGATCTTTGTCCAGGACCACTCCCCTCCCAGTACCCTCAATTCTTTTCCAGCATTAATAGCTTCCTGTATAATTCCCTGGATACCCTTTGTAGCATCATTATAATCGTTGAGTTCATTATTAGTATTATTATTTCCAAGATCAAATAAATTATCGATGGAAAGGGTGAGTGTTTCATGGCGATTGGTCCATGATTTTTCACCTGTTCGATTGATGAGCATAGGATTCTATTTAAAATGATTAATGGATCTCTCCTTCCCGGGGGCAGGGTTTTGCGCATTTCCACTCTATCGTAACAGGGCACCAGATGCCAAGCGTCGCTACTGTGATCAGCGCGTAGCCAAGGTTTGTTTTGACATACACTTCATCAATGCTATTGATTTTTAATGAATCACAGTTGTTTGCCACAACATTTTGTTGCACAAGGCCCCAAAAGAAAGAGCTCACTGTTTTTTTATTGTAGTGGGTAGAAGGATCAAAATGTGAAGTGCTGACGTGATAGTTATAACATCCCTGTAATAAAATAACGAGCACTAAAAAAATTCCCGGTGAAGCAGGTTTTCTTGTTTCCATGATCATTAAATTTTAAAATCAAAAAATATCTTTTACGGTGAGAAGGTATAAAAGGGCAGCAGGAAATGAAAGGTCAGGTTTTCCTTTGATTTTAACAACCGTATTACTACGGTAAATGCTTCCCGACTTAAGAAGAGGAAATAATTAATTGAAGAAGTATGATCAATAAGAAGAAAAGAAATTACTCGTTTTTGTCAAATAACAAAATGAAGCAGGTTCCTTCACCCACCCTTGATTCTACATTTACATTAACATGATTGGAATGAAGAAGATTGTATGTTGCTGTTAACCCAAAACCCAGGCCGCCTGGCTTATTTGTAAAAAAGGGTTTGAATATATTTTTTAAATTTTCTGTACTGATCCCGCATCCATTATCCTGGATCATTAATACAAATTTGCCTTCTACAGATTTTGTCATAAATTTTAATTGCCCATTCCCTGCAGTCATGGCATCAATGGCATTGACAATGATATTTGTTAGTGCAATTTTTATTTCGGGTTTATTCAATACCCTTTCGCAATCACCGGAATAATTCTTTGAAACCTCAATGTTTTTAAGCCGGAGCCTGTCTTTGGCGAGCTCAAGCACCTCATCGACGATATGATGTATAGAATGTTTTTCCGGCTGAATTTCCTCCGGCCTGTTTTTAAGAAGTTCATTGATTAACTCATTGATTCGTGCTGAGCTCCTGGTAATTATGGCAAGGAACATTTTTAATTGATCATCGCTTATGATTGATTCCAGCATTTCAACCGATAATTTGATATTCGTCAGCGGGTTCCTTAGCTCGTGGGCAAGAGCAGATGCATACTGACTGGGCTTGTCATTTTCTTTTTTCGGTCTTTGTGTGGATTTTGAATGAGTATCTTCCTCGTCAAGAAGGAAGGTGCGCCCGGTGTTACTGGCAGGCTCTCCTTTGTAGAATCCCGTGTGTTCCCATTCTGGTTCCTGGCCATTGAGTAAACTGTATGTGGTTGCCATTTGGTTTGGAAGCGTTTCTTTATTTATTTTTTTTGAAAGTATTCTTGTTGAGCCATCCGCTTTGGGTCTTCCCTGGTCCGGATAATGATGAGGTTCGCTCAACCAATTGGAGCCCGGAGCCTTGTGATCTACTAACATGGTGGTATGCTTTAAATGTGTGGTGAATACTTTATTTATTAAAAATTTCTCCGACGATATTTCCCTTCGTTATTAATCCGCCCTCAAAACTGGCATCTAATACACCGTCTGTATAGGAGATGACCTTGACAACAAAATGCTTTGCAGTATACCCGATTCCGCTCCCGCTATACCAAAATGTGCAGGTTTCGGCAACCCGGTTCGTAGGTTCCTTATTCATCACATAATCACCCGGCCAAAGATTATCAACTGCAGTGATGTTGATCTTGAAAAATTGATCGTCACCGGTCATCGCTTCTGTTTCATATTGATGAAGTCCGCAAGCCCAATATTGCCTTGCTTCATAGAGGTTATCAAACGAATAATTTTTACCGCTCATTGTGAAACTCAATACTGCTCCTTGCTTCGGCAACTGTTCAATATTTTTTGTACACGCTGTTATTGAAGTCATCAATAATATAGGATATATAAGGTTTTTCGTTTTTTGTGGTTTATTTCATGAAAATTGCGATAGGATTGTTTATTTCTACCTGGTCATTCTTCTTTTAAAATTTTATTTTATCATTATAATTTTTAGTTGGAAAATATCCAGGTATGTTGGCTCCTGGCAAATTGTTACCATGAAAGAACCTGGGCTAAGTTTGAATTAAAAAACAAGGAATTGGTTTGGATCGCAGGGTTAGGGGAAATTGTTAGTGGTTTCATTTTTCGGAGATTCAGAGAAGAGAAATTCTTAAAGCAAATATCAATCAAGATGTGTCCCTGATTGTTATATAAATCAATATATATATTGTATAATTCACACATTATCGACACTACGATCGTATCATTACACCTGGGAGACCGGTAATATAACCTTCAGCTTAAACCCTTTGCCAGGTTTGGAATAAATTACCGCAGTACCATTGCCGATTCGCGCCCTGCTCATAATATTCGTTAAACCAACCCCGGTTCTTTTTGCAGAAGTGTCGCAACCTTTTCCATTATCTGAGATAAGCAATACCAGGTTATTCTTTCTCCGGACCAAATCTATAGTACCTGCAGTAGCTTCGGAGTGTTTGAGAATATTTGTAACCTGTTCCTGTATGATCCGGAAGATATTCAATTGAACTTTCCCATCTATATCTTCTTCGAAAACTGAAGGCTTAAATTTGATTTTTAAAGCTTTGACGATATTCAATTCATCTAACAGGCGCCTGATGCAACTAAAGAGCCCAAGCAGTTGAATATCCGATACTGCAATAGATTTAGAAATTTTCCTGATCTCCTCGATGGCACTCATGACCAATTCCGAAGATTTTGTGAGCAACATCTCCCGTTTCTCTTCGTCTTTTTGGGCTAATTCGATGTACAATTTGCACACCGTCAAAATCTGGTTCACATTGTCATGTAACTTTCTACCAATACTGGACCGCTCATTTTCTTCTGCAATTAGTACCGAATCGGTAATTTCTCTTTGCACTGCTAATCTCTCCTCTTCTAATTCTTTTTCCAACATAATTTTTTCAGTAATATCCTGCGTGGCTCCGAGCATCCTGCAAGCCAGCTTATCCTCGCCATAAATAATATGGCCACGGTCGTGAACATAAGCGTATTCTCCATCAGCCTTTTTAAACCTGTACTCGCATTCCCATATCTTGCCGGGCGCTTTGTTACTTAATTTATGCAGGCTATTTAAGATGCGGAATTTATCATCCGGGTGCACGCGGCTTTCCCAAAAACTCTGGGGTATAAGCGCATTTTCTATCTGGTAACCAAAGACCCGTTTATGGCCCCCGTCTATCCAGAATATTTCTCTGGACAAGAGGTCCCATTCCCAAAGACAATCATTCGTGATCTCTGTGACAAATCGGTATAATTCTGTAAGGGATTTTAGCCGCCCCATCATGTTTTCCTGGAGCTCAGAATAAGGTTGACTGTGGCTTTTAAAAGAAACAGAAAGGACATCATCGCAATAATAGGTTATTACATCAAACCAGGAACCCATTTCTCCCCAGTACTCCTCGAAATGAAGTGGGATATCCTGCAGGAAGGCTTTATGGTATACCGCATAAAAATCCAGTGGAATAACATTTGCAAATTTTTCCCACAGGTTCTTTCCAAGGATATCCTTAGCCGTAACCTTTAATAATTTTTCCGCCGCTTTGTTCCAATATTTTACGGTCCAGTTCCGATCAACAGTAAAGAATCCATTAATAGTGGTCTCAGTAAAAAGCTTACCAGGATAACCACCTTTATAACTTTTTTTTTCAACGCCATTTGTATTAGATAAAAGGTTGGCAACCATATTTACCGCTTTACTAATTTATTTTGTAAGAGCATGAAGTTCTGTGTTTCAAAAAAGTACGAATTTAGTCATACCCACTTTTAATGATCGTTGAGATCATTTTAAACCGTCCATTTGGCTTAATGAAGTTGGATGCATGGGCGGGGATGATAATTCCCTCCCCCGACTGAAGCATATGAGCTATTTTATCGATAACAATTTCCGCTTTGCCCTCAATGATCTGGACAAAACTGTCAAAGGGGGAAGTCTTTTCTGTCAATCCTTCACCGCTGTCAAAAGACATTACGCTGATATTTCCTGTTGATTTCTTGATGATCGTTTTTATAACTACTGAATTTGCCATGTACTCAATGATTTCAACGATGATATGTGCTTTTGACTTTTCCAGGTCGAGATTCTCTGGCAATTCGGTGGTAACTTTTTTGTCCATGATCTGAGATTTTATTTGTTCGTGATTTGTTCCTTACTTATTTCCCGATTATGGCTTTGATCGCACCACTATTGAGTCGGAACAATTGGAGGTGAAATAAATAAGGGCAGGATTGAGATCCAGCCCTTTTATTGATATCCAATATCCTATGAAAAACCTTGTAAAGGTAGCTCTGGGGCGGGGCATGGGCGTTACACTATTCCGGAATTCATTTATATAATTCACACATCCTCGTGTTTGAATTGCAAGGCTGACAGAATTTGAGTATCCCGCGGTCCAAATTTTTAAACTGCCTTTTTTCCCTGGATTATACTAAGTAATACCGATATCAACGCAAGAACCAGGAGCGCATGGATAAGATTTCCTGCATGAAATCCGAAAAAACCTACAAACCACCCAATGATCAGGAGGACGGCAACTACATAAAGAACATTTCCCATAAAATTATTTTTACTGTTATTAAGAATACCGTTTGGGGCATCTAAGAAATCAATTTCTGAAGATCATTTTAGCAACCTTCCTAATTGTGGCGGTGGTGATCGCTCCCTCCTTTGTGATCATTTTTCCATTTATTATGTTCCGGGTGATCTTTGATCTCAAAATATTTTGAATCGTGGCTATCACGTATTACTTCCTGGTCGTGATGCCCTTTGTAGGACCCGTATTTGGTTCTGTAGCCTGAATTATGCAGGTAAGGCTTTGGCTCATTGATCACCACCTTGTAGCTGTGGTACACATCATAATCATGAAACCGGGACGGTAAAGAAGTGGCAAAAATCCAGCGCCCGTTTTGCTGAAATATATATTGATGTTTTGGAACATAATAATAGGCGTCGATATCAGGCATATAATAATACTGCACATAATCATACCCTACAGGGCCCCAGGTGGGCTGAGAACTAATATTAATGGAAACATGAACCTGCGCTGCAGCCTGTTGGGCAGTAAAGCCACTCAACAAGATTGCGGTAAATAAGACTGCTTTTTTCATTTTGTGATTGTTATTTTTTGAATTGTTTTTACTGAAAACGGTTCCGAAATATTGACGCCAGAAGAAACTACTGCACATACCTGATAAGGCAGTAGTTCTTAGCGGGAACAGACAGTTACCTTATCGTGATGATTTTATGTAACTCTTCCTTAATTATTTTATGCAGTTCTTCTTTGGTCTTGCCCAGTCCCACTTGCAGCATCTCAAGGTTACCCTCTGCTTTGCCGCTTTCGAGAATAAGTTCATCCTCTGACATTGTCATAAACTTTTCTTTGAGCATATTCTCATCCTCTTTCATATTTTCTATTGCTGGCTGTTGGGTTACGACCTGATTTTTATATTGAAAAGATTCTACCCTGCAAAGGTGGGTTTAACGATCACCCCAGGCATTACACAATCATCGATAAAGGTTATATCATTCACACATTTAAGACGGGAGCATCGTTATTAAGATTGCCATCTTAAAATGTCTTAAGCCAATGTGCATAGAAAAGC
>Ga0193726_1002900_pt1 | contig 11236 bp, 7 predicted proteins | sample H2c1metaG_FD_144928 | JGI IMG/M metagenome (GOLD analysis project Ga0193726, IMG submission 144928) | Soil microbial communities from a riparian zone of the East river system, Colorado, United States - H2c1 | ecosystem: Environmental > Terrestrial > Soil > Riparian zone | place: USA: East River... | reverse complement strand
GGTCTCCAGGGCGCGCGAAGGCGTGCCGGCGGCGCGATCGGCGTCGGTGTAGAAGCGTGCGAAATGCTGGCCGATGATCTCCGATGCCCGATAGCCCTTGATGCGCTCGGCGCCGGCATTCCAGTTAGTTACCACGCCGTGGGGGTCGAGCATGTACAAGGCGTAGTCCCGCACGCCCTGGACGAGATGCTGGAAGCGCCCCTCGGCGTGCTCGCGCTCGGCCGCCTCGCGGATAAGCCGAGCATTGGCCGCCGCCAGCTCCGCCGTTCGTTCGCTGACCTTGCTTTCCAGGCTTTGCTCGCTCAAGCGAAGCGCCTCTTCGACGCGCTGCCGACGCTCGATCTCGTCATGCGCGGCGCGATAGAGCTCGGCGTTGGCGATGGCCGACATGATCTGCCCGGCGACGAGATCGAGGAAGCCGGCATAGCCGCCGTCGAACAGTCGGAACGGGTTGAGACCCGCGATGACGAAGCCCAGGCGGCCCGTCTCGCCGCCCGCGGCGATCGGCAGGACGACGGCTGCGGCCGCCGGCACATCCCAGGCGCCGCGGGGCATCTCGTCCTTGAACTTCTCGGCAAGGCCTGCGACGACGCGCGGCGCATGGCTCTGCAGCGCCTCGCCGATCGGCCAAGGATCCGAAGAGTCCAAGGACAAGGTCGCCGCAGCGGCAGGATGATCTCGCGCAATTCCCGTCGCGCTGACGAGCGAGGCCGTCCTGCTGCCAGGCTCGGCGATGTAGATCATGGCGAAGGTCAGGTCGCGTGAATTGGTCGCCAGTGCCTGGGCGGCGCACTCGCAGGCCCGTTGCCAGGTCCGGGCCTCCGAGGTCGCCGTCGCCAGTTCGCTCAGCAGGGTGAGCTGGCGCCCGTCGATCACCCGCTGGGTATCGTCGGTGTTGGCGCAGAAGATGCCGCCGGCCGTGCCGTCGTCGGTCGGGATCGGACTGTAGGAGAAGGTGTAATAGGTCTCTTCGGGGTAGCCGTTGCGCTCCATGATCAGGAGCTGCGCCTCGACATAGGTGCCTTCGTGGCCCTTCATTGCCGTGGTCAGCATCGGTCCGATGTCGGTCCAGATCTCGCGCCACACTTCGGACGTCGGGCGGCCCAGCGCCCAGGGATGCTTTCCGCCGATGATCGATTTGTAGGGGTCGTTGTAGAGGTAGATCAGCTCCGGTCCCCAGCCGATCCAGATCGGCTGGCGCGAGGTCAGCATGATGCGGACGGCGGTCTTGAGGCTCTGGGGCCAGGATTCGGGCGGGCCGACCGCGCTGCGCGCCCAGTCGTGAGATCGCATCAGGCCGGCAAGTTCGCTATTGCCGAGAAAAAGCCCGTCGAGTTCGCCGGCCCTACCCGCCGGCCTCTCTCCCCTGTTCGACCCTGACGACGCCGCTTGCAACATTCTCCCCTGTCCACTCCCCCAAGATCCGCCCAACGATGTACAACGTCGGACAAGATAGAAGGTTTCATCCCACCAATGACATCACAACCGCCTGGCCGCCAACCTGGTCGTATGGCCATGGGCCTGGGGCGCTCGGCCTTCCTGGGTCTGGCCGGCGCCGCCCTGCTCGGCCGGCCGGCGGCTGCCCAACCAACCGCGGGGAGCCGCATGCATCAGCGCAAGATTCCCTCCTCCGGCGAGATGCTGCCGGTCGTCGGCTGCGGCACCTGGCGCACCTTCGATGTCGGCGGCAAGCCCGCGGACCGTGCGCCGCTCGCCGAGGTTCTCAAGGTGCTGTTCGACTCGGGCGGCTCGGTGATCGATAGCTCGCCGATGTATGGTGCAGCCGAGGGCGTGGTCGGCGATCTGCTGGCGGCGGCCGGCACGCGGGACAGGGCCTTCATCGCCACCAAGGTCTGGACCTCGGGCCGCGACAACGGCATCGCCCAGATGAAGAAGTCGATGGCGCTGTTGAAGACCGACCGCCTCGACCTGATGCAGATCCACAATCTGGTCGACTGGCGGGTGCACCTGCCGACCTTGCGCGCCTGGAAGACCGAGGGCCGCATCCGCTATCTCGGGGTCACGCACTACACCCAGAGCGCGCATGAAGAGCTCGAGGCGGTGCTGCGCGCGGAAAAGTGGGATTTCGTGCAGATCAACTACGCGCTCGACGACCGCGCCGTCGAGCGCCGCCTGCTGCCCGCCGCCGCCGAACGCGGCACGGCGGTGATCGTGAACCAGCCGTTCGGCGGCGGCGGCCTGCTGCGCAAGCTTTCAGGCCGCAAGCTGCCGGCCTGGGCAGCCGAGATCGACTGCACGAGCTGGGCGCAGATCCTGCTGAAGTTCGTGCTCGCAAATCCGGCCGTCACCTGCGTCATCCCCGGCACCGGCAAGCCCGAGCACATAAAGGACAACGTGCAGGCAGGCCTCGGCGCCTATCCCGACGCGGCACTGCTGAAGCGCATGGTGGCGGAAGTCGGCGCCTAGACAGGCTGAAGCGACCGCAGCATTTCCGCTTCAAGAGAAATACCTCACCCTGAGGAACGCCCGCAGGGCGCGTCTCAGGGTGAGGTCGTGTGCTCTAGCCGAACACCCACGCCTTGGACAGCGTGATCCAGACGCCCCAGGCGATCGGGATACCGACGATCAGCCAGGCGACGACGGCGGCGCCATCGAGGCCGCCCCTGCCGATGCCGTACGAGCCGTCGGCCGCCATCGCCGTCGAGGTCGTCTTGGCCTGCAGCGCCAGCACTTCCTCTTCCGTCATGTACCAGCGCGGATCGACAGGCTTGATCAGCAGGTTGCAGATGAAGCCCACCACCAGCATGCCGGCCAGGATGTACATGGTGAAGTCGTAGACCTGCGCGCGTGGCACGCCGGCATTGATCTGGAATTCGCGGATGTAGTTCACCACCACCGGGCCCACGATGCCCGCCGTCGACCAGGCGGTCAGCAGCCGGCCGTGGATGGCGCCCACGAACTGCGTTCCGAACAGATCGGCAAGATACGCCGGCACGGTGGCGAAGCCGCCGCCATACATCGACAGGATGACGCAGAAGAAGGCGACGAACAGTGCCTTGCTGCCGATGTGCGCCGCCCACGGCGAGGCCGCATAGAGCACGATGCCGAGTGCGAAGAACGTGTAGTACGTCATCTTGCGCCCGATCTTGTCCGACAGCGACGCCCAGAAGAACCGGCCACCGATGTTGAACAGCGACAAAAGCCCGGTGAAGCCGGCCGCGATGGCCGCCACCAGCTGCCGCTGCTGGTCGTTGAGTTGGCCGAACTTGATGTCGGGCTGGCCGAACAAGGAGCCCGCGAAGATCTCCTGCAGCATGGGCGAGGCCATGCCGATCACGCCGATGCCGGCGCTGACGTTCAGCATGAGCACGAACCACACCAGCCAGAATTGCGGCGTCTTGTGCGCGTCGCGCAGATGCACCTGATGCTTGGTGATCATCGACTTGGCGTTCTCCGGCGGCGGAGTCCAGCCGTCGGGCCGCCAGTTGGTTGGCGGCAGGCGGTAGCCGAAGGCACCGCCTACCATGAACACGAAATAGATCACCGCCATGGCCACGAAGGTCTGCCATACGCCGACCGAGGTGGGCGTGCGGAAGATGTTCATCAGGATGTCGGCCAGGGGGGCGCCGATCATGGCGCCGCCGCCAAAGCCCATGATGGCCATGCCGGTCGCCATGCCGCGTCGGTCGGGAAACCATTTGATCAGGGTCGAGACCGGCGAGATGTAGCCCAGGCCAAGCCCGATGCCGCCGATCACGCCGGAGCCCAGCCACATCAGCCAGAGCTGATGGGTGTAGACGCCAATCGCCGAGACAAGGAGTCCGCCACACCAGCACAGCGCGGCCACGAAGCCCGCCTTGCGCGGTCCGGCACGTTCCAGCCAACCGCCCCAGATAGCGGCGGCCGAACCGAGGAGCACGAAGAACAGGGTGAACATCCAGCCGAGATCGCTGATCTTCCAGTCGCAGTTGGCGACGAACAGCGCCTGGACCAGCGAGATGTCGGCCGGACAGGCGACCGATTTGGAGATGCCAATGGCGCGCGACAGCGGGATCCAGAACACGCTGAAGCCATAGGCCATGCCGATACAAAGATGGATCGCCAAAGCGGCGGGCGGCACCAGCCAGCGGTTGAAGCCGGGCCTGGCGATGATACGCTCTCGATCCAGCAATCCTACGCCGGGCGGGATACCTTCCGCCGTTCCTTGAATGCTCGTCATTGTTTCTTCCCTTTTTGTTTCTTGTTTTCTTCAACGCTGCGGGGCTGCCTCCTTCAAGCGGCCGACAGCCTGGCGGACGGGGCCTTCCAGCCCCTCCCCGCCCCGCTCCAGATGCGCGACGATGGCGGCGCGCATGCGTGGATCCCAGAATTTCTGCAGATGATCGGCGATGGCCGCGACCGCGTCGCCTTCACGCTGCGGCGTGAAGAACCTGCCGATCTGGTTGGCCATCATCACCAGCCTGTCCGACGACATGCCTGGCTACTCCGCCGCGACCTTGGCGATGCGCCGGCTGTGCTCGGCCTGCTCGGCATATTCGCGCTGCCAGTCGCTCGGTCCGTTGGACGGCGAGACCTGGACAGCGGTGACCTTGTATTCCGGGCAGTTCGTCGCCCAGTCGGAAAACTCCGTGGTGACGACGTTGGCCTGTGTCTCGGGATGGTGGAAGGTCGTGTAAACCACACCCGGCGCCACCCGATCGGTGATGCGCGCCCGCAAGGCCGTGCCGCCCGAGCGGCTGTCGAGCTTCACCCAGTCGCCGTCGCGCACGCCGCGCTCCTCGGCATCATGCGGATGGATTTCCAGCACGTCCTCGTCGTGCCACACCACGTTGTCGGTGCGCCGAGTCTGGGCGCCGACATTGTACTGGCTGAGGATGCGGCCGGTGGTGAGCAGCAGCGGGAAACGCGGACCGGTGCGCTCGTCGGTCGGCACGTATTCGGTGATCATGAAATTGCCCTTGCCACGGGCGAAGCCGCCGATATGCATGATCGGCGTGCCAAGCGGCGCCTTCTCGTTGCACGGCCACTGGACCGAGCCGACCTTGTCTAGGAGGTCATAGGAGACGCCGGCGAAGGTGGGCGTCAGCTTGGCGATCTCGTCCATGATCTCGGAGGGGTGGCTATAGGGCATCTCGAAGCCCATCGCCTTGGCGATGGCGAGCGTGATCTCCCAGTCGGCCATGCCGTTCCTGGGCGTCATGACCCGGCGCACGCGGTTGATGCGGCGTTCGGCGTTGGTGAAGGTGCCGTCCTTCTCCAGGAAGGTCGAGCCCGGCAGGAAGACATGGGCGTAGTTCGCGGTCTCGTTCAGGAACAGGTCCTGGACCACCACGCATTCCATCGCCGCCAAGGCCTTGGTGACATGGGCGGTGTTGGGGTCGGACTGCAGGATATCCTCGCCCTGCACGTAGATACCCTTGAAGGTGCCGTCGATCGCCGCATCGAACATGTTGGGAATGCGCAGGCCGGGCTCGTCGTCGAGCGGGCGGCCCCACAGTTTCTCGAACATGGTGCGCGTGGCGTCGTCCGAGATGTGCCGATAGCCCGACAGCTCGTGCGGAAAGGAGCCCATGTCGCAGGCGCCCTGGACGTTGTTCTGGCCGCGCAACGGATTCACGCCGACGCCCTGGCGGCCGAGATTGCCGGTCGCCATGGCAAGGTTGGCGATGGCCATGACCGCCGTCGTGCCCTGGCTGTGCTCGGTGACGCCGAGGCCGTAATAGATCGCGCCGTTGCCGCCGGTGGCATAGAGCCGGGCCGCGCCGCGGATCGCCTCGGGCGAGACGCCCGCCATCAGGCCGACCGTCTCCGGGCTGTTCTGCGGTTCCGACACGAAGCCTGCCCAATGTTCGAAGGCGTCGCGGTCGCAGAATTCGCGAACGAAGGCCTCGTTCACCAGGCCCTCGGTGACAATGACATGCGCCAGCGCGTTCAGGATGGCGGCGTTGGTGCCCGGCCGCAGCGGCAGATGGTAGTCGGCCTCGATATGCGGCATGCGCACGAGATCGGTGCGTCGCGGGTCGATCACGATCAGCTTGGCGCCCTGGCGCAGCCGCTTCTTCATGCGCGAGGCGAACACCGGATGGGCGTCGGTCGGATTGGCGCCGATCACCATGATCACGTCGCTCTGCTCGACGGAGTCGAAATCCTGGGTGCCCGCCGACGTGCCGAAAGCGGTCTTCAGGCCATAGCCGGTCGGCGAGTGGCAGACGCGGGCGCAGGTATCGACATTGTTGTTGCCGAAGCCGCCGCGCACCAGCTTCTGCACCAGGTAGGTCTCCTCGTTGGTGCAGCGCGACGAGGTGATGCCGCCGACCGCCAGCCGGCCGTACTTCCCTTGCAGGCGCTTGAACTCCGAGGCGACCCTGTCGATCGCCACCTGCCAGCTCACCTCGCGCCATGGCTGGTCGACGCTGTCGCGGATCATCGGCTTCAGGATGCGCTCGCGGTGGTTGGCGTAGCCCCAGGCGAACCGGCCTTTTACGCAGGAATGGCCGCGATTGGCCTTGCCGTCCTTGTAGGGGACCATGCGGACGAGCTCCTCGCCGCGCATCTCGGCCTTGAAGCTGCAGCCGACACCGCAATAGGCGCAGGTCGTCACCACCGAATGCTCGGGCTGGCCGATCTCGATGAGGCTCTTCTCCGACAGCGTGGCCGTCGGGCAGGCCTGCACGCAGGCGCCGCAGGAAACGCACTCGGAGCTGAGGAAATTGTCGCCCAGCGTGCCGGCCGAAACCTTGGAGTCGAAGCCACGTGCCTGAATGGTCAAGGCGAAGGTGCCCTGCACTTCCTCGCAGGCGCGCACGCAGCGTGAGCAGACGATGCATTTCGAGGGATCGAAGGTGAAGTACGGGTTGGACTCGTCCTTCTCCTGCTTGGGGTGGTTCTCGCCGTCATAGCCGAAGCGCACGTCGCGCAGGCCGACGGCACCCGCCATGTCCTGCAGCTCGCAGTCGCCATTGGCGGCACAGGTCAGGCAATCCAGCGGATGGTCGGAGATATAGAGCTCCATCACGCCCTTGCGGACCTGCTTCAGCCGCTCGGTCTGGGTCGACACGACCATGCCCGGCGCGACCGGGGTCGTGCAGGAGGCGGGCGTGCCGGCGCGGCCGGCGATCTCGACCAGGCAGAGGCGGCAGGAGCCGAAAGCCTCGACCGAATCGGTAGCGCAGAGCTTGGGCACTTTTATGCCGGCATCCATGGCCGCGCGCATGATCGAGGTTCCGACCGGCACGATGACTGTCTGGCCGTCGATTGTGAGTCGAACCTCTTCCGTCGCACGGCTGCGTGGCGTGCCGTAGTCGGTTTCCTGAACGAGCGACATGACGCTGTCCTCTCTATGCCGCCGCTGCCGCGAGGCCAGAATTGCGGGGTTCTTGGCGATCAAAATCTTCGGGGAAATGCTTGATAGCGCTCATCACCGGGTAGGGCGTGAAGCCGCCCAGGGCGCAGAGCGAGCCGAATTTCAGCGTCTGGCAGAGGTCCGTGATCAGCGCGAGGTTGGCCGCGGTGCGCTCGCCGCGGATGATCTTGTCCATGGTCTCGGTGCCGCGCACCGAGCCGATGCGGCAGGGCGTGCACTTGCCACAGGATTCGATGGCACAGAATTCCAGCGCAAAGCGTGCCTGGTGCGCCATGTCGACCGTGTCGTCGAACACCACGACACCGCCATGGCCGATAAGCCCGTCGCGCGCGGCAAACGCCTCGTAGTCGAACGGCGTGTCGAACAGCGCGCGCGGGAAATAGGCGCCCAGCGGTCCGCCAACCTGGACGGCACGCACCGGCCGGCCACTCTGCGTGCCGCCGCCGATATCCTCGACGATCTCGCCCAGGGTGAGGCCGAAGGCGGCCTCGAACAGGCCGCCCTGCCGGACGTTGCCGGCGAGCTGGATCGGCATGGTGCCGCGCGAACGACCCATGCCCAGATCGGCATAATGCGTGGCGCCATCGGCCAGGATCGCGGGCACCGTGGCCAGCGAGATCAGGTTGTTGATCACCGTCGGCCGGCCGAACAGGCCTTTATGGGCCGGCAGCGGCGGCTTGGCGCGCACCTGGCCGCGCTTGCCTTCCAGGCTTTCCAGCAGCGATGTCTCCTCGCCGCAGACATAGGCGCCGGCGCCGACGCGCACTTCGATGTCGAAGCCGACCGCGGCGCCCAAAAGCCCGTCGGCCTCGGCGAGCACGAGCGCGCGCTCCAGGGTACGGATGGCGTCGGGATATTCCGAGCGGATGTAGACGTAGCCCTTGGTCGCCCCGACCGCGAAGCCCGCGATGGTCATGCCTTCGATCAGCAGGAAGGGATCGCCTTCCAGGATCATGCGATCGGCGTAGGTGCCGGAGTCGCCCTCGTCGGCATTGCAGACGATGTATTTGCGATCGGCCGGCGTGTCGGCGACGGTCTTCCACTTGATGCCGGTCGGAAAGCCTGCGCCGCCGCGACCACGCAGGCCTGACTTCACGACTTCTTCCACTGTCGCGGCAGCACCGAGCCTCCTGGCGCGCTCGAGGCCGCGATAGCCGCCATGGGCGCGATAGTCGGACAATGACAGCGGATCGGTGATGCCGCAGCGCGCGAAGGTGATGCGCGTCTGGCGCTTGAGGAAGGGAATCTCCTCGGGCCGGCCGACGCACAGCGGATGGCTGGCACTCGGCGGCGAGCCGTCCGCGAACAGGCCCGGCACGTCTGCCGCCGTCACCGGTCCGAAGGCGATGCGGCCGTCCGGCGTTTCGACCTCGATCATCGGCTCGAGCCAGAACAGGCCACGCGAGCCGGTGCGCACGATCTCCACGCCGAGACTGTGGCGCCTGGCTTCGTCCAGGATCGCGGCCGCGACCTTGTCGGCGCCGACGGCGCGGGCCGCGGCATCGCGCGGCACGAAGATGCGCGTGGTCATCGGTCGACCTGCCGTGCGATCTCGTCGATCGACTGCGGCGTCAGCCGCGCCATCGGTTCACCATCCAGCATGGCCGACGGCGCGCAGGCGCAGAGGCCCAAACAATAGGTCGCTTCGACGGTGACCCGCCCGTCGGGCGTGGTGTCGCCCCAGTCGAGGCCGAAGCGATCGAGCACCTGGCGCGCCAGCGCCTCGCCATTCATCGACTGGCAGGCCTCGGCACGGCAGAGCTTCAACACGTGGCGGCCGGCCGGCTTGTCACGGAAGTCGTGATAGAACGAGACGACGCCGTGCACTTCGGCGCGCGTGAGATTGAGGGCGTCGGCAATGAACGGCACGGCCTCGCCGGGCACGCAGCCGAACGCCGCCTGCACATCGTGCAGGATCGGCAGCAGTGCACCTTCACGCGCCAGATGACGACGAATGATCTCGCTGGCCTGAGCTTCGCTCCACGCCGGCATTGCTTCGCTCCACCCCAGATTTCCCGGCGGCCAGCTGGCAAGCCGGCTCTTCTTGGGCAGTCATGATCTGCGGGCGTCGCTTCACTCTCAATAAAGCTGTCCTGTGACGCGATAGAAGAAATCTATCGACTTCATTGGCTCAGGCTGGATTGGTCTATGATTAAGATCAAGTAATAGAGGACGCGAGGTTCCTCTGCCACCACCACTGGTATCACATCATCGATTTTGCCAGTGAGCTGGCTTCGGCCACCAAGGCGCCCGCCAGCGGCGCCATCGGCTCGCGCGGGGGCACGACCAGTCCGATCTGGTGCACCACCTCGGGCTCGACGATGGGGATCGACCGCAAGCGTTCGGTCAAGCCGAGCGTGTCGGCAAGCTTCTCCGGCATGACGCTGGCCCAGCGGCCGGTGCGCACGTGGGAGAACAGCACGATCATGGAGTTGGATTCGAGCGTGGGCTCGGGCCGGCCGCCGGCAGCGTGCAGCAGATTGTCGATGATGCGCCGGTTCTGCATGTCCGGCGTCAGCAGGCAAAGCGGGATCTTGGCAACCTCCGCCCAGCTCACCTTGTCACGATCGCCGAGCGGGCTGCTTTCCGACGTCAGCAGGCGATACTGCTCGAGGTAAAGCGGCACGGCGCGCATGCGACCCAGCGGCTCGTTGTCGATATAGGTCAGGCCGGCATCGACTTCGAGATTCTCCAGCATCGACAACACCTCCGCCGAGGTGCGCGACAGCACGGTGAACTTCACGTTGGGATGCTTGGCGCGAAAGGGCGTGGTCAGCGTCGAAACCATGGCGAGCGCGGTCGGGATCGCCGCGATCTTGAGATGCCCGCTCAGGCCCTTCTTCAGAGTCTGCATTTCCTGGCGCATGGCGCGGGTGTCGGCGACGATGCCGCGCGCCCAATCGAGGACGCGCTCGCCTTCCGAGGTGAAGCCCAGGAAGCGCGAAGTGCGCTGCACCAGCATGACGCCCAGCGTGTCTTCGAGCTGCTTGATGCCGGCCGAGAAGGTGGGCTGGGTCACGCCGCACTGCTCGGCGGCCCGGCCGAAATTGCGCTCGCGCGCCAGCGCCAGGAGATATTCGAGCTTGTCGATCATCGCTCTAGAGTCCCAGGGTCAGTTGCGGCGGCGCGGGCTCAGGGCCGTTGCTCATGTTCGACAGCGACACGCCCAGGAGCCGCACCCGTTTTTCCAAAGGGAAAACGGTGCGCACCAGCTCGAGGCTGGTCCGCTCCAGGATCTCCCGGCTCGCGACCGGCTCGGCCAGGGTGCGGCTGCGGGTCACGATCTGGAAATCGGCATACTTGATCTTCACCGTGACGGTACGGCCGGCGGCGCCGGTGCGCTGGCAATAGGACCAGACGTCTTCCAGCACCGAGGCAATGCCTTCCTCGATTTCGGCCGGCCGGTCGAGATCCTGCATGAAGGTCGTCTCCGAGCCGACCGATTTGCGCGGCCGGTTGGGCACGACCTGGCGATCGTCCTGGCCGCGGGCAATGGCGTAGTAGTAGGTCCCCGCCTTGCCGAAATACTGCTCGAGGAATTCCAGCGACTGTGCCTTTAGGTCGACGCCGCTATGGATGCCCAGCCGATTCATCTTTTCCGCCGTCTTCGGCCCGACACCATGGAACTTGGCCACCGGCAGGCCCTCGACGAAGGCCGGCCCCTTCTCGGGCGGGATCACCGTCTGGCCGTTGGGCTTGCGGTGGTCGGAGGCGAGCTTGGCCAAGAACTTGTTGTAGGAGATGCCGGCCGAGGCGGTAAGGCCCGTGCGCTCGAGGATGCGGGCGCGGATCTCGCGGGCGATCTCGCTCGCCAGCGGCATGCCCTTGAGGTTGGTCGTGACGTCGAGATAGGCCTCGTCGAGCGACAGCGGTTCGACGAGCGGCGTGTAGTCGAGGAAGATCTCGCGGATC
>Ga0193726_1002898_pt1 | contig 11240 bp, 11 predicted proteins | sample H2c1metaG_FD_144928 | JGI IMG/M metagenome (GOLD analysis project Ga0193726, IMG submission 144928) | Soil microbial communities from a riparian zone of the East river system, Colorado, United States - H2c1 | ecosystem: Environmental > Terrestrial > Soil > Riparian zone | place: USA: East River... | reverse complement strand
TTTTAAGCAGTATAACCGGGGTTGACTATGGCGTTGAAGCCGGCCGTTTCGGCGTTGTTTATCACCTGGCATCCATCCCCTATCAAACACAACTTACGCTAAAAATCGGCACGGAGAACGACCGCAGTTTTGATAACCTGCCAACATTCCCCAGCATAACTTCAGTTTACCGCACTGCCGACTGGCACGAACGCGAAGCCTACGACCTGCTCGGCATATTCTTCGAAAACCACCCCGACCTTCGCCGTATATTACTTCCTGACGATTGGGAAGGCTTCCCCCTGCGTAAGGACTATAAAGCTGCAGAGTATTATAAGGGGATAAAGGTAGATTGAATTTTAGTCCGAACGACGCTGCACTGCGTTAGTCCGAAAGTCGGAAAAGTCCGGAAAGTCCGAAAGACGCTTCACTGCTTTGAGTCCGAAAGTCGGAAAAGTCCGGAAAGTCCGAAAGACGCGTCGCTGCTCGCATAGCGTATTTCGTTTGGGCCTGCGTAACTGTTGAACCCACTCAACTTTTTTATCTTTTCGGACTTTACTGACTTTCCGGACTTTACTGACTTTCCGGACTTTACTGACTCCCCTCATAACCTTTTAAATCTCGCCCTCGTATAAGCCATCATTACTTTAGTACAATCACTAAATCAATTTTGGCCCATGGAGATTATAAGAAGGGATAACATTACCTACGACGAATTTATGGAAGAGCATTATAAACCCGGCATTCCGCTGGTGTTTACTAATGCAGCAAAAGTTTGGAAAGCTAATGGCTTATTTTCCCCCGATTGGTTCAGGGAAAACTATCCCGACCGCGAAACCGATTGCAGAGGTACATCTTATAAAATGAAGGACATAATGGATATGGTTGAAACCAGCACGGTTGAAAAACCTGCCCCCTATCCTATTATTTTTAATATTCCCGAAACTTTACCGGAAGTAATGCCACTACTCGAACCGCTTGATTTGCATTATGCAAAATCAAACTGGCTAAAAAACCCGATGTTCCAGGTGGGCAAATGGGGTGGCGCTACCGAGTTGTTTATCGGCGGTCCGGGCGGTAAGTTCCCGTACCTGCACATTGATTATTACCATTTAAACGCCTGGATAACCCAGCTATATGGCCAAAAACGTTTCACCGTGTTCCCGCGTGGCCAGGATGATTTGCTATACCCACGCACCGATGACCCGTGGCGCTCTGAACTGAATATTTTTGAACCGGATTTTGAAAAACATCCGAAATATAAAGATGCTACGCCAATACAATTTACGGTTGGCCCCGGCGAAACCCTGTTTATCCCGTTTGGCACATGGCACTCGGCATATTCATTAACGCCCACTATCTCCGTTGCCTTTGATACGCTTAACAGCAAAAATCACAAGGAATTTATGAAAGATGTGTGGACGTTTAAAAGCCGCCAAAGTAAAGCAAAGGCCGTAGCAATGTACGGATATGCCTGGCTGGCAACCCAAAGCAGCAAGCTTGCAGAAAGCTTCGCTTAAAAAAGAACATAATTTGATTTCGGAAGTTCCATTCCGGGGTTAGTAATTATAGTTTATCAGTCGCCCGTAGCTTAGTAACTACGGGCGTTTTTTATTTATAAAATTCGGGACCGTTTGCCTAGGAATTTCCTAAATTTGAAATCTAAAATAAATCCGACATCGAACATCCGACATCCGACATCAACTTGACTCACCCAAAATACGATACCGCTTTAAATAACTATTATAAAAAGATAGCCGACGCTGCTACTGAGGATATGGTGCTCAATATGGGGCCGCAGCACCCTTCAACCCACGGTGTTTTAAGGTTGGAATTAATTACCGATGGCGAGATTGTAAAAGAGGTTATCCCCCACATAGGCTATCTGCACCGCTGTTTTGAGAAGCATGCCGAATCATTAACCTACCAGCAAACCATCCCGTTTACCGACAGGCTGGATTACCTGGCATCGATGAATAACAGCCATGCCTTTGTGATGGGCGTTGAGCGGATGATGGGCATCGATAAAGATATCCCCAAAAGGATTGAATACATACGGGTGCTGGTTTGCGAGCTGAACCGCATAGCATCGCACCTGATAGCCATTGGCACTTACGGTATCGACATTGGCGCCTTTACGCCATTTTTATGGTGTTTCAGGGACAGGGAGCATATAATGGGCATGCTGGAATGGGCTTCCGGCTCGCGCATGCTATATAACTATATTTGGGTTGGTGGTTTATTTTATGATTTACCTGTAGGCTTTGAAGAGCGCTGCGCCGAGTTTGTTACCTACTTTAAACCCAAAATGGCGGAGCTTAACCAGCTTTTAACCGATAACCAGGTATTTATCAGTCGCACCGCCAATGTTGGCGTGTTGCCGCTTGATGTGGCCATAAACTACGGATGTTCGGGGCCAATGCTGCGCGGCTCAGGTTTGAAATGGGATTTGCGACGCATTGACGGCTATTCTGTTTACCCCGAGTTAGAATTTGACATCCCGATAGGCAAAGGCGAAATGGGCACCATCGGCGACTGCTGGGACCGATACAAAGTACGGGTTGATGAGATAGAACAATCCCTCAAAATAGTTGAGCAATGCCTCAACCGTTTGCAAAATGAATTAAAACGCACACCAGATTTTGACCCTCGTGCAAAAATGCCACGTAAAATAACGCCAAAAGCACAAGATTACTATGTGCGCTGTGAAGGCGCTAAAGGCGAGTTGGGCTTTTATTTTATGGCCGATGGCAAATCGGAGATACCGACGCGCGTTAAATGTCGCGCACCAAGTTTTCATAACCTATCGGTACTTCCTGAGCTTGCAAAAGGCGTTATGATAGCCGATTTGATAGCCATTGTAGGCTCGATAGATTTTGTGCTTGGCGAAGTGGACAGATAGATGTGCACATTCTTTGATTTGAAGATGTACAGATTTGAAGATGAAACATGCTTTGATGGCTATACTAATATCTTCCCCTTTAGGGGTTAGGGGCAAAAAAACAGGGCGCCATGACCAAATCATAACGCCCTGAACTATATAGATAGTTTTTTGGGATCTTTACTGGTTATACACCCTAACCATAAATACGTAGTTCTCTAATTTCTTTATTTGCTGCGGGCGGGCTAAGCCAGCCAGTATATTTTTACCATTTGCATTCAGCGGCTTATTCAGTGAGTCAGCCGGAATATCTTTTATGGCTTTTAATAAGTAGCTGGTTTTCACCGCAAACGCAGCTCCCGCAACACGGGTTTGTTTACCATTTATTATACCTATAATATTGCCTTTACTATCGAGCAGCGGTCCGCCACTATGACCGTAATCAAGCAGCGCAGATATCTGGTATTGCGTTGTATCTCCCCTATCGCCTGTGCTTGATGTTAAAAGCCCTGAACCCAATACGATGTTATCCTTTGGATACCCTATAGTAAATACCCCTTCTCCCAAATCAGTCTCAGTCTTTTTGAAAGTATAAGGCAAAGGCGCCAATGGCTTAAACGATGGATCGGTTATTTCTAAAACGGCAATATCATTTACCGGTTCAGTATAAACCACTTTGGTGCGGTAGGATTTTCCATCAGCGGCCTGAACGTATACTGAATCGGCATGCAGGATTACATGATTATCGGTAACAATATAACCATTAGTGGAGATTGCAAAACCAGTGCCCCTAAAATTGCCAGGATTAGTCATTTGAGGACGCTGTACAGGTAAGTTATTAACTTTATTTTTTAAGTTATTCTGGTCGCGCTCTAACTGATCGATCTTACCTTTCAATGGACCATAATTCGCATTTTTGTTGTTTAAATACCCTGTAAAAAATAAAGTACTCAACACCGCAAAAATAGCTATCGATGCTGCTACCGATATTTTCGAGTGATGGTTGCGCCACATCCTTACAATAAAGGATGGATGAATCATCATTTCCTCTTCCAACGTATGCACATCAATTTCGTCATGTATGGCATCCAAACGCATTTCAAGCTCAAGGCGTTCGCCGTATTGCTTTACAAGGTTGATGAAATGTTTATGTTCGGCCACTTTTGTGTTAACACTGGCATCCTTAGCGCGCAATTCTTCAAACTGGGCCCGTTCTGCCTTTGTCATCTCGCCGTTAAGATAACGTTCAATACTTTCGGTTAACTCGTTGTTTTCGCTCATCTCGTTACGCTCCTTTATTTTTGTTGAAAAAATAATTTCTTCAGCCTTTGCAGGCACTTATATTTTTGGGTTTTGGCATTATCTGCGTTAGTGTACCCAAACTCTTCACAAATCTCCTGCATCGATTTGTTGTTGATATAAAAGTCTTCTATAATAGTTTTACAAGGCTCTCCCAATTGCTGCAGCGCGCTCCCCATTTTATTAAACTGTATATCACGCTCGTTATTCTTCTCTGTTTCGTCGTCAACCACCAAAAACTCCTGGAAATCTTTGATATCGCCACCATATCGGTTCATTTGCGTAAGCCTTTTTAGCCAAAGCCGGCGGCAAATACTGTATATATAGGTTTTAAGCTTACTGCTTAATTCAAAATCGCCCGTTTTTACCTTATTATAAAGAACTATTATGGCTTCCTGGTAAATGTCTTTAGCATCGTCAGTACTGCCATTGTTATTAATTACCAACTGTAAAATCATCGGAAAATAGGCCAAATACAGCCTTTTCAATACATTTTCCGAATTATTAAGGATGCCGAGTATCACCTCGCTATCTGTTGGTACTCCGCTATTTGTCTCTTTACTCACTACTTAATACTATTTATGCGAAATTGTAACCCATTATTGATAAAAAAAAATTAAAACTAAAATATTTTCAGCTTTTGATTGAACTAGCTGTAAACGTTGGGGTTGCCCTAAGAGTTGTAAGTGTTGATAAGTTATGCCATCCACAATAAAGCTGAAACAAAATACAGTAGTAAGAAGGCAGGCAGCAGCAAATTTGTGGAATATTTACATATTAGTATACTAAAACCATGGATTTTATATATGTTTTTTAATTAATTGGGTTACCTTTTTAAATTACCGGTATTAAACCATACAAACACTCAAATTTAAAATATAAAAAGATGAAAAATTCATTCAAAATGGGCGCTTTAGCCCTGGTTATCGCTGTTTCTTTCGCTGCTTGCAAAGGCAATAAAGCTCCTGGTACTATCGATTCAGATTCTCTGAAAAAAGCTGGGGACACTACCACAAAAGTAGCTGACACTTCTAAGAAAGCTGTTGACACTTCAAAGAAAGCTGCCGCTGATACTTCGAAAAAAGCTGCTGCTAAAGACACTACCAAGAAAAAATAATTCCTGGTTTTTCTGTTGATTTTTTAGTTTTTTACACTGCAAAAAGGTGACTTGTAAATTTTTTAAAATTTATGGGTTACCTTTTGCTTTTTGTGGTATTAAGACTAAACTATTTAATCACTTAAAAAGAAAATTAACATGAAAAATGCATTCAAAATGGGCGCTTTAGCCTTAGTTATTACTGTTGCTTTCGCTGCTTGTAAAGGTAAAGGTTCTGCAGGTTCTGCAGATTCTGACACTTCTAAAAAAGCTGATACTTCAATGAAAATGGCTCCAGATACTTCTAAGAAAGACACTTCTAAGAAAGCTACTGCTGACACTTCTAAGAAAGCTGCTGCTAAAGACACTACCAAGAAAAAATAATTTTCTTTTTGTAGGAAAAACGAAACGCCTGGTTAGCAATAACCGGGCGTTTTTGTTTACAGGCGTTTTTTGTTTTCAAATTACCAGCATAATTAAAACGGTTAATTATTTTTACCGGCAAAGCCAAGCAATGCATCTACCATTAATATCAATAAGCAAAGCCACCGTCAGGTATTTAAACAACACGTTGTTTTCTAATCTTAATTTCTCGACAGCAAAAGGCGAGAGTTGGGCCCTGATAGGGCAAAGCGGCTCGGGCAAAAGTGCATTATTGCATACTATAGCAGGCCGGTTTAACATTACCGGCGGCAGTATCGATTATAACTTCTTTGATGGGTTTATTACCGATAACAGCAACGCAGATACGCATTTTACATGGCACAAGCTGATAGCGTTAGTTGAACCCCGGCATCATTTCAAAAACCCGTCGAACACCAGCGATTTTTACTACCAGCAGCGTTATAATTCGTCCGATTCGGAGGATGCGTTTACGGTTGAGCAGTACCTGGAGTCAATCGTCCCGGCATCATCAAACAATAATTATTGGACATTTGAAAAAACCACAGCGCTTTTAAAGCTTGGCGAATTGCTTAACAAACAAATCATCAAGCTATCAAACGGCGAAACCAAGCGCCTGATGCTGGCAGCCGCACTATTAAAAAATCCCGTTTTGTTGCTGCTTGATAGTCCGTTAACCGGATTGGATGTCGATACCCGTAAAAAATTCAATTTAATTATTGATGAGATAATCGGTTCGGGTATCGCGGTGATAATGGCAACCTCGCCTTATGAAATTCCGGACGCAATAACCAATATCGCTGTTTTGCAGGGTGGCTCAATTACCCAAACTCTTAACAGAAAAGAATTTAAGCCGGAATTATTCTTAGACCAAAATCCTGACGAGGTTGACAACGATGAGCTTAAAGCACTCTTAAATACCGATTCGGGCAAATTCCCATATCAATACATCGTAAAAATGAACGATGTGTTTATTAAGTATGGCGATAAGGTGATTTTAAACAAAATAAACTGGCAGATAATGCCCGGCGAAAGATGGGCGCTGCTTGGGCCAAACGGCGCAGGCAAATCAACACTGCTTAGTTTAATAAATGCTGATAACCCGCAGGCGTATGCCAACGATATTATTTTGTTTGATAAAAAACGCGGTACCGGCGAAAGCATCTGGGATATAAAAAGCAAAATTGGCTTTGTATCGCCCGAACTGCACCAGTACTTCCCTACTGATAACAGCTGCCTGCAGGTGATTGAATCTGGGTATTACGATACATTGGGGCTTTTCCGTCCATCGCAAAAAACAAAGGCAGATACCGCATTGCGCTGGATGAAAGCTTTGGAAATTGATAAGTATGCCCGCGTACTATTGAAAAATATCCCGGCGAGTGCCCAGCGCCTTTGTTTGCTGGCCCGTGCGCTAATAAAAAATCCTGATTTATTAATTTTTGACGAACCCTGCCAGGGACTTGACGACCACCAGCAGCAGCACTTTAAAACTTTGGTTGATGCCATTTGCAGGTTAAGTAATGTTACGCTGATTTATGTGAGCCATTATCAGCATGAAATTCCGGATAGCGTGACGAAAGTTTTGAGGCTGGACAAGGGGAACGTGGTTTAAAACGTCAACTTAGAGAATTTAATTCAACGTAAATCATCAATAAATTTCCTTTTTGAGACAACTGCAGATGCAAGCATTAGTAGCAAAAAAATCAGAGGCATCCAAAATTTAACTACAAAGTCTTTAGTCATCTTAAACATGTCCACAAAATTCGCTGTTGAAAAGAACGGTACGGGGTCAACATAACTTCGGCTGGCACTTGGAGTACCGCAAAAAATCATGTCATGATCTAAGTTTCCCGCTGATTTTTTCTCTGGTAGCGGATTGATTTTAAATACTTCTATTTTATTGTTCAACCACATATACGCCAACGACGGCTTCTGATTAGTTTGCAGTATATCCAATACATTTACAACATCTTCATATTTCGACTTCTTCGCAAAGGTGATGCGATATGCCGACAATGTATCGTCAGTTGACTCATAATGAGCAATTTTTTGCCGCAGCTTCGCAAAAACGATATCGTTATTTGTTTTTTCAGAGCTTAAGCTATCATCTTCAAGTTTCCGGGATGATTGCAACCGAAATGGCTTGTGAATGTCTCTATTAAATTCTTTAGTATTTAGCCAAGCTATATGTATTGCCGTCTGCTTTTCAAAATATTTAGGGTAGGCTATTTTGGCGAGACAAAATAATGGCAAACAAATTAAGCTAATCAATCCCGGGAAGTAGATTCTCTTAAACCATAATATCTTATCTTTCAACATAAAAGCAAGTTAGATAGAAAAAAATACATTTCAAACTAAATCTTTAATTTTCAAAGGGGTATTAAGAAGTGCGTTTTTGTAGTATCTTCCATAAATGTTTACCCGTTGTAAAACTTTCGCTAATTCCCACCTTTTACCTTTCCGCTTTCGCCTTTCCCCTCCTACTTCGTATATTTGTACATGAACACAGCGAACCTGTTACAACGCGCTTTGCAGTTTGATTTTTTGAGCCAGGATGAAGGCGTTTTTCTGTACAAAAATGCTTCGACGGCCGATTTGATGTACACAGCCAACGAGCTGCGCAAAATCCAGGTGCCGCATGGAAAAGTTACCTGGCAAATTGACCGCAACGTTAACACCACCAACGTTTGTATAGCTAACTGTAAATTCTGTAATTTCTTTCGTCGTCCCGGTCACGAAGATAGTTATATCACCGATATTGAAACCTATAAGCAAAAAATTGAAGAAACCTTCCGCTATGGTGGCGACCAGCTTTTACTACAAGGTGGCCACCACCCGGATTTAGGCCTTAAATTTTACGCCGATACTTTCCGCCAATTAAAAGAGCTCTACCCTACTCTTAAATTGCACTCATTAGGCCCGCCTGAAATTGCGCACGTTGCCAAACTTGAAGGCATGAGCCACATTGATGTGTTACGCGAGCTAAAAGCCGCCGGCCTTGATTCATTACCCGGCGCAGGCGCCGAAATATTGAACGACCGCGTGCGCCGCCTGATAAGCAAAGGCAAATGTGGTGGTAAGGAATGGCTGGATGTAATGCGAGCGGCCCACCAGCTTAATCTTCCAAGCTCGGCAACCATGATGTTCGGCCATATAGAAACCATCGAAGAACGTTTTGAGCACCTGGTTTGGATACGCGAAGTACAGTCCGAAAAACCCGAAGATGCGTACGGCTTTGTGGCATTTATACCATGGCCTTTCCAGGATGACGGCACACTGCTGCGCAAATTACGCGGCATTACCAATAACGTAACCGGCGACGAATATATCCGCATGATAGCCCTCAGCCGCATTATGCTGCCAAATATTAAAAACATCCAGGCGTCATGGCTAACCGTTGGCAAGCAGGTTGCCCAGCTGTGCCTGCATGCCGGCGCAAACGATTTTGGCTCGATAATGATTGAGGAGAACGTGGTATCAGCCGCTGGTGCACCGCATCGTTTTACAGCCAAAGGCATACAGGAATCGATAAAAGAAGCAGGCTTTGAACCGCAACTGCGCACCCAAAAATACGAATGGCGTGAGATACCGGCGGCAATTGAAGAGCAGGTAATTAATTATTGAGGAAGTCCGAAAGTTGGAAAAGTCCGAAAGATGTTGCATTGCCTGGATAGACACGCTTTGCGTCGGCCGACATTTGTTCGTCATTTCGAATTTATACATTCAAAGTTCGCGCAATATAGCGCACCCATTGATAAGTTAGCTTATATCCCGTTCTTTACAACCTTTTTTATCTTTCGGACTTTACCGACTTCCGGACTTCCGGACTTTTCATTACTTTCGGTCCCGATAGCTATCGGGATTACTGACATTCCGGACTTCGGACTCATAAATGGACAATATCGAACAATACATTGAAGCCTTAATTTTTGCATCGGAACAAAGCATTCGTACCGAAGAAATTCTTTATTGCCTGCAGTCGGCCTTTGGCCAGGATTTTAGCGAGGATGAAATAAACGTCCATCTACAAAACATCACCCAAAAATATAACGACAGCCGATTTGCTATAGAGATAGTTAAACTAAATAATGGGTACCAGTTTTTAACTAAAAAAAACTTTCACCAGGTTATCAGCTTGCTGCAGGCCCAGCGGTCGAAAAAGAAACTCAGCCAGGCGGCATTGGAGACACTTGCTATTGTCGCCTATAAACAACCGGTAACCAAGCCCGATGTTGAGCAAATACGCGGCGTAAACTGCGATTACTCGATTCAAAAACTGCTGGAGAAAGAATTAATTGCCATCGTTGGCAAATCTGAAGCCTTGGGTAAACCTATACTTTATGGCACCAGCCCCCTGTTTATGGACTATTTTGGCATAAACGACCTTGCCGAACTGCCACAAATGAAAGATTTTGCAAATAGCGGCGTTTCAATAGGCGAACAATCAGAATAAATTTGTAATTTCCTGAAAAACAATCAGAAAATATTTTTTTTGTAAATGATGTTTTTAATGAAAATGATTTTGATTATTTTTACTAAGAAATAAAAAACACCACGACACGATATTTGCACTTGTGTGCATTTATTTAATGAAAACAGTTTTACTATAAAATTCAAGGCAATGGGAACTCCAAAAAAACCTGTAACAAAAAAAGTTGAAAACACGGGCGAGGAAGATGATGATGATGATGATAGCACGCTTGATCAGAAACCCAAAAAAAAGGTAGATGACGACGACGACGATTTCGACGGCCCTTTAGACGATTTGGGGTTTGAGAGTTATGGTGATGAAGACGACGACGACGATTATTAATCTGTAAATAAAATCTACTTTAAAGCATCCCGGCTATGCCTGTGGATGCTTTTTTTATGATCAGCAATTTCCAAGGCAAAATTTATGACGATAGTTGAAGTAAAAGATAAAGCAACAAAAAAGGCTTTTTTAGATACAGCAAGAATAATTTACAAAAACGATAAGGTGTGGGTTTGCCCACTCGATAACGACATTGAAGCAGTTTTTGACCCAGCAAAAAACAACTTTCATAAAGATGGCAAGTGCACCCGCTGGATATTGAGAGATGATGCCGGGAAACTTATAGGCCGGATAGCCGCCTTTATTAACAATAAAAAAGCATTTAACTATGAGCAGCCCACCGGCGGTATCGGCTTTTTTGAATGCATTGATAACCAGGATGCTGCGTTTCTGCTTTTTGACACTGCTAAAAGCTGGCTAAGTAAAAATGGAATGCAGGCCATGGATGGCCCCATAAACTTTGGCGAGAATGATAATTTTTGGGGCTTGCTGGTTGAAGGTTTTATATCACCCTCGTACGGCATGAACTATAATCCGCCTTATTACCGGGCCTTTTTCGAAAATTACGGCTTTAAAACTTTATACGCCCAAATAACCAATCATTTAGATATAGTTAAGCCTTTCCCTGAACGATTTTATAAAATTGCCAAGTGGGTTACCCAAAAGCAAGGTTATGAATTTAAACATCTGACAGCCGGCCAGATAGAAAATTTCGCGACCGACTTTGAGGAAATTTACAACGACGCATGGAAGGATTTCGAAAACTT
>Ga0193726_1002897_pt1 | contig 11242 bp, 11 predicted proteins | sample H2c1metaG_FD_144928 | JGI IMG/M metagenome (GOLD analysis project Ga0193726, IMG submission 144928) | Soil microbial communities from a riparian zone of the East river system, Colorado, United States - H2c1 | ecosystem: Environmental > Terrestrial > Soil > Riparian zone | place: USA: East River... | reverse complement strand
GCAAGGCAGCTCGGTACACGTCTTCTTCGATGATCGCGAGTTCAATCCGTTCATCGGCGGCGGCCAGCTCAACACGTCGATCGACGAGTTGAACGGCGACGTGATCGACCGCGGCCCGCTCGGCTTCATCGGGGGCGCTTATGTCAACGTCTCGGCGCGCGGCGCGGCACCGATCAGGGGCAAGGTGGTGCCGCCCGGCACGCCGCGCTGGGGCGGCGAATGGAAGAAAGCCGTGGCGCATAACTTCCGCCGCAGCATGACGATCTCCATTCACGCGTCGTGTCTGAGCTATCAGCACAACTACCTCGATCTGGATCCGACCTACAAAGACGCTTACGGCCTGCCGCTGCTGCGCATGACGTTCGACTGGAACGACAACGACCTGCGTATGATGAAGTACCTGGACGAGCGTTGCACTGAGATCGGCCGCGCGCTCAACGGTTCGGGTCTGGGCGGCAAGAACAAGGGCACGCATTTCGGGATCACGGGGTACCAGAGCACGCACAACGTCGGGGGCGCGGTGATGGGCAGCGATCCGTCGACCAGCGTCGTCAATAAATACCTGCAGTCGTGGGACGTTTCGAATCTGTTCGTGGTGGGCGGCAGCGCGTTCCCGCAGAACCCCGCGAACGGCCCCACCGAGACGATCGGCATGCTGGCCTGTTGGGCGGCCGATGCGATCAAGGACAATTATGTTCGCAACCCGGGCGCTTTGGTCTGAACAGCGATGCGAAACGCCGTGCTGAACAGGAAACCTCCGTGACGTTTTCCGCATGATGAAGGACGTTGATCGGGACAGGGAGCGGGGATTGTCGGCTCGAGCAGGCGATGTCGGACGCTGGCGTTTGGCTGCTCTCGCATTCGCTGTTCGCTGCCAATCTCGCGCGAGGTGGGCATCTGGTGGAGAAGGTTGAAAAATGTCTGATACAATTCCCCTGTACCGCGGACTCGCCCAGGCCTTTCGAATGGAAGACGTCGATACGATCTTCGTTCTGACCGGCGACGGAAACATGCACTGGGAGGCCGCGCTCTCGGAAAATGAGGAGGTGCGCGCCTTCCATGTCTGGCACGAGCATGCCACCTGCGCGATGGCGTCAGCCTATGCCGTTGCGTCGGGAAAGGTCGGTGTGGCGTCGGTGACCTGTGGGCCCGGCGTCACTCAGCTTATGACGGCGCTCGCGACCGCTGCCGATAGCAGAATACCACTCGTTGTCTTCACCGGCGAAAGCCCTGTTCACGCGAGTTGGTACAACCAGCGGATCGATCAGGCAACGCTGGTCGAGGCAACGGTCGCCCATTACATCGCCGCTCACAGCCTCCGGCGCATGTTCGAGCATGTGCAGGAAGCGTTCTATATCGCCAAAACAGAGCGCCGGCCTGTCGTGCTCGGCATTCCTACCGATTTGCAGCAGGTCCAGATCCCGGCCGACATCAACTACGTGCCCTCTTCCACTATCATTCCGGATACCGGTCCCATGGCCCCGCATCCGGACTACGTGGTTCGTGCGGTTGATCGCATTGCTCAGGCCGCGCGTATCATCATTGTCGCGGGTCGCGGCGCGAGGTCTTCCGGCGCCAAGGCGCTCTGCGAACAACTGGCGGAACGATGCAACGGCCTGCTGGCGACCACTCTTCCCGTGCGTGGGATGTTCGACGGCAATCCACGCAACCTCGGGATCGCCGGCGGTTTTTCCCATCCGGCCGCGCGCGAGGCCTTCACCGCATGCGATCTGGTCGTGACTGTCGGGGCGAGTCTGACACATCACACGACCGACGGAGGAAAGCTCTTTTCGCATGCTGCCGTCCTGCAGATAGATCCGGCGCCACAGGGCATCAGGCATGGTCAAAGAATTGAGCGTATGTACCTGAGAGCGGACGGCACCGAAGGTCTTTCCGCTGTCATGAAGGGTTTGGGAAACGCGCCTACGCACGGTCGCTCGGCGGCCTGGGACGCGTTGGGCTTCGTTGCCCGCACCAAGACTGAGCCGGTCGATACGACTTCCTTCGAAATACAATCCGGGGATCTGGATCCTCGGCAACTGGTGACCGAACTAAGCCGTGTCCTTCCCAAAGACTGGGAATACGTGAATGGCGGGGGACACAACTCGTTTTTCACCGCGCAGCTGCAGGGCGGCAGCGACGACCATTTCGTGACGATCCGCGAATTTGGCGCGATCGGCAACGAACTCTGTTACGCTGTCGGCACCGCGGCGGCGAGGCCGGACAGTCCGATTATCCTGACCTGCGGCGACGGCAGTTTCATGATGCACGCCCAGGAACTGGATACCATCCGCCGCTACGATCTCCCTATCCTCATTTGCGTGTTGAATGATGGAGCCTATGGGGCCGAAATTCATAAGCTGCGAGCCGATAAGCTGGATGACAGCGGGTCGATGTGGCCGCGTCGACCACTCGCCAATATCGCCAAGGGTTTCGGCCTGAATGGCGCCACTGTCACCAGCCTCGATCAGATCGCCGGATTGCTTGAGGAGTTTAAGGCGACCAAACAACCGACCGTCTGGGATTTTCATATTTCGGACCAGGTCGTATCGCCCATGATGCGGCGGGGTGTAGCGAGAAATAGGTAACCGGTCGCAACGGCGGTGCACGTTCCGCGGGTTCAACGCACCGCCGCGAGTATCCGGGGGCGCGCCAGGCGTTGCCACCCTACAGGGCATTAACCGGCGGCGAGGCGGCGCCCCTCGATCAGCCCTGGCGTGCTTCTCACCGGAGCGGTCATGATGATGCGAAAGCCCTGCTCCAGGCGCATCGCCACGTCATCAGCCGTGGCTATGGTCGCACACGGGACACCGAACTCTTTGCAGGCGGCCAGGACGCGCAGCACATTTTCTTGCACGGTTGGATGGCTGGCCTGGCCGCGCAGTCCCATTGACACCGACATATCGCCGGAGCCTGCCCAGACGGCGCCGATGCCCCTGACCTGACGCACAATGTCGCGTATGTTCCGCACCCCTTCCGCTTCTTCGATGATACCCATGAGTAAGATATTGCCGTCAGGGTCCAGCGGCCAGAGGTCTGCGGCGTCGTAGTATTCAGTCGGGGTCAGGCCCCAGTAACGGGAGGCGATGCGATTGCCCCAACCGCGCTCTCCTGCCGGTGCAAAGTCTGGCACCCCCGTCACCTGGGGATACCGTGCCGCCGCGACCGCGGCCTGGGCGTCCTCCACTGTGTTCAGGTGGGGCAACACCAGACCATACACGCCGGTGTCCAGCGCCTGCTTGATCACCCACTGGTCGCGCTCGCGAGCGTTCGGAGGAATCCGGACCATCGGCACCACGTCGGGTTGCAGGTTGCCCTTCTCGGCGATCCTTTTGCGGTTCAGCAACACTTGCAGGGAGCTACGCAGGGTGGTGAAGCTGAAACCCTCGTGTTCCATTTCAATGACGACCGCGTCGTAGTCGGCATCAGCGATGTAGGTCAGGTCATCCAGATTGCCGTTAGGGACCGTGCTGGTGCTGAACACCGGTTTGCCATGCTCAAGGAGGTCGATGATCTTGTTGTAGCGCATCTTCTCAGCCATGTTGTTCCCTTCCGGTTTCCGGCTTGGCTGCTGGCCTCTCCCTGCCGTAGGCCCCGTGCCGGTGTGACACACACCTGAGCCCATCAATCGCTTCCGACGAGCATGAGAGACCCGGCTTTCGGGATGAAATCATGATCCGCCGCCATCGGGTACACGACCCGGGGGAGGAGGCTAATCCGCTAAGGGCACGATAGCGCTCAGGCGGTCGCCACCGATGCTTCGGCTGGTGTGCCCTTGTCCCGTGAGGTCTTCGAACAGGACGGCGTCTCCAGGGCCGAACCGCCTTATGGTCCCATCGCCGGTCACGACCTCCATCTGGCCTCCGGAGAGGAAAATGACGTACTGACGGCGCGGCGCATTGTGCCAATCGCTGAAACGGCCGTTGGGCGAACGCGTGAAGTTGATACTGCTGGCGGCCTGCTCGATTGACCTCTCGATGTCAGGTGGGAGCAGGTCCCGGTCCTCAAAGTGTGACTGACCGTCCGCGCCGGTATAACATCTGACAAACGCCATGAGCATTCCTCCTGGGGCCCCGGTGAAAGCAGCGAAGTCCTGGGCCTTGCCCCTCGTATTGTCGCGCGGATTGTCCAGGCACACAACGGCCAGCACACAATCCGGGGCATGTCCGGGCGTGCCGGCGGCGTACCTCGCCGGGCAGTTGCTGTTCTTTGGTCACCACGCCGCGCTGGGGACCCCAAAGCGTTCAGGCGGCATCTCGCTCCGTTACGCAAAGCCGTGTGGGTAGTCTATGCGAAATGGCGGTTCGGCGGTCCGTAGGCGGTGGTGGCCCACCTGTCGCGCTACACGCACCGTGTCGCCATCGCCAACAGCCGCTTCATCGCATTCAATGTTTCCGGGGCCACCTTCAAGTGGAAGAACTACCGCGCCGGTCAGCGACAACGGGCCAAAGTGATGACACTCGCCGTCGACGAGTTCACCCGCGGCTTGCCCACCCACATGTTGCCCAGCGGGTTCCACCGCATCCGCCATTACGGCCTGTTCGCCAATGGCGGCCGGGCCGAGAACATCGCCCGAGCGCGCCAGTTTGCGCAATGTTCCGGAGACGCAACCGCGAGCCCGCGACACCGACGCCGCGGACGACGGCGAGGCGCAATCATCCTCGTATCCCTGACCATGTTTCGGCGGAAGAATGATCGCCATCGAAACATTCGAGCATGGTCGCGCACCACGGCATGGCCCATCGCCACCGATCCGGATCGACAACTCATGACGGACGCCACTTCCTTATCTTGCCCCATCCCGCCGACCTCCGCGGTTGGCCCCAGGACCGGCAATCCACGCGTTGCGCCCGCGAGCATGGTTCCGCCATGTCTTGTGCATTCGGCCCGCTCGGCATGGGTCGCGAATCGCTTCCGCCTGCTCGGGTCGCATGCCACACAGCCATTGGTACCAGCTGCCCTCGATTGCAAACATACGGTTCCCCAACAGCCGTAATGACCAAATCGCCATAGCGCGGTACCGCGAGAGCGTGCGGCATGGGATCGTATCTTTGGCCTGATCTCCGGAGGCCGCGGCGGGCTCGACGCGCTCGATGTCCGCCGCGGCACGGGATTTCACAGCTTCGAGCTGGCGGCTCGTGGGCATCGCGTGACCGGGATCGACTTCGCCGCCGCGATGCTGAACGAGACGCGCCACAAGACGGCGCTCACCGATGTCTCGGTCCGGTTTGATCTGGGCCACGCCGGCAACCGGCTGACGGTCGGGTGACGGGGGGACGCAGGCATCGTTGACGATCCAAACCGCGTGACACGGGGACCTTCGCCTCCGTCATTGACGTAGGCGCCCTCGATATTGGTCGTTAACAACGAGAGATCGATGCGCGGCCGTTAATCGCCGTGATGGAGCGCCGATGCGCGAACCGGGCGTTCGTTTCGATGCAAACATCACACCTCGCGATTGTGGGCGACTTGTCGCAACCGGCTACGACGTGGACAAACGGCTTCACCTGGGTTTCCCTGTCTTTGACCTCGAAACCGTATCGGACCGCGCCTTCCGGCCCGCGTCCAGGAAGGAGGGGAAACGGCTGATGCCGTAGGGCCTCGACCCAGGAGGCCGATTGACGACCCGGAACAGCAGGTTTCCGTTCTGGCCCGGCTTCTCGTTCTGTTGCCCGAGGTTCAAACCAGGCGAGTACGCCTCGCCGGAGGTCTGAACCCGTTTGGAATGCGTCGTGCGACGCAGGCGAGTCGTCATATCCGGCGAGGCGTCCTAGTGTAAACCAAGATGCCTCCCCAGTTGGTGTCCCATGTCTCTCCTGGGCTTCAGGCGTGACGACCGGGTACCAACCAGACGAGGCCAAACGATGGCTGCTACGCTTCACAGAGGAGACGGAAACATGGCACAAAAAGGTCGCGGGATTTTCATGGTGTACGTCGATATCGACACCGAGCACGCGCCGGACTTCAACAAGTGGTATAACGAGGAACATCTACCGGAATTGCTGTCGGTGCCCGGCATTCTCTCAGCTTCCCGCTACGAGGCGGTCAAGGGTGGCCCGCGGTACCTGGCATGCTATGAACTGGAAAGCGTGGCGGTGATGCGGACGCCGGCGTTTACCAACCGGCCGCGGACACCGTGGGGACAGAAGGTCTCGCCGACCGTGATTGGGAAGAATTTTGCACGCATTGTCGGGGAGCAGATTTACCCGGACGGCGTGGAAATGCCGGAGCGAGGCATGGCGCCGGTGTTGCAGATTGGCCGCATGTCCGTCCCCGCCGCGGTCGATGCGGAGTGGAACGCCTGGTACAGCAACGAATATGTGCCAGGCTACCGCAAGGTACCGGGAGTGATCTGCGCCCGCCGCTATCGGGTTCTCGAGGGTACCAGCGGCTACAGCACGGTCTACGAATTCGCTAGTACGGCCGTGCCCGAAAGCCCGGAGTGGAAGCAGCAACAGGAACATTCCTCGCCCAATTCGGCGCGCATGCGGCAGGCCATGACGCATGCACCGGGTTCCGCCGGGGTGTACGTCCGGGTGAACCCCTGATACCCCCTCGCCGGAGGTCTGAACCCCGTTTGGGATGCGTCGTGCGCTAAGCATGCGCGTTCCGTGGACCGGCGCGAGCGAGTCGTCGTATCCGGCGAGGCATTGGTTCTGATTCGGTAACGAAACCGAGGGAAAAAAACATGGCGCGTATCAAACACGTCGCCGTAGCCAGTAAGGATCCGGCCGCACCGCTGAGTTCTACAAGCAGCACTTCGACCTGAAGGAACTGTACCGTCGGCCAAGGGACACCGGCGAGGATGGCGTCTGGCTCAGCGACGGCTACATCTACTTCGCCATTCTGAAGCATGGAGGATCCGACGCGCCCGCACTCGAACCCGGGCAGTCGTCGGATTTCCGCGGCATCCATCATATCGGATTCATGGTCGACGATCAGCGGGCGACCGTTGCCGAGCTGGAGGCCGCGAACGTGCCGCACTTAAAGAACGATAAAGCGCCGCCGCGACGTGCTGGTCCGACCGGGACCGCACCGAATGAGAAGTTCATCGGGCCGGACTGGGTGCATTTCGACGTTACGGAACAAGGATGGAACGAGGCCATCCGATCCCACACCCAGCTCTATGAATTGAAGCCGGTGACCTTAGACTGTTAGGCGGCGGCGACAGCGCGGGAGCGGCCAGGTGAGACCAGTTGCCTCTCGCCCGCCGGCGATCTGGCGTAAGTCGGAAAAGTTTGCCCGCGCCAGACCACGTCGGTGAACCGCGGCTCTACGTGCCAACAAGAGTGAGACACAGCCCCCCGGACCGCGCGTTTGCAGCGCACCCCGCGCGGTTCGTTAACAAGGCGTCCGTGTCCTCCACCAAACCTACCGTCGCCTGGATCAACCGGCCTACGCCGAAAGCCGTGCCTGAATGCCGATCTCAGTCATGGCGGGCAGGGACAACTGAACTGACGTTCGATCTGGCGGGCGGGCCTGTCCACGCAATAGGGGCCGGAGGACCGGCCTCGTTAAGGGTTATCGGACACGCGTGCTCCAGCGTTGCCTCGATCAAGGCGGGGGTGGCTTGATGCTGACGCGTGCCCCCCGCGGGCAGCCTCGTCGAAGAATGTGCTCCTTCGCTCACGCCGATTTTGCCATCGACGTCCGCGCGGCGCCCCGCACGAGATCGACGAGATCGAGCGGGTCGGCCGGCTCCACGTCGCCGCGCCAGGCGACATGCTGGTCCGGGCGCACCAGCACGAGTTTGTGGCGATAGAGCTCCGATGCCTCACTCGATCTCACGTCGAGAACGGCAAGCGGAAAGCGGCGCTGCGCAGCCGCCGCCACGATGCCGGCGACATGCGCCGTGGGGTCGAGGCGCAATAACGTATAATCCGGCGCCATCGCGTCGTAGAGCGAGCGCCGCCCTTCGACCCAGACGTGCGGCACGCGGCAGCCGGGCAACGTGGTCGAGATGAATGTGCCCATCGTATAGGTGGGCGCCTGCTCCGCGTCGTAAGCGATGATCGGCGATCGATCGTAGAAGTAGCCGAAGTTGAGGCCGCCGCAGCATTGCTGCTCCACGTCGAGCGCGTACGCGAGTTGTCCGGCGGCGGCGCGAGCGGCCTCGCCGATTGCATCCAGCCGCTCGACTTCCGGCGACAACTCGTTGCGCTGCATCATCACCCGGTATCCGATGTCGGAGATGATGCGCGAGGCCTGGTCTGTGATCGGCTGGCGCTCTGCTTCGTAGCTATCGAGAATCTCGGGCGTGGCCCAGCCGTGGAGGACGCCGGCGAGCTTCCAGGCGAGGTTGGCCGCGTCCGCGATGCCGGCACTCATGCCGAAGCCCCCGAGCGGCATCCAAACGTGCGCGGCGTCGCCGCAGATGAACACGCGCCGGTCGCGAAATTTGCTCGCGACGAGCCGGCGAGCGATCCAATCCTCGCGGGACAAGAGCTCGTACTCGAAGTCAGGCCCGACGCCGAGTATCGAGCGGATCACCCAGTCGCGGTCAAGGTGATCCAGCCCAGCTTCTCCAGGATAGGAGTAATTCTGTATGTTCCAGGTCTCCCGCCCATCGACAGCCATCGTCATGCCGCAGCGGCGCGGATTGAGCGAGAAGTAGGCCCAGGCAGGCTTGCCAGGCAGCAAACTCCTGAGTTGCGGTGCCCGGACATGGAACGATTGCACGTACTGCAGCACTGGGACGCCGACGAACTCGGAGCCGATCGACTTGCGCACAAAGGAACTCGCCCCGTCGCATCCGACGAGGTAGTCGCACTCGATCGACGAGCGCGTGCCGGCATCGAGGTCAACGGCGCTCGCGGTCACGCCTTGCTTGCCCTGGGCCAGGTCCGTGATTTCGGTGCGATGCAGGATACGGATGCGCGGCTGCTCCGCGGCGTGTACGAACAGCACCGGCTCGAAAAACATCTGGTTGCAGCGATGCGTGTGCTCGGGCGTCGGCCAGGTAGTGTCCGGCCCGGCCGCGGAAGGCGTGCCACGCGCGCCGCGCGCCGGAATGAGTACGCGGGAGAACTCGAGGCCGGTAACGCTGGTCGCCGAGACGATGTCATTGGGATAGTCCGCGGGCAGCCCGATGCCTCGCAGCTTGTCGGCCACGCCGAGCCGCCGGAAGACTTCCATGGAGCGGGCGCCGATCTGACCGCATTTCACGTTCGGCGGGTCGTTGGGAGGGCGGCGCTCGGCGACGATGACATCGATGCCTCGCCAAGCCAAATCCATGGCTAGCGTCAGCCCCACCGGGCCAGCGCCTACGATCAGCACCCTGGGCATACTACCAATCCCGCGCAATGGTGTTCGTCAGCTATACTATCCTGGAGCGGCCAAACGGCAAAGTTGCCCAAGCGGATGCAGATCGGCAAGGCATAACCCAAAGCCCGCTGGCAGCCGTCACAGAATGAAGCCTAAATGCCGAACCCCGGTGGATCAAAGTCGTTGACACGTTCCGCGGCGCGGCCACGGAGACTTCCCCCGCCAACGATCCGCGTCATAATGGCGAGCCCCCGCGGAGGACGTCGTCTGGGCGGGCAGTCTACACCAGGAGGAGAGAACAGAATGTTCAGCCACATCATGATCGGGACCAACGACATGGCCCAATCGAAGAAATTCTACGATGCGCTGTTCGGCGCGTTGGGCTCCGGGCCGGGCGTCGAGGACGCGAGAGGCCGCGTGGCCTACTCCCACAACGGCGGCCGGTTCATGCTCAGCAAACCCATCGATGGCAAGCCGGCGACGGTACTGAACGGCGGTACCATTGGCTTTCAAATGAAGGACGCGGCGCAGGCCGAGGCGTGGCACAAGGCCGGTGTCGCCAATGGCGGAACCTCAATCGAGGACCCGCCCGGGGTTCGCCCTCACGGCGCCTATCTGGCCTATCTTCGCGATCCCGACGGTCATAAGCTCGTCGGACTGGCTCGCCCGGCGGCCTGATTTCGATCACCAGTCTCACGCGGGCCGTTCTTCGCGGACGGCCCCGCCTTACGAGGTCCCATGGCTTCGATTTCCTTCACCGTCAACGCGCGTTCGGTCGAGGTCACGGCGGATGGCGACACCCCGTTGCTGGATGTGCTGCGCAATCATCTCGACCTCACCGGCACGCGTTTCGGTTGCGGCCTCGAGCAGTGCGGGTCGTGCATGGTGCTGATCGACGGAACCCCCGAGAAATCCTGCGGCAAGGCGCTGTCGACCGTCGCCGGCAAAAGCGTAACGACCATCGAGGGACTGGGAACACCGTCCGATCCGCACCCGCTGCAGCAGGCCTTCATCGAGATGCAGGCCGGCCAATGCGGTTACTGTCTCCCGGGCATATTGATCTCGGCGAAGGCGTTGCTCGACCGCAACCCGCAGCCGACGCGTCCCGAGATCGCCGCGGCGCTCGATGACAATATCTGTCGTTGCGGCTCACATCACCGGATCCTGCGAGCGGTCGCTTACGCCGCGGCACGTATGCGCGAGGAGGCACCACCGTGAGCCTCGCACCCCCGCCGTTGCTGAAAGACAATCCGCGGCTCGATCAATGGGTGCGGTTCGAAACCCCTGGGCGGGTGACCGTATCCACGGGACGAGTCGAGATCGGCCAGGGTGTCCTGACGGCGATCTCACAGATCGCCGCCGACGAACTCGACGTTTCCCCCGACCGCATCGATCTGAGGACCGGCGACACCACGCTGACCCCGAACGAGGGCTACACGGCGGGCAGCCAGTCGATTCAATTTGGCGGCATCGCGATGCGTCTCGTTTGTGCCGAGATCCGCGGTCTGTTTCTCGCCGCCGCCGCATCACGCCTGAACTGTGCCGCGGCAGATCTGTCCATCATAGACGGAGTGGTTTGCCGCGATGCCAAGACGACCGGCCAGGATTACTGGTCGCTGGCCAATGACGTCGACCTGACTCGGTCTGCGACCGCCAGTGCCGCCATCAAGGCGGCGAACGAGTACCGCGTGGTCGGTCAGAACGCGGCCCGCGTCGATCTCGCGGACAAGGTCTTCGGCGCGCCGATTTTCATTCACGACGTCAAACTCGATGGCATGGTGCACGCGCACGTCATACGCCAGCCGCGCCGTGGCGGCAGGGTGGCGACCATCGACGAGGCCGCGATCCGCCGCGCCGGCAAAGGGTCGGTCGAGATCATCCGCCACGGCGACTTCATCGCGATTCTCGGCGCCGACGAGACCGTGGTTGACGCCGCCGCCTCCGTGGCGCCCGGCCATGTCACCTGGGATGGGATCGA
>Ga0193726_1002896_pt1 | contig 11242 bp, 17 predicted proteins | sample H2c1metaG_FD_144928 | JGI IMG/M metagenome (GOLD analysis project Ga0193726, IMG submission 144928) | Soil microbial communities from a riparian zone of the East river system, Colorado, United States - H2c1 | ecosystem: Environmental > Terrestrial > Soil > Riparian zone | place: USA: East River... | reverse complement strand
ATGAACCAAGCCTAAATTCCGAACCCGGGTGTATCAAAGTCGTTGACACGTTCCGGTCTATCGACCTGGACTGGTACGGGCGCAGCCCCCATCGCTTGTCCTTCGCGATTGCGCGCGCCTAGGCACCCATGAACTCGGTCGATCCCGAGAGTTCGGGAAACATGACTTGGGGTTGCCCGGGCCGACGGAAGTAGTGTCGCACATGACCGCGACCCGCATTGACGAAGAGCATGTTGAGTTTATCCTCGATCCTTGCCACGAGGAGGTCACGGACATGAGCGCAGGCGAAGGCTTCGTCGTTCCAGCGGGCGGCGGCAAGCATTTCAACTCGCTGACACCCGGCCGTTCCTTTGCTATGAAGCTCCTAGGCCATGAGACCCACGAGAGCATCATGATGTTCGAGGAAACCTTGCCGGCAGGCACTGCAAGTCTCCATCATCTACACAACGACAGCGATGAGGTCGCCTGGGTGCTTGAAGGCGAGTTCACGTTCAAGATTGGTGACGAGGTCACGGTCGGCGGTCCTGGCACTTGTGCATTCATGCCGCGCGACATCCCGCATGCCTGGAAGAATACCGGCACCGAAACCGGCCGCGTCCTGTTCCTCTATACCCCGGCCGCCGCTGGCGGCTTCATCGAGGAACTCGCTGAAAATCAACCAACTGATGAGGCGGAGCGCGAGGCACGCTTAGAGCGCCACCGCTGGAAGGTCGTCGGCCCGAACCCACTCTGAAGCGACCGCGGGTGGCGCGATAGCAGGCTCTAGGCAACGGCCATGACCTCCGGGATCGGCAACCGCGTGATGGCGGCGGCGGAAGAAGAGGCTTGGCGACGCTGCTACAGCCGGATCACGCTCACGACGCTCAGTGTCGAGGCACCGGGCTTTTACCGGAGGAGAGGGTAGCAACGCATTTTGAAATCCAGGGCGGATAGACTATCAAACCGCATAACTCTGAAGAAAATTGTTCGAGCGGTTGCGGTGTCGGCGTGCCCGAAGTGCGGGAACGGGGGCTTTGATCTTGAACCCGGTTTCCACCTGGACGACCCGTCGCCACAGGTAAAGTGCGGGACCTGCGGCCACGTTTGTGCCTCCGAAGAATTCATGCGACCGCTCAGAGAGGACGAACGGAGGGACATCAAGGCCTAGACCGCGACCGCTTTGGTTGGCGAGGTTTGTAGGGGCCGCGCTTTTTCGGCGGCGCCGTCCGCGCAAGGCGATTTTCTTCGCTTTCAATGGCATCAGCGGTAAAGCACGCGACTACCCTTGGCTCAAGATTGCTCCCGGCGCGATTATGTGCGACCTGTTCGACTTCGGGGGGCGAATATGACAACAATACTGCGAGCATTTGCAGTCGTTGCTACCATCGTCGGTTGTGGAACCGGGGCGATTGCCGTCACGATGCCCCCGGATCAGTCATCTCCAAGTTATCGTCAAGGGTCGCAAGATCGGGACGTGTGGGAAGCATGGTATCACTCGCTCACCGGACCACGTTATGACGGTGCGAACTGGTGGGCTGCCAACAGAAGTCACAACCCCGGCTCGTGCCGTAACGAAGCTAAAGGTGATCAGGACTGGTTAGGCGGTTGCGAGGACACAAAGCGCCGGCTTGCATCCGTCGATTACCTTCGGCGCACCGATCCGCAATATTGGAATGGCTGGAACAAGAAGTTGCCTTTCAGTCCGGGCATTCCGGGCGACAATCCCAGCGATGCCACGTCGGTTCCAATTCCTGGGCTGAATGTGCCAACACCGGTTCCTACTGACAAGACCACCGCGACGCGCCATTGCGTCAACGTGGCGCGGAAAAGCATGGTCTATGGCTCGTTCGACGCTTATTACGATCCAGTGGCGGCGATATGGCACACGCTCGGCACACCGGCCGGAAGCTTCTATTTCACTAAATGCATGACAGAACTTGGCTTTTCCTTGGGTAAGTCGGCTTCTGACTAGGCGTCCCGCTGTAAGAGGACTGGTTGCCATGCTCATGGTTCCGACCCGACTGATTGCCTTGATGCTCGGTGGTCTATCGGCTGCCGCGCATGCACAATCTCCCAACCCATTAATGGAATATGCGGGCTCCTATATCTGCATTCAAGGGCAGACGCAGGTCACGCTGAGGATTGTTCGTACCTCGAACCCGCTTGATCCGAACGTCACCTTTTCGTTCGGCCCTGAGCCGGGAAATCCACGCGTCCCTACAGGCTCGTTTTGGGCGCGCGCGATCTTCGGACCCGGCATGCAGAGCATGACACTCGTTCCGGTCGATTGGATCACTAAACCTCCCGGCTTCACAATGATCGGCTTGCAAGGAACATCAGCCGACGGAGGATTCAACTACGATGGTCAAGTTACAGGCGGAACGGCATGCACGACGTTTTCCATCCATCGGACTCAGTTCTCCACTCCATTGCAAGACGTGAGCAAAAGACCTCCGGTATCAACGTCTCAAGTTACACCGGGCCGTGAGGAGATATCACTGAATAGCCGTGGCGGCGTGCTTGTTGTTCCGGTCCAGATAAACGGTGCGCTGACACTGGACTTCATGATTGACAGCGGTGCGTCTGATGTCGCGGTGCCAGCTGACGTTGTGATGACGTTGATACGCACGGGAACACTGCAATCTTCGGATTTTCTGGGTTCAGAAACCTGTCGACTTGCTGATGGCTCGACCGTTCCATCGGCCACATTCAGAATTAGGACGCTGAGGGTGGGTGCAAAGGTGGTTCATGATGTGACGGGCAGTGTGGCGCCTGTCGCGGGCAGCCTTCTCCTCGGCCAGAGCTTTCTTCGACAGCTATCATCCTGGTCAATCGATAACCGCCGACACGTCTTGATCCTTGAGTAAACCACACCGATCCTCGCCAATTTATGTGCCCCGACACACTTTATCGGAGCCGCCCTCAGCGTCCGAGCGACCTCACCACCGCATCCGCCAGCGGCTTCAGCATCGGCCATAGCTCGACCACCCGTGAGGGCGAACATCACAGTGAGGAAGCCTGCCATGATGGGCGCAGTGAGGGTGCAGAAGGATTGAACGGCGGCTGCCCCCCACCCGAGTTCGGCATGGGGCGCAATGTTGGCCGAAGCCACTACACGCGGTGCTCGCCGCCGGATCGGCAATCCGCCTTAGATCGTGGAGAGCGGGAGTCGGCGTCCGGGTCTCTCCCTTCGACGTTTTCCAGCCGACACCGAAACTGCTCAAGCTGTTTGTCAGTATAGGCCGTCAAGTCGCATCTGTCGTCTTCGAAGCGCATATCCGTTTATCGTATCACATGCCGGCACGTTCCCCGGCCCTCCGTAATGGTTCCCGGATTTGTAGCCCGTCCTCGCCTCGCTCACTCTATCCGCCGTGACGTCCCAAATGCCCCAAGGAAGGGCGCGACCCCTTGAGTGGTAGGGTGCATCGTCTTCAGCGGTTTCGTCGCTCTGAGCGCAATTTTGCGCGTTTGGCGGAGGTTTAAGCCGTGGATCACAACACCTCGGGCCAGCGCCGGGCATGATGCAGGACAGCAAGGATTGTCACCAAGTCGTCGCCGAGGACATACGCGATGAGATACGGGGTGTGGGTCACCACGATCTCGCGCGTGCCCTCTACCCTGCCTGGGCGCCCTCGCTCAGGAAAGTCAACCAAGTCTGCGGTTGCTTCTGCAATGGCGAGTTACACACGTTGCGCAGCGTCTGAATCCTTGTTGCCGGTGAAAGCAAAGGCACGCTCCGCATCTTCGATAGCCGATGGTAGCCAAACGATTTCCATGTTGCTAGCCTTCGGGCTCTGGTCGAGGAAGCTCGCGGCCAGTCCCCCAGCTGCGCATCCACTCCCATGACTCGATGATGCGGAATGCCAAGCGCCCCACTGCGGGCCTCCTCAAGTGACGCTTTGATACGAGCAACCTGCCAGCTGTTGTTTTTAACGAAATCACTTATTGCCTTGCTCGCCAGATGCGCAGTGCTGCGCTCGGTGTCGCGCGCCATCGCCTCAAGTTCATCGCTCACCTCCGATGGTATCTGCACGGTGATGGTCGTGTCTTTGCTGGCGTCTCGGTGTTTCATATTCATTCATCATAGCAGATTCAAATGTAGCTGCAACGATCGGCTCTGACAGTGACCTTCCTTCAAAGAGTTTTTGGTCGTGCGCTTTTTCTGAAAGACTTTTTCAAAGTCGATCTGAATGCTGAGTATTTTTCTTTTGAGTATTATTGATTGGGTATTATTAGTATGCCAATTTGGCGTCGCCTGATCGGCCTCTTTGGCATCTCCTGAAGTGCCAAATTGGCACTTCAGATCACGTCTTCTTTTTCTTAACTCGGAGGTTGAGCTCGTATACATTCGGCTTACCTAATCCTTTGCGAGTCACCTTAACGAACTCTGCCTTCTCGAGTTCCTGGATATATCGAACTACACTGCGAACTCCCCCGCCTAAATCTTTTGCGAGACGCTCCTGTCCGGGAAAGCAAAAATTATTTTGCCATGCGTATTTCAATAGCATCGCGTAGGTGAGCTTCGCTCCGACGGATACCTTGGTGTTATCAAGTACGTGATTGGGAACCAGCGTAAAGCCTCTCTCGGAAAGTGCGTCTGCACCGTGCAGAATAATATTCTTTTCAATGATCTCCCCGATCCGTTGTAATCCACCGCGTTGCTCCATGGTCAAAGTCTATCACTCACTTCCCCACCGCCCTCGCTGTTTCAAAGCACGATGGGGATAGTGTTAGCCAAAGATTTTTTTCCAGATCGATCCCTTCGAAGGATCATTGACAACCGTACCAGAACCCGCCGGTTTCAGGTCGGTGTCGGCAACAAGATTCACCGATTGGTTTTCAGGTTTTACGGGAACCGAAGTCGCAACGTCAGAGTCCACCGGATCATCGCCGCGCGCTGCTTCGTGCTCTTGCGCGCTGATGCGCGCATGTTTCTCGGAGGCTTCAAGTTGCTGGACCCGACTCTCAGCGGCGCCCAGTTTATAGCTAACCACTTGGACCGCGTCGATCAGACGATTGCGATCTTGAACAAGCTGATTGATGAAACTCTCCTTACCACGATTGTCTATGCGGAGATTCAAATTTTCGTCGCGCAGTTTGCTAACTGTGCCTTCCGGTTCCTGCTCCCGATTCTCCTTGTCTACCGTGGATAGCGGCATGATAGGATCAGGCGTTGCGCGCTGTTGCGCGCTTTCGCGCGCAGGTTCGTGCTCTTGCGCGCTGTTATTCCCGGCGCCGATCTTCGCAACATCCTCGATTTGTTTAAGCTCTGTCGCATAACGTTCGATGGAGCCGCGGCTTATAAAATATCTGTCACCGTTTAGGCCTTTCGCGAGAATGGCGTCTATGTGGCCATCTTTGCAGAATCCTTGTACCGACCTCGGGGAGCGGGGTACACCAAGGTCGGCAAACAATAGTGACGCCTGCCGTATCGTAATATCAAAGCGCGCGGCTTCGCGCTCTTGCGCGCTGCTGCGCGCTGCTGCGGTCTCATTGATTTCTTGGTCTGCCATTGTTACATTCCAGAATAGCATGTATGGAGCCGGGGAAGTCACGTTCTCAACAGGTTGAGGAGCAAGGGGACACGAGTGACTCCGTGCGATGTACAGAACAGCACCGCTCCCTGTCGCGGCATAGCTGTGTTGGTATCAAGTATTTTTCAGTTGATCCATTACGGTACTGGTTATAGTCTTAAAATCCGTCCGTTGCGCGCATTTGGTGTTTGGAACCGCTTCGTGTTGCACTGCGACGCCATCAGAAGCTCGCTATGGTGCCGCCAAACTCTCAGCGATGTTTAGGGGGTAGGATGCTCGCTGCGGGCCAATGTGCTATAATTTCCTCATGACAAAGATGTTGGAGGGCGCAATAAAAAGAGTACGCGAACTGTCTGAGGCCCAGCAAGATGAGGCCGCTGAAATGCTGCTTTTGTTGGCATCAAGGAGTGCATTTCTGGTCCGGCTTGATGACCAAACCCGCGCTGCGATACAAGAAGGCCGTGCACAAGCGCGGCGCGGGGACTTTGTTAGCGACGATGATATAACCGCCTTTTTCGTACGCCATGGAGTGAAGCGTCGAAGTGCATGAGGATCCGCTTTACACCACAGGCCAGATTCGATCTCGACGGAATTTTCAGATGTCTTGAACAATACAACGGGACCGCTGCGGTGGCGATGAAAGATATGATAGATGACCGTATCGCACGACTTGCAGATTTTCCGAACATGGGTCCTGATACCGACGAACTCGGTGTGCGCGAGTTAGTGATCGTGCGATATCCGTATAAGATATACTACGAAGTCCAATCAGATGAAGTGTGGATACTCCATATCCGCGATGAGCGGCGCGAGCCATTAAATGGGTAGGGGAGTGCCCCGGCAAGCAACATATAAGCGATGGTGCGAAGACGCCACAGGATTTGGGAGAATGAGTGTGAACCTTGGTTTCTTCCTCCGGTGCCTGTTGCGGGCTTCGGAGCAGAGGAACGAAGAAGGTCAACATGGCTCTTTTCCGCAATTACTATCTCTGTCCTACCTGCCAGCACGAATGGCAGGATGTCTGGGACTGCCGATGTGATGACGACTGTCCGGCATGCGGTGCACGGCACATCTCGCCGCATCACAGCGACGATGAGCCAACAGAGTGATGGCGCCAGAAACCGGCCGTATGCGGGCACTAAACGATGCGTTTCGGCAGACCTTGCAAGGCGGTCGTGTGTTGATGACAGTAGGCGTCAGCGCGCTTCCGGCGGATGCAGTCGTCCGGGCCGTGGCTATGATGCAGCAGTTCAACGCGTTCACGCCCGACAACGATCCGCACGGGGAGCATGATTTCGGTAATTTCGAAATCGGGGATCAAAGGTTCTTTTGGAAAATCGACTACTACGACAAGAGTATGAAGGTCGGTTCGGACGATCCAGCCGATCCGGCCACAACCACTCGTGTCCTGACCCTTATGCTTGCGGAAGAGTACTGATCCGGACCGAGCATCCCGACCCTCTTGGGTCGGATTTTTCTTGCATGACGCGGTCAGGCCCGTCACGGTCATGACATTCCTCAGGTAGACCGTCGCGGTTTCGGTTATTTCGGAGGTCATCGGTCCTTTCGTCGTAAAAGCTACGTTAAACCAGTAGGTTAGGCTTCTACGCGATATACCGGATTATCACATAGAGTGGGAGCAGCAAACGGAAGGGGACCAGTCACGCACCCATGTTGTTCGGTGAGTTCGGCGGGCAACACTCCTTCGCAGGCTGACGACTATCTGCGCGGACGCAGACGAAGGCGGGCTCGACTAGAAGATAGGAAAAAGACCTTAGAGCGGGTGCCTAAAAATGGACGTATTGATGAATGGGGCGTCTGTTCAGCACGCTGCTGAGCTGCTTCTTCCAAACGCGATCGAAGACGGGGCGCTTTCCGCATCCGCCTCGACCTATGTTTGCTGCCTGGAAGACTTCGTGTTTTCCTATCTTTGTGGAAGCGCCCTGCTCGTCAGTGGAAATTTGCCGACAGCCGGGCGCGGAGGCCGGCCGGGAGCCACCCTGTCCGACATTTTCAAAGAAGCCATTCGGCCGATAAATGTCGCTGTATCAGGTCCGCCCGACGCATTGCTGCTTGACGCGTCAGCCAGAGCGCTCATTGCGATGCGCCTAAAGGAGGTGGAGAGAGTCGTTGACCTCGTCCCGTTCTACTTTAAGGATTGGATCGGCAGGGAGGCGGTAATCTATTTCGGCAGTGACGAATCTGTTTTCCGGGAAATAAGTCCAGAAATGTACGTTTTTAAGAAGTCTCCTCCGTACATGACCGATGGTGAACTGCAGTCTATGATCTCGATGAAGGTGATCAACGTCCTGGCTAAGACGGTCTCCCTCAATCTTCCCGAAGACACGCTGACCCCGCAGGGACGTAGGCCGGTTAGCTCCGCCTTATGCGAATTCGTATCCCGTAATGTCCTGACTAACGCAGTAATTGCCCTGTGGTACGACCGCCTTTATAGGCCGATGCAGGCTGAGGGAACGAGATACCTGCCCCATGTCACACGGAACTTGACCGAAGGCATCCAAGCCAGGCCGGTCGATCAGATTTTAGTGCCGCATGTTCTAAATGATGTTTTGCGCAACTCCTCGCCGCACAGACCTATGTCATTTGTCAACGTCTTAATCGAGATGCGTGATTCACGTTATTATCGGAGGCTTCGTGAGTTGTTAAATGATGTGGCTCATCTGCCACCAGTGACTCGCAGTCGCGCTGAGCGTCTGATATCTGAAGATATAATGGCAATGACCAGAGGGGCTGGGCTCAAGGACCGGTTGTTGGACATGGACTCCGACAGATGGAGGCTCGGCTATGGAATGGTGTCGAGGTATCGGTCCGCCCTTCGAAAGATTGTACGCCCGCTAAACTCAGACGACAACGGTATGGTGCTCAAGTTCTTCCCTCACCTTAACCCCCAAAACAAGGGATCGCGAACGGTGATTTACGCAGAACGCCACGCAACGGTGATCGCCAACTCTAACATCTCGGGAACCGTGTCGGTTATTCATAACGCTGCCGGACGTCCGATAGATTCCCAGGCGCTCGCCGAAGAACTATCCATTCTGCGACAGGCGGCGAAAACGAAGGCTACAACGCTAGATCATGATTTGGCCCTTGGCCAGCTTGCTGAGGCCGAGGCTGCTGCGCGAGCCGATGACGGAGCTGGGACAGTGACAGCTCTCAAGAAGGCTGGCAGCTGGGCTTTGGGTATCGCAGAGAAGATCAGTGTTCCGGTTGCTGTGGAGGCGATCAAGGCCGCGACCGGCCTCTGATCATGCGACCGACCCCTTCGAGGCCATCCCCCTCGGCGTTCCCGCTCCGGGCCGCGGTTTCGGTTTGAGGTCCAAGGACAAAACGCCAAGTTCTTGATAATATGTAACTGCCCAGGTAGCAGATCGTTAACGGCCGCTTGACACGCGACTCGGGGCATGAGTCAAGCTCCCCATGTCGCTGCCGCCGTCTGATTCGCACGAAGAAGCCCAGCCGATATCGGACGGCGTGGCGCGTTTGGAAGCGTTGATCGCGACACTGCAGACACAGAACGCCGAGTTGCGGGCGACGATAACGGCGCAGAATGCGCGGATCGTGGAACTGGAACGTCAGCTCGGACTGAACAGCGGCAAACCTCCGTCCAGCAGCCTGCCCCTGCGAAGGCGGGGGATGGGCTGAAGAAGCAGCCGGCGCGCGTGAGCAGCCTGCGGGAACGATCTGGCAAGAAGACCGGCGGCCAGAAAGGCCATCCCGGCAAGACGCTGAGCCGAACCGAAACACCCGATGCCACGATCGATCATTTCCCCGAGATCTGCCCGGAGTGCGGCGAGTCCCTGAACGAGACGATGGCCACCGGTCATACCGCGCGGCAGGTGTTCGACCTCCCGGAGCCACAGCCCTTGATTGTCACGGAACACCGCGCGCATGCCTGCTGCTGCGCGAACTGCGGCACGCAGACGCGCGCGGCGTTTCCCGAAGGGGTGAGCGCACCGGTGCAATACGGTCCGCGCATCGCGGGCATCGTGGTTTATCTGCTGCACTTTCAGTTCCTGCCCGAGCAGCGTTTGGCCGCGTTGATGGCGGATCTGTTCGGCGTGCATCTGGTCACCGCGACCATCGCCGCCATGAGCCGGAACTGTGCCGCCAGGTTTCGGGGTTTCGCCGCCGCGCTGCGCGATCATGTGGCGGCGGCAGCGGTGAAGCACATGGATGAGACCGGGTTCCGCATCGGTGGCAAGACGCAATGGCTGCACATCGCATCGACCATCTGGCTGACATTTTACCGCGTCTCGCCGAGGCGGGGCAGCCTTATGGATAACGTCCTCGGCATTGTCGTCCACGATCACTGGAAGCCGTACTACACTCTGAAGGGCGTATTGCACGCGTTATGCAACGCGCATCACCTGCGAGAACTCCAGGCGCTCGTCGAAATCGAGAAAGAGGACTGGGCGCGCAAAATGCAACGTTTGTTGCGCCGGGCGTGTCACGCGACAAACCTCGCGCGTGAACAGGGCATCCCGTTGTCACCTCAGTTCATCGCGCTGATCAAGCGATGTTACGATGCCATTCTCTGGGACGGCTTCGCCTTCCATGAAGCGCAACCTGCCCTGATCTCCACCGCGCGGAAGCGCCGGGGCCGTAAACCGCGCCGGGTTGGCAACAACCTGCTGCTGCGCCTGAGCACGCGTAAGGCTGACGTACTCCGCTTTCTGTCCGATCCCACCGTGCCGTTCACCAACAACCTGGCGGAACGGGATGGGCGGATGATGAAGCTACGCCAGAAAATATCCGGCGGCTTCCGCTCCATGGAGGTTGCCGAGGACTTCAGCATCATCCGCTCGCTCCTCTCGACCGCGAGAAAGCAAGGGTGGGATATCTTGCAGGCGCTGACCAGCCAGCCGGGTCAACTGATCGCTGAACTCCGCCTCGCCTGAGCCCGGGCAGGTGACCTGGGCAGTTACAAAAAACTCTGCTGGCACACGAAATTCGGCGAGATTGTAGTTCTGGAGCCGCAATACAGGCTCAAAAGCAACCGCGTGCGCCCCTTCGTTCTTGGCGCGAAGGTCAGTCCTCGGGGTGTTCGCGGCCTTTGCAGCGGGCGATCGTGGATTTCGCGGCGGACGATCCCTTCGCCCGGGTCGCGTTGAAATTGCGCGAGCATTACGGCTTTGAGATCGGCGAAAGCACGATCCAGAGGATCGCTTTGGGCCATGCCCAGGCCATTTTCGAGTCCGGCTGTTCTTCGCCGGAATTTCCGAAAGAACCGGGCCGGCACAAGCAGATCGTCGCCCAGATCGACGGGGGTATGGTCCCGGTCGTGATGCCGGATGCGACGCGGACGGACAAACGCAAGGGGAAAACACTGTCGTGGCGAGAGGCGAAGATTTCGCTCGCGCACGCCAAGGGAAGCCGCACGCCGGTCTACGGGGGCGGAATAGAAGGCGGCGTGGAGGAAGCTGGGCGGCGGCTGTTCGCCTGCGCGGTCCGGGTGGGCTTCGGGGCGGATTCGCGCGTGCACGCGGTGGGCGACGGCGCGCCCCCCGCCTCCGCAGGGGCAGGCTGTGGATCGTGGGCCAGATCGAAAACCTGTTCGGCGAACAAGGCAGTTATTGTAATTACTCACCTGGGTAGTTCGCCCCCGCCACAGTTTCCCGCCGGTTTGACGGTCGCCAATCGTCGCACTTCCGATCCCACTTGACACCGGTACGCCCGAGTCGATTCTAACCACCGGGTGACCCCGCCTG
>Ga0193726_1002895_pt1 | contig 11243 bp, 7 predicted proteins | sample H2c1metaG_FD_144928 | JGI IMG/M metagenome (GOLD analysis project Ga0193726, IMG submission 144928) | Soil microbial communities from a riparian zone of the East river system, Colorado, United States - H2c1 | ecosystem: Environmental > Terrestrial > Soil > Riparian zone | place: USA: East River... | reverse complement strand
CGCCTCTTCGGCCCCCACGGTGGCGATCACCGCACCGGGGAGGACGGCGGAACGCCGGTGCAGGTAGGCCAGGGCCGTCAGGGTAGCCGGATCGGCCCAATGGAGGTCATCGAGGAGCAAGACGAGGGGGGCATGGGACCGCCACAGCCCGACGAGCGACTCGAGCGCCGCCGTCTCCGACGGAGGGGAGCTGGCCGGAGCGGGGGCAAGCTCGGGGAACACCGCTGCCAGGGCGGGCAGGCCGGCGTCGGCGATAGCCGGGGCGCCGAGCGCCTCGCGCAGAGCCGAGGCCAGTGGGACGTACGGCAGGTGCCGCTCGAGCTCCGAGCAGTCGCCACGGCCCAGGCCCACCCCCGGCAGGCGAGCCGCCAGCTCGGCCAGCAGCCGGCTCTTGCCCGCCCCATCCTCTCCTTCGACCACGGCGATGGCCAGAGTCGAAGCGCAGGCCCCCGCGACCAGGGCCTCCAGGCGGGCCAGCTCGGCCCGGCGCCCGATAAGGGGAGCATCGTTTGACCGCGGTGGCGGCCCCTGACGTTCCAGAGGGCGGGGCAGCAGGCAGGCGGGGTCCTCCTGAGCCAAGATGGCCGCCTGGACCTGCTGGGTCTCGGGCGTGGGCTCGAAACCCAGGTCCTCCGACAGCAGGGACCGCAGGCGCTGGTACCCGGCCAGGCTTTCTCGCTGGTCTCCCTGGATGTAGTGGGCCAGCATGGCCAGCCGGTGGGCCCGCTCAGCGTAGGGATCGATGGCCATGGCGGCCTGTGCATGGTCGATGGCGGACCTGGCGTCGCGTTCGGCCAGGGCAGACTCGGCCGCGTCTAGGTGTACCCCCAGCAATCGGGCCCGGTACGTACGACGCAGCTCCTCAGCCCACTCCGCATAGGGCTCGTCCTCCAGCACCTCGCCCCGGGCTGCCGCCTGCACGGCCTCACTCAGCAGCTTGCGAGCCATTCTGGTGCCCGCCTTCCCGGCGGCGGTGATCCGCTCATCGAAGCGGTCGAGGTCCAGGTCGATCCGCTCGGCGGCTAGACGGTAGCCGCCCGGGTCGGTAACCACCAGGTCTCGACCCCGCCCGACGCCATCCAGATGACGTCGCAGGACTGAGACGTGGTTCTCCAAGGCGGCGAAGGTCCGCTTGGGCAGGGCCTCGCCCCACAGCTGGTCGGCCAGGCGGTCCTTGGTCACGCTGTGGCCGCGCGCCATGAGCAGCAACTCAAGCACCTGCTTGGCCTTGGGGCCGCCGAGGTCCCTCGGGCCGAGACGGCGCTCGCCCGCTGCCACCCCGATGGGGCCGAACAGCCTGACCTCCACCGTCGCCGACTCCCCAGCCGGACCGGCCGCACTCATGGGGCCAATCATCACAGCCCGACCCTATCGCCGCCCAGCGGGCTGACCTGCCCGAGGACCCCGTTCCCCGAGGCGGGCGGGCGGCCTGCAACACCTGGGTCGGAGGTCACCTTCATGATCTCGCAGGAGCAGGCACCAAAGCCCCGGATCTCTCTCGAGAGGTCCACGAGAGGTTTCCGGAAGGTCCCTGCCGGATGCTGGCGGGCGTATGGACCCAGTGGCCTGCCCTGGAGGAGCACAAGACCCAGATGTTCCAGGAACTGGCCGAGGCTACATGTTCCGGAACAGGCCACGGCAACCAGATGGGAGAATGGGAATGTTCGGGAAGAAGTACGTGGATGACCTCATCAGCCGGAGCGCGGAGAGCGCAGCCGATCGGGCGCGGTTCCGGAAGACCGCCACCGCGGCGGGCCTGGGGCTGGTGGGCGCAGGCCTGCTCAGGTGGATGACCTCCCCGACGCTAACTGCGCAGGCAAGTAACGCGAACGCAATCTCCGACAGCACGATCCTCAATTTCGCGCTGAACCTCGAGTACCTGGAGGCGGAGTTCTACTCCTACGCGGTGAACGGGACGGGGCTGCCAGAGAGCCTGACCCACGGCACCGGGCAGCGCGGTCCGGTGGTCGGCGGCCACGCGGTGCAGTTCGGCAGCAGGTCGGTCCGAGAGTTCGCCAAGGAGATCGCCCGCGATGAGCACGAGCACGTGGAGTTCTTCCGCTCTGCGCTCGGATCTGCGGCGGTCGCCCGGCCGGCCATCAATATGCAGCAGAGCTTTAACGACGCGGCAGCCGCAGCAGGCCTGATCAAGGCCGGGGAGACCTTCGATGTGTTCGCCAGCGAGGACAACTTCCTGCGCGGCGCGTTCCTCTTCGAGGACGTCGGGGTCACCGCCTTCAAGGGGGCAGCGCCGCTCATCGACAATAAGACCTACCTGGACGCCGCCGTTGGCATCCTGGCCGTAGAGGCTTACCACGCGGCAACGGTCCGGACCGTGCTGTACGAGCGCGGCGGCGCCGACGACGCCAACGCGATCTCCAGCGCCCGCGACAGCCTCAACGGGCACCCCGGCCTGGACCAGGGCATCACCATGAACGGGGAAGCCAACATCGTTCCTGATGACGGCAACGGCATCGCCTTCGGCCGTACCCCGGGCCAGATACTCAACATCGTCTACCTGACCCCGGGCCGGGCATCCTCGGGAGGGTTCTACCCGAATGGCCTAAACGGCGAGCTGACTACCAGCGGCTGACCCGGCAGCCGCGCATCGCGCGGATGTGTCACTACCGGTGCCGTGCTGATTCATTAGCGCCGGCCTGGCCTGCGAATTCGCGATCGACAAGCCGCAACTGGCTCCGCTGTAAGCAGAAGGGAAACACCGATCATGAATTCCCCGGAGCCCATCAACATCGGCGTTTCCCACCAGATTGGGCATTACGCCGACGCGATCCGCGTTCCGGCCGGCTACGAGCAGATCATCACCTCGGGGACGCCGCGGACCGAAGACGGCGAGCGGGACCTGGCTCGGATCGGAGCGCTGGTGTCCGATCACGCAAGGTGCCGGATGCTGCTCGCTCTAGGCGACGGCCGGGCCTTGCCGGCCGGCGGGCTGGCCACGGAGGCAGGGGTTAGTGCGGCGACCGCCAGCAGCCATCTGAACAAGCTCACCGTCGGCGGCCTGCTGGTGGTTGAGGCCGCGGGCCGGCATCGCAACTACCGGCTGGCCGGCCCTGAGGTCGGCGTCTTGATCGAAGTGCTGGAACGGCTGGCGCCTGCGCTGCCAGCCCGGTCCCTGAAGCAGAGCCAGCGAGCCCGGGCCTGGCGACAGGCCCGGGTCTGCTACGACCATGTCGCCGGAAGACTCGGCGTGGAGGTGATGCGTGCCATGGTCGAGCGGGGCCACTTCGAGCCCGTCGACGAGGCGGCCGGGTCCGACGCTGGCGAGTTCTGGTTCGCGATAACTGACGAGGGCGGGGCGTTCCTGGAGGCGCTCGGGGTGACCGTCCCGCCTAGCCGGCGACCGGTACGACACCACCCGGACTCCACGGAGGTTGGCTCGCACCTTTCGGGCGCCCTGGGCCGCGCGCTCCTCGCCCGGTTCACTGATCTCGGCTGGGTACAGCGCCAGAAGAAGCAGCGCCTGCAGATTACGCCTGACGGCCTCAGCGGATTCGGTCAGCAGTTCGGGCTTCAGCTAGATCAGTAAAGCATGCGGCCTGCCGTCTGCCCCTCCGTCCGTGCGCGAGGTCAGCCGGTGAAGTCGGGGTTGGGCGGGTAGGGGCGAGCAGCTGAACTCACGATCGTATACTGTGGTTGCCTCCGCCGTTGGCTCGAACGTATAGCCGATGCCGGTCCAGCGGGATGTTCTCGCAGATCAGCATGGCATAAACGAACGCTGCTAACGGGGAGTCAGGACCCGGACTACTAGCTGGCCGGACTTCACGATCAAAGGATCGCTGGGCCTGGGGCCAGACAGGAGCCGCGGGCGCGTTAGCACGTAGACGGCCTGCACCGCCCCAGGGAAACGCTGGCTCGCTTCCGTTTCGATCTGGAGCCGCATACGCTCCCTCTCGACCCAGTCCACGGCTCGGCTCCCTCAAGAGTCACCCGAATGAGTAAGGTACTGACCAGCCGGGCCGGGGGGCCAGCCTACTCAGTGAGCTGAGCGTCTTAGAGGGACGTGACCGGGCCAGCGGGGGATCATCCGGATGCGCGCGAGCGTGGCACATGATCGTCCGTGCACGGTGAACTCCGCGTTCAGCTCCGCACCGCTGTCATCTCGCGCCCGCATGACCCCACGATCACACACGCCTGCTGGGTTACCACCCGATGCCGATGTCACGGGGGCTCTGGCGGCTGGCCGCATTGTCGGTGCCCAGCCGACGTTGATCGCCGCCAGCGCCGCAAGCTCCCGGCCAGCTCGCCGGTCCTCTCCTGCGATCGCCATGAACTCAACGCCGCTGATCTGGCAGCGGCCGTACGGGCTCGCCTACCTTCACAGCGAAGGCGCGGGTCGGCACGGACTCAACGGCCGTGCGCCTGGAGCCAGGTCACAGCCCAGGCCGTGGCCACTTGGTCCTGATGCAGGGTGACAACCGGAAGCGCCAAGCGCGCCTTACCGGAACCACCGACCTGCGGACTATTAATCCGCGGGTCCGCACCTTCTGCGCCCGGCCGCAGAGGTGCTGACCTCAGCAAACGAGCACGGGCCGCCGCGCACTTACCGTGCTGCTTGCAGTCACAACTGCAACCAAACAGTGCCGCTCGCCTGGCTAAGGACCATGCGGAGAGCGCAAACACGCAGGTCAAGAACCATGACCTAGGTGGGGCGGGTGGGGCTCGAACCCACGACCGGCGGATTATGAGTCCGCTGCTCTGACCGGCTGAGCTACCGCCCCATGCACCGCACCGCGCCGCGCGCCCGGATCGCGGCGATGGCCGCCGCAGGCCGGGTGGCGCGGCCGCCGCAGCGCAGTCTCGTACCCTACCGCGCGCTGAGCTGCATCTCCATCGCGTGCTCGACCAGCGCGATGAGCGCTGCCTTGGTCGAGTTCCGGTTCCGGGCGTCGCACTGCACGATCGGGATGCGCGGGCTGATGGACAGCGCCTCCTGAACGTCGCCGACGGCGTGCGGGTAGTCGCCGTCGAAGCCGTTGATGGCCACGATGAACGGCAGGCCCGCCGACTCGAAGTAGTCGACAGCCGGGAACGAGTCGGCCAGCCGCCGGGTGTCGACGAGGACGACCGCGCCGATCGCCCCCAGGATGAGGTCATCCCACATGAACCAGAACCGGTGCTGCCCGGGCGTGCCGAACAGGTACAGGATCAGGCCCGCGTCCAGCGTGAGCCGGCCGAAGTCCATCGCCACCGTGGTGGTTTTCTTGTCCGGCGTATGCGACAGGTCGTCAACGCCGTCGCTGGCCGAGGTCATGACGGCCTCGGTAGTCAGCGGCGTGATCTCCGACACCGACCCGACGAAAGTGGTCTTGCCTACGCCGAAGCCCCCCGCGACGACGATCTTCACCGAGGTCATCGCGGTTTCCGCGACCTCCGGCGGCGCGACCTTAGAGCTTGCGAAGTCCACTGAGCACCCTTTCAAGCAGGTTCATGTCCGGGCGACCTTGCTCATGGTCGATCTGATGGACCCGGACTAGTCCGTCCATCGCCATGTCGGCGATGAGGACCCGAGCAACGCCCAGGGGCATCCTGAGCACCGCCGAGATCTCCGCGACTGAGCGCCAGTCGCGGCAGAACCCGAGGATGGCCTGGCACTCAGGGCTGAGGGTCGACAGGTCCCGCGCCTCGTAGTGCGACGCGGCGACCATCGCCTCAATCTGCAGCTGGTACTTGGGCTGCGTCCGTCCGCCGGTGACTGCATAAGGCCGGACGAGGGAGCTCCCGCTGCCCGCTGGCGCAGTTTCCGGCACGAACGGATCACGGGGCGGCGGAGCAAAGCCGGCGGCGAAATCGAACTTCGGCCCGGGCGAAGACGCGCTCCGCCCGGCCGAGCCCACCCGCTCGGCTGGCTCCCACTTATCGCGACCGGGACCAGCCACTGCAGCCTCCTGTCACTGTCGGCCACCATCAGGCCAGCCCGGGGGCAGACCCCCGCGTACTTCTGGCGTCAGCGCACTGCCCACCCGCTCGACGAGCAGCGCCATCTCGTAGGCCACCAGGCCCATGTCACAGTCGGCCGAAGCCAGCACGGCGAGGCTGGAGCCATCGCTGATGGCCATGACGACCAGCAGCCCGCGCTGCATCTCGACGACGGTCTGAGTCACGGCGCCGCCCTCGAAGACCCGGGCTGCGCCCTGGGTCAGGCTGGTGAGGCCGGACGTAACCGCCGCCAGCTGGTCGACGCGGTCTGCAGGAAAGCCCTGCGAGAACGCCATCGGAAGCCCGTCAGCGGAGACGACGATCGCGTGCGCGACCGCCGGAACCCGCTCCACGAAGTTCGTGATCAGCCAGTTAAGGTCTTGCGCCGGTCGCACTAGCGGGCTCACGGGCGCTCCTTCCTCTTATGACGGGCATCCTGCAGCCCGGTGCGTGGCGACGCGCCGGTCATTTCGGCGACCGGCGGGCGGCCAGGTGGCGTTCCGACACTAAGCATGACCAACCAAGGCACTTGATGCCACCCGTCATGAGGAACTGCCGTCCTCTCCGTTCGAGCTGTCGGTGCCGGCGGCGGCCCGGCCTTCCCTGACTCCACGCTGGAAGCTGGCAAATCGGTCCCGGGTGGCGGAGGCCGATCGGGCCGGTGCGGGCGCTGACGGCTCCGCGGCCGCCGTCCCGGGTACGAGGTTGGCCTTGGGCACCCGCTTGGGCAGCCCGGCCGTGGTCACGCCGCTGGACGACGGCTCAGCGGCCGCTGCGGCGGCCTGCCAGCCCTCGTCGGCGGGCGAGGTCCAGGTCGACCTCGCGGGCTCAGCCGGCGAGGCCGCGGGAGCGCCGCTGCCGCCGCCGTGGCCGTTGCCGACGGCGGGCTCGTCCTGCGGCGCCCAGCCCACGGAGCTGCGGCCGCGCCGGAACCAGTCGGACTCGACCGCCTCGAAGATGGGCAGCCGGTACTCCGCAGTGAGGTCGGCGGGCGGGATCACGACCTCGTCGCCGGCCGGGCTGCTGTCCCAGCTGAAGCCGTTGGTGCCGTGGCTGCCGCCGTTGGGCGGGGCATTGACCGGCGCGCTGAACACCGGCCGCGACCCCGCGCCGGTCAGCTCGTCGTGGTAGGCCGGCTCCGCGGACTCGGGTGACGACGAGCCGGACGCCGGGGACGGGAAGCCCGATCCGGGCGCGGGCGCGGCCGGAGCCGGAGGCTGCGAGCTGGCGCCGAACGAGTCCGACGGGCCGGAGCCCCAGCCCGAGCCGGCGCCGAACATGTCCGGCGGCTCGGCACTGAACATGTCGGTCGACGCCGCGGCGAACTCATCCGCGGGCCCGGACCCGGCATCGGACCCGGACGGGGATCCGGTGCTGAACATGTCGGTCGAGCCGGCGGGGAACGCGTCGGGGTCAGTGCCGCCCGGCTCGCCGCGGTCGACCCGGCGCTTGGGCAGCTTGCTGCCGGAGTCAGCCGGGCCCGCGTCGGCCGAGGGGGCCGCCGTGACCGGATCCTGGATCGTGCCCCACTGGCCGGTGTCGGCGTGGTCAGCGCTTCCGGCTCGCAGGTCGGTGACGCCGTACGAGCCGTACGACCCGGCCCCGAAGCTCTCTGTGGCGGTCCCGGCGGGCTCGTCGGCGGTCTCGCCGGCGGGCTGCGGGCTGGTCGGGAACGCGGGAATCGGTCCCGTGGCCGAGGCCGCGCCGGACCCGAAGGCGGGAATCGGGCCGGTGGCCGGGCCCGACCAGGCGTCAGATCCGGGCCGGGGGCCGGCTCCGGGCACCCGGCGCGGCCCCAGCGACGAGCCGTTCTCGCCGGTCCCCGCCTGCAGCGAGGCAAACTTGGGCGTCCGCGCCGCCGAGACCTCCTGGGCGGTGGCCGCGCGATCGTCGGCCCCCCGGACCGCGCCGTCGAAGGCACCGGCCATGCTCAGGCCGACGGACCCGTCCGGGGAATCGGGCAGCTGGGTCCCGGACGGGCTGGCGCCGTCCCGGCTCACGACCTCGTCGGGCAGCCAGACCAGCGCGGTCAGGCCGCCGGAGGCGGCCGGGCGCAGCCGGACCCGGATCCCGTGCCGCGCGGCCAGCCGCGCGACCACGAACAGGCCCATGCGCCGGGAGACCGCGACATCCACGACGGGCGGGTTGTCCAGCCGCCAGTTCGCGTGGGCCATCTCCTCGGCGCCCATGCCGACGCCCTGGTCGGTGATGTCGAGCAGGACGCCGCCGCTGCTCAGCAGGTGACCGGAGATGGTGACCGGCGTCTCGGCGGAGGAGAACGAGGTGGCGTTCTCGGCCAGCTCGGCCAGCAGGTGGACGGCGTCGTTGACGGCGTGGCCGCGGGCCGAGATGCCGGGCTGGACGTTCAGGCTGACCCGCTCGTACTGCTCGATCTCGGAGACGGCAGCGCGGAGCACGTCGACCAGCGCGACCGGCTGGTTCCACCGGCGGGACGAGTCGTGGCCCGCGAGGACCAGCAGGTTCTCCGAGTTACGGCGCATGCGGGTGGCCAGGTGGTCCATCTGGAACAGGCTGCCCAGCCGCTCGGCGTCCTGCTCGCCCTGCTCCAGGTCGTCGATCAGCCGGATCTGCCGCTCGACCAGCGACTGGCTGCGGCGGGACAGGTTGACGAACATCGCGTTGACGTTGCCGCGCAGCGCCGCCTCGTTGGCCGCCAGCCGGAGGGCCTCGCGGTGGACCTGGTCGAAGGCCCGGGCGACCTCACCGATCTCGTCGGCCGAGTCCACGTCGATGGGCTCGACGGTGAGCGGGGCGCCCGATCCGTCGGTCTCGCTCATCCGGCGGACCGTCTCGGGCAGCTGCAGGCCCGCGATCTCCAGGGCGCCCGCGCGGAGCCGGCGCAGCGGCCGCACCATCGACCGGCCGACCAGGCTGGTCAGGACCAGCGCCAGGCCGAGGACGATGGTCACGGCGGCGCCGATGATGATCGAGTCGATGATCGCGGTCCGGCGCAGCGCGTTGGCCCGGTCCACCGCGGCGGTGACGAGGGTGCCCTCGACCTTGCGCATGTCGTCGATCTTGGTCGACACGGCGCTGATCCACTGCTTCGTGGTGTCGCCCGAGTTGACCAGCTGGTCGTTGAGGTTGAAGAAGCTGTTGCCGAGGTCGATGGCGTGCTGCTCTATCGTGTCGGCCGTGTTGACCTGGGGGCCCGCGACGGTCTTGCGGTAGAGGGCAGCCTGCTGCGGGGTGGCGGCATCGCCGAGCTCGGGGATGTTGGCCTGCATTTCCGCCTGGGCCGTGACCAGCGCGTCGTGCATGCCCGCGGTGAAGGTGGTCTCGGTCAGCGCGGCCCCGAGGGCCGCGCGCTGCTGGGAGGTCTCCTCCTCGATCCGGGAGATGACGCCGAGCGCGCGGACGTTGTCGGCCAGGACCGGGTCGCCGCTGCCCAGCGCGATGTCCTGGTCGATGTCGATCAGGGAGTCGATGCTGGTGGCGTACTTCAGGATCGCGGTGGTCACCGGGGTCCTGACGTTGGTCGACTGTTGGCGCAGCGCGGGCAGGCCGGCCAGCACCGAGCTGATCTTGGCCGCGTCCTCCTGAACCTGCACCGGGAAGGTCGAGCCGATGTCGCTGACCCCGTTCCGGACGTTCTTGATCCACGGGGCGGCGAGGGCGTACTGCGCTTTCACCTGCTGCAGCTGCTGCTGCTGCGCCGCCGCCGGCGCGCCCTTGACGTTCTGGGCGAGGTAGAGAGCCGTCTGGTCCCGCTCGTCCTCCAGCCGCGCGCCCAGCGTGGTCACCGCCGAGCTCAGCTGGGCCAGCTGCTCGATCCGCTGGAACGTCAGCGCGCTCTGCACGGACGACACGATGCGCGTGCCGCCCAGCACCACGGCGGTGAGCGTGGGGATCGTGATCAGCAGCAGGAGGCGCGACCGCACGCGCCAGTTCTTCAGCGCGCGGCGCGAGGCCACGGAGCCCCGGTCGGCCGGCTGGCTGGCCCGGGCCGGCCGCGCCGGGGCGGGAGCCGGGGGCGGCGGCTGCGGCGGGGGGGCCGGGGGCACGGCAGCATCCGCGGCCGGCCTGGTCTCGCGATCAGCAGGCGGGCTCACGGTAGCCCCACCGCGGGGGGCGTTGTCTCGGGACGGCACAGCCTCTGTACCCCTTACCTGGTTACCGTATTACCTGGTTACCGTGGCGAGGCCAGCGCTCGGCACGATGTATGCCGACACGCCGCGTGCGCGACAACCGACACGGCTAACCTCCCGGATAACGAACTTGCATCACGGCACAGCCAAGTAGCCAGGCGCAACTCTAACCGGTAACCGGGTACCGCGACACCAATAGGGACACGACCCCGGAAAACCGCTGCAACGTGATGTTTGCCCTAACACCTGGCAGCTTCAGGGTACTCTCCGGTGCATCGTCGGTTCAGGGAACTGTTCGGATCATCACCGGATTTGCCGTGGCCGCGACCTGCACACTACCGGCCTGAGCCCGCCCGAGGCCCCGCAGAACATCACAATCCGGGGCAGATACGTCTTTACCCCGCAGAACGGGCCAGGGGCTACTCCAGCCGGCTCAGCCCCAGCAGCCGCGCCAGCACCATGCGCTGGACCTCGGAGGTGCCCTCGCCGATCTCCAGGACCTTGGCGTCCCGGTAGAACCGCGCGACGGGATACTCGTTCATGAACCCGTAGCCGCCGAACACCTGGGTGGCGTCCCGGGCGTTGTCCATGGCCGCCTCCGAGGCGGTCAGCTTCGCGATGGCCGCCTCTTTCTTGAACGGCTGCCCGGCCACCAGGCGCGCGGCCGCGTCGTACCAGGCCAGCCGGGCCAGGTGCGCCCGCGCCTCCATGTCCGCGATCTTGAACTGGATCGCCTGGTAGTGGCCGAGCTGATGACCGAAGGCCGAGCGCTCGGCGGCGTAGCGCAGGCACTCGTCGACGCAGCCCTGGGCCAGGCCCGCGGCCAGCGCGGCGAGCGCGACCCGGCCCTCGTCCAGCGTGGCCAGGAACTGGGCGTAGCCCCGGCCGCGCTCCCCCAGCAGGTTCCCCGCGGGAACCCGGCAGGACGCGAAGGACAGCCCCCGGGTGTCCGAGGCCCGCCAGCCCACCTTGGAGTACTCGCGGCTGACGCTGAGCCCGTCCGTCCCGGCCGGGACCATGATGGCCGAGATCGAGGGCCGCGGCCCGGAGCCGGGCCCGGTGATGGCCAGGACGGTCACGACCGAGGTGATCGACGTGCCGGAGTTGGTGATGAAGGCCTTGGACCCGTCGATCACCCACTCGTCGCCGTCCAGCCGGGCGGTGGTCCGCATCCCGCCGGGGATATCGGACCCCCCG
>Ga0193726_1002894_pt1 | contig 11247 bp, 8 predicted proteins | sample H2c1metaG_FD_144928 | JGI IMG/M metagenome (GOLD analysis project Ga0193726, IMG submission 144928) | Soil microbial communities from a riparian zone of the East river system, Colorado, United States - H2c1 | ecosystem: Environmental > Terrestrial > Soil > Riparian zone | place: USA: East River... | reverse complement strand
CGCTGTCGTTCGTCATTGCCGGCATCGCCAGTGCCGCGGCGGCGTTGTGCTACGCGGAATTTGCCGGATTGATTCCGGTCACCGGCAGCGCCTACACCTACGGCTATGCCGTGCTCGGCGAAGGCGTCGCCTGGCTGATCGGCTGGGACCTGCTGCTCGAGTACGCGTTGATCGTCGCCGCCGTCGCGAGCGGCTGGTCCGGCTACGTGCTCAACCTGCTCGATGCCGCCGGCATGCACCTGCCCGACGCGCTGCGCGGCGCGCCCGATTCCGGCGCGGGTCATCAGTTCAACCTCATTGCGGCGGTGGTCGCCATGGCGGTCGCCGTGCTGCTGACGATGCGCACGGAATGGGGCGCGCGCGCCAACACGCTGATCGTCGCGATCAAGGTGATCGCCGTAGTGCTGGTGATCTGCGTCGGCGTGTTCTATGTCAACCCGGCGAACTGGCATCCGTTCGTGCCGGAACGCACCGTCGATGCGCAAGGCGTCGGCCACTTCGGCTGGCCCGGCGTCGTGACCGCCGCGGCGGTCGTGTTCTTCGCCGTGTTCGGCTACGACACGCTGACCACGGCCGCCGAAGAGGCGAAGAATCCGCAGCGCGACCTGCCCCGCGCGATCCTGCTTTCGCTCGGCATTTCGATGGCGCTGTACATCACGATCACGCTCGTGCTGACCGGGATGGTGCCGTATACGCAACTGGGCACCGACGCGCCGGTCGCGCACGCATTCCAGTCGCTCGGCATGAAATGGATCGGCGCGGCGATCTCGGCCACTGCGATCGCCAGCATCCTCAGCGTGATCTTCGCGTTCATGCTCGGCGCCGCGCGCATCTGGTTCGCGCTGTCGCGCGACGGGTTGCTGCCGGCCTGGTTCGCCAAGGTGCATCCGCGCTACGGCACGCCACACCGGCCGACGATCGCGCTCGGCATCTTCACCGCCGTGGTTGCCGGCCTGTTTCCGCTCGGCGAAGTCGCCAAGCTCGTCAACATCGGCGTGCTCTCGGCGTTCATTGTGATCTGCGCGTCGGTGCTGCTGTTGCGCGTACGCAAGCCCGACTTGCCGCGCGCTTTCCGCACGCCGTGGGTGCCGGTCGTGCCGATCGTCGGCATCGTCTTTTCGATCTGGCTGTTGTCCGAACTCGCGCTGATTACCTGGATGGTGTTCCTGGCCTGGGTCGCACTCGGCACGTTGATCTATTTCGCCTACGGAATCCGCCACAGCAAGCTGGCCGGACACTGAGTGGGAAGATCAAAGGCATTTTTGAACGTGGATTGCGCGGATGAACGCGGATAGAGCAGAGTCAGATTGGTGATGCGAACGTTCGATTCATCTTTTATCCGCGTGCATCGGTTCTTATCCGCGCGCATCCGCGTCAAAAGAGGCTTTTTTCGCTGACCATGCCGGCATTCGCCTACCAAGCACTCGATCAAGCCGGCAAGACGCAGCGCGGCGTCGTGCAGGGCGACAACGCGCGTGCGGTGCGTGCGGGCCTGCGCGAACGCGGACTCAATCCGCTGGAAGTCTCGGCGCTCGAGTCCGCAGCGCAGCCAGCCGGGCTGCTGCGCCGCGGGCTGTCCGGTGCGCAACTCGCCCTGCTCACGCGTCAGCTGGCGACACTGCTCAAAGCCGGCCTTCCGCTCGATGAGGCGCTGGGTGCGCTCGCCGAGCAAAACGATGACTCGCGTTCGCGCACACTGGTCGTGGGCCTGCGCTCGCGCGTAATGGAGGGCGCGAGTCTGGCCACGGCGCTGGCCGATGCGCCGGACAGTTTTCCGGAAATCTATCGCGCCTCGATCGCCGCCGGCGAACAATCCGGCCGCCTCGATCAGGTGCTCGCGCGGCTGGCCGACTACAGCGAAGCGCGCGACGCGTTGAACCAGAAGGTGTGGGCGGCGCTCGCCTACCCGCTGCTGCTGAGCATCGTCGCCGTGGCCATCGTGGCCGGCCTGCTCGCCTACGTCGTGCCGCAGATCGTCGGCGTGTTCGTGCAGATGCACCAGAGCCTGCCGTGGCCGACGCGCGCGCTGATCGCGCTGAGTGATTTCGTCAAGGCCTGGGGCTGGTTGCTGTTGATCGCGATCGTGGCCGCGGCGATCGGCGGACGCCTGGCCTTGCGCGCCGAGCAGGCGCGTCGCGCCTGGCATCGGCTGCTGTTGCGGCTGCCGCTGATCGGGCGTCTGACGCGCGCGGCGAACACGGCCCGCTGCACGCGCACGCTCGCGCTGCTGACCGCGAGCGCCGTGCCGCTGCTCGACTCGCTGCAGATCGCCGCGCAAGTGATGCCGAACCTGCCGATGCGCGAGGCGGTCAAGCGCGCCGCGGTCAAGGTGCGCGAGGGTGGCAGCTTCTCGCGCGCGCTCGGCGACAGCGGCTATTTCCCGCCGGTCGCATTGCGCCTGATCGCCAGCGGCGAACGCGCCGGCGAACTCGAACGCATGCTCGACGAAGCGGCGAACCAGGAGCAGCGCGAACTGGATCGCTGGATGACGCTGTTGACCGCCGTGCTCGGGCCGCTCGTCATCCTGCTGGTCGGCGCGATGGTGCTGTTCATCGTGCTGGCGATCCTGCTGCCGATCTTCAATCTGAATCAGATGGTGAAGTGATGGGTTGGAGACTGGGGACTGGGGACTGGGGACTCGCGAGCGCACCCGGCAACCGGGGACGGTCCAACACCTTCATGGCGGTCTCAAGTCAGGGAATCACTTGGTCGTTACCCGCATCGTGTCGCTTTTCCCGAGTCCCCAGTCCCCAGTCCCGAGTCCCGGCCTTCAGGCAATGATCCGCTTCGACAACGTCAGCCGCCGTTATCCGTCCGGGCAGGAAGCCCTGCGCGAACTGAGCTTCGAACTGGCGCAGGGCGAAATGGCGTTCGTCACCGGCCACTCCGGTGCCGGCAAGAGCACACTGCTCAAGCTGATCGCGCTGCTCGATCGGCCGACTCGCGGCCAGGTCCAGGTCAACGGCAGAAGCCTCGCCGACACGCGGCGGCGTGCCGTTCCGGGTTGGCGGCGCGGCATCGGCATGGTGTTCCAGGATCATCGCCTGTTGATGGACCGCACCGTTTACGACAATGTCGCGCTGCCGCTGATCATTGCCGGCGTTGCGCGCGAGGAAATCGGCAAACGCGTGCGTGCCTCGCTCGACAAGGTCGGCCTGCTCGGGCGCGAGGCCGATGCGCCGGTCGCGCTGTCGACCGGCGAGCAGCAGCGCGTCGGCATCGCGCGTGCGATCGTCGGCAAGCCGCCGCTGCTGATCGCCGACGAACCGACCGGAAATCTCGATCCGCAGCTGTCCGCCGAGATCATGGCGCTGTTCGGCGAGTTCCAGCAGGTCGGCACCACGGTCTTGATCGCCAGTCACGATCTGGCCTTGATCAAGCGCCTCGGCAAGCGCGTGCTCGTGCTCGATCACGGCAAGCTGATCGACGATTTCCGGCCGGGTTCGTGAACCGACGCAAGCCGCAAAACAGGATCATCAAGCCGGCCGCTGCGCCGAAGGCCGCGGCGCGCGCCGAGCGTCGTCCGCGCCCGGGCCTGCGCGCCTGGCGCGAACAGCATCTGTACAGTTTCTTTTCGAGTCTCGGTCGTCTGGCGGCACGGCCGTGGGCGACGTTGCTGACGCTGCTCGTCATGGCGCTGGCGCTGGCGCTGCCGCTGCTGCTATATCTGGCGCTGACCAATGCGCAACAGCTGCACGGTGACATGCGCGATGCCGGGGCGATCAGCGTATTCCTCAAACCACACCTCGAGCGTGCCGCGGTCGACGCCGCTGCGCAGCGTCTGCGCGCGCGCGCGGACATCGCCGGCGTCGTCGTCAAGACCCCGGAACAGGGTCTGCAGGAGTTCCGCGGCCAATCCGGATTCGCCGACGCCCTGAACGTGCTGCGCGAAAATCCGCTGCCGGCGGTCCTCGTGGTCACGCCGCGCCACGACGCGGCCCGCGTCGAAGATCTGGTCGGACAACTGGGCAGCGCGCCGGACGTCGACCTGGTGCAGTACGACGCCGCCTGGCGCCAGCGACTCGATGCGATCCTCGCCGCGGCGACACGCGCCGCCCAGGTGCTGGCCGGCCTGCTCGCGCTGGCCGTGCTGCTCGTGGTCGGCAACACGATTCGGCTCGACATCCTCGGCCGCGCCGACGAGATCGAAGTGATGCAGTTGCTCGGCGCAAGCAACGGCTTCGTGCGGCGGCCGTTTCTGTATTCGGGACTTTGGTACGGCGCGTTCAGCGCGGCGCTCGCGCTGGCGGTCATCGTGGTCGTCGAAATGTCGCTGGCGGCGCCGTTGCAGCAGCTGGCGGTCAGTTACGATCATCGCTTCAGCGTGCACGGGCTCGACCTGTTGCCGGCGCTGGCGACCCTGGCGATCGGCGCCATGCTCGGCTGGCTCGGCGCATGGCTTGCCACGTCGCGGCATCTGGCGCGGGCGCGGCGTTAGCGCATTGCCCGCTCTGCCGGAGTTCGCCGCCTTCAGCCTGCAGCGTATAAACTGCCTGCCGCGGCGAGCGCGGTTGACGCCGGCTTGGTATAAAGACGTACTATTTTCGTCCTGCAAGCCCGCTCCCCGATTCAGGGGCACCGGATTGTGGCCACGACCACGTCAGCCGGGAAGAATGCCGAGCTGTGCCTACGAGAGGAGCGGTACGCGATCCAGATGGAAGGGCACCTGACACAGCACCTCAGCGGCGAGAACCCGCGCGTGATGGTCGTCGACGGCTCGAAGGTCGTTCGCAAGCTGATCGAGCAGCTGCTGCGCGCCGACCTGCCCGGCGTCGAGGTGCTTTCCTGCGCCACTGCTGACGAAGCCAAGCACCAGCTCGAAACCGGTGCGGTCGACCTGATCACGACAGCACTGCGCCTGCCGGATATGGATGGCATGGAACTCGCGCGCTACGTGCGTGAGCACGCGCCGCAGGCCTACATCCCGATCGTCATCGTTTCCGGCGACGTCAACGAGCGCCTGATCAATCGCGAGTTGACCGAACACGTCACCGATTATTTCGACAAAGCGCTCGGCTTCAATGCCCTGTCGGCGTTCATCCGCGGCTATGTCTGCCCGCAGGACCAGGTCGTTGGCGACGTACTGTATGTCGAAGACAGCCGCGTCGTGGCGACCGCGACGCGACGCATGCTGGAAAAACATGGCCTGACCGTGCGCCACGTCAGCAGCGTCGAAGACGCCGTCGCGATACTCGAGATGGCGCGCGAACAGGGCGCCACGCCCGGCGCCGACGTCGTGTTGTCCGATGTGAACCTCAAGGGCGAGCTGACCGGCGGTGATCTGCTTGCGCGCATTCGCAACGAGTTCGGCTACGGCAAGGGCGAGCTGCCGGTGCTGATCATGACCGGCGACGACAATCCGGCCAACCAGGCCCGGCTGTTGCGCGCCGGCGCGAACGATCTGGTGCAGAAGCCGATCGAGGAGCGCCTGCTGGTGACCAAGCTGATGTTCCAGATGAATGTTTCGCGCCACCTGAGGGAACGGCGCACGGCATCGGTGTGACGCAGGGCCGGGTCAAACTCGAGGCATCGTGGAAGGCGCGGGTCGGCGACTACCTGGACCGGCCGGACATGCTGCGTCTGTCGGAATTCCTGCGCGCGGAACTGCAGGCCGGCAAGACCATCTATCCGCCGCCGCGGCGCATCTTCGCCGCGCTCGATGCGACGCCGTTCGAACAGGTCAAGGTCGTGATCCTCGGCCAGGATCCGTATCACGGTCCTGGCCAGGCGCATGGCCTGTGCTTTTCGGTACTGCCGGGGGTGGCGCCGCCGCCGTCGCTGCAGAACATCTTTGCCGAACTGCAGTCCGACCTCGGCATCGCGCGGCCCGGCCACGGTTGCCTGCTGCCGTGGGCGCGGCAGGGGGTGCTGCTGCTCAATTCCGTGCTGACGGTCGAGCGCGGCTTGGCCGGCTCGCACCAGGGCAAGGGCTGGGAGGGGTTCACCGACACGATCGTCGACCGGCTCAATCGCGAACGCGAAGGACTGGTGTTTCTGCTCTGGGGCAGTCCGGCCCAGGCCAAGGGCCGGCTGGTTGATGCAATGCGTCATCGGATCTTGAAGGCGCCGCACCCTTCGCCCCTGTCGGCGCATCGCGGCTTCCTCGGGTGCCATCATTTTTCACTTGCGAATCAATGGCTCAGCGAACACGGCCAGAGCCAGATCGCGTGGCAATTGCCGCCGGCCGCGAGCATTGCACTGGACGCATGAATTGGTGTACTATCCGGTACAGAAACCCGGCCAGGGCCGGGAACTAACCCATGGCATTGGCACTCTGAAAGCTCAAGTGCCAGGCCGGTACCGAAGGAGAGTCTCCAAGATGTCGACTGCTTTGGTTGCAAACAATCTTCCGATTCCGAGTGCTGCGATCGGCAGCGTGGACGCTTACATCAATGTCGTGCACCAGATCCCGGTGCTGACGCTGGATGAAGAGCAGGCATTGGCGCGGCGCTACAACGGCGAGAACGATCTGGACGCCGCCAAGCGTCTGGTGCTCGCGCATCTGCGTTTCGTCGTCCACGTCGCGCGCGGCTACAACGGCTATGGCCTGCAGATCTCCGACCTGATCCAGGAAGGCAATATCGGTCTGATGAAGGCGGTCAAGCGCTTCAATCCCGACATGGGCGTGCGCCTGGTGTCGTTCGCGGTGCACTGGATTCGCGCCGAGATGCACGAGTTCATCCTGCGCAACTGGCGCATCGTCAAGATTGCGACGACCAAGGCGCAGCGCAAGCTGTTCTTCAATCTGCGCAAGTCGAAGAAGCGCCTGGGCTGGATGAATGCCAAGGAAGTGCAGGCGGTCGCGAAGGATCTCGGCGTGCCGGTCGCGGACGTGCTCGAGATGGAATCGCGCCTGTCCGGTCACGACATGGCATTCGACGCGCCGACCGATTCGGACGACGACGCCAGGCCGGCACCGGTCGCCTACCTGGTCGACAATGCCGCCGATCCGTATCACTCGCTCGAGAGCGACGATCAGGAAGAATCCGATCTTGACTCGCTCAAGCGGGGCCTGGCCAAGCTCGACAACCGTTCGCGCGACATCATCCAGCGCCGCTGGCTGCGTGACGAGAACAAGGCGACGCTGCAGGAACTGGCCGACGAGTACGGCGTTTCCGCCGAGCGCATCCGCCAGATCGAAGTCAACGCGATGAAGAAGATGCGCACGCTGTTCGCTGCGTAATCGCATTGGCTGGAACGTGTTCGAAGGACGGCCCGGGAAACCGGGCCGTTTCGTTTTCTGCAGAGCAAGGGATTTTTGGACGCGGATGAACGCGGATTTACGCGGATAAGAGCGGATCCAAATTCTTCGGCTTGGAAGTGGATTTACGCGGATAGGGTCAGTTGGGTTGCGCGATTCACTTGCATGCTCTTGCTTGATCCGCGTTCATCCGCGTAATCCGCGTCCTAAGCATCTTCTTCGTTTTGATCAGCCCCCGACGATCCCGCTGGGCGATGGCCGACGATGATTCGCGCCGCGCGCTGGTAGCTCCAGTAGGCCATGAACCAGTTCAGCAGCACGACGATGCGGTTGCGGAACCCGATCAGGAAGAACACGTGGGCGGCGAGCCAGAACCACCACGCGAGCAGTCCGGAGAAGCGCAGGCCGTGCAGGTCGACGACCGCGGCCATGCGGCCGATCGTTGCGAGATTGCCGTAGTCGCGATAGCGAAATGCCGCCGTGGGTTTGTTCGCGAGGCGATCGCGGATCGTCTCGCCGACATGGCGGCCCATCTGCTTGGCGGCCGGCGCGACGCCGGGCACCGCGTTGCCGTCTCGCTGGGTCACCGCAGCCAGGTCGCCGGCAACGAAGATTTCCGGATGCCCGATCACGGTCAGGTCGGGCAGCACCGGCACACGCCCGGCACGATCGAGCTCGACGCCGAGCGAGCGCGCCAGCGGCGAGGCGGCCACGCCCGCCGCCCAGACCACCGTGCGTGCCGACACGAACTTGCCGCCGAGGTGAAAGCCTTCGTCGCTGATCGCATCGACCGGCGTGCCGGTGACGACTTCGACGCCGAGGCGCTGCAGTTGCCTGCGTGCCTTTTCCGACAGCGATTCCGGAAAGCTCGACAGCACGCGCGGTCCGGCTTCGATCAGGCGCACCTTGGCCGAGGCCGGATCGATGTGGCGGAATTCCCGGCGCAAGGTATGGTGTGCGATCTCCGACAACGTGCCGGCCAGCTCGACGCCGGTCGGCCCGCCGCCGACAATGGCGAAGCTGAGCCATGCCGCGCGGCGTGCCGGATCGCTCTCGGACTCGGCATGCTCGAAGGCCAGCAGCAGGCGCCGGCGCAGGTGCAGCGCATCGTCGAGCGTTTTCAGGCCCGGTGCATGCGGCGCCCACTCGTCGTGGCCGAAATACGTGTGCGTGACGCCGCTCGCCAGCAGCAGCGTGTCGTAGCCGAGCGTGCCGCCGTCGTCGAGTACGACGCGGCGCGCATCCGGTTCGATACGTTCGACGCCGGCCATGCGCACTTCGACATTCGCCTGGTCGCGCAGGATGTGACGCAGCGGCGCCGCGATGTCCGGCGACGACAGGCCGGCGGTGGCGACCTGATAAAGCAGCGGCTGGAACAGGTGGTGGTTGGCGCGATCGACCAGCGTGATGCAGACCGGCGCATGCGCCAGCGCGCGCGTTGCCCAAAGACCGGCAAAGCCGCCGCCGACGATGACTACGTGATGGTCATGTTGTCCGGGCACTGAGCAAGTGTAAAGGGGCGAAGGGCGATGGGCGAGGGATGGAGCAGGGCGAGCGGGGATGTCGGATGCGTATTCGGATTGGTGGGAGTCAGACGGACATGCGGGACTCGCGCGGCTGTCTCGTGATGCTCTATCTTTTCCCTCGCCCCTCGCCCCTCGCCCCTCGCCCCTCAATACAGATCGATCGGATCGACGTCGATCGACCAGCGCACGCGCCGCGCCCCGGTGCTGTCGCGCACACGCATCAGCCAGGCGCCAAGAAATGCCTGCAGCGCGCCGCGTTCGCCGGCACTGAGCAGCAGCTGGCCGCGAAAACGCCCGGCGCGGCGCGGCATCGGCGCCGGCATCGGCCCGAGCAGGCTCACGCCGTGCGGGGTCGCTGCCAATTCGAACGCCTGCTGCAGAAACGCATCGACATGAGTCTGCAGCGGCGCCTCGGCACGCAGCAGCGCCATGTGCGCGTACGGCGGCAGTTCGGCCTCGCGCCGCTCGGCCAGCAGGATCTGCGCGGCGATCGCATAGCCGCTGCGCATCAGGCAGCGCAGCAGCGGATGATCCGGATGATGGGTTTGCAGCCAGACCGTGCCGGGCTTGAGCGCGCGGCCGGCGCGGCCGGCGACCTGCGTGACGAGCTGGCACAGCCGTTCGCTGGCGCGGAAGTCCACGCTGAACAGACCGTCGTCGACGCCGAGGATTGCCACCGTGGTCAGGTTCGGCAGGTCATGGCCCTTGGCCAGCATCTGCGTGCCGACCAGCAGGCCCGGCTGATCCGGCGCAAGGCGGCCGAGCAGGTCGTCGACGCCGTCGCGGTGACGGGTCGTCTCGCGGTCGATGCGGATCACCGGCACGCCGGGAAACAGCGCGGTCAGTGCCTCCTCGATGCGCTCGGTGCCGAGTCCGCGCGGCCTGAGATCCACATTGTTGCATTGTGGACATTGCGGCGGCACGCGTTGATCGGCGCCGCAATGGTGGCAGCGCAGGCGTGCCGCACCACGGTGCCAGGTCAGCGGCTTGTCGCAGCGCGCGCAGGTTGCGTTCCAGCCGCAAGCATGGCACAGCAATACCGGTGCGTAGCCGCGCCGGTTGCGGAAGATCAACGCCTGTTCACCGCGCGCCAGGCAGGCACGCAGGGCCGACACCAGCTCGGCGGCAAGTCCCTCGTGCAACGGCTTGCCGCGCAGGTCGATGCAGCGGAATTCCGGCAGGCGTGCCGCGCCGGGCCGCGCGGCGAGGTGCAGGCGGCGATAGCGGCCGGCCTCGACGTTGGCCAGGGTTTCGAGCGCCGGCGTCGCCGAACCGAGCACGACCGGAATAGCCAGTGCCTTGGCACGCACGAGCGCCAGGTCGCGCGCCGAATAGCGCAGTCCGTCCTGCTGTTTGTACGAAGCGTCGTGCTCTTCGTCGACGATGATGACACCGGCGCGCGGCAATGGCGTGAATACCGCTGAACGCGTGCCGAGCACGACATTGGCCTCGCCGCGCGCCGCGCTGAGCCAGGCCCGCGTGCGCGCGCCGTCGGCCAGGCCGGAGTGCAGCACGGCGATCGCCCCAGGCAGCCGTTCACGAAAGCGCCGCAGCGCCTGCGGCGTCAGGCCGATTTCCGGGACCAGCACGAGGGCTTGCTGGCCGCGCGCGAGAACCTGTTCGATCACGCCGAGGTAGACCTCGGTCTTGCCGCTGCCGGTGATGCCCTCGAGCAGGATCGGCGAAAAGGTGGCGCGCTCGCGCTCGATCTCGTCGATCGCCTGCTGCTGCTCGGCTGTGAGCGGCGGACCGGCAATGCGTGAGCGCAGCAATTCGCCTGCGGCAACGTGCGTGAATGCGATCAGTCCGCGCCCTTTGAGGTTCGTGGCCGCGCTGCGCCAGCCGGGCAGCAACGCGTCGAGTCGGGCACCGGTCAGCGGGCCTGCGCGCAGCAGCTCGAGCAGGTGCGCGGCGCGCGAGCCCGCTCGCGGCGCGGCGGCGTCAGAGCCGGTCAGCACCAGCGCGCGCTCGCCAGCGTCTGCGGCTTCGCGTGCGCGGCGCAGTCCGGTCGGCAGCGCGGTCTGCAGCACCTCGCCGAGCGGATGCTGGTAGTAGCGCGCGGTCCAGCGCAGCGTGTCGAGCAGCTCGGGCGTCAGCAGGGGTTGCCGGTCGAGAACGCCAAGCGCGGCTTTGAGGCGCGCCCGCGGCAGCTCCGAATCCTGTGCCACCTCGACAACGATGCCGACGCGGCGCGTATTGCCGAACGGCACCGCCACGCGGCATCCGGCGACCGGCAATGCCGCCGCATCAGCCGGCGGCAGGTAGTCGAACACCTGCAGCAGCGGCACCGGCACCGCGACGCGGAGGATGACCGGCACGCTAGCTTCCGCGCAGCCCGAAGTGGTCCGTGCCGGCGAAGTTCCCGTGTGGATTCGCCACTTGCGTCGAGATCATCACTTGCACATGAGGTTTGGCAGTCAAATACATGTCTTCAATGGAGATTTATGTTTATCCACAGTTCATGTGGATAAGTCTGTGGATGATCCTCCGTGAACGGTCATCCCAGGCCCATTTTTTCGC
>Ga0193726_1002893_pt1 | contig 11247 bp, 7 predicted proteins | sample H2c1metaG_FD_144928 | JGI IMG/M metagenome (GOLD analysis project Ga0193726, IMG submission 144928) | Soil microbial communities from a riparian zone of the East river system, Colorado, United States - H2c1 | ecosystem: Environmental > Terrestrial > Soil > Riparian zone | place: USA: East River... | reverse complement strand
CGGAGTCACGCTCTACAGGAAAGGAGCCACCCCGCCGCAAATGATGGCTGCGTCCTCTTCCTACGCACAGGATGAGGTTCAGTTTGAGGTTCGGACCGCTGAAAGCGCGATTCAGGAGCCGGAATCCACAGGGGCATCCCACCTGGAGACCAGCCTTGCGCCGGTGGACAACGATCGGCCCCCGGACACCCCGAAAGCACCGCTTTTGTATGACCAAGCCTTGGAGCTCTATCGACGAGGCTGCTACGAGGACGCCGCCCAGAAAGGAATCGCGCTCATCGCTCAGAACGCGAATGATGCGCAGGCGATGTTGTTGTTGGCGCGAGTTTACGCCAACCAAGGAAAACTTACATCGGCAATCACCTGGTGTGAAAAAGCAATCGCGTCCGACAAGATGAGCGCTTGCGCTCACTATCTGCGAGCCACAATCTTACAGGAACAAAATTTGATCGAAGAAGCCATCTGTTCGCTCCGGCGGGCCGTATACGTCGATCCCCGGTTTGCGCTCGGCCATTTTGTTCTGGGGAGTCTCGCCTTGCGACAGGGAGACCTCAAGGAATCCGAAAAACATTTCGAAAATGTTCTATTGCTCCTCGCGAGCTGCGGGCCAGAAGAAGTCGTGCCGGAATCCGAGGGCCTTTCCGCTCGCCGGCTGAGAGAGATCGTCACTCTTCAACGCAGTCAGAAAGCGGTAGCCAGCCGTCGCGGCCCAAGGGCAACACCCACGCCGGGCGGGACAGAGATCACGAGCTTTAGCAGGCAGTAGTCCACGGATTGAGAAGGAAGACGCGATGCTCGAACAAAAGACGGGATCTTATTCGAGCCGGGGCCAAGACGGCCGAGCCGATTGGTCCGAGTTACATCGCCGCCTGGAGACGTCTCGATCCGCCATGCAGCAACGGCTGAATCCCAGTGTCGAAGAAAGAAGGACAATTTTGCGGGCGCGAGCCCGGTGGCTGGCGCAGGAAGGTAAAGGGGGCGAAGATCTCCCGCAATCGCAGCTCGAGGTTGTGGAGTTCCTCCTGGCGTCTGAGCACTATGGCATCGAATTGACGTATATACGCGAAATCCATACGCTCAGCGAGTTTACGGCCCTGCCGGGCGCACCGGCATTTGTCCTGGGCCTTACCAATGTGCGCGGGCAAATTCTTTCGGTCATCGACATCAAGAAGCTTTTTGATCTTCCGGAGAAAGGTTTGACCGACCTGAACAAGGTCATTGTCGTTCGAACCCATCAAATGGAACTGGGCATTCTGGCCGATGCCGTCCTTGGAGTGCGCGCCATTGCGCTTGACGAGCTTCAAACCTCCCTCCCCACCCTGACAGGTATTCGGGCGGAGTATCTGAAGGGAATCACCAAAGATCCATTGGTGGTTCTCGACGTGGCGAAAATCCTCTCCGACGAGAAGATTATCGTGAACGACGGTGGCAACGGCACTTTCTAAGCGTCAAGCGTCCCAAAAGGAGAACCTGATGAAATGGTCGATTGGGAACAAGATTGCAAGTGGCTTCGGCTTCGCTCTAGCGGTGCTTCTCATTGTCGGCGCCGTGTCTTATGACAGCACCACGAAGCTCAGCAGGTCCGCGGAGTGGGAGCGACATACGCATGAGGTCCTTGCCGGTCTAGGCGAGCTATTGTCCGGGGTCAAGGATGCGGAGACCGGCCAGCGCGGCTATGTCATCACCGGTGAGCCACGGTATCTGGAACCCTACAACGCAGCGCGTGACGTGGTGGATCAAAAACTGAAACAGGTGCGAGACCTAACCTCCGACAACCCAATCCAGCAGCAGCGTCTTCAGGCTCTTCAGCCTCTGGTTGCCAGCAAGTTCACCGAGCTTCAGGAAGTGATTGACCTTCGGAAAACGAAAGGATTCGCGGCGGCGTCACAGGAGGTTCTCGCGGACAAGGGCAAGAACGCAATGGATGGGATCCGGATGCTGGTCGGCACCATGGTGAGCGAGGAAAAAGGCCTGCTGGACAAACGGTCAGCGGAAGAAACCGACCGTGCCCATCGCACGGTACTGATCGTCACTCTCGGGTGCCTGATCTCATGTGTGCTCCTGGGAGTCGTCGGTGTATTGCTGACGCGGAACATCGTCGGACCGCTCCGCGAAGTCTCCGCCGCCGCGCAGAAGATTGCCCTGGGAGACTTGTCCGTCGGGATGATTCCCAACGGGCGGCGAGACGAAGTCGGGGTTTTGGCGAAGACATTTGCGGAGATGACGGAGTCGCTCGGGCAAATGGCCAGAGTGGCCGGACAAATCTCTGCGGGCGACCTCACCGTCGAGGTGAAACCGAAGTCCGACAAGGACACTCTGGGAAAAGCCTTCGTAACCATGCGGGAGAATCTCCGGCGGGTTACGAGGGAAATACAGGAATCGATCAGCGTTCTCTCCTCTTCGGCCCAGGAGATCGTCGCGACCACTACTCAGGTGGCTTCCGCGGCGACTGAGACCGCAGCGGCTGTTTCCGAAACTACAACCACAGTTGAAGAAGTGAAACAAACCGCACAGTTGTCGACTCAGAAGGCCAAATATGTGTCCGAGGCCGCCCAGAAGGTAGCGCAAGTGTCCCAGGGCGGAAAGAAATCGGCTGCGGAGTCAATCGATGCCATGAAGCAAATTCGAGAGCAAATGGAGTCCATCGCGGAAAGCATCGTCCGTCTGAGCGAGCAAAGCCAGGCCATTGGAGAAATCATGCTGACGGTGAACGATCTCGCCGAGCAATCGAACCTGCTGGCGGTCAACGCCTCGATCGAGGCTGCGAAGGCAGGGGAGCAAGGCAAGGGATTTGCCGTAGTGGCGCACGAAGTGCGAAATCTCGCCGACCAATCCAAGCAGGCAACGGCCCAGGTCCGAAGCATCTTGGGGGAAATTCAAAAGGCAACCAACGCTGCCGTGATGGTAACCGAACAGGGCAGTAAAGCCGTGGAAGTGGGCGTTCAACAGGCTGCCCGGGCCGGAGAATCCGTCCAGCAACTGGCGGAGAGCATCGCGGAGGCGGCCCAGGCTGCCGCACAGATTGCTGCCTCAAGCCAACAGCAAATGGCTGGCATGGACCAGGTGGCTCTGGCGATGGAGAGCATCAAGACGGCGAGCACGCAAAATGTTGCCAGCACGAAACAAACAGAGAGTGCGGCAAAGAACATTGACGAACTAGGACGAAAACTCAAAGACTTGGTAGCTGTCTACAAGGTTGGAGAGCAGAGCATGGCAGCGAAAGCCTCCTGAGGAAACGTCTCGCGACCTTGATGGTGAACGCGACCCGGCGGGCGAGCACGACAGAGTCTGAGATCGGAAAATGGGACAGAAGGATCAGGAGTTTCTGAAAAGACTTCTCGCGACCTTTAGGGTCGAAGCGGAAGAACATGTCAGCGCCATTTCTTCCGGGTTAATCGAATTGGAAAAGGTGTCCTCGCCTGAAAGGCGGATGGAGATTATCGAAAGCGTTTTCCGGGAGGCGCACAGCTTGAAGGGGGCGGCGCGCGCGGTGAACATGGTTAGAATCGAAAGCGCTTGCCAGTCTCTGGAAGGCCTCTTTGCCAGCTTGAAGGCGCATGAGGTATCGCTCTCCCCCGAAGTCTTTGACCAGCTTCACCACATGGTCGATACACTGGGCGCTTTCCTTTCAGATTCCGGTACTGAAGTTGCCAGAAGCGATAGATCCGGCCCACCTCGGATTCCACACGCTCCCGAGGTCGCCAAGACGACTCTCTCGCAGCCAGGACTGCAGGGATCGCAGCCGATCGAAAGAGATAGCTTGCCGAGGTCAGAGACCGGACCTCGCTTGCCTCCGGAGGACGCCGTTGATCCGCGGCACTTCGCCGAACCGACAGGGTTATCGCAGACACTGAGAGTTCCAATGTTGAAAGTTGACTCGCTTCTTCGCCAAGCCGAGGAATTCATCCCGGTAAAAGCGACAGCGGTCCAACGCATCGTGGAGTTGCGCGAGATCGGTGCGTCCTTGGCCTCCTGGGAGAAAGAATGGAGGAGGGTGCGCCCCCAGGCGCGCGCCATTCCGAAATCCCTCAATGGAGAACATCGATCGAACGGCGAGAGTCGCTCGTCAAATGGGCAAGGTGCTTCCTCTTCCCGCATCGCGAAGGTTTTGGCCTTTCTCGACCGAAGCGAGAGCACCCTGCACTCAGTCGAGAACAAGCTCACGGTCCTTGCCGGACATCTCGAAAGCGACTGCCGAGTACTTGACCGAAGGGTGGGCGATTTTGTCGAAGACATGAAGCGCATATCCACGGTCCCCTTTTCCACGCTCCTCGAATCTTTCCCCAAACTTGTGCGGGACCTGTGCCGGGACTGCGGTAAGGACGCGGATTTGACAATCGCGGGCAGTGACATCGAGGCGGATCGGCGAATTTTGGAAGAGATGAAAGATCCCTTAATGCATCTGGTGAGAAACTGCATCGATCACGGTATCGAGACTCCGAAGCAGCGCGAAGCAGGAGGGAAACCACCGCGGGCGACGATCACCATCACGATCTCTCCGAAAAGTGCAGGCAAGGTCGAAATCGTCGTCGCGGACGATGGCGCGGGCGTCGATGTTGAGAGAGTACGTGCGGCGGCAGTCAAGCTCGGGGTGGTCTCTCCAGAGGATGCTCGGCAAATGGATGAGCAACAATCGCCACTTCTTATCTTCAAGTCCGGGGTCTCAACCAGTCCAATCATCACGGAGGTTTCGGGCCGGGGGCTTGGGCTTGCCATTGTTCTGGAAAAGGCTGAAAGAGTGGGCGGATCGGTTTCAGTCGAAACCCGGCTGGGAATCGGGACAACTTTCCGGCTCATTCTGCCCCTCACGTTTGCTCGATTTCGAGGGGTCCTCGTTCGCGTGGGCGAACACCTCTTTGTGCTCCCAACCACTCATGTGCAGAGGGTATTCAGAGTCGGCCGAGACGAAATCAAGAGCGCGGGAAACCGGGAGACCATCCAGCTGGACGGGCGGGCGGCTTCCGCCGTCCGGCTGGGCGATGTCTTGCAGGTTGTTCAGGGAAACACGGCACCCGATCCGAAGCGCAAGGTGCCCGTGGTTGTCCTTGCATGGGCTGGCGAGCAGATCGCGTTTCTCGTCGACGAGGTGCTGGACGAGCGAGAAGTTTTGGTAAAAAGTCTGGGGAGACAGCTGCCGCACGTGCACAACATTGCCGGCGCCACGCTTCTTGGAACTGGCAAGGTGCTAGCGGTGCTCAACGTCGCGGACTTAATGCGGTCCGCAATCCGCATGACTCCCGTGACGGCTATTCATGAAACCGAGGAGGTGCCGAAGTCCATCCTGGTCGCGGAAGACTCAATCACTGCCCGCACCCTCATGAAAAATATTCTGGAGTCCGCCGGGTACAGGGTGAAGACGGCTGTCGACGGGGCTGAGGCTCTGGGCGTGCTCGCTCGTGAAAGTTTTGACTTGGTAGTGTCAGACGTCGAGATGCCCAGGATGAGTGGTTTTGATCTCACCGCCAAGATCCGCGCCGATAAGAGGCTCAATGCCTTGCCGGTTGTGCTCGTAACCGCGCTGGAGTCCCGTCAAGATCGGGAGCACGGAGCCGATGTAGGAGCCAATGCTTACATTGTGAAGAGCAGTTTCGATCAGGGCAATTTGTTGGAAATTGTGCGAAGACTGATCTAAAGGATACCGATCGGAGCAGTAGTCAGGAGCGAGGGATGGTTAGAGTTTTGGTGGTTGAGGATTCACCGGTAGTGCGGGAGTTCTTGCTGCATATTCTCGGTTCTGATCCGGACATCGAGGTTGTCGGAACGGCGGAAACCGGAGAAGAAGCGCTCGAAGCAGTGGAACGGATCAGGCCCGACGTCATCACCATGGACGTCCATATGCCGAAGATGAACGGCTTCGACACGACTCGGCGGATCATGGAGACCCGTCCCACGCCGATTGTCATCGTGAGCGGAACGCTTGACGTTGCAGAAACGGCCAGCGTCTTCCGAGCTCTCGAGGCAGGTGCTCTCGCCGTGTTGCCGAGGCCTTCTGGCATTGGCCATCCGGAACATCAACGGAGTGCAGCGGACTTTGTGCAGACCGTAAAGCTGATGTCGGAGGTGAAAGTAGTGAGGCGGTGGCCGCGCCTTCGACCGGGAGTGACCCTTCCTGTGGCTTCGCTCTCTGCGAAAATCCAGCCGCGGACCACACAGACCGAGAGTCGGCTGATAGCGATCGGGGCGTCAACCGGTGGCCCTCCAGTACTTCGAATGATCCTGTCTGCGCTACCCAAGGACTTTCCCTTTCCTGTCTTGATCGTACAGCACATCGCGGCTGGCTTTACTCAGGGCTTTGTGGAGTGGTTGGCGCAATCGTCGAATCTCCCCGTCCAGTTGCCCGTGCATGGGCAGCCAGTTGTTCCGGGATGGGTGTACGTCGCACCGGACGGATTTCATATGACGGTGGCTATCGATGGACGCATTTGGCTCAACACAGATGAGCCTGAGAATGGCCTGCGTCCGTCCGTATCCTGTCTGTTTCGCTCCGTTGCCAAGGCGTATGGCCGGCGCGCGATCGGCGTGTTGCTCACCGGGATGGGAAAAGATGGAGCATTGGAATTGAAATCGATGAAGGAACTGGGTGCGGTGACGATTGCGCAGGACAAAGAGACCTCTGTAGTACACGGCATGCCGGGCGAGGCGATAAGCCTGGGTGGCGCGACTCACGTCCTTCCTCCGGAGAAGATTTCAATACTGCTGACAAGCTTAGCAGGTAGAGTATCGAGCCAACCGGGCAGGGAAACCGTCCGCGCATGAAACGGTACCGGGGGGCCGCTTCCCGGTCAAAGGCTGCGAGGTCAGATGAGCTATGAACGAGCGTAAGACAAATTTCAGCAAGGGCATCGAAATCCTCATAGCAGAAGACAGCCCGACCCAGGCCGAGCAATTGAAACATTGTCTGAGCGCGAGGGGATATTCCGTACGCTTGGCTGGCGACGGCAAGCGAGCACTCGCCGCCGCGCTAGAGAACAAGCCCGCCATGCTGATCACTGACGTCGTTATGCCGGAAATGGACGGTTACACGCTCTGCAGGAAGATTAAATCTTCAGAAACGCTTAAGGACGTTCCAGTGGTCCTGCTGACGTCTCTATCCAGACCGCAAGACATCCTGAAGGGCCTGGACTGCGGCGCAGACAGTTTCATCCGGAAGCCCTACGACGACAAATACTTGGCCTCGCGAGTCGAATACATCCTGGTAAATCAAGAGCTGCGGAAAACTGAAAAACTACAAGTGGGCGTGCGATTGCAATTTGGCGGCCAAGCGCACTTCATCACGGCAGAGAAACAACAGATCCTGGACTTGCTGATCTCGACCTATGAAGGCGCTGCTCAGATCAATGAGGAACTCGAGACAAAGCAACGGGAACTCGCCCGCGAGCGCGACCTTCTCCACACCCTGATGGACAACGTTCCCGACTTCATCTACTTCAAAGACACCGCTGGCCACTTTACCACCATCAACCGAGCGCTGGCACGTGCGCTAGGGATTTCGAAACCTGAGGACGCCTTGGGAAAGACTGACTTCGACTATTTTGCCGAAGTGTATGCTCAACAGACCTTCGCGGATGAACAGGAACTTCTCCGAACTGGGCAACCACTGGTTGGTAGGATCGAAAAGATCGACCTTCGCAACCAGTTGCCTGTGTGGGTTTCCACCACGAAAATGGTGATTCGCGATCTGGATGGAAAGAAGCTGGGCACATTCGCTGTCAGCCGGGACATCACCGAGTCCAAGCGCGCCGAGCAGGAACTCCAACTGGCGAAGGAGAACCTGGAAGACAGGGTGGCAGAGCGTACCTCGGAACTGGCTCAGGCCAACGCGCAACTGCAAAGTGAGCTGAAGGAGCGCAAAAGCGCTGAAGAACAGGTCAGGAAACTCAACGAGCATCTGGAACGTCGCGTGGCAGAACGCACTGTCCAACTCGTAGCCGCCAATAAGGAATTGGATGCATTTTCCTACTCAGTCTCGCATGACCTTCGAGCACCTTTGCGCCATATCAGCGGTTTTACGCGCACGCTCGTGGCGAAACACAGTCCGCAGTTGGGGCCAGAGGCCCAGGAACTGTTGCAGCTCATTCAAGAGGGTTCGCAGAAAATGGACCTCATGATACTTGACCTGCTCAACCTGGCCCGTTTGGATCGCCGCCATGCGGTTTCGACGATGACGCCATTGAATTCGCTCGTAGAGGCCGTTCTCAAGGACCTTAGATCTGAAATCGATGGACGAAAAATCAATTGGCATATTGGTTCGCTGCCCACCGTAAGTTGCGACCCAGGATTGCTGCAACAGGCGCTTGCGAACCTTCTGTCCAATGCCGTCAAATATACCCGGGGCCGGGAGCCCACGGTGATCGAGGTCGGCCAGACGACAATTGACGGTGAGGCCGTAATCTACGTTCGCGACAACGGCGCCGGATTCGATTCAAAGCATGCCAGCAAGCTTTTCGGTGCTTTTCAACGGCTTCACACTGCTGAAGAATTTGAAGGCACCGGAATCGGGCTGGCGACTGTTCAACGCATTATCCGCAAGCATGGAGGCCGCATCTGGGCCGAGGCAGAGCGCGAGAAAGGCGCTACTTTTTATTTCACTCTCAGCGAAAAACCATGACCAAAAGCCCGCAGGGTCTCCGGTGCGGCTAGAGCCCTCGTCCAATTCATTTCAGCAGGTAGCTTGCGAACGCACGATCGTACATTTTCAAATGTGCTCAAGGCTGCAGCGATCCCAGAACCTGGGAGAAGACCCCCATGGGTGCACGCTGACGCCGCAACCGCAGGCAGTTTTGTTCTCTCGGAGATTGAGTCATTTCAGCCTCGTGGGCCTTGTTTATCGTCTCATTCACTGGCGGAGGGCGGAGGCGAGGAAAACAGCTCAGGCGGATCGAAGAAGCATTTATGCCAGAAGGCGTCATCGGAGAGCTGGCCTGCCTTCCACTGCTGAAGTGCCGGCAGAGTGGCAGCCACCATTCCGCCATCCTCGGCATCGAAAATTAATACGATGCCCTGGGAAGAGGCAGACACTTCCGGGTATTCTTTGGCAAATAATGCCTGGGTAAAGTCCTTCTTTGCCTGAGGACTGGAGTTCGGAACGTTTTCAAGCGTTCTCTGTACGGTAATGAGTTTTACAGTTTTTCCTCGCAGAGGCTCCCAGTCACCTGGAAAGGGAGCGAATTGCTGGCTGCTCACACGAAACTGTTCCGTATGGTCCCCACTTTCGGATCCGTGAGCGCTTGCCTGGAGGTCTTCAGGCATTTCCAGACTTGATCGCCGGATCCACCCGCGGGAGATGCCTGAAATCCGGATGTGCACCCAATCCGGATTGACGTCCAAAATCTCGAACTCATCTCCCGCCGTGGCCATAAAGAGAGCTTTGGCCTCCACGCTGGGCCGCTCCAGCACCGGAGTGCCGGTTCTTCTGACCGCCGCCAGATTGTTGGGATGCGATTGGTTGTGCAAAATGTCTTCCAGATTTTTTGCTTCTGCGGCCAGCTCTCGCTCGTGTTTCTCTGCCGCTGCGGTTTGCGCGTTGAGGGATAGCGGCGGATCTTGCTTGACGGGATTTCTGGAGAGCGCTCGCCCGAAAACGGTCGAGTCTGGAATCCTTGGCATGGGCGCCGAGATGGTTGGCGCGGCTGGATCGGACTGGATAGCCGGCCGCGATACCGCCGCTGTGGCTGGAGAATTCGGCGGAGTTGATGGTTTCGCGCCCAGCGCCTCTCCCAACCGATCGAGCAAATCGCTTTCCAGCCTTCCATTCGAGAGTACCGTCTGATAGCCGGATCGGGAAGGGACCGGATCGCTGTACCAGGCGGTGATTTTAGCGTTCACCCGCACCACCGTCCCTCCCGACGGCGTGGAGTTTACAACGACGGTGCATTGATAGTACGGCCGTTGAAATCGATCGAGCGGGCGCTCAGCCGGAACGGCAAAACCATCCAGAAGCGGAAGCCTGCCCGCGATGGATGATTGCAGTCCTTTGAGAGTTTTCTCGACCGCTGCCTTGGAGTCTCGAAAGGTTCGCTCAGGCGCAGCATTTTGTGCGGGGCCGGACCCGGCGGTGCCCACTAAAAACAATACCCAGACGATAGCCTGCAACCCACACCGAGGGAACCGCGTATTTCCAATCCGTCGTGTCATGGCAAGGGGTCCAGGTCATCGCGAAAAATCCAGCCATGCTGCCCCCCTGAGGTTTCGACACCATACCAGTAGGGAGTCGAAATCAGAACGACAACCTCGGAGCCGGCCGCCATAGTTTGCAGGTTGCTCGCGGTATGGAACGGAGCGGATTTTAGCGGAGCGCCCGGGGCCTTAATCACTCTTTCCACCTGCCGCCGGAGTTCTCGAACGTGCTGTTCCAAAGTCTCGGAGGAAGACTCCGCGATGGCCAGGCGTGAAACACTTTCATCTTCATGGCTGCGATCGAGCACATGTTTCGCAAGATCCTCTGCGCGCTTCTTTTCGCTGTCAAGCGCTTGCTTTTTCTGCAGCTCGAATGCGTCAATGTGGTTCTGGATGTCTCTGTATTCCGCACTCTCGACGCTGCCGTTCGAGAGATGAATGGCATGCCGGCCGTCCTCAACGAAAATAGCGTCAATTCGCAGGCTGGTGATGGCCGGGTCTTTCACCTGGACGACATATCGTACCGCGACAGTTCCCTCATCTTGAGTCTCTTTAAAGTTGAAGGGAGCCAGCGCCTGTTTACGGACTTTGTAAAAAACCTTGCCGGGGCCGGTCCACTTCGCAAATAAATCCGAAGACGTGGCGGCGCGGGCTTTCTCGATGTATTGGTCTTGGTTGTACTCTTTGCTGCCCTGAATGATTCCGTCGTCCACGACCTGCTCCAAGGCATCGAGAACTTCGGCCTCTGGAGTTGTGAGGTCGACCGCAAATCCGAAGCCGTAATTTTCTTTGGGTTCTTTTTCACTGGCCAGAAGGCCGGGGGCGGGGAGAAGCAACACGAAAGCAAGAGCGATGAGCTGCAAAGACTGCCGGTGTCTCGAATCACCGGTGTTCCATGGAATCCTGAGTTGATTCATGTCTTCAGCGCTGGCCGATGCGGCAAAAGCCCTTCTCCGCGAATAACGGTTGAGCTAACGGTTGAACTCTTAGTTTTGCTTGCTTGACTTTCTCTCCTATCGGGCAGTCTGTCAACTCTCTCGCCCGCGGCCGGTCTCATCGTGTTTCGAAGAAATCAGGAATACGAAGAATTCATTCCCAGGATGAAATTACAACCTTTTGACATTCGCTCCT
>Ga0193726_1002892_pt1 | contig 11248 bp, 10 predicted proteins | sample H2c1metaG_FD_144928 | JGI IMG/M metagenome (GOLD analysis project Ga0193726, IMG submission 144928) | Soil microbial communities from a riparian zone of the East river system, Colorado, United States - H2c1 | ecosystem: Environmental > Terrestrial > Soil > Riparian zone | place: USA: East River... | reverse complement strand
CTCCTGTCTGGCCCGTCAGCCGCTCGCTACGCCCCGGTCATGACCCGGTGGACCGCGGACACCGCGGCGATGACCTGCTCGACCTCGTCGTCCGCCATGTCGGAGTGGACCGGCAGGCAGACATGCCGGGCGCACAGGTCCTCCGCGACCGGCAGGGCCGGGCCGGCGAACGGCTCGAACACGGGCTGCCGGTGCAGCGGAGTGTCGTAGACCTCCCCGGCCAGCCGGACCTGGTGCCGGTCGGCGATCTCCTGCTTGAACCGGGCACGATCGAGGCCGGGCGGGAGGACGGCGATGTACTTGTAGAAATTGCTGCGGCAGCCGGGCGGCTCGGGCAGCGGGTCCAGCCCGGGCAGCCCGGCGAGCACCGCGCTGTAACGGGCGGCCACCTCGCGGCGGCGCTCGATGGCACCGGCCATCCGGCGCAGGTGCACCAGGCCGGTGACCGCGTGCAGCTCGCTCATCCGCCAGGCATAGCCATGCCGGACGTGATGATTGGCGCCGAAGCTGCCCTTGCCCTGGTCCCGGTAAACCCGGGCCTCGCCGGCCAGCTCTGCCGACGCGGTGAGGATCATGCCGCCCTCGCCGCAGGTGACGACCTTAGTCGGGTAGAACGAGAACGCCGCGGCGGTCCCGAACGAGCCCGCGAACCGGCCCGCCCAGGTGGCGCCGTGGGCGTGCGCGGCGTCCTCCACCAGAACGGTCCCGCGCTCCTGGCAGAGCCGGCGCAGCTCGTCCACGTCCGGGGTGATCAGGCCGCCGATGTGGACCAGCACCACGGCCGCGGTGTCCGGCGTCAGGGCGGCGGCCAGGGTGGCCGGGCTCAGCGCGAGGGTGGCGGAGTCGATGTCGGCGAAGACCAGCCGGCCCCCGGCGGCCAGCGCGGCGGCGCCAGTGGCGTAGAACGTGTTGGCCGGGACGATCACGTCCCGGCCGGCGACCCCGGCGCAGCGCAGTGCGATCTCCAGCGCTGCCGTCCCGCTGGATACCGCCACCGCATAGGGATCGGCGTCCTGCGGATTCCCGGAATGGGCCGCGGCGAATGCCGCCTCGAATTGGCGGGTATAGGGACCGAGGGTCAGCATTCCGGTGCCGAGAATCTCAGCGATCGCCGCGGCTATCTCGGCGCGGTCAGCATCAGGAAAGACAACCCGGGCTGCTTGGACTCCCAACCAGATACCCCTCGAAATCGGGCTGACGCCCCGCATCAGCCGCCATGTCAGGCTAACGGCCTGCTCGTGTCCCGGCGTACCGCGACCCGCGGCCTGGCCGGGCGATACCCCCGTCACTCCGGTACCTGTCACATAGTCCCAGGAATGGCGCTCGGATGCGCCGCGCCCGGCCGCGTGTTCCGGGCGGGCTCCGGCGCGCTGCCGGCGGCCAAATAGCGATAGTCCCTAGAATGCCGACAATGGCGCTGCGGGACTGCGGGAACAGGAGTCGGCTCGGGCGGGCCGGGACGCTCACCGCCGCGGGCGCCGTCGTCGCGGGCCTGGCGGTAGCGCAGGGCGGGCCGGGCATCACCGGGCTCGGGCCGGTCCGCCGGGCCGCGTTCCGCCGGCTGGCCGGCGAGGGCGACCCCGGCCATGTGGCCCTCACCTTCGACGACGGGCCGGATCCGGCCGCGACCCCGGACTTCGCCCGGCTGCTGGGCGAGCGGGGGGTAAGGGCCACGTTCTTCCTGCTGGGCGAGATGGTGGCGAAGGCGCCGGGGCTGGCCGCCGACCTGGCCGCCGCCGGGCACGAGATCGGCGTGCACGGGTGGGAGCACCGGTACCTGACGCTGCGCGGGCCGCGGGCGACGGTCGATGACATCCGCCGGGCCACCGACCTGATCGAGGCCGCCACCGGCACCCGGCCGCGGCTGTTCCGGCCGCCGTACGGGGTCCTCAGCGGAGGCGCCCTGCTCGCCGCCCGGCGCTTGCGCCTGACACCGGTGCTGGGGGGCGCCTGGGGCAAGGAGTGGACCCGAGGCGCCACGCCGGCGTCGGTCTACGCGTCCCTGGCGGACCGACTGCACGGCGGGGTCACCGTGCTCCTGCATGACTCCGACTGCACCTCGCCGGCGGGCTCGGCGCGCGCCGCCCTCGGCGCGCTGCCCCGGCTGCTCGACGAGTGCGCCCGCCGGGGGCTGCCGGTCGGGCCGCTCGGCCAGCACGGCTGGTCATGAGCACCGCCGCCGGGCCAGCACGGCTGGTCCGGGGTGCCGCCGGCCGGGAACGCCGGGGCCGGGAAGCACCACCACGGCGGGCGGGGTGCCCTGCTGGCGCCGGGCGCGCCAGCAGGGCGAGCTCGCTGCATGCCGGTCAGGCGCGGGCGCGGGCGCGGCGGGGACGGCCGACGGAGCCGACCAGGCCGGTCAGGCCGTAGGCGGCGGCACCGTGCCACAGGGCCGTGAAGGCGCTGCCGAACAGGTGACCGCTGTCCAGCATGGACAGCACGAACACGACAATCGCGCAGGCGATCCCCGGGAAGGTGGCGAAGCGCCACGGGTTGCGCTGCGCCCAGCGCAGGGCCCGGCTGCCCCGCGAGCGGAGCAGCGCGCCGCCGCCCGCCACGCCGAAGAACGCGACGGCGCCCAGCGAGAGCGGGCTGACGATGGCCAGGTGCCAGGCCAGCAGGTGCAGGACCGCGTCGCCGGCGGCCACCGCGACGCCAGCGCCGGCGGCGAGGCCCCACGGGGCCTCAGACAGCACCGAGCTGGAGACGGCCATCTCCTCCCGGCGGCTCAGTCCCTGGTCAGCGCGGGCCTGCTCAGAGTTGCGGGTTGGTGTCGACATCATGGGCTCCCTCAGCTTGCGGCCCGACAGCTACGCGGCCCGACAGCCATCAAGATATATCTCCTGTACGAGGATGACAAGATATATCTTCAATGGCGCGCCGGGGTCCGGCGCGGGCGTCGAGTGTGACCTACGCCATAAGAGCCCCTCCTCAGTGGACCCTCAGCTAGTACCCAGGTGACTGGGGCTTACTAGGAGGGCTGCGATCCGAGCGCTCTGGTTGCCGGGCCGATGCTAGGGGTAGCGGCCAAAGCAACCTAGGCTGGCACCGGCAGAGGTGATGCAGATGCAGAACGAGCACGGCGGCGAGAGCCAGCAGCCAGAACCCGGCAGCCCCTGGCCCGCCACCGGCAGCGAGCAGGACGGCAGCGACGCCGCGGCCGCCAGCTCAGCGGACCAGGGTGCCGCGCCCAGCGCCGGCTGGTGGGATGACCTGGCCCAGCGCGCGCCAGCCGCGGACGCCCCGGGCAACGGGAATGCCACCATTCCCTTCACGCCGGGGTCCCAGGGGCAGCCAGGTCCCTACGGCTTCGGGTCGCCCAGCGGGCCGGCCGGCGACCCCGGATACGGCCAGGGCCAGCCCGGCTACGGCTATGGCCAGCCCCGCCCCCCGGCCGACGGCTACGGCCCGGGCGGCTACGGGCCGCCCGGCGGGTACGGGCAGGCCGGCGGTCCCGGCCAGCCCGGTGCTTACGGTCAGGGCGGCCAGCCCGGCGCTTACAGCCAGGCGAGCCAGGGCGGCCAGCCCGGCGGGTACGGCCCGGGCGGGCCGACGCCGCCGGGCGGGTACGGCCCGGGCGGGGCGACGCCCCCGGGTGGCTACGCCCAGCCGGGCGCTTACGGGCCGCCGCCCGGCGGCGGCTACGGCCAGGGGGCCGGCGGCTACGGGCCGCCCGGCGGGTACCAGCCGCCGCCGGGCTACGGCATGCCGGGTGACTACCTGCAGCAGCCCCCGCCGCCCCGGCGGCGGATGACCGGAATGGTCGCCTACATCGCCGTCGCGGCGGTCGCGGCGGCGGCCGGCGCGGGCACGGTCCTGCTCGCCGACCAGGCCAGCCAGAGCAACTCCCAGCCCCCTGCGGCGAGCCAGCCGGCCAACCCGTTCGGCGGCGGCTCCCAGCCCCGGACCAACCCGTTCGGCGGCGGGTCCAACCAGGCCCCGAGCGGGAACCCGGCCGTCAGCGCGAGCACCCTGCAGTCGGTGAAGGCCGCGGTCTCGCCGGGCATCGTCGACATCACCAGCAGCCTGACCTACCAGGGCGGCACGGCCGCCGCGACCGGGATGGTGATCAGCAAGAACGGCCTGGTCCTCACGAACAACCACGTCATCGAGGGCACCACCGGCCTGACCGCCCGGATCGTCGCTACGGGCCAGCGCTACACGGCTAAATTCCTCGGCTACAACAAGAGCGACGACGTGGCCGTGATCCAGCTCGTCAACGCCTCAGGCCTCAAAACGGTGCCGCTCGGCAACTCGTCCACCGTGAAGGTCGGCGACGGCGTCGTCGCCCTCGGCAACGCCGGCGGAACGGGCGGGACGACCGTCGTGTCCGGCGCGATCACCGGCCTCAACCAGTCCATCACGGCCAGCGACGACGGCAGCGCCGCGAGCGAGCGGCTGACGAACATGCTCCGGACGGACGCCAACATCGTGCCCGGCGACTCGGGCGGCCCGCTGGCCAGCACGGACGGCAAGGTCATCGGGATGGACACCGCGGCCGCCACCGGCTCCTTCAACAACGGCCAGCCCAGCGACGTCGGCTTCGCCATCCCGATCAACCGGGCGCTGAACATCGCCCAGCAGATCATCCGCGGCGACTCGAGCGGATCGGTGACGATCGGCTCGACCGGGTTCCTCGGCGTGCTCGTCCCGGCCGGCAAGGCGAGCCAGGTCAGCGACCCGGCTCAGCAGCGGAGCCTGCAGATCTCGGCGGACGAGGCCGGCGACGGCGGGGTGCCCCCGCCCCGCTCCGGGCTGAACTGCCTGCCCAACAACCAGGACTCCGGGATCCCGGGCCAGGTCGCCCCGGCCAGTTCCGGTGCCCTCGTGCTGGGCGCGCTGTGCGGGACCCCGTCGGCGACCGCCGGGCTCGTGCCGGGCGACGTCATCACCTCAGTCGACGGGCACGCCGTGACCACGCCGTCCTCGCTGACCGGCATCATGGCCGGCCTCCGGTCGGGCACCAAGGTCTCGGTCACCTGGGAGACGCTGTCCGGCGGCTCGGAGACCAAGCCGCTGACGCTGCTCCCGGCGCCGCCTCAGTAGAACCCGTTAGCGCGGCTGCGCATGACTGGCAGCGCGCCCGGCCTGATCGCGGCCGCCGTCCCGCCCGGGGCGGCGGCCGCGATCAGGTCACGGCCTCAGGCCAGGTCGAACTCGCCGTCCTGGACGCCGGCGGTGAACGCCGTCCACTCGTCGGGCGTGAAGATCAGCACGGGGCCGTCCGGGTGCCGGCTGTCGCGCATGGCGATGACCTGGTCGCTGCCCTCCTTGGAGCCAGCCACGAACGCGATCTCCACGCTGGCCTCGTCGGCATCGTCGCTGCTGGACGCCTTGCGCCAGTTCGCGCCGGTCAGGTCCATCTCGGGGAGCCCCTTCCGATCGGGCCGGGCACGCCGCCCGGTATCCACGGCGCCCAGTATCCCGCCTCCGGGACCCCGCTGGGCGGCTTCGGGAGCCGTGCCCCGGGCAGCCCGGACCGCCGCCGCGGTCACTCTCCCGGCCGCGGGCCGAACACCGACAGCGTCACCGAGAGCGTGACCGGCACGGGCGCGGGAAACTCGCGGATCCGGGCGGCGTGGACAGCCGGGTCGGCGTGCCGCGCGCTCGGGCCCATGCCGACGGCGGCGGCGACATCGCGGTGATCGAGCTGCAGGGCGGCGGCATGCGGCCGCTGCTCGAGCAGCTGGAAATACGGCCCGACCGTCCCGGCCAGCCGCTCCTCCTTGCGGGGGTCCACGCTGAGCAGCCCCAGCGGGCCGGCCAGCTCGGCCAGGTGACCGCGGCCCGGGGTGACGACCAGCAGCCGCCCGGCCGGATGCAGGACGCGGCGCAGCTCGGCGCCGTTGCGCGGGGCGAAGACATCCAGCACCACGGCGGCGGCACCGTCGGCGACCGGCAGGCGGCGCCAGGCATCGGCGGCGGCCGCGCCGATCCGGGGGTGCGCCCGGGCCGCCCGGCGCAGGGCGAACTTCGACGTGTCCAGGGCCAGCCCGGCCCGGTCGGGCAGGGCGTCGAGCACCGCGGCCAGGTAGTAGCCGGTCCCGGCCCCGACCTCCAGGACGCAGCCGGGCGCCCCGGTCCCGGTGACCGCGGCGCGGGCGGCGGCGGCCAGCTCGCGGGCCAGGCTGCCGTAGTGGCCCGCGGCCAGGAAGTCCGCCCGGGCCGCCACCATCGGCGCCGAGTCGCCGGCCGGTGCCCGCCCGCCGGGCGGCAGCAGGCTGACATACCCCTGCCGGGCGATGTCGAAGGCGTGCCCGGCCGGGCAGCGGAGCACGGCCCCGGCGCGGGCCAGCCCGGCGCCGCACTGCGGGCAGGCCAGGAAGCCGACTACGTCGTCAAGCACGGCCCGGCCCCCCGCCGCCCGGCCCGTGTCCGGCCCGGTCCCGGCCCGCGACCTGCTGCGGCCCGGCCGGCCTCGAGCGCGCCGCCATCGGCTAGGCGGCGAGCCAGGTGCGCATCCGGGCCTCGCAGTCCTCGATCTGGGCCAGCGGCACGTGCTCGTGCCGGGCATGGGCCAGCAGCGGGTCGCCCGGCCCGAAGTTGACAGCCGGGATGCCCAGCTCGTCGAACCGGGCCACGTCGGTCCAGCCGAGCTTGGCCCGGGGCGTTCCGCCCATCGCGGTGGCGAATGACTTGGCGGCCGGCTCGCCCAGCCCGGGCCGGGCGCCGCCCACGGCGTCGCGGACCTCCACGTCAAAGCCCCGGAACACGTCTTCCAGGTGCGCCCGCGCCTGCTCGACGCTGCGATCCGGCGCGAACCGGTAGTTGACCGTGACCACGCACTCGTCCGGGATCACGTTCCCGGCCACGCCGCCGGTGATCCACACCGCGTTCAGCCCCTCGTGGTAGCGCAGGCCCTCGACGTCCGGCTGCCGGGCCTCGTAGCCGCGCAGCACGTCCAGGATCGCGCCCGCCTCGTGGATGGCGTTGCGTCCCGTCCAGCTGCGGGCGCTGTGCGCCCGCTCCCCCGTCGCCCGCACCTGGGCCCGCATGGTGCCCTGGCAGCCGCCCTCGACCTGGCCGTCGGTGGGCTCCATGAGGATGGCGAAGTCGGCCGCGAGCAGCTCCGGGCTGGACCGGCTGAGCCGCAGCAGGCCGTTGCGCTCGGCCTCGACTTCCTCGCCGTCGTAGAACACGTAGGTCACGTCGCGGGACGGCGCCGTCAGGTGCGCGGCCAGCCGCAGCGCGACCGCGACGCCACCCTTCATGTCGCAGCTGCCCAGGCCGTGCAGCGCGCCGCCGGAGACCCGCGACGGCAGGTTGCCCGCCAGCGGCACCGTGTCGATGTGCCCGGCGATGGCGACCCGCTGCGCCCGGCCCAGCGCGGTCCGCGCGACGATCGCGTTGCCGTCCCGGTGCACCGCCAGGTGCGGGAGGCCGGCCAGGGCGGCGTGGATCTCGTCGGCCAGCGGCTGCTCGTTCCCGCTCACCGACTCGACGTCGACCAGGGCCGCCGTCAGGTCGCCGGCCGTGGCGGAGAGATCAAGAATCACCGCGCCAGCGTAACCTTCGAGCCATGTTCCATGTTGATTCCGAGGTCGGCCGGCTGCGCCAGGTCATCTTGCACCGGCCCGGCCTGGAGCTGAAGCGGCTCACTCCCGACAATGCGGCCGACCTGCTCTTCGACGACCTGCTGTGGGTCAGCGAGGCACAGGCCGAGCACGACGCGTTCGCGGCCGCCCTGCGCGCCCGCGGGGTGCGCGTGCACTACTACGGCGAGCTGCTGGCCCAGACGATGGCCATCGACGCGGCCCGCGAGTACGTGCTGGAGCAGTCGTTCGACCCGCGGCTGCAGGGCCCGCTGGCCGTCGAGACGCTGCGCGCGACGCTGGGCGGCCTGGACGCCGAGACCCTGGCCGGGTACCTGATCGGCGGGATCACCAAGCGCGAGTTCCTGGAGCTGGGCGCCGAGCCGCACAGCATCGCGTTCCACTCCCTGGACCCGGACGGCTTCGTGCTGGCCCCGCTGCCCAACCTGCTGTACCAGCGGGACACCTCGTCGTGGATCTACGGCGGGGTGTCGATCAACGCCATGCGCCGCCGGGCCCGGATGCGGGAGACCATCAGCGACGAGGCCATGTACCGGTGGCACCCGATGTTCGGCGAGTCGAGGTTCGAGGTCTGGAACCACGGCGCCGACAGCGCGCCGGCCACCATCGAGGGCGGCGACGTGCTGGTCCTGGGCAACGGGTCGGTCCTGGTCGGGATGAGCGAGCGGACCCAGCCGGCCGCGGTCGAGATGCTGGCCCACCGGCTGTTCTCGACTGGCGCGGCCGAGCGCGTGCTGGCCGTGGACATGCCGAAGTCGCGGGCCTTCATGCACCTGGACACCGTGCTGACCATGGCCGACTACGGGGTCTTCGTGAAGTACGCCGGGATGGGCATGCTGCCCTCCTACACCGTCGAGCCGGGCATCAGCTCGGGCGACCTGAAGGTCACCGACCACCCGCCGGAGCTCCTGCACGACGCGCTGGCCGCGGCGCTCGGGCTGCCCCGGATCACGGTGCTCACCGCGACCCAGGACGTCCGCTCGGCCAAGCGCGAGCAGTGGGACGACGGCTGCAACGTGCTGGCCGTGGCCCCCGGCGTCGTGGTGGCCTACGAGCGGAACGTGACCACCAACACGTTCCTGCGCGAGCACGGCATCGAGGTCATCACCATCCGGGGCAGCGAGCTCGGCCGCGGCCGCGGCGGCCCGCGGTGCATGACCTGCCCGATCGAGCGCGACGCCTGAGGGCGGCCGCGGGGCGGCACGATCTCGTTTCGTATAAAAGCGGACTTACCCGGCGGGGTCGGCCGGACGGCGGGCCTGGTGGCGGCTCAGGGAGCTGGCCGCGGCGGTGAGCGCGGTCAGGATGACGGCGACCGACGGCCGGCGCACGCCGGACTCGCGGGCCACGGCGTAGACCTGCCGGGCCGGGCTGCGGCCGGGCAGCTCGCGGACGGCGACGCGGCCCTCGCCCGCGGCCAGCGTCAGCCGGGGCAGGATGGCCACGCCGATGCCGCGGGCGACCAGGCTGAGGATGGTGGCCAGGCCCTCGAACTCCCACGGGGCCGCCGGGGTGGCGCCCACCCCGGCCAGCACGCGGTCCACGGCCCGGCGGGACGGCTCGCCGGCGGGCGGGGCCAGCCACGCCTCGCCGCGCAGCCGGTCCAGGGCGACTGGCTGCGCGGCGTCCGCGGCCCAGTGCCGGCGGGGCACGACGAGGACCAGCGAGTCCCGGATCAGCGGGTAGAAGCGCAGTCCGCCGGCCTCGTCGGCGGGCGGCACGACGGTCCAGTCGTCCACGATGGCGACGTCGACCTGGCCGGCCCGGACCTGGCGCATGCCCTCGTGGCCGGTGGTCTGGCGGAGCAGCAGGTTCAGGCCCTGATGGGCCCGGACGGTGCGGATGAGCGCGGGGGCGAAGGCGACGGCGGCGGTCGGGAACGCGGAGATGGCGACGCGGCCGACGGGCTCGTCGGCGGACAGGTCGGCCTCCGCCGCCTCGATCAGCGCGAGGATCTCGGTGGCGCGCCCGACCAGGCGACGCCCGGCGTCGGTCAGCTCGGCCGACCGGGCGCTGCGGTCCAGCAGCGCCGCCCCGGCCTCCCGCTCGAGGGCGGCGAGCTGCTGTGACACCGCGGACGGGGTATAGCCGAGGGCGGCGGCGGTGGCCGCGATGGTGCCGCGCTCGGCGAATTCCGCGAGCAGGCGCAGGCGATGCAGGTCAAGCATAAGCCCAGCTTATTCTCTGCCACAGACTTGCCCGCTTGTGCTAATGCTCATCTGCATACATGCTGGTCAACGGACATCGTGAGGGTCGCAATGATGCTGTAACCGCCCCGACGTCCGCCCCCTGTCGCCAATGCCGACGGCGCCACACCTGCACCCCGCAGCTAGGAGTTCCCCCATGCCCTGGGCCGGGCCTGTCACCACGACGGTCACCACGACTGCACCAGCACCCCTCATGACGAGCCACGCCGGCGTGCCCGTCTCCGCCACCCTCGCCGCGAACGAGATCCTCGATTCCCGCCGCCTGCGCGGCCTGCCCGTACTCCCGCTGGCCTTCGGCGAGGCCGGGCTCCCCGTCCACCCCCGGCTCCGCGAGGAGCTCGCCGCGGCCTCCGGCCGGGGCGGCTACGGGCCGGTCGCCGGCATCCCCGCGCTGCGCGAGGCCGTGGCCGGCTACTGGGCCCGGCGCGGCCTGCCGACCAGCCCCGGCGCGGTCGTCGCCGGGCCGGGCAGCAAGCCGCTGCTGTTCGCCGTGCTGATGGCCATCGGCACCGACGTGGCCGTGCCCCGGCCGAGCTGGGTCAGCTACGCCGCCCAGGCCCGCCTGATCGGCGTCACGCCGCACTTCGTCCCGGCCGTGCCGGGCGAGGGCGGCATCTGCGACCCCGGCGCGCTGGAGGCCGTGGTGGTCGCGGCGGCCGCCGCCGGGCGGCCCATCCGCTCGGTCATCACGACCATCCCCGACAACCCCACGGGACGACTGGCCAGCCCGGCGGCTGTCCAGGCGCTGGCCGCGGTCGCGGCCCGCCACGACCTGATCATCATCTCGGACGAGATCTACCGCGACCTGGTGCACGACCCCGGCGCGACGTTCCTCAGCCCGGCCGCGGTCGCGCCCGACCGCACGGTGATCACCACCGCGCTGAGCAAGAGCCTGGCCCTCGGCGGCTGGCGGATCGGCGCCGCGCGGCTCCCGGAGGGCCCGCTCGGGCAGGCCATCACCGAGCGGCTGCGCGGCGTCGGCAGCGAGATCTGGTCCGCCCCGGCGGTGCCGGTGCAGCAGGCCGCGGCCGTCGGCTTCAGTGAGCCGCCCGAGATTACGGAACGGATCGCGCGGAGCCGGTCCCTGCACGCCACGGTGGTCCGCGCCGTGGCCGGCCTGTGCTCCGCCGCCGGGCTGAGCGTGCCTGCGCCGCAGGCCGCGTTCTACCTGTATCCCGACTTCTCGGCATGGCGGCAGCCGCTGCTGCGGCGCGGCATCGCGACCGGCGAGGACCTGGCCGGCTACCTGGTCGACCGGTACGGGGCGGGGACGCTGCCGGCCAGCGCCTTCGGCGAGCGGCCCGCGGACCTGCGGCTGCGGCTCGCCACCGGGCTGCTGTACGGGGACACCGACGAGCAGCGGGAGACGGCGCTGGCCGCGCCGGACCCGCTGGCGCTGCCGTGGATCGCGGCGGCGCTGGCCGGGATCGAGGACATGCTCGCCGACCTCAGCCCCTGACCGCGCCCCGGCCCGGCGTCCTCAGCCCG
>Ga0193726_1002891_pt1 | contig 11249 bp, 7 predicted proteins | sample H2c1metaG_FD_144928 | JGI IMG/M metagenome (GOLD analysis project Ga0193726, IMG submission 144928) | Soil microbial communities from a riparian zone of the East river system, Colorado, United States - H2c1 | ecosystem: Environmental > Terrestrial > Soil > Riparian zone | place: USA: East River... | reverse complement strand
ATCGGGACGGCGGCTCTTACTCGGGCTGGTTGTGGTCCTCAGTAGCGCCGCCATGGCTCAGAGCGTCGCCCGGACTGGCAAGCAAAGTCCGTCCCCCCGCACTCCCCGCCAGGTTCTGGTCAGCATTACCGACCGAAAGCTGGCGGTTCTCGAAGACGGCAAGGTCATCGGCACTTTTTCTGTGTCGGTTGGCGCCGCACTCAGTCCCAGTCCCGCTGGCGAATTCCAGATCATCAACCGTCTCGCCAACCCCACCTACTACCATCCCGGCACGGTGATTCCCCCGGGTCCCGGCAACCCCATCGGCCCACGTTGGATCGGCTTGAGTCAGCGGGGCTTTGGCATCCACGGAACCAATCAACCGCGCTCGATCGGCCACGCCGCCTCGCACGGATGCATCCGCCTCAGCAATGGCGACGTCGTGCGCTTGTTCCAAATGGTGGAGGTAGGCGACACGGTGTCTATTCGTAGTGAGCGCGATCCGCAGATCGCACAGGTTTTCGGCGGGTTCGCCGACACCGATGCTTCCGCGGTGGCGCAGGCGAAAGCGCTGCCCGAGATCAGCCGCGGACAGTAAGCAACCCAAAGGCATGGACCGGAGGAACCTTTATGCAACTCGTAATCACGGTGGTGGCAGTGACGGCCGGAATGGTGTTCTCACTCGCAATCGCACTATTGGTGGAAGAGCTGATTTTTGGCAAAGTCTTTCGTTTGGTTTTTATTCGCCAGGCGGCGCAGGTCAAATCCGGGCAACCGCGCTAGGCGCACAAGGAGATGGTTATGCTGTTGTTGAAATATCTGCTGATGTGGGGCGGCATCGGAATGATGGTTACGGCCGCGGGAATTCTCACCTACGACATCTACCTCGAGGTGCTTTACCGGCGCGCGCTCGCCGTCGCCGGAGCCGGCCCTGTTCCCGCCATTCCTCACCTGCGATGGCGAGGCGCGCTGGGCCTGGCCCTGCTGGCGTGGGGACCGATTCTGCTGGCCTTAGGCATCATCGTGGTGCCGAGCGGAATGGCCGGGGTCCGGGTGAGTCAATCGAGCGGCACCCTGGCGGGAACCTTGTATCCCGGCGCACACTTTATAACCCCGCTGGCGGAAAACGTAGTGTTGTTTGACACGCGCGACCAGATGTTCACCACCGGCGAACTGGAAGACGGCAAGAACGAAGACGGCAAGAAACACGACAAGAAAGAAACGCTCTCGATCATCAAGCCGGAGCCGTTGTACGTTCAGGCGAAAGAAGGTCTCACCGTCGGGCTGGCAATCACGGTACGCTATCGCCTGGATCCCAGACGCCTGGACTATATCGAGAGCAACCTGCCGCAGCCGGTAGAAAAAGAAATTGTGCCGGGAGTCGTCGCCAGCGCGTGGCGCGAACTGGTACCAAACTATACCGTCCGCGAAGTGTTCGCAGCCAAACGGGAAGAAGTCCGCAAGCGGGCGGCCGAAGTAATCTCTCAAAAACTTTCCGGCGATGGCATCCTGGTAAAAGAAGTCATGCTGCGCGACATTCAATTGCCGCCCGAATATGCCAAGGGCCTCGAGAACCTGCTCCTCAAGGAACAAGAAAGCGACCAGATGGGCGTCGAAACCGACATTCAGCAGAAGCAGGTGCGCATCGCCGAACTGGAAGCCGAAGCCAACAAGGCTCGCCAAGTCAAGCAAGCCGAGGGCGAGGCGCGAGTTCACGTGCTGCAGGCGAAGGCCGAAGCCGACGCCATGCAGTACACCCTGCCGCTGAAGCAGAAACAGATCGAGCAATCGAAGCTCGAAGCGCAAGCCCGCAAAGAAGCCACGGTCAAAAATGCAGAAGCCATGGCCGAGGCAAAAGTGATCGACAGCAGGGCCGAGATGGAGCGCCGCAAGATGTTGTCGAACGCCGAAGCCGACCGCATCCGTGTGACCGCCGCCGCCGACGCCGAACGGATGCAGAGCGAAGGCGCGCAGCTGAAACAGAATCCGTTATTGATCAACAAGATCATCGCCGAACGGCTCTCGGACAAGCTGCAAATCATGATGGTGCCATCCGACAGCAAGGTCTTCTTTGCCAACGATGTGTTGCGCGGCATGAACGTCGCGAATCGCGCGGCCCAGGCCGACGAAGCGGAATCGGGGCAGAAGTAATGCCAGCGTCCGAGCCCGGCCGGGTTGAAAAAACGGCCCGTCCGGACCGGCATAAAACCAAGTGGACGACTCAGACCAGTACAGGGCTTATGCCAGGCACACGTCATCTCGCGGTTTATAATGCGCCCATTCCCGACATGCTAATTGCGCCCTCAGGTTTTACGCGCGCCGCCTGTGCTCTGCTCGCGCTCCTCTGCCTGCCCATGCTTTGGGGAGCCGACTGGAAAGCGCCGCAAGAACAACTGGCCGGGAAAATTGGCGCGGTCATGGGCCCGGGCGCGATCGCGCTCGAGGTGAGGAATCGATCTTCTCTCAGTTCCGCCGATGTGGACAGGATTCGTGAGGGCCTGGCGGCCCAGCTGGCGTTTCTGGGCATGCGCCTGGTCAATCCTGACCAGGCCAACGCCACGGTGCTGGTTTCCCTGTCGGAAGATTTTCAGAATTATGTGTGGCTCGCCGAAGTCCATCAGGGGACCAGCGAGCCGGCCATCGTGATGATCAGGGCGCCACGCCCGGACACGCCCCCGTCCTCCCAGGACGTTTCGCCGATGACCATCCGCAAAACGCTGCTCTGGAGCCAGGACACCCGCATTCTGGATGTCGCCGTCCTCAGCGGCAGCCCGCAACAGATGATCGTTCTCGACCAGGACAACATTTCTCTCTATAGATCCGAGAACGATCGCTGGCAGATGGAACAGTCGGTCTCGCTCGCCCACCGGCATCCCTGGCCACGCGATCTTCGCGGCAGAGTGGTCCCCGGCAAAGATCATCTTTTCGACGCCTACCTTCCCGGAGTGTTCTGTCGCGGCGTATCCCCGCCCCTCACCGTCAGCTGCTATGACAGCGACGATCCCTGGCCACTCGGGAGCGATCAATATTCCATCCATGCTTTTTTCGCTCCCAGCAGAAATTTCTTCACCGGCGCACTGGCTCCGGGGATCGGCAAACAGACGACCGCGCCGGCGTTTTATTCGGCCGCCGCCCTTCCGCGCGAGAAATACACACTCTGGGTGTTCGCCGCGGTCGATGGCCAGGTGCACATGCTCGATGGCATCAACGACCAGACCGCCGGCAAACTTGGCTGGGGCAGCGACATCGCCGCGGTGCACAGCAACTGTGGCAGCGGCTGGCAGGTGCTGGCTACCGGAATCAGCGATGGTGCAGCCGACGCCGTGCGCGCTTTTGAAATTACCGATCGTGAGCCCGCCTCCGTCGCCCGGTCCCTGGATTTCAACGGCAACATCACGGCCCTGTGGCCGGAAACAGACGGCAGCAACGCGGTGGCAGTTTCGCGGGCGTCGGAAACGGGCAAATATGCGGCATATCGTCTCGCTATTCATTGCGGCCAGTAGTCTGCTGATGACGGCAAACTCGCTCGCGGCGACCCGGCCACGCTACGGCGGCACCCTGCACGTGACCATGCGGGCTGCGCCCCCGAGCCTGGATCCCGTTGGCCTCGATTCGGCGGACTGGTTCGGCGCGCGCAATCTGTCGCGCCTGCTGTTTGACACCCTGGTCACGCTCGACAATAACGGCCGGCCGCAACCCGCTCTCGCCGCGTCCTGGCAATCCGAGCCTAGCGGTCAGCGTTGGCAGTTTTCCCTTCGCCACGGCGTGACCTTTCCGGATGGAAGGGCTCTCACCAGTGACACCATCGCGGCCTCACTCCGCGCCGCAAATCCCACCTGGAAGGTTCTCTCCGAAACCGAAAGCGTGATCATCGAGCGTGAAGCGCCCACTCCCGATCTTCCCGCCGAACTGGCCCTGCCCCGCAACAGCATCGTCCGCCGGGACGCAGGCAAGCTCAGCGGAACCGGACCCTTCGCCCCGACCCAATGGGACCCCGGGAAAAAGCTGGTTCTCAGCGCACGAGAAGATTACTGGGGAGGGCGGGCGTTCGTCGACACCGTCGAAATTGAGCTGGGGAAAAGTTTTCGCGACCAGAGCATCGCCCTGGACTTGGGCAAGGCTCAATTGATCGAAGTCGCACCCGAGCAGCTGCATCGGGCCAGCGCCGAAAATAACCGCATCGAACCCTCGGAACCGGTCGAGTTGATGGCGCTGGTATTCTCACGCGACCTGCAGTCGGTAGACGACGGGCACTTTCGCGAAGCCCTGGCCCTGGCCATCGACCGGACCGCGCTCAATACGGTCGTACTGCAAAAAGGCGGCGAAGCCTCGGCTGCGCTTCTGCCAAATTGGATGACCGGATACGCTTTCGTTTTCCCCACCACCGTCGATCTCCCCGGCGCCCGCCAGAACCTGACCGGCCTCCGCCAAACCGCGCCCTGGACGCTTGGCTATGATCCCTCTGACCCGAGCGCGCGTGTGCTCGCCGAGAGAATCGCGCTGAACGCTCGCGACGCCGGCCTGTCGCTTCAACCCACCGCGGGACCGGCCGATCTGCGGCTGGTACGCGTTCCACTGGTTTCCCTCAATGCTCACGTGGCCCTCGCGGAACTCGCGAAATCTTTGGGCATCCCCTCGCCGAAACCCGGCAGTTCTGTACCCGGCGATCTTTATCCGGCGGAGAATGGGCTGCTGCGATTGCGGCGCGTGATCCCTCTCCTTCACTTGCGGACTGCCGCCGGCGTTCCGTCCGCGGTCAGGAACTGGCGCGCGTCACGCGATGAGAGTTGGGATTTGCCGAACCTCTGGCTGGCGCCTGGAGCCGACAAGCCATGAGGTTCCGGCGAAAACTTCTGGCCGTGTTCGCCCTGACGGTATTCCTGTCTGTCGCCACGGTCGCGCTCATCGTTTCCGCAATGACGCGGCGTAGCTTTGAGCGTGCCAACGCCGACAGCACCACTGCCTTGATCGCACAATTCCGTCGCGAGTTCAATCGGCGCGGCGAGGACGTAGCCCATCGCGTGGAGACCATCGCATCGAGCGAAACCACGACCCGCATGGCTCTCAGACTGAGCCACGGCACCCCGGACTACGGCGCGTACCTCGATGAAGCAAGATCCCTGGCCGAAAATCAACAGCTGGATTTTCTCGAGTTTGTCGACAGCCAGAACACAATCATTTCGTCCGCCCAATCGCCTGCAACCTTCGGATATAAGGAGACCTTCGCCTTCTCTCCGAACTTCCCCAAAGACGCCTTTCTGAAGCAAGAAGGACCCGCCGGCGATCCCCTGCTGGCCCTCTCGGCGGTGCGCCAGGTGAATCTTGGGGACCACCCCCTCTACGTCATTGGCGGACGCCGTCTCGACAAGGATTTTCTTGCCAGCCTTGAGCTTCCCACCGGAATGCGGGCTATGCTCTACCAAAACATCGGGGACATCGCTTTCGCGGCCCAGTTTTTAACCGATGCATCGGGGGCGGTTCCGAACGCGGATCGACTGTCCCGGCTGATCGAGCAGGTCGAACGGCAACACCGGGAAGCTACTTCTCTGATCCATTGGTCATCCAATCCCGCCGACGACGAAACCGTCCAGGCGATCCCGCTTGCGGGACAGACGCGGCAATTGCTGGGAATCCTGCTGGTGGGCAGCTCCCGCCGCCCTTATGTGGAACTGCGGCAACATATCCGTTCGGCCTCCCTGCTCGCCGGCGGCGCCGGCATGCTTCTCGCCATTGTATTGAGCGGCTGGGCGGCGGCGCGGGTCACTCGACCCGTCGAGCAACTCGCGCAGGCGGCACGCGACGTTGCCGAAGGAAATTGGAATACGCAAGTCACGATCGAGTCCACCGACGAGGTGGGAGAACTTGCAGCGTCATTCAATCGCATGACCCGCCAGTTGCTGGAGCAAAAGGAACGACTGGTTCAGACAGAACGGGTCGCGGCGTGGCGCGAACTGGCGCGACGCTTGGCCCACGAATTAAAGAACCCGCTCTTTCCCCTGCAACTCACGGTCGAAAATCTGCTGCGGGCGCGACAGCAGAGTCCCGAACAGTTCGAAGAAACATTTCAGGAAAGCTCTTCCACGCTGCTGGCGGACATCTCCAATCTCAAGACCATCATTTCCCGCTTCAGTGAATTTTCTCGCATGCCGCAACCCCGTCTTCAGAGCGTCGATCTGAACGAAATCGTCCGCAACGTCGCCCGCCTTTTCCAGGCCCAACTGCATACACCCGGATGCCCGCCCATCGAATGTAAACTGGAGATTACCGAATCCATGGATCCCGTCGCCGCTGATCCCGAACTGATGCATCGCGCACTTTCCAATCTGGTGCTCAACGCCATGGACGCCATGCCCGAAGGAGGCGTCCTCACCCTACACACGCGCCAGACCGAAGATCGCGCTCTGGTCGAGGTGTCAGATACCGGGACCGGGCTCACGCCGGAAGAGTGTGATCGCCTGTTCACTCCTTACTACACCAGCAAGGCCCACGGCACCGGCCTGGGATTGGCCATTGTTCAGTCGGTGGTGAGCGATCACGGCGGACGCGTCAGCGTCCGCAGCGAAACCGGCCGCGGCACGACTCTTCAAATCGAGCTGCCGAAACGTGGCGCCGTGCCAGCGTAAGCGAGTTGCGACGGAGTCGGACCACCCCGTCGCGTGACCGGCGGACAGGGCTGCGGCTCACGGGCCCGGCTGGCCCGGATTTCAGGAATGAGGACCGATCGTGTCGAAGAAAGCGCACCTACTGATCGTCGACGATGAAGCCAACACGCTGGCTTCCCTTTCCCGCGCGTTCCGGCTCGGCGGCCACCAGGCCACGGTGTGCGACAACGCCGTAAAAGCCCTCGATCTCGCCAAAGCACAGAATTTCGACCTCATCTTCTCCGATGTAGTCATGCCCAACAAGGACGGCCTTGCGTTTCTCGAAGACCTACGAACCCAGGGAATCACCACGCCGGTCGTGATGATGTCCGGACAAGCTCACATCGAGATGGCGGTGCGGGCCACCAAGCTCGGCGCGCTCGATTTTCTCGAAAAACCCGTCTCTACGGAAAAGTTGCTGCTCACCGTTGAACAGGTTTTGAAGCTGCAGCATCTCGAAAGCGAAAACCGCCAACTTCGACAGCAGCTGGGAAAGCACGAAATCGTCTGGAAGGGCGCCACCATGCAGAAGATCATGGCGCAGGTGGAGCGGGTGGCGGCCAGTGAAACCAGAGTGTGCATCCTGGGCGAGACCGGCACAGGGAAAGAACTCGTCGCGCGAACTCTCCACGAGCGCAGTCCGCGGGCGTCCGGCCCGTTCGTTACCCTGAATTGCGCCGCCGTACCTGCGGAACTCATCGAGTCCGAACTCTTCGGACATGAAAAAAATTCCTTCACCGGCGCCGCCAGCCGGCACCTCGGAAAATTCGAGCAGGCCGAGCACGGAACAATTTTTCTCGATGAAATCGGAGACATGCCTCTGGCCATGCAAGCCAAACTTCTGCGCGTTCTCGAGGAGGGCGAAGTCGAACGCATCGGAGCGGACAAGGCGATCGCGGTCGATGTCCGCGTCTTGGTCGCAACTCATCGCAGTTTGGAAACCCTGGTTCGCGAGGGTAAATTCCGCCAGGATCTTTTTCATCGCGTATACGTGTTTCCGCTTGTTCTGCCGCCTCTGCGCGAGCGGCGCGAAGACATTCGAGCGATCATCGAGCATCTCGCCCGCCAGGTTTGCGCGCAGAACAACTGGAAAGCAATCCCCTTCACTCCCGGGGCGGTTGCGGCGTTGGAGGAATACGCCTGGCCGGGAAACGTGCGCGAGCTTCGCAACGTTGTCGAGCGCCTCATGTTGCTTGCGACTGATGACCAGGTGGACACGGACACGGTCCGCACCGCGTTGCCGCAAAGCACCGAGGCCAGGCATGAAATCACTACCAGCTCGGGCCCCTTGGCTGAACGTGTGGAGAATTTTGAGCGGGAAGTATTACTCGCTGAACTGAAGCGCCACAGCTATCACATCACCAACACCGCCAAGGCGCTAGGACTCGAGCGCAGTCATTTGTACAAGAAAGCAGAACAGCTGGGAGTGGACATTCAAAAAATCCGGCGAGAAGACGAAACGCATTCCTAGCCGTAATTCCGCCTGGCGCCCGATCACAGCCTTGGCTTCGAGCGCGCTCGAGTTGGCCGACACCGGGGAGAAAACTCATTTATCGTGGATTTTTGCCTCAGAAGGCGGCCCAACAATATCCAAGGGGCTGAAGGATACATTGCGTCTTACTCTTGTGACAAACAGGACATTTTCTTGCGGAACAGTATTGCTCTTTTACCAACCGTTTCGTGAATAGAACGTGTTTTTGCGATGGTCGGGATTTGCTGCAGATACCCAGGTTCGTGGATACAACCGTCGAACTGATTCACGGCGCCCGCCAACGCAGATGACCGTGTCGAAGGGTGTTTCACCGGAGTCTTTGATTTGGCTGCCCCCCAGGGATTCGAACCCCGATAACCTGCTCCAGAGGCAGATGTCCTACCATTGAACGAGGGGGCAGCAAGCGGATGGAAGTGATGCCTTTCAGCATCGCTGGCTCTAATTCTATGGGCAGTCCGGGTCAGGGTCAACCAGAACGACGAACCGGAACAAATCGCGGCCGGACGGCCGCCTCAGCTGTCCCTGCCCCGGCGCCGCAGGCCTGATGCGATCGATGATTTTTTTATTCGTTTCTTCCTTGTATTCCCTTATTCCTTGGCCTTGACCCGCACCACGGTGATCTTCGAAAACCCCTCTTCAAAGGCCGGCGCTTTCAGCTTGGCCGCGATCCGGCGCATGTCAGCGTCCGCAATCACTCGTTCGCGCTTCTGATTGCGCTCCAGACAAACCTCCAGCGGCACGTCGAAGTAAACCGCCTGTACTTCGTAGGCGTAATCTTTTGCCAGCTTGATCCAGCCTTGCCGCTCATGGGGTGTCAAGTTCGTGGCGTCGACATAATTCGTGGGACGCCGGGCGATCAATCGCGCCTTCAGCATGGAGCGCAGATTCGAAAACACCAAATCCTGGAAGCGCTGCTCGTTAGCATCGTCGAACAGGAGTGCGCGCAGCAGATCGCTCGAAAGCGGGGTGATCTTGTTGCGCTTGAACCATGAACTTTTTCCCGATCCCGGCAGACCGATCGCCAGCACTACAACGCCTTTCGAAGGCCGCGCCGCAGCCGTCGCACTCGCGGGAGCCGCCGCCCCAGCTGCCGGGGTTGCGCCCGGCTCGGCCGCCGCTGCCACCCCAGAACCTGCGCCGAGAACCGCTCGCCCGCTCCGTCCCCGACCACCCCTGCCTCTTCGCCTCCGTCGAGCCGGACCGGTGGCATCGCCTGGCTGGCGCTGAGTACCCGGTTGCGATGACCGCGGCTCGGGCTCGGGCCGGGCTGACTCCGGCGGATCATCGGATTCGGCCGCACGGGAGATTTCCGCATGCGCGCGTTGGGCGGCTGCGTGATCTTCAGGTTTATGAGTGGTGGCTGGATGGGCCGCTTCCGGCGGGGCCGTGTCATAGAAGGACGGCTGCAAAGGAGCTTGAGCTTTTTCGCCGGTAGCTTTCTCCGGATCTTTTTTACGGCGCTTTAAGCGCTCGGTCATCCATTTCCGCATATTTGGCTTGTAACACACTGTGAGGCTGGCGAGCAATGCGGGCCGTCGCCAGGGAACCAAAACTGCCAGCTTCAAGGGATCATGTCAGATGAACGGGCAATCCTGTTCCCCGCTTGTAGGTGCGGTTACCCGGTCGAGGTCCCGGCACCCGCTTTCATCGTCCATGAGATAAACTGGCGTCCTGAATGGATCCGAAACAGAGTTCCCCCACCATCACCACCGATCGAAACCTCGTCCATCGTGATCCGGAACTCACCCTCTCATCCATGTCCCGGCGATGGTTTTTCGCATTTTTCTTCATTTCCGGACTGTGCAGCGTTCTCTACGAGATCGTCTGGTTGCGTCTGGCCATGTCGCAATTCGGAGTGACCACCGCCATGGTCTCGATCGTGCTTTCCATGTTCATGGCCGGTCTGGGAATCGGATCATGGCAGGGCGGCAAATTCATCCGCCGGCACGCACCGCGCCCGCTGTTCACCGCACTGCGTCTTTACGGGGTGGCTGAAATCCTGATTGGGTTTTCATCGATTGCAGTGCGCTCCGAGTTTTCCTGGGGACGGGGCCTGCTCCACCTCGCCATGTCTCCGCCGTATCGATTGCCGCTTTATTATCTGCTCGCGGGCATCTGGATGATGCTTACGCTCGTTCCCTGGTGCGCCTGCATGGGCGCCACCTTCCCGTTCGCCATGCGCGCCGTGCAGGAACAGACTTCCGCCGATTACGGTCGTTCCTTCAGTTATCTCTACCTGGCGAATGTGCTGGGCGCGATGGTTGGCACCTGGGCCCCGCTATTCCTGATTGAACTGGTGGGGTTCCGCTCAACCCTGGGCTACGCCGGCGTTCTCAACCTCGCCTTAGGCGCCTCTGCCTGGACTCTCAGTTCATTCCGGCCGCGGTCCGAGAAACAGATCTCAACCCCACCAGCTTTCGAAACCGATCGGCCGCGCCGCGCCGGTCCTGAGAAACTGCTTCTGCTGTTCGCGACCGGTCTCACCAGCATGGCCATGGAAGTCCTGTGGGTCCGGATTTACACCCCGACCTCGGGGACCGTGGTCTATACCTTCGCGCGCATTCTGGGATACTACTTGCTGGCCACCTATCTGGGCTCCGCCGTTTACCGCAAATGGGGAGCCGGGGCGCGGTTCCGGTCAGGGCTATTGTGGGTTGGCCTGGGATTCGCCGGTGTGTTACCGATGATGACGGCAGATCCGCGCTTGCATCTTTCTTCCACGCTGCGCGTTCTGCTGGGAATCCTGGTATTCACCGGACTTCTGGGTTTCATCACACCCCTGCTGGTAGATCAGGCTTCGGGCGGCGATCCCGACACTGCGGGCAAGGCCTATGCGGTCAACGTGTTCGGCTGCATTCTCGGACCGTTGTTGTCGGGCTTTGTCCTGCTTCCCCTCGTGAGTGAGCGTACCTCGCTGTTTTTGGTTTCGTCCTTATGGCTGGTGGTGGGGGTTATTTTCCATCACACGACGGAACCCCCGCGTGCGCGACGGACTCTCGAGGTCTACGGCATGATCGTGGCCTCGATATTGGTGGCGTACCGTACGGAGGGTTACGGAGAAAGACTTCCCGTCACCGCCGTCCTGCGCGACAGTACGGCTACCGTGATGGCGCTCGGCCAAACCCGCAGCGAAAAAC
>Ga0193726_1002890_pt1 | contig 11250 bp, 8 predicted proteins | sample H2c1metaG_FD_144928 | JGI IMG/M metagenome (GOLD analysis project Ga0193726, IMG submission 144928) | Soil microbial communities from a riparian zone of the East river system, Colorado, United States - H2c1 | ecosystem: Environmental > Terrestrial > Soil > Riparian zone | place: USA: East River... | reverse complement strand
TGGTAGCGAGTGACATCCAAGAACTTTTTGAATTGCGCATTGGTTACAGGATATTTGTCGATCCAGAATGAATGTACATGACTGGTATGCAGATGGTGGCGGCGAGGTGAGTCTTCCCAGGGATACTGCACGTCCACGCCGACATCGCTGAACCCTTCGATCTCGATGCCCTCGACTTTGAATGCGAAATCGGCAGCCGGAATTCTGACCATCCCGTCAGGTGCCTTGGTTACCAGAGAGGTTTTGGCGATCGGCGCGATTTTCTGCGGCAGGAATTTCCACTCATTCGAATAGCTGCTCAGTGGGCTTGCGGAGAGACTCTTCATGGCTCCGAGCAAAGCCAGCAGCTTGGTGTCTGGCGCATCCGATCTCGCCAGAATCGCACCGAAGCCATGAGCTTCGATGGGGAAGCTGAGGTGGACGGAGTCTTCTGAAGGCTCGGGAGTGAGTTCAACTCCCTGCCACAAATCGAAGTAATGAACTCCGGCCTCAACCGGCAGCCGCAGTTGACGTCCATCAGTGTCGTTCTGATTGCGATTGACGATCGTCCAGAGAGTCTGATGTTCCAGCGGCCAACGGCTGGCGTAAATGCCGAACTGCTCTGTAGGAGCGTACGGCTGCCATTCGGGACTTACCAGAAGGTCCGACATTGCACGCTCGATCTTCGCAACCCGGCGCAGGGCCTCGGCGTCGCGAGGAACAATTCCATTCCAGATCCCCCAGATGTTTTCCCAGCTCTCATATCCCACGCCGTTGAAAAATGCATATTGGAGATTGTCTAGCTTGCTATGATTCCAGCGGTCGGAAATGTTGACCATGTGTCTGGTCTCGATCCATTTCAGGGCGCTCACCATGGGCGCGGCAGGGTACTGCCAGTACCCCCACGACATGTTGTTCCATGCCACTCCTTCAAAAGGAGCCGCCATGTAGTGCTCCGGTTCCAGCGCCAGCGGATGACCAATGGCATCGGCGGCGGTGCGGAACGAGCGAGGCAGGCCTCTTAGGGTGTCACCGTTGACTCCGTCTGCGCCCACTTCCGCCAGCAATTTGGCGGTCGCCTCCCAGTTAGGCGCGCCTGAATCGTGAGTGCCCTGATCCCAGAGCATGACCGGGAAGAAAACCTTGACGCCGCGCCGATGAAAGTCGGCAACCATCTGACTGACTCCGGCGACGCCGCCCGGCATGCTGCGCAGGAGGTCGTACTGGTCGCGATCGTCGATACCGATGTTGGGATACACGGGCCAGACCAGCACCGAATCGATGCCGCCGTAACGTTTCAGCAAATCATCCAGGTATTTGTCGACGGTGTATTTTCCTGCCACCGGGTCGTAGAAGTAGCGATCTTCCACCATCATCTGCGGCTGGATGAAGCTGGATTGTGTCCACTTCAATTCCGGGCGATCGTAGTCCTGTCCGGAGTAGCCGGCGCGAATTCGTATTTCGCCGCGCCAGTGGGTGATGTCACTGAGCCAGGTCTTGAAATCCTCCGCAGAACAAGCTTTCTGCTGTCCTAACGACGGTTTTATCGGGACCAGGCAATCGGGACCGGGAAGCTGGTCGCCGTCAGGAACGTAATGCGTGGATTGCGCCGTGACGTCAACCGCGAGCAGAACGACCGATAGCAGGCAGGCTTCCGCGATCAGTTTGCACCATCTCTTCAGCATCATCGTCATCGTCATAGCCACAATGGGGAAGGCTCTCGCGGCATTCTAGACGGCAGACGCCGGTCCACGTCGCGAACGCGAGGCGATTGTATCAAAATTTGAAAGGTTTCAATTAAGAGCCTCTAAATATCCCGCGCCGGTAAAAATGAAATGCGATGGGTTTGAGCTTAGCGCTTGAGCGGCTGTGCCAGTAGCCACGGAATGAGCTCCGGTTCTGCATAGGCTTTATCCCAGGCGTTGTGGCCGACGCCGGGGTACTCGGTGTAGCGCACGTTGGCTTTTGCGGCTCGCAGCGCTGCAGCCATCTTGCGTGATTCTTCAACCGGAACCGTGTCATCTGCGCCGCCGTGAAAAATCCAGATGGGAGTGGATCCGATGCGGCGCGCGGTTTCCGCATAGGGATCCCGAACGTTGGGGTCGCCCACCAGACTGACACGCGCGTCGGGGACTTTCGCCGGTCCGAAGATACCGCCGCAGATGGGCACATAGGCGGCGAACTTTCCCGGATACTTTGCCGTCATCTCCCAGGTTCCGTATCCACCCATGGAGAGTCCAGTGAGATAGAGATGGTTCCGGTCGCCGTGAAATTCCTTGATGGATTGCTCCAGCGCCCCGAGCGCCTGGGCCTGCATGTCGGGATGGATCCACCGTTTATCTTTGCGGCATTGCGGAATTACAACGATGAAAGGAAATCTCGATGCGTCCTTGCGGATCGCATGAGCAATGCCGATATCGGTTTGTTGCAGGCCGTCATCTCCGCGCTCGCCCACCCCGTGCAGGAATAGCATGACGGGCCATTTTTTCTGCGAGTGGAAGTTCTGCGGCACGAACACCTGGTATCGGTAGCTCTCGCCGCCCAGCGAAATTGTGCGGTCCAGAAAACCGGTCTCGTGTTTTCGGGCGAACCCGGATTGGGTGAGCAAAAAGAATGACAAGGTTAGAAAAATTCGATGGCGGACTCCCGCGGTCTTGATGGCGGGCGAGTTTACAGCAAGAGTTTGCATTGCGTTTCCTGAAGAAAGAATTTTCTACTACTGCGCCAGTACCGGTTGCCCGGCCCCATGGAGTGCGACCAGTCGGTCCAGCGCATCGAGCAGAGCTTTTTGATCCGCGCCCAATGCTCGGATCACTTCCGCGGTGAGCATGGCTTGCGTAATTTCTCCCGCCCTGAAATATGCATCGCACAGCGTATACAAAACGCCAGGATCGGCGGTGCGCGATTTTTCCAGATACTCAACCGCGCTTGTCCATCGTTTCTGTTGGTATTCGAGAGTGCCCATCCCGATCAGAGCGAGGCCATCCGCCGGGTCGAGGGCGAGAGCGGCCTGAAAACTTTGCGCTGCTCTGCGGGCGTCCCCGGTAGACAATTGCACCATGCCCAGATACGCCGCGAGATGAGCATCCTGCGGAGCTTCAACTTTCACCGTCGCCAGAATGCGTTTTGCGTCATCCTGCCGCCCCATGCTGTAGTACATGACGCCCAGTATGTACGACGGGCGTGCATTGCCGATCGAATCGGATTCGGGCAGCGCGGCAAGATATTCCAGTGCTTCCTGTTCTTTGCCGGCGTCCAGAAGGGGCTTCACATGTTTCCAGGCCTTCTTTTCGTTCGTGCCATTCAGTTCGCGAGAGGTGTTGACCCGGTCACTCATCGCTGCGAAAAGCTCCGCCTGATGCCGCGATTCCTCGGTCCGGCCGAGCTGGCGGTATACTTTTGCGAGTTGAAAGTGTGCCTGGATGCGCGAGGGCTGCATTTTCACCGACCGCTCGAGGGGTTCAAGTGCGGGCGAGAATTCGCCCAGCTGCACCAGTGCTTTTCCAAGTCCGTAGTATGCCGCGCCATTCGCATATTTGTGCGACAGAGCGAAGTTGTAATCATCACGAGCCTTCTCCCACTCCCCCAAATTTGTCCATGACTCAGCGAGGAAAAACCCCGCTTCTCCGGAACCTGGATCTTTCTTGAGCGCGAGCTCGAAATTGCCTGCCGCAGATTGAAAGTCCGTCAAATCGAATTGCGCTTTCGCGATTTCAAAATCAATGCGATCGAGTGTTGGATCCAGAGTGCGCGCCTTTTGCAGCCAGGAGATTCCTTCCTTGCGCGTGTCCAATGTTGCGACCAGGAATTCTCCGTATTTGTGGCAGATTTGCGCATCGTTCGGCGCGATGCCCGCAGCCTGCTCCATTGTTTCAAGCGCCTGTTCTGGATCTTCTGCCGCAAAATAACTCTCCGCGAGATAGAACAAAGCTTTGATTTGCTTTGGTCTGGCGGCCAGGGTCTTCTGATAATTCCCAATTGCCTTGGCCCAGTCATGCTCGCGAAAATAGACCATGCCGAGTTCGAAACAGAGATCGGGATCACCTGGGAAGCTGCGCAAGGCCTTCTGGTAAAGTTCCTGCGCTGCGGCGAGCTTTCCCGCTTCGACGAGAGCTTGACCCTCTCGGCGCAGGGCTTCGGTGTCGCCATGCGCCCGGCCCGCCATCAGTGCCGCCATCCACAGGAATGCAGCGAATATCCTCATTCAATCCGGCATAGTACCACTTTAGAATGCCCGTAATGTTCCGAGTACGCGGTGGTATGCCGATGATAAGCTGCCTGAGCAAGCTGGGAACTCAACCTTGATACGTGGGCGTATCTTTTTCCCGATTCTGGCTCTGACTGCGATGATCGCGCGGCCGAGTTCCCCGGCTCAGTCCGAAATTCGCTTTGAGGAGATTTCGGCCAAAGCGGGATTGCACTTTGTAACGGAAAATTCGCCGACACCGAACAAGAACCAGATCGAGACCATGGTTGCCGGCGTGGCTTTGCTCGACTACGACCACGACGGATATTTGGACGTATTCCTGGTGAATGGAGCCGCGATTCCCTCGCTCAAGAAAGAGTCGCCCAGGTATTGGAACCGGCTGTTTCATAACAATCATGACGGCACATTCACCGACGTGACCGCGAAAGCAGGCGTCGCCGGTGCAGGCTATGGAATGGGCGTCGCGGTGGGAGATTACGACAATGACGGCTGGCCCGATTTGTTCGTTGCCAACGTCACCGATAACCAGTTGCTTCACAACAATCGGGATGGGACTTTCAGCGAGGTGACGGTCAAGGCCGGAGTCACCGGCGCGCAGATCAACGGCAGGAAGATGTGGGCTGCCGGCGCCGGCTGGTTCGACTACAACAACGACGGCCTGCTGGATCTCTTCGTGGTGAACTACTGCAAGTGGGAAGTGAACAGAGATCCTTACTGCACGATTGGCGGCGGCAGCCGCGGGTATTGTCATCCCAGCTACTACGCTCCGCTGCCCAACACTTTATATCGCAACAATGGCAACGGGACCTTTACCGATGTTTCCACCGAGACGGGCATTGCCGCGCACCTCGGCAAAGGCATGAGCGTTTCCTTCGCGGACTACGATGGCGATGGTTTTCTGGATGCCTTTGTTGCGAACGATACGACCCGGAACTCTCTATTTCACAACCTGGGTGGGATCAAATTCGAGGAAGTCGGTGAGGCGGCCGGCGTCGCATACGGTGCGAGTGGCGTGCCGCTGTCGGGCATGGGATCGGATTTCCGTGATACTGACAACGATGGGCGCGCAGACATCTGGCACACCTCGGTGGAATTCGAAACGTTTCCCTTGTACGAGAATCGCGGGCGCGACACTTTCGCCGACATGACGGTTGCCGCTGATCTGGCGCGCCCAACGGCGCAAATGTCGGGCTGGGGCAATGGCATCGTCGATTTCGATAACGACGGATGGAAAGATCTGTTCGTCGCTCGCTCCAACGTGCTGGACAACATCAGCGGAGTGGTTGCCGAGCGGAAATTTCCCGAGCCGAATTCAATCTTCCGCAACCTTGGCAGTGGAAAATTTCAAGACGTGAGCGCGGGCGCCGGCCCGGAGTTCCAAACGGCAGCGGTGCACCGCGGGGCGGCATTCGGCGATCTCGACAACGACGGCCACGTGGACATGGTGGTCTCGGTTCTCGGCGGGGCCGTCAAGGTATTTCACAACATTTCAACCGATCATAACCACTGGCTTGTTCTGAACCTCGTGGGCACAAAGAGCAATCGCATGGCGATCGGGGCCCAGGTGCGTGTCACTCTCGAAAATGGTGCTTCGCAATGGAATGAAGTCACGACCGCCGTTGGATACGCGTCCTCTAGCGACAGCCGTGTGCACTTCGGACTGGGAGCCAATCGGCGCATCAAGGAGATAGAGATTCTGTGGCCCAGCGGAATCCGGCAGCAGATTCACGATGTCGACGCCGACCGGATGATGACGATCAATGAAACCGGCAAGTAGCTCTTTTCCAAGGCCAGGCGAAGTTCGCCCCGGGGTCCTCAAAATTGTGCATGGACATATATTTTGAAACGTTTTATATTTGCAGCCGATTTGGAACAGGAGCGTCACATGAAACTACGAATCACGCGATTCGGCGCCGCCATTCTTCTCGTTGGGATGACGAGCCTACTCCCGGCTCAGGATTCGCACTATCGCCCCGAGCGCCAGCAGATTCCCGTGCCTGGCTGCTTCACCATGAAGGGAGCATGGGAGGGCGGGTCTAAATTCTGCACCCAGGAAGACCACGAAGCGTGGCTCACGGACATCAGGCATTGGCGGACGGAGCGCCGCATCCGCATCGGCTATGACGGATCACGGTACGACCTACCAGCGCTCAAGTGGACGCAATCGAGCTTCATCCAGCCGCAGATGATGGTGGAAGACCGTTATTTCTATGATCCCGTTGCCCACAAATACACTGTGGACCGCTACTTGGACGATCTTGAAAAGCGGTACGGCGGCATCGATGCAGTGCTGATCTGGCCGACCTATCCGAACATGGGAATCGATAACCGGAACCAGCATGACATGATTCGCAGCATGCCCGGAGGCATACCCGGAGTGCGGCAGATGGTTGCCGATTTTCATAAGCGGGACGTCCGCGTGTTGTTTCCGATGATGATGTGGGATCAGGGCACGCGCGATCATGGCTCCGCATGGCCGCAGGCGATTGCCGACCTGATGGCCGAGGTCGGAGCGGATGGCATCAATGGTGACACCCAAGACGGAGTGCCGCTCGCGTTCTCAACTGCCGCCGACAAGGTGGGGCATCCGCTGGCCTTTGAGCCGGAGGGCGGGCCTTCCGATGAAGCACTAGCATGGAACGTGATGACGTGGGGACAGTATGAATACAAGTTCGTCCCCATGGTCGACAAATACAAATGGCTGGAACCTCGGCACATGGTCAACATTTCCGATCGCTGGAAACGCGATAAGACCGACAACCTGCAATATGCCTTCTTCAACGGCGTGGGATGGGAGAGCTGGGAGAATATTTGGGGAATTTGGAACGGAGTCACGCCCCGAGATGCTGAAGCAACTCGCCGCGTCGCTACGATGGAGCGGGCGATCTCCCCATTTCTCCTAAGCCCCGATTGGGAGCCGCTTGCTCCCGTGCTGCGCTACGGCATCTACGCCAGTCGCTGGCCATCGGGCCCACAGACGGTCTGGACAATCGTCAATCGCAATGACTACGACGTCGAGGGTCCGCAGATTGAACTGCCGGCTGCGGATGGCATGCGCTACTTCGACCTTTATCACGGCAAGGAATTGACCCCAGAGCACAACAAGGCTGGCGGGACGGTCTTGAGCTTCAAGATCGAAGGTCACGGTTACGGAACGCTGCTGGCTTCACCGACTGCGCCGGATCGAAACATCCAGTCGCTCATGGCGAAGATGCGGGGGATCACGGCGAAACCATTGGCTGACTATTCTCACGAGTGGACGGTCGTTCCGCAGAAGATCGTTCCAATTGCCGCCACCAAGGTGCCATCGCAAGCGCCCGCGGACATGGTCAAGATTCCATCTGCGGATTTCCTCTTCCGTGTCCAGGGAATCGAGATCGAGGGATTCAACGACATTGGGGTCGACGTGCAGTATCCGTGGGAAGATACTCCGCGCCGGTTTCATGAACATCCCATGCCCGTGAAATCGTTCTGGATCGATAAGTACCCGGTTACGAACGCACAATTCAAGAAATTCCTGGATGCTACTCGCTACCAACCCCAGGATGACTTGAATTTCCTCCGCGACTGGCAGAACGGTAGCTTTCCATCAGGCTGGGAGAACAAGCCCGTAACCTGGGTGGCGCTGGAAGATGCGCGCGCGTATGCGGCTTGGGCGGGCAAACGTCTGCCGCACGAGTGGGAGTGGCAGTATGCGGCGCAAAGCACCGATGGCCGCACCTATCCGTGGGGCAATGCGTGGAACGCGGACGCCGTCCCGGTTCCCGACAAAGGCCGCACCATGCGCGGTCCGGATGCGGTGGATGCTCATCCCCAAGGAGCCAGTCCTTTCGGGGTCATGGATTTGATTGGCAATGTGTGGCAATGGACGGATGAATTTCAGGACGAACACACTCGCGCAGCTATTTTACGCGGTGGGAGCTACTACCAGCCCCAGGGATCCATCTGGTATTTCCCGCAGGCTTATAAATTGAATGAGCATGGCAAGCTCTTGATGATGGCGCCCAGCAAAGACCGCTCCGGCGGTTTGGGTTTCCGTTGCACGCAAGACGCTGAGTGACGACGCGGGGCGCTCCCCTTGGTGACGAGGAAACCGGATACCGGCCGTATTTCAGAATACGGAGACTCGCCTTGCGCGCTTAGCTTTGATGGGGCAGCCGCCCGCTGGCTATAGTTCAGAAAATCTCCCCAGTGCATTCATCGAATAGAAATCCTGCGCCTTGTCAAAGGTAACTACAAACAGCCGGTCTTTTTGATCGTGCATGTACTGCCATAAGAACTCGTAGATTTCTTTCGCAGTGCATGTGCTTTTTGCTCCCCAAACTGAGTCTTGCATCCGGGTTGCCTTGATTTCCCTCAAGGCACCATACAACGGTTCATAGTTGAAGTCCGGCTTTCGTAGGTCATAGGAGATCAAGAACACGGCCATTGGCTGCACCCCCTGTCCCCAATGTCGCGGATGTCACGCCTGGACTTTGACCCGGGTGCGTTCGGCGCACTCGCGTGAAGCAAACTCTTCGGAGAGTTGCGTTTGGAAATTCCGCGTCATCTGCGGACGAGGGAATTGTACGCCTGCGAGTCAATCTCGGCATGCAGCGATGATTCGCGCCAACCAAGGGAGCCTGGCCTTTGGCACTCGACCTGAAGCATGCGGACTTTGCGCAAAAAATAGAACCGCCGCGGAAGAGTTGGGTGGGCACTCCGGGGAGCCAGGATGCTGGTGATTTTGGAATAATTGAGCGACCGACACATAGGGTACAGATCGTACCGGACACATGGGTTACTTTCCATTCCGGGGAGGGAGTGAGGATGCCGGGCAGGCCCGCGGGTCCAATCCGGAATCCGTGCTCGGTCACGTGCAGAGGAATTTACGGAGTGTACCTAGATTTCCCAAGGACCTTAAGAAGTTAAGAACTTGGGATGGTTTCTGTTCGCAGCAATCCTCTTCATCCACCTAGTCATCCTAGATACCATGGAATCCACACTCGACGCACTGAACCTGCGCTCACCCGCTGATCCGTCCCCTCCCCCTATCAAGGAGCCTCCCGATTCGCCTGAGAACCCGGATGCGCCAGTTCGGGAACCAGACCCGGAGGAGCCGAATCAGATCTAGGATCGGTACAGGGAAAGAACTCAAGAACTGGATAACGCAATTCGGTTGGAGTGAACTCTTTCGGTTGGGTGCTTTCTCGTTCAACCGGCTCACGAATTGTTCGGAATCCGGAAAAGTATTGACGTCGCGCGTTGCCGCGAGAAAACCGTGTTAGCGTGTTGCGATCATCCCGTTCCTTGAGACCCACCCCCAACGGCCCGCCCCTGATAGGCGGGTCTCTCGGAACGGTTAACAGCACTTGATTCCCTCTGCCCGTCCCGAACTCGTCCTTCCACCAACTGTCCTGCGGAGCCTTGCCCCAAAAACTACCCAACCACCTACCAGAACCTATCGTTGCTCCCGATCTCTCATTTACGCGATCAATCTTCGATCTCCAGTCGACCGAATCTCATTTCCGCCGCGGAATCTCAGGCGTTAGTCATGAATTAAGGAGGCTAAGGATGCTGTGGCACTTATGCGACACTACTTGTCGCAATGGCGAGAGAATTTACGCGCCGCAAGTGCCATTCCTAACGTCAACAAAGAGTCATCACGGAGGAAGAGATGCTCGCTTCGGGAAAGATAGTTGGGTTTGTTCCCACAAAGGACTACGAGAAGGCGCGCGCCTTCTATGAAGGAAACCTCGGATTTGAGTTCATAAGCCTCGATCAATACGCACTGGTCATGAGCGTCGGAGGACACAAGATTCGGATTGCAAGAGTCCCAAATTTCACTCCACTGCAGGGCACGATCCTGGGCTGGGAAGTAGAAAATATCGAAGCCATCGTCACGTGGCTTAGGGACAAAGGCGTTGTCCTGGAAAAGTATCCCTTCGTCCAAGACCGAGAACTTGGAATCTGGACGACTCCCACGGGTGACAAAGTAGCGTGGTTCAAAGATCCAGATGGCAATATCCTCTCTGTCAGTCAGCATCACTAACCCGAGATGTTCCCGTTTCAGATCCGCCCGGGGTGTGGCGGGCGCGAACGGCACGTCTGCCGCAACGAATGTGCTCAGACAGCGCCCGGCAAAGCAGCGACTCGGATGTGGCAACAATCGGTCGTTCTCTCGGGCCGCCCTGGACCAAGGATCAGGTATGTGGCGGCCTCTCGCCACCGTAAACCTGTCCGGGAGCGTGCAGAAAAAAAATTAGAAAAAATGCGATCTTCTCCGATAGAGTGCCCTTATGGCCGACGCTTTTGTTTACGAGTGCGCCGCCTGCGACGCCCGATTCAGCCTGCTGGTCCCGGAACCGCCCCCGGCGACCCAGAGATGTATAAGTTGCATGGCTAAGGGCGCACGGCTTCTCTGTCGTGCGGGCGAACAAAAAGGCGATCTTCATCGCTTCTCATCGCGGCCCCGGATTCTCGAATACGACGGCAGGAGCAAGGCCGGTTGACTCCGGGATGCGTTCGGATCATTGGTGTAATGCGGGACGAACGGACGCCATTGTCCGGAATTTCCAGCGGGAGCCATGGGAGCTAGTTCGTCGCTTGAACAGCCGCCCGTGTTTTGGCCTGTGCGATCAGGGCGGTGAACCGCGGGTCTCCTCGCAGCGACTTCAAGTCTTCATCCTTCGCCATGTTGGCGATGTCTTGCGACCCGAGATCGGCGGCTTTGGCGAGGTATTCAAAGGTGCGGCCGCGATATCCGGCGACGGCCGCGCCGCAGGCGAGGCTGTACCAGGCCGCAGCCAGCACTGGGCTCCATCTCCCCCTGAGACCGCATCTTCAGCCCCGCGATACCAAGACAAGCAGAAACGCGAGACCCCACCCTTCAAAAACCGAAGGATGGGGGCACCCGTCCCCCGCCGGGAATTCCGCGTTGCTACCAGATCAGTTTTATGCCCAATAGCATGTCGCGCTTTCCACCTGTGAACTGTTGCTGATTCAGGAACAGGTCAGAAGTGAGGTTCGAATACGTAGTGCTCAGGGCATTGTTAACGGTCCCAATCAGCACCCCAGTCTGAGAA
>Ga0193726_1002889_pt1 | contig 11250 bp, 7 predicted proteins | sample H2c1metaG_FD_144928 | JGI IMG/M metagenome (GOLD analysis project Ga0193726, IMG submission 144928) | Soil microbial communities from a riparian zone of the East river system, Colorado, United States - H2c1 | ecosystem: Environmental > Terrestrial > Soil > Riparian zone | place: USA: East River... | reverse complement strand
TCGATACCCAGAAATTCCCTGGCCCGCGCCATCTTGCGGTTGCTGCGGCCGGCGCATGGCCGCATGGAATTTCTGGGTATCGACTTGCTCAACAGTAGCGCGCAACTGCTGCGCGCGCGGCGCCGCGATCTGCAGATTGTGTTCCAGGATCCTCTGGCGAGCTTGAACCCGCGCATGAGCGTCGACGCTGCTCTTGCCGAACCGTTGAAGATATTCGAACCGCAGTTGAGTTCGTCGGCCCGCCGCGAACGCATCCGCGCGATGCTCGAGCGCGTGGGCTTAAGCGCGGCAGCCGGGGCGCGCTATCCGCACGAATTCAGCGGCGGTCAGTGCCAACGGATCGCCATTGCCCGGGCGATGATTTTGCGGCCGAAACTGCTGGTTTGCGATGAGGCGGTCAGCTCGCTCGATGTCTCCATTCAGGGGCAAATTGTCAACCTGCTGATGGATTTGCAGCGCGAGATGGGCATGGCGATGCTGTTCATCAGCCATAACTTGGCCGTGGTCAGGCACCTGAGCCATCGCGTAATGGTCATTTATGCGGGAAAGCTGGTCGAAATCGCCGGCAGCGATGCGCTGTTCGGCGCGCCGATTCATCCGTATACGCGAGCATTGCTGGCTGCTGTACCGCGAATCGAGCCCGGCGCTGCGGCTATCCCGTTCGGCGCGGCTGCGGTTACGCCGCCCAACGCAAATCCCGCGGGCGCGCGCAGCGGCGGCGCAGGATGTGCTTATCGAGAGCGCTGCCCCTACGCATTGCCGCTGTGCGCAACCCTTGAGCCGCCGCTGGCGGAGATTTCCCCGGGACATTGGGCCGCCTGTCATCGTTCGCACGAGACGCTGAATCCGCTATCCTAAGACTCCATGACGCAACGTAAACCAGTGCGGCTGAGCGACGGGCTCGCCAATGTTCGCTACGAGATCCGCGGCAAATTGGCGCGGCGCGCGTTGGCGCTGGAGCGCTTGGGGTATGACATCGTTTCCTTGAACATCGGCAATCCGTTCGCCTTCGGTTTCCGCACGCCGGAGACCATGCGCCTGGCAATGATTGAAAATCTGCGCAACAGCGAAGGCTATGTGCATCAGAAGGGCATTTTCCCCGCGCGCGAAGCGGTGGTCATGCAGCAGCAAGAGCGCGGTGTCCGCGGCGTGACTGCCGAGGAGGTGTTCATCGGCAACGGCGTCAGCGAGCTGATTGACCTGACGCTGCGGGCGCTGCTGAATCCGGGCGACGAGGTTCTGGTTCCGAGTCCCGACTATCCGCTCTGGACGGCGGCGGTCAACTTGAATACCGGACGCGCCGTGCACTATCCCTGCCATGGCGCGCAGGGCTTCATCCCGGATGCGGATGAAATCGAAGCGCTGATCAGCAAGCGCACGCGTGCGATCGTCGTGGTGAACCCGAACAATCCGACCGGCGCGGTGTACCCGCGGGAAACCCTGAGCGCCATCGCCCAGCTGGCGGAGAAGCATCGCCTGGTGGTGTTGTGCGACGAAATCTACGATCACATTCTGTACGATGACGCGCAATTCGTGCCCATGGCGACGTTGGTGCACAACACGCTCTGTTGCACCATGAGCGGTCTATCCAAAGTCTACCGCGCGTGCGGCTATCGGGTGGGGTGGGCGTCCTTTTCGGGCGATGTAGAAGGGGCGAGCGAATACTTGAGCGGTTTGGAACTGTTGTCGTCGCTGCGGCTTTGCAGCAACGTGCCGGGTCAATGGGCGGTGCAGACCGCACTCGGCGGCTACCAGAGCATTCTCGAACTGACGCGCCCCGGCGGCCGTCTGCACGAGTCGCGTCAAGCCATTCTCGACGGCGTAGCGCGCAGCAAGTATTTGAAACTAGCGCGCCCGATGGGCGCCTTGTACGCCTTTGTCGAAGTACGCAATGATCGGTTGCCGGATTTCGACGACCAAGCTTTCGCGCTCGACCTGCTGGAGAAAAAACATGTGTTGGTCGCGCCGGGCGTAAGCTTCAACGTCGCCTACCGCAACGCCTTTCGAATCACAAACCTGCCGGAACCACAAATCCTTGCCACGGTGTTCTCTCGCATAGAAGAGCTGCTCGATGCGCAGGCAGCGGGACGCCCGGAGCTGGCCATCGTTCCTCCCGCCGCAAAGGTCCAGCAGCACTGAGTGCGCCTCGCGCGTTGGCGGCGGCCGCGGCGGCCGGCCGCACGATCCTTGCGCCGAATGCCGAGCTGTCGGCCGCGCTTTTCGACGCGCTTGAGCGCGCGCACCGCGACGCCGGCGATGAGATCTGGCCGACTCCCCGGATATTCGACCTCTCGAGTTGGTTGCGCGAGCAACATCTGCAACAGCAGCTGACAGGGCGCAACTCGGCGCGGCTCTTGAGCGACATCGAGGAGCGGGAATTATGGCGCAACGTCGTGGAAGGCGCCGCTCTCGGGCGTGACTTTCTCGATCCCGCAGGCGCGGCGCGTGCCGCGCGCCGCGCGCGCCGCACTTTGAGCGAATACAATATTCCGCTGCAGGCGCTCGAGCGCGAGCGATCCGATGAAGCCGCGGCTTTTCTCGGTTGGAACCGGGCATTTGAAGCACGCTGCCTCGAGCTGAATTGCATCAGCGCGGACACGCTTCTGGCGGATGCGCTTCCGGCGGATGCGCAATCACCATCCGGCGCAGTCGACTGGATCGAAAACCCGTTATGGCGTCCGGCGGCGCGCCGTTGGCTGGAGCGGCACGGCCGGATGCTGTTGCCTGAGGATGCCGGCGCCGGCGCCGTCTCTGTGTTCAAGGCGCATGCCGCGGCGGACGAACTTGCGGCGATGGCGGATTGGGCGCGGCGCGAATCTTCCGATGAGCGCTTTCGGGCCTGGATCTGCGTGCCTGACCTGAATCGCCGCCGCGCCGAGATCATCGATGCCTTCGATGCGGCTCTGGCCCCGCAAAGATTCGCGCTCGGCGCTTCGGGCGCGGCGGGTTATGCCGTGGCCGGAGGCACCCCGCTGGCCGACTATGCTCCGGTGCGCGTCGCGCTGGAATTGCTGCAGGCAAGCGTTGGTTCGGTGCCGTTCGCGCAGTTCAGCATGCTGCTGCGCGCGCCGCAACTTCAGGGCAGCGATGCCGAGGCCGGCAGCGTGGCGCGCCTGGACGTGGCGCTGCGGCGCCGCGCATCGAGCGAGGCGGATCTCACGACATGGCTCGATTTGGCGGAGCGCGTGGCGCGCAGCGAGGAGCTCGGGACTTCGCCCGGCGTGCAGCGGCTGCGCTCGGCGCAGCAGCAACTGTCGCAGTTGCAGGGCGCGCATCGCTTCAGCGAGTGGGGCGTGGTATGGATTGCGGCATTGGAGACGGCGCCGTGGGCGTTTCGCGCGCGTTGGTCGAGCACCGAGTATCAAGCCGCGGAGCGATTGCGCGAATTGCTCGCGACGTTGGCGAGCGGCGATGCGGTGTTCGGGACCCACGGCCGCGAATCGGCTCAGCGGATCCTCAGGCGCGCGCTGCGCGAAACCCAGTTCCAAGCGCAAACCGGTGTGCCGCGCATCTGGGTCAGCGGGCAAATCCTGGATCCCTTCCTGAACTATGACGGACTGTGGGTCGGCAATTGCAGCGATGAGCAATGGCCGCCGCCCACGGCCCCCGTGGCCCTATTGCCGGTCAGACTGCAACGGCAGTACGGCGTCGTCGCCGCCGGCGCGGATGCGCAGCTTGCGCACGCCAGGGAGCTGCAGAACCGCTGGCAGAAACGCGCGAATCACTGCGTGTTCAGCTACGCGGACTCGGCGGAGGGCGGTCTCAGCTCGCCCAGCCCGCTGCTGCCGAAAAGCGCGCCGTTAGCGGCCGCGCCTACCGCCGCGCCGCAACCCCACTGGCACGCGATGTTCGAGAGCGCGCCCGAGCTGCAGTCTTTCTGGGACGAACTCGCTGCGCCTTACCCGGCAGGCGAGCTCGCCCGGGGAGTCGCGACTTTGCGCGCGCAATCGCGCTGCGCATTTCGCGGCTTCGCCGAGGCGCGATTGGACGCACAACCGCTGGAGCGGCCGATTCCCGGCTTCAACGAGCGCGAGCGCGGCGAGATCGTGCATCATGCGCTGGAACATATCTGGTCGGTGCTGCGAGATGCCACGGCCCTTGCGGCGCTGCATCCCATCGAGCAGGGACGGCTGCTGAATGCGGCGGCCGTTTACGCGCTGGAAATTGTGCGCAAGCGGCGCGATCCGGGCAAAAAGTGGCGCGAGCGCGAGCAAGCGCGGTTGCTGAACCTGCTTGGCAAATGGCTCGATGTCGAACGCGCGCGTGCTGCCTTCAGCGTCGAGTCTCTCGAGACAAACGATCAAGTCGCAAGTTTCGCAGGCCTCAATTTTCGAGTGCGCATCGATCGCGTCGACCGATTGGCGGATGGCGCGCGCGTGTTGCTCGACTACAAGACCGGCGCGGCGAGCGCCGATTGGCGCGGCGAGCGGCCCGACAATCCGCAGCTGCCGATATACGCGCTATTGCGGCCCGACGCGTTGGTTGCCGTGGCCTACGCGAAGGTCAATGCCGCCGAGTCCGGTTTTGTGGCGGAGTCGGAGCGCTCGAGAATCTTCCCCAGAAGCCACGATACCAAGCTCGAAGGAATGGCATCGTTCGCAGACTTGGTCAATGTGTGGTCGCGGCGGCTGGAGCGTATTGCCGGCGAATTCGCGGCCGGGCATGCCGAGGTCGCGCCTACCAACAAGGCCTGCAATAGCTGCCATCTGCAGGGACTGTGCCGTGTACCGGCGGCCCTCGAGGAAGCGGATGAATCGCATGAGTGAGGCAGCGCGAGACGCCGTCGACGGCGGCGCGCGCGAGCGCGCCGTGAATTCCGGCGGATCGGTGCTGGTACAAGCGCCGGCCGGCTCGGGCAAGACCACCTTGTTGGCGCAACGCTATCTGCGTCTCTTGGCCGTGGTGGACTCGCCCGAGCGCATTCTCGCGCTGACATTCACGCGCCGCGCCGCGCAAGAGATGCGCCAGCGCGTTCTGGCGGCCCTGAGCGCGGCCGGCTTGAACGAGTGTCCGCCGCAGATGAATCGGATCACCTGGGGTTTGGCGCGCGCGGCAAAGCAGCACATGGACGCTTTGCAGTGCCGATTGGAATCGCAACCCTCCAGGCTGCGAATCGAGACCATCGATGCCTTCAATGCCTGGCTCGCCAATCAGTTGCCGATCGCCGCGGGGGCGGGATCCAGCTTGCGCATTTTCACGGACGCGAGGCCGAGCCATCAGGAGGCGGCACGCCGCGCGCTGGCGCACGAGGGCAGGGATCAATTCGGAATCGCGGTCGAGCGGGTGCTGGAACTCGATGACCAGCGCTGGCGCAAGCTGGTGGCGCTCATCGCAGAAATGCTGCCGAGCCGGGACCGCTGGCTGCCGCTGCTCGCCGGACGGCTGCAGGCGGCAAGCGCGCTCGATGAGCGGCAATTGCAGAACGTCCGCCGCCACTTCGACGAAGATTTGAGCCTGCTCGTTGGGCGGGTGTTGCTCCGCGCGCAGGAGCTGATGGGGCGCGACAGCATCGCTGCCTTATCCTCGCTGGTGCATGGCGCCGCGAATAGACACAACGACTCGGCGCTGTTGGCGGTGTGGCGCGGCGACGGCGCCGCATTGCGCGCGCAAGCCGGCGACGTTGCGCGCTGGCGCGCGATGGCGACGCTGCTCACCACCGAGCGCGGACTGCGCAAGACCGTGACCAAGGCGCAGGGCTTTCCGCCGGGATGCGCCGACAAGCCGCAGATGCTCGAGCTGTTGGAGAGATTCGACGCCGATGCGCGCATCGTGGATATTTTGACCGAACTGCGCACGTTACCGGACTCGGTTTACGGCGATGAGGCATGGGCACGCGTGCGCGAGGTCGCGCAGGTGCTGGTTTTGGCCGCCGCCGAATTGGACGGCGTGTTTCGCGAGCAGGGGGCCGTGGATTTTGCCGCGGTTTCATTGGCAGCGCTGCGCGCCTTGGGCTCCACGGACGCGCCGACGGATCTGAATCTGCGCCTCGACTACCGCCTGCAGCACATTCTGGTGGATGAGTTTCAGGACACCTCGAGCGCACAGCTCGAACTGGTGCGCCTCTTGACCAGCGGCTGGCAGGTAGATGATGGCCGCAGCATATTTTGCGTGGGAGATCCCATGCAGTCGATTTATGGATTTCGCCAAGCGGAAGTACGCGCCTTCCTGGAACTCGCCGAGGAGGGCATCGGCGCGGTGCGCTTCGATGTCCAGCGGCTGCGCAGTAATTTTCGATCGGCGCCGGCGCTGGTGGCATGGACCAATCGCTGTTTCGCGCGACTCATGCCCGAATCGGATGATCGTGAGCGCGGCGCCATTGCCTTTCGGCCCAGCGAGGCTGCCGCGCATGGCTTCGAGACTGCGTTATGCGGCGCGCAGTGTCTGGGCTTCGCGAGCCGCGATGCGGAATCGGCTGCGATTGCGCGGATGATCGGCGGTGAGATCCAGCAGCACCCGGGCTGGCGTATTGCGATTCTGGTGCGCGCCCGGAGCCATGCGCGCGAAATCGCGGCCAGTCTGCGGGCGCGCAACATCGGTTTTCGCGCCGTGGACATCGAGCCGCTGCATGATCGGGCGGTGGTGCGCGATGTGATCATGTTGAGCTGCGCTCTGTTGCATCTGGGTGATCGCGTCGCGTGGCTTGCCGTGCTGCGCGCGCCCTGGGCGGGTTTGCTCTTGGACGATCTGCTTGCGGTGTCGCGTGCGGATGCTGCGGTTTGGGACGCGATTCGGGATGAGAGATTGCTGCAAGCGCTTTCCGCCGATGGCCGCGCGCGTTGCGCGCGCCTCGCCCAAGTGTTGGACGCAGCCTTCCGGGTGCGCAGCGAAACCTCGGTGGCGCGCTGGATCGAGCGGACCTGGCTGGCATTGGGAGGTCCGGCTTGCGCCGCCGCGGCGCCGGAATTGCAACTGGCCGGCGCGGCGTTCGCACGCCTGCGGACGCTCGAAGAACAGGGCATGCCGGACGCGGCGGAGCTGGCGGACAGTTTTTCGGACCTGTTTGCCGACAGCGGCGGCGCAAGCGCCGTTGAAATCATGACGATTCACAAGGCCAAAGGCCTGGAGTTCGACATGGTCGTGTTGCCGGCGCTCGACCGCGCGGTGCCGCCGGATCGCAGTCAGCTGTTGTTGTCGCATCAATTTGCGCGCACCGGGCGCGACGGTATGGTCATGGCGGCCCGGCCCGCGGTGGGCGCCGACGGCGATCTGTTGTTCGATTTTTTGCGCTGCCTGCGGCGCGATGCATCGGCGCTCGAAGCACAGCGCTTGCTCTACGTGGCATGCACCCGCGCCAAGTGCAGCCTGCGCCTCACGGCGAAAATTGGCGATGGCGAAACCCAGGATGAGGATTCGGCGCCGCGCAGGGAATGGCGGCCGCGGACGGGAAGTTTGCTGCGCGTGTTGTGGCCTGTCCTGGCCGCGGAGTTTGCGGTGCCGTTTGCGCCATCGGCGCGGGGCGATCCGCAGTTGGACGGAGCGCCGCGCGGCGGGCCGTTGCGGCGGCTGCCGTTGCCCTGGTCGCCGAGTCTGCCCGGCGCTTCCTTTGACGAGGCGATTATGCCGCCGGCGCGCGACGAGACGCCGGTATTTGATTGGGCCGGCGAAACGGCGCGGCGAGTCGGCAGCCTGGTGCATGCAGAGCTGCAGGCGCTTGACCTGCGAGGCTTCGGTGAGTCCTCGATCCTGGCTCGCGAGGGGCATTTTCGCCGCTGGCTGGGGCTTCACGGCGTACCCGCCGATAGGCTCGAGGCGGCGACCGCGCGAGTCATGGAAGCCTTGATCGGCGTGCACCGCGACCCCCGCGGGCGCTGGATGCTCAGCTCCGGCTACCGGGATGACTTCAGGGAGCACGCCCTGTCCGGGTACCTCAAGGGCGAATTGATCCGGGTGGTATTCGACCGAACCTTCCTCGATGAATCGGGTGTGCGATGGGTGATCGACTACAAGACCAGTCAGCACCTGGGCGGCGGCCTGGAGTTGTTTTTGGAGCGCGAGGTCGAGAGATACCGGCCGCAACTGGAACGATACGCATTGCTGGCGCAAAGAATGGGCCCCGAGCCGGTGCGCCTGGGGCTGTACTTTCCCCTGATGCGGGCATGGCGGGAGTGGTCTCCTGGAGAAGGGGTTGACTGAGGTTGAGACTGGATATATAAACAGTACTGGTCAAATCAACATACAAGCCTAAGGGAGGATCGTCATGATTGGATACGTAACGTTGGGCACCAACGATTTGAAGCGGGCCGCGGCTTTCTACGACGCGTTGCTGGCGGAAATAGGCGCCAAGCGAATGATGGAAAACGATGATTTTGTCGCGTGGTCGGTCAAGCCCGACCAGCCGGGACTTGGAGTTACCAAACCGTTCGACAAGAATGCCGCCAGCGTCGGCAACGGAGTCATGGTCGCGCTCGCTGTGGACAGCGAGGACAAGGTGAAGTCGCTGCATCAAAAGGCGCTGCAGCTGGGAGGCAAGGATGAAGGCGCTCCCGGCAAACGATCGGAGAATTTTTACGCAGGCTATTTTCGCGATCTGGACGGCAACAAGCTCAACGTCTTCGTTGCCGGCTGAGAAGGCGGACGGGCTCCTAGAACGTGAATTCGAGCTCCACGGGAAATCGTCCGTACGAGTCGCGCGGACGTAGTTGCGCCAAGTTATTGAGCTGATTTCGTAGGGCCGGGGAGGCCTCGGGCCGTTCCTTCAGCGTGCCGGACAGCATGCCGGTGCGCGTCGCGGGCGAGAAGCGAATCTGCGCCTGAGCCTCCACCGGTCCTCCGTTGTCAGTCACGGTGGCGCTCAAGGTCCCGTCGGGCGCAATGCTGTCCGGGGCCAATTGCAGCACATAACTGCCCAGATCCGAACCTTCGGCGATGTTCGCCGAGGCAATATTGGATACCTCGATTTTTCCCACGGCCGACTGCAGCGCGTGAAAATCGCTCTTGATTTCCGTGAAATTCAAGTTGGCGGCGCCGCGCCAACCGGCCGCAAATCCCAAATCCTGCAGTCCTTCGATAGGCCCGCCGCCGTGTATGTCGCGAGCCACGATGCTGCGCGCGCCCAAATCCGCGCTGCCATCGATGACGAAGGCGACCTTCACCCAGTGAACATCCACGACCAGCGCCAGCCGCAATAGTGCCAGCGGGTGAACCTGCCATTCAATCGCGCCGGCGTCGCGCGCGTTGATGCTGATTTTCCCGGCGGCGCCGTGCAACAAGCTGCCCGAGAAATCTTCGGCGCGCACCTGCGCCGGCAAGAAACGCGCGGCGAGTGAAGCGGGCAGCATGAAGACCGCCGCGGCCGACAGGACGACCAGACCCAGAAGAATGAGCGGCCAACGCCTCGCAGGCCGCGGAGCTTTAATGTCGCGGCTGGCTGAACGAGATGCTGGCATTGACCAGTCCGGGCGAGGGAGTGCGATCGACCGTGATCGACTCCGTGGCAAGTCCGTAACGACGGTCCAAAGTATCCAGCCAGGTGACCAGGGTGTCGAACGGCGCGCCCTCGAGTTGCACGCGCACGCCGCCCGTTGCGTTGGGCTGCGTGCCGCGCAGCGCGCCGGCGAGTCCGGTCTCGCGGCCGACCCGATCCACCAGCACCACCGGCGCCTCGCCCGTGTCGGCCGGAATGTCGCCGCCGCGCGCGCGAATCTCCTGCGCGTTCGCACGCATCCAGGCCAAGTCCTCGCGGCGCGTTTCGCTGCCTTTCACGGCCCGCGACACTGCCGACTGCAAGGGCAAGAGAATCCCGCCGATCAAAATAATGAGGCCTAAGGCAATGCCGCCGATCGCGACCACCCGTTGCTCGCGTTGCTGCAGGCCGGCATACCAAATCTTGAGTTTGTTCATCGGCGCGGCCGCGAGGTTTGATTGCGAACGTGAAGGTGCGCCTCGACACCCGAGGCCACCGGATTCGAGGATTGAATGTCGGCCGTGAGTCCTTCCTTGCCGGCAAACTGCGTCAATTGCGACAGCGCCCCGAGACTCGGAGCGCTGACCGTCAAGTCGACCGCGTCGTCCCGATAACTCAACGCGCTGATGCTGGTCTTCGGAGTGACCGCCAGTGCGCCGCTCAAGATCTGCAGGGTGTGTAGAAAATATTGAGGTCCCGCGCCCGATTTGCGAATTCGCTCGAGCTTTGCCTGCATCTGCCGCCGCGGGTCGGACAAGGTGTCTCCCGGCATCGCAGAGGAAAACACCTGCGAAATTTCCGTGTCGAGCCCGGCCGATTGCTGCTTCGCTTGGCGAATTTGCAGCGCTTGCGCCGCCACATGCACCACCAACAGTGCGACTGCGAGCGCGGCCGCGACCCGCCATTGACGCCAGCGTTCAGTGTAGTCGGTGCTGCGCGAAAATTCTCCCTGCAGGAGATTGACCGCATCGGCGGCGTTCATTCCCCGGGCGAGCCAGGGCAGCGCGCCATCGGTCAGCAGCTGGACTTTGAGCGACTCGAATTCCTCCAGCAAAATCTCGAATTCGCCCTGCACCCGGGTCCAGTCATCGCGCGAGACATAGAGAACCGCGTTTTCCTTCGGCTTGGGTTCCTCGCGAGCTTCGAGCGGATCGGCGATGACGCCGGCGACCACCAACGCTTCCCTTACCGGAGACAACTCCACCGCGAAGGGAATTGCGCCGGGTCTGCGCACCGCCAAGCGCTCTTTCTCGAGCCACAGAACGGTTTGGCCGGGATTCTCGGGTATCAGGGAGATGTCCGCGTAGATTGCCTGGGGCTCGAATCCCGCGGCGCTCAAATCAGCCATCCAGCCCTGCATCACGGCGCGCGACACGACGGCCACGGACGTGGCGCCGCTGCTGCGGCGCTGGCCGATGGCGAAACTCAGTTGGTCGACATCCTCGGTCAACTGCTCCTCGAGCGCGAACGGCACCGCCCGCGCCAGCTTCGCGCCGCCGCCCGGGGGCAGTTCCGGCTCGGCCAATAGAACTTGAGTTGCGGGCGCCAATACGATCACCCTTCCCGTGCGCCATACCGCGGCCGCCAGGCTCAGTGATCCGCGCTGCCGGGTGGCAGTCGGCGCGCCGCTGTCGTCCAAGATGAGCCATTCGGTGTCTTCTTGGCCGGGCGGGGGAAGGCGTAATAGCAGTGATTGCGGCATGTAGTCTTAAAGGGTCCCAAATGAACGCAGCAGCGGGGTGATCTTGGAGCTTCCACGGTATAAAAGACTGTACAAGGTGAACTCCGTAGTGCCAAGCATCACGCGCGTGGTGAGCAGGAAGTAGGAACTTTGCGTGCCGGTAGGA
>Ga0193726_1002888_pt1 | contig 11254 bp, 7 predicted proteins | sample H2c1metaG_FD_144928 | JGI IMG/M metagenome (GOLD analysis project Ga0193726, IMG submission 144928) | Soil microbial communities from a riparian zone of the East river system, Colorado, United States - H2c1 | ecosystem: Environmental > Terrestrial > Soil > Riparian zone | place: USA: East River... | reverse complement strand
AGGCAAGCGCTATTAGGTGATCGCGAGGTCGCGCGAACGGACGAAGGCCACGAGTTCCGCGGAGCCCCGTGCGAGGTCGCGCCACGGCCCGTCGGGTGCCCTGAGCGTGACGAGCGTACCCGTGGGATACTTTTCCCGAAGTGTCTCTAGGAGGTCGGCAGGGCCGCTGCCGGCCAATCCTTCGGCGAGGTGCCAGATGCCGTCGTTGTGGCCGATCAGCAGGACGGTCGTGATCCCGTCCGATACGGCCCGTAAATGGGCCAGCAGAACGTCCTCCGAGGCGAGGTAGAGGGCCTTTTCCAGCGAAATTGGCGGGGCGGGGGCGTCCCACAGCTTAACCAGCGGCGCCAGCGTCTGGCGCGTCCGCATGGCCGTTGAGCACAGAACCAGATCGGGGCGGGGCTCCTGACGGACGATATGCTCGGCCATCGCCTTGGCCGCCTGCTCGCCGCGTCGGTTGAGCGGCCGCTCATGGTCGTCCAGCCGGGGGTCGCTCCAGGCCGATTTTGCATGTCGCAGGAGGAGAACGGTCTTGGCCATGTCGATCAGGAAAAACTCTTTTGGAACAATCTCTTAGTGAATTGCCATGACACCGTCATGCAGAGGCGTTACCGTTCCTGTGAACAATCCCGGGAGGCACCCCAGCAGGGGCCGACAATGGACGCGCTCACCCCGACCCCGAGCCCGGCTCCGGCGCTCGAAATAGCACCCGACAGTCCGCAGCGCTTCATCAATCGCGAATTGTCGTGGCTGGCCTTCAACATGCGGGTGCTCGAGGAGGCCAGCAACAAGCGCCATCCGCTGCTCGAGCGCGTGCGCTTCCTGTCGATCTCCGCCGGCATTCTCGACGAATTCTACATGGTCCGCGTGGCGGGCCTGGTCGACATGCTGCAGACCCGGTCGACCCTGCTGAGCGACGACGGCATGACGCCGGCCGACCAGCTGGTGGCGATCCGCGAGCGGGCCTCGATCCTGATGGCTCACCAGCAGGAGGTGTGGGCCAACCTGCAGGACGAGCTGCGCGAGGCCGGCGTCGCCGTCATCGAACCGGGCGAGCTCACCGAGACGGAGCGCTCGTGGCTCGACCAGTATTTCATCGACCAGGTTTTCCCGATCCTGACGCCGCTCGCCATCGATCCGGCGCATCCCTTTCCCTTCATTCCCAACGGCGGCTTCTCGACGATCCTGAAGCTGCAGCGCCGCGAGGATCGCCGGCCGCTGATGGCGCTTTTGCCGCTGCCGCCGCAGGTCGACCGTTTCATCCGCCTGCCGGGTACTGCGATCCGCTTCCTGTCGCTCGAGGATCTGGTCGACATCTACCTGCCGCGCCTGTTCCCGGGCTACGAGGTGATCGAGCAGGCCGTGTTCCGGCTGATCCGCGACAGCGACGTCGAGATCAACGAAGAGGCCGAGGATCTCGTGCTGCTCTACGAGAGTGCGCTCAAGCGCCGCCGCCGCGGCGACCTGATCTCGATCTCGGTCAACAGCGCCATGCCGGCCGAACTGCGCGACTTCCTGTTCGACCAGCTCGAGATCGCGGCACACACGCCCACCGTGCACGTCTTCCATCTCGACCGCATGCTCAACATCGGCGACGTGAAGGCGGTGATCGTCGACGACCGGCGCGACCTCCAGTTCGCGCCCTACAACGCCCGCTTCCCCGAGCGCATCCGCGACTTCGGCGGCGACTGCTTCGCCGCCATCCGTGCCAAGGACATCGTCGTCCACCATCCCTACGAGAGCTTCGACGTCGTCGTGCAGTTCCTGTACCAGGCGGCGCGCGATCCGGCCGTTGTGGCGATCAAGCAGACGCTCTACCGCACTTCGGCCGATTCGCCGATCGTCAAGGAACTGATCGCGGCCGCCGAGGCCGGCAAGACGGTGACGGCGCTGGTCGAGCTCAAGGCGCGCTTCGACGAGGAGGCCAACATCCGCTGGGCGCGCGACTTGGAGCGCGCCGGCGTGCAGGTCGTCTACGGCTTCATCGACCTCAAGACCCACGCCAAGGTCTCGATGGTGGTGCGGCGCGAGGCGCAGTCGACGCGCACCTACGTCCATTTCGGCACCGGCAACTACCATCCGATCACGGCGCGCATCTACACCGACCTGTCGTTCTTCACCTGCGATCCGGCGATGGGCCGCGACGCCGCGCGGCTGTTCAATTACATGACGGGCTACGCCCGGCCCGAGCAGATGGAGAAGATCGCCTTCGCGCCGGTGACCTTGCGGCCCAAGCTCTACAGCCTGATCGACGCGGAGATCGCCAACGCCAAGGCCGGCCGCCCCGCCGCGATCTGGGCCAAGCTCAATTCCCTGGTCGACGCGCAGCTGATCGATCGGCTTTACGCCGCCTCGAAGGCCGGCGTGCAGATCGATCTGGTGGTCCGCGGCATCTGCTGCCTGCGCCCGGGCATGCCGGGCTTGAGCGAGCACATCCGGGTCAGGAGCATGATCGGCCGCTTCCTCGAGCACGCGCGCATCGTCTGCTTCGGCAACGGCAAGCCGCTGCCGTCGCCCGAGGCCAAGGTCTTCATCTCGTCGGCCGACTGGATGCCGCGCAATCTCGACCGCAGGGTCGAGCTCCTGTGCCCGGTCGAGAATCCCACGGTGCACGAGCAGGTGCTCGACCAGATCATGGTCGCCAACCTCAAGGACGACGGCCAGAGCTGGATCATGGCGCCGGACGGTTCCTACGGCCGCCCGCATCCGGGCAAGGAACCCTTCATTGCCCACCACTATTTCATGACCAACCCGTCTCTGTCCGGCCGGGGCAGCGCGCTGAAACTGAGCGGCGCCGTCCCCCGGCTGGTGCTGCGCTCCTGAGGCTCGTCTTCCAGGAACCGGCAGCGGCGTCGGGTCGCGCCCGAATCGCCGCTGATTTCCCGCGCGGTTTCGGCTAGAGGGAGCGCGCATGGACGGCGAAACGACCGCAGACGCCCCAGTTTCGGACTCCCCAACCTCGGGGGGAACCATCGGCAAGGGCCGCGTCGGCATCATCGACGTCGGCTCGAACTCGATTCGCCTCGTCGTCTACGAGCGGGCAAGCCGCGCGCCGCTTCCGGTATTCAACGAAAAGGTGCTGTGCGGCCTGGCCCGCGGCCTCGACGCCACCGGTCGCCTCAATCCGGACGGTGTCGAGTTGGCGCTGGCCAACATCGACCGCTTCACGACGCTCGCCCACAACATGAAGGTGACGTCGCTCGACCTCTTGGCGACTGCCGCCGTGCGCGACGCCGCCGACGGCGAGGATTTCATGCGCGAGCTTGCGCGGCGGCCCGGCATCAAAGCCCATATCGTGAGCGGCAAGGACGAGGCGCGCTTTTCGGGCTTCGGCGTGATTTGCGGCATGCCCGACGCGTCGGGTGTGATGGGCGATCTGGGCGGCGGCAGCCTCGAGCTGGTGGCGCTGGGGCAGGGCAGGCTCGGCGCCTCCAGCACGCTGCCGGTCGGGCCGCTCCGGCTCATGTCGTCGGGCAAGAGCGATCCCAAGAAAACCGTGCTCGACGCCATCGAGAGCGTGCGCTGGCTGCGCGAGGAGACGGGCAAGACCTTCTACGCCGTGGGCGGCGCCTGGCGCTCCTTCGCCCGCCTGCACATGGAGCAGGCGGGCTATCCGCTGCACATCATCCACCACTACGAGATCGCGACCGAAGAGGCGCGTGCCGTGGCCCGGCTGATCGCGGTGCAAAGTGCCAAGTCGCTGGAGAAGATGCCGGGCGTGTCGCGCCGCCGTGTCGATACCCTGCCGCTCGCCTGCCTGGCGCTCGACCGGCTGCTGGCCGCACTCAAGCCCAGGACCGTGGTGTTCTCCGCCTTCGGCCTGCGCGAGGGCTTCTACTATTCGCGGCTGAGCGAGGCCGAGCGGGCGCGCCATCCGCTGATCGCCTTCGCCGAAGAGCAGGGGGCGGACTGGCGGCGCTTCGACCTCGCGCCATCCGAGATCTTCGACTGGCTCACCCCGGTCTTTTCCGGCGAGAACGAGGACGACCGCGTGCTGCGCACCGCCGCCTGTCACCTGAGCGACATCTCGTGGAACGACCATCCCGACTATCGCGCCGAGCAGGCCTATATCCGCGTGCTGCATCTGCCGGCGCCCGGCATGAGCCATCGCGAGCGCGCCATCCTGGCGATGACGCTCGCCTATCGCTACAAGAGCGACCCCAAGTCGGCGATGCTCGATACCGCGCTCCGGCTGTCCGATGGCAGGGGACGCAGCTTCGCGCGTCGCCTCGGCGCCTCCCTCAGGCTCGCCTACAACCTGTCGGGCGGCGCGCCCGGCCTGTTGCCGCAGATCCAGCTCCGGCGCACCGATCGCGAGCTGCGCTTGATCGTACCCGCCACCGCCAAGGGCAGCCTGGGAGACGTCACGGCCCGGCGTCTCGAGAGTGCGGCCGAGGCGTTCGACCTCAAGCCGATGATCGTCCGGGCCTAGCGTCTCGCCGGACCGCGGGCCTCCTCCCTGCGCGTAAGCGCGGGGAGGTGCCCGCGAAGCGGGCGGAGGGGTCATGAACCTCAGTACTGTTGCTCCTGACCCCTCCGGCCCTTCGGGCCACCTCCCCAGCTGCGCTGGGGAGGAAGACCCATGGCATGCGGAGCGCTCCAAAAAAATCGTTTGGGTTCAAGGCGCCGAAGGCCTCGACCCCCGCCACTGGTGCTTGGTTATTCCGGGCCATTTCGTCTTTGCTGGGAGCGCGCCACTCCAGTGGCGCTCATATTCTTTGTCGCAAAAGACAAAGATGCGCCACTGGAGTGGCGCGCTCCCAGCAATGAGGGGCTAATCCGCCGCCGTGGCCTTGGGCGGCGCGATCGGAATGAGCTTGGCCTGATCGCCCGCCAGGGACAGCGCCAGGCGGCCTTCGATCAGATCCACCGCGTCGCTGCCGAACACCTCGCGGCGCCAGCCTTTCAGCGCAGCGATGTCGCGCTTGCCCGCGGCCAGGCGGTCGAGCTCGTCGGCGCTGGCGACCAGCCGGCCGGCGACGCCCGCCTGCTCGGCCTTGAGGCGGAGCAGGGTGCGCAACAGGTCGACGACGGCGCTGGGTGCGCGCAGCTGCTCGGGCGCCTTGTCGCGCGTCGGCAGCTCGGCCTCCGGCACGTTACGTGCCCGCTCGATCGCCTCCATGATCTCGCGGCCCTGCCAGCCCTCGGCGAAGCCGCGGCCGAGCCCGCGCGTCATGGCGAGGTCCTCGGTGGTCTTGGGCGCGTGGCTCGCGATCTCGAGCAGCTGCTCGTCGCGCAACAGGCGCTGGCGAGGGATATCGATGCGCTGGGCCGTGCGCTCGCGCCAGGCGGCGACCTCCTTCAGGGTGCCCAGCAGGCGGGGCGAGGCGCCGCGCGGCTTCAGCCGGCGCCAGGCCTGTTCGGGGTCGGCGCGGTAGGTCGCCGGGTCGTTCAGCACCGCCACTTCCTCGGTGATCCAGGAGAGGCGCTCGGACTTCTCGAGCTGGCGCCGGAGCTTCTCATAGACGACGCGCAGATGGGTGACATCGGACAGCGCATAGGAGATCTGCCGCTCGCTGAGCGGCCGGCGGCTCCAGTCGGTGAAGCGGCTCGACTTGTCGATCTTGGCCTTGGCGAGCTTGGTGGCGAGGGATTCGTACGACGCCGCCTCGCCATGGCCGCACACCATCGCCGCGATCTGGGTGTCGAACAGAGGCTGCGGCACCTCGTTCATGCGCAGGTAAAAAATCTCGAGGTCCTGGCGCGCGGCGTGGAAGACTTTCAGCACTTTGGCATTGGCCATCAGCTCGTCGAGCGGAGCGAGGTCGATGCCTTCCGCCAACGCGTCGATCGCCGCCGCGTCGTCCGGGCCCGCCACCTGGGCCAGGCAAAGCTTTGGCCAGTAGGTGCGCTCACGCATGAACTCGGTGTCGACGGCGATAAATTCGGTCGTGGCCAGGGGCTTGCAGAAGGCCGCAAGGTCGTCGGTCGTGGTGATGAGTTTCATTAAGATTTCTCTATAGCGGGCTCGGCCCGCTGCCGCAAAGCCGGACCGCCAAAAAGCCCCACTGGCTTGACTTGGCCGGTCAATCCGTGCCTTTTGCCGGCCCATAAAAGCCCGGAAAATCAGTAATGTCTTCTGTCTACCGAACCCATACGTGCGGCCAGCTGCGGCCCGAGCATGTCGGCCAGCAGGCCCGCCTGTCGGGCTGGGTCCAGCGCAAGCGCGACCACGGCAACCTGCTGTTTATCGACCTGCGCGATCATTATGGCGTGACCCAGGTGGTGGTCGATGTTTCCAGCCCGGTCTTCAAGATTGCAGAGTCTGTGCGGGCGGAGAGTGTGATCACCGTGAGCGGCAAGGTGGTGGCGCGCGAGCCGGCCACCGTGAACCCCAGGCTCGTCACCGGCCAGGTCGAGCTCGATGCCGCCGAGATGATCGTGCAGTCGATGGCCGAAACCTTGCCGATCCCGGTGCATGTCGAGAACGACACGACGCCCGAGGAACTCAGGCTGAAATACCGATTCCTCGACCTGCGCAAGGACAAGCTGCACAAGAACATCGTGCTGCGCAGCCAGGTCATCTCCAGCCTGCGTCGGCGCATGATCGAGCAGGATTTCATCGAATTCCAGACGCCGATCCTGACCGCCGACAGCCCGGAGGGCGCGCGCTCCTATGTCGTGCCGAGCCGGCTGCATCCCGGCAAGTTCTATGCGCTGCCGCAGGCGCCGCAGATGTTCAAGCAGCTCCTGATGGTGTCGGGCTTCGACCGCTACTTCCAGATCGCGCCCTGCTTCCGCGACGAGGACGCGCGCGCCGACCGCGCGCCCGGCGAGTTCTACCAGCTCGACTTCGAGATGAGCTTCGTCACCCAGGAAGACGTGTTCGCCGCCATCGAGCCGGTGCTGGGCGGCGTCTTCAACGAGTTCGCGGGCTTCGGCCGCGAGGCGCCGCGCAAGGTGACGCCGTTCCCGTTCCCGCGCATCCCCTATGCCGAGGCGCTCTTGACCTACGGCACCGACAAGCCCGACCTGCGCAACCCGCTCAGGATCGTCGACGCCGGTGAGGTCTTTGCCGCCTCCGATTTCAAGGTGTTCGCCGGCATCGTGGCGTCCGGCGGCGTCGTGCGCGCGCTCAAGGCGCCCAAGGCCGCCGCCCAGCCCCGCAGCTTCTTCGACAAGCTCAACTCGTGGGCGCAGGCGGAGGGCAAGCCCGGCCTGGGCTACATCGTGCTCGAGGGCGGGGCGGGCAAGGGTCCGATCGCCAAGTTCGTGGCGGGCGAGCGGCTGGCCAGGCTCAAGGCGCTGACCGGCGCGGAAGATGGCGACGCGGTGTTCTTCGTCGCCGACAAGCCGGAAACCGCCTGGAAGTTCGCGGGCCAGGTGCGCACCAAGGTCGGTCAGGAGATGGGGCTGATCGCCGAGGACGCCTTCGAATTCTGCTGGATCATCGACTTCCCGATGTTCGAGTACGACGAGACGGCCAAGAAGATCGACTTCAGCCACAACCCCTTCTCGATGCCGCAGGGCGGGCTGGAAGCGCTCGAGACCCAGGATCCGCTCACCGTCAAGGCCTGGCAGTACGACATCGTCTGCAACGGCATCGAGCTTTGCTCGGGCGCCATCCGCAACCATCGGCCGGAAATCATGTTCAAGGCCTTCGGCATCGCGGGCTACAGCCGGGAGGAGGTTGAGCGGCGATTCGGCAGCATGCTGAATGCCTTCCGCTACGGCGCGCCGCCGCACGGCGGCGCCGCCCCTGGTGTCGATCGCATCGTCATGCTGTTGGCCGATGAGCCCAACATCCGCGAGGTCATCACATTCCCGATGAATCAGCAGGCCGTCGACCTGATGATGGACGCGCCGACCGAGCTGCCGCCGGAGAAGCTGCGCGAACTGCACATCGCACTGCGTCTCCCGCCGGCGAAGAAGGAGTAGGGTTGAAGACGCGTCATGCTCTTCCGGACCGCGGGCCTCCGGCCCGCTCATGCGTGCGCCGCCGGAAGCAACACTAACCTCGGTGTGCTCCCACTTTCCGAAAGTTACATATTTGGGTTTACGGTACCCAATTATTCGGCTCGATGGTTTGTTTATTGACTTAAGTGTATCTCATTTAATGTTTGACTAATACTAAAGTTAACCATACCCTACGGCCTCAAACTGCGGGGCTATCGCATGTGACCAAAAACTTCCGTCATCCCGACCGGAGCCGAGCGTAGCGAGGCGCAGTGGAGGGACCTTTTCTGTTGTTTCGGCGCTAAGAAGAGGTCCCTCGACTACGCCGCCCCTTGGGCGGCTTCGCTCGGGATGACGGCTGGGGAGGAAGTGACGATGCCATTTCGGAATCAACTATAGTGGCCACCCAAAAAGGACTAGCTGACTGCCCCTGTGCGAGTGGCGCCACGCCTTGCCGCTCGTAGGGCTCGCTGCCAGACTCTCGTCAACACCGGCAATCGACCGGTTGACCAAGGAGGAAGCGATGACGGACACGTTGAACAAAGGCAGGCGTGACTTTCTCACCGTTGCGTCGATAGGCGGAGCGGTCGCGACGCTTGGCGTCCTCGGCATCGGCGAGGCCATGGCCGCAGGCGTAGCCGCTGGACGCTCGGAGAAGCCGCTGAAGGCTGCCTTCTCCAATGCCGGCCTTCAGGCCACCTGGTGCGCCCAGGGCAAGGCAGCGGCAGAATATTGGGGCAAGCTCTTCAATGTCGAGGTGACCTGGTTCGACGGCCAGCTCGACGCCGTCAAGCAGCGCGCGGCGATCGACAATATGGCGTCGCAGAAATGGGACTTCGTCGCCATCCAGGCCTTCGGCATCGGCACGCTGACCCAGCCCGTGCAGAAGATGATCGATGCCGGCATCCCGGTCATCGACATGGATACGCTGATCGCCCCGCTCGACAAGATCAACGTGCACAGCTTCCTGGCGCCCGACAACGAGTTCATGGGCTCGGCCGTCACCCAGGCGCTGGTCACCAAGATGGGCGGCAAGGGCAAGATCATCATGACCCAGGGCGCGCTCGGCCATACCGGTGCGCAGGGCAGGGCCAAGGGCTTCGAATCGGTCGTGAAGCAATATCCCAACATTCAGGTGCTCGACACCCAGCCGGCCGATTGGGACGTCTCGAAGACGGCACGTCTGTGGGAGACCTATCTCACCAAGTATCCCGAGATCGACGCGGCGTTCTTCCACAACGACGACATGGCGCTCGCGGCCTACAACATCATGAAGGCGCGCAACCGCACCAACATTCTGATCGGCGGCGTCGACGCCATGCCGCCGGCGATCAGCGCCGTCGCCGACGGTCGCATGTTCGCCACGGTGCGCAATCCATCCTGCCGCATCCATGGCGGCGCCATCGTCGCCGGCGTGGCCGCCGTCACGGCGGGCGAGAAGGCCGGCACGGGCATTCCCAAGAGCGTCGTCACCGACGGTCCGGTCGTCACCAAGGAAAACGCCGCCGGCATGCAGTGGATGGAGGATCACTTCCTGATCTGACGCGATCGGCCGCCTCCCTCGTGGTGAACGCACGCACCTCAAAAGCCTCCCCCGTCATACGGGGGAGGTGCCCCCGAAGGGGGCGGAGGGGGAAGGCCTCAGTCAAAGTGCCTGCCGATTTCAGATCATGAAGTTTCAAAGATCCCCTGTGAGGCTTTCCCCCTCCGGCCCTGCGGGCCACCTCCCCCGTAAGACGGGGGAGGCATATGAATCGGGTCCGTATCGCCGATGACGCCGCCGCTTGCCATGCACGGCATCTCCAAGTCGTTCGGCGGCGTCGCCGCGCTGAGCGACGTCGACTTCGTGCTGCGCCGGGGCGAGATCCACGGCCTGGTGGGCGAGAACGGCGCCGGCAAGTCGACCCTGATGAAGATCATCGCCGGCCTGCATACGCAGTATCAGGGCCGCATGTCGATCGACGGGCGGGAGGTGCATTTCCGCTCCGCCCGCGACGCGCTCGCCGCGGGCATCGGCATGGTGCATCAGGAGCTGAGCGTCGTACCCGACCTCACCGTCGCCGAGAACGTCTATCTCGGCAAGCAACCGACCCGCGCCGGCATCGTCGACTGGCAGGCCATGTTCACGGGCGCGCGCGAGCATCTCGCGAGTCTCGGCATCGACGTCGACCCGCGCGCCCGCATGGGCTCGCTGGCGATCGGGCTGCAGCAGCTGATCGAGCTTGCCCGCGTGCTGTTCTCGGGCGCCCGCATCATCATCCTCGACGAGCCGACCTCGGCGCTTTCCCCGCCCGAGGTACACCGCCTGTTCGAGGTCCTGCGCGCCGTCCGCGCCAGCGGACGCAGCATCGTCTTCATTTCGCACTTCCTCGACGACGTGCTGGCCATCGCCGACACGGTGACGATCTTCCGCAACGGCCGGCGCATCGTCACCGAAGACGCCGCGATCATCGACAAGGGCTGGGTGATCGAACGCATGATCGGCAGCGGCCACGAAGACCTGGAAGAGAGCTATACCGGGGCGATCGCGCTCGACAGCAAGCCTGCCGCGCCGGTCATCCTTGAGGTCCGCGGACTCTCGGCCGGGCGGGCCTTCGCCGACATTTCACTCGACGTCAGGGCGGGCGAGGTGCTGGGCGTCTACGGCTTCATGGGCTGCGGCCAGATCGAGTTGGCCCGCACGCTTTTCGGCAAGTTGAAGTCGACCGCCGGGACATTGACCAGCGACGGCAAGGTCCTGCGCCTGCGCAACACGGCCGATGCGCGCCGTGCCGGCGTCGCCTTCGTTCCCGAAAGCCGCCGTTCGATGCTGTTCTACCAGGAGCCGGTCTACAAGAACATGTCGATCAGCGTACTGGGCCGCATCGCACGGCTTTGGCTGAAGCCCGCCGCCGAGCGGGACATCGCGCGCCGTCATGTCGAGGCGCTGTCGATCCGCCCGCCCACGGTGGACACGCTGCTGCAGAGCCTGTCGGGCGGCAACCAGCAGAAGGTGGCGCTGGCCAAGTGGCTGACCTGGCCGCCCCGGGTGCTGGTGCTGAGCGAACCGACGCGCGGCATGGATGTCGGCGCCAAGGAGGACGTGGTCAAGATCGTGCGGGGCCTGCGCGACCAGGGTCTCGGCATCGTCGTCATGTCGACCGAGCCCGAAACCGTTCTGTCGCTGGCCGACCGCATCGTGGTGATGAAGAAGGGCCGGATCGTGCGCGAGTTCGCCGGCGAGACGGTCAGCAAGGACCGGCTGCTGGAGGCCGCATGAGGAGCTTCATTGGCAACCAGATGCGCAATATCGCGCCGTTCCTGACGCTGATCATCCTGCTCGTCTTCTTCAGCGTCGCCAGCCGCTCGTTTGCCTCGT